>Ga0209109_10002089_pt1 | contig 10964 bp, 8 predicted proteins | sample Rifsed10ft2_FD_184004 | JGI IMG/M metagenome (GOLD analysis project Ga0209109, IMG submission 184004) | Soil microbial communities from Rifle, Colorado, USA - sediment 10ft 2 (version 2) | ecosystem: Environmental > Terrestrial > Deep subsurface > Rock core/Sediment | place: Rifle, Colorado... | reverse complement strand
CAGGAGCCCCAGCATCAGCCCCACGTTGGCCCACACCGCCCTGAGGGAGACGTTCATGCCCGATTTGATGAAGAAGAACGGTGTCAGCAGGGCGAAGGCTACGACGCGAAACCGTCGCTGCTTCTCCCCGTGGGCACGGAAGATCCTGGCCACGGCCAGGCCGAGCACGAAAGCCGGCAGGACGGCATGGCTTTCCGCCCGATCAGCAAAGTACATCAAGAGTAAGAGGGCTGCGAAGGCGCCCTTGATCTCCGGCTCGATCACCCGGCCGCCGTACCGGGGGAAGAACCAGGGTTGGAGGCGAGGCATGATGAGGATGATCGCGGTCGAGATGAGGAGGAAGGGCACCAGCCACCAGGTCGGCCGGACGAAGAGTATGCTGAGAGCCAGGGCCGTGCCGAAATCGGTGATAAAAGTGGAGGCCATGATGATCTTCCCCAGCGTCGTGTGGGTGAGCCCGGTCTCCACGAGAACCGCGTACACCACGGCCAGCGATGTTGTGGACAGGGCCACCCCGCAGATCTGGGCCGCCTTCCAGCTCCAGCCGAAGAGGTAATGGGCCGCCAGCCAGGCCCCCAGGAAGGGCGCCAGGAAGGAGATGCCGCCGATCCACAGGCTCTCCTTGAACCGTTCCTGCAGAAGATCGGGGTCGACCTCGGCCCCGGCCAGGAACGTCAGAACGATGCTGGCGAAGCTGGCCAGGAAATCGATCCACGGGGTGGAATGAAGGCCGATGGTATTGGCCGCAGTCACACCCAAGAGGATCTCGATCAGGGCGACCGAGATTCCCAGCTCCACCGACGCCATGCTGGCCGCGAGGATCAGGATCCCCATGACCATGGCGATCCACGTGCTCTCCATCAAAACCTCCCGGGTCCCGTTTCGTTCGGGCAGCAGGGGAGGTTCCGGCACGCTGTCCGCGCCCGCGACGGTGACCCAACCCACGCGGCTGCAACCCAGCCTAGTGGGTTGGGTGCCCCTCCCATGCTGCCCAAGTGGTTGAGCATCAAGGAACAGGAGCCATCAGTCCCGCATTGGGACGGTTCGCGTCCGGCGCACCTCGCGGACTTCGGCAGGGCTCCATCGCCGTCAGGTTGTCTGGTTAGCCTCACCTCCTTGGGAAGGCGGCCGGCCCTCCGACCCACCTGTGTGGAGAGACGCACCGCTAGGGGTCGGGTCCCTCTGGCCGGCGGCCACCCCTGCGGCTAACGCCTTGAGGTCCGCCGTCAGCTTCAAGATCTGGAACTCCAGTGCCAATCGCGCCTGCCGGTCCTGCTCTCGTTGACTCAGCAGCTCCTCGATGCGCCGGTGAAGTTTCTCGCTTTCGAAACGGAGGTTCTCAATCTCGCTGAGCCGTTCTGCGCCTGCCACCTCCGACGGTGTCGCCGGGGTGGCGGCCGTCCCTTGACCTCCCGGGTGTGGCGCCACAGACCAGTCCCGACGCTCCGGTCCAAACAGAGCAGAACGACCCGTAAACACCTCCAGGACGCGGTGCCAGCTACTGGTCTCCCGCCCCTTGGCCTCATCCGCGTAGCGATAATCGAACTTGCGCGCAAACTCCTCCAACTCCCAGACCAGGTCCTTCCACCGCGCCTCTTGCACTGCGAGGAGGGTGCGCAGGTGGGGGTGGTCCCGGCCGATGGTCATGGCCAGGTACAGGTGAGGCAGGCACAGACCCGAGGAGCGGGAGAACGCCTCGGCGAATCCCGGCTCTCCGATGTATTCGAGGATCGTCGTGAGGTCGTCCCGCTCCGCATGCCGGGCGAAGCCACACATGGGACAGCGGGTCTTCCGACCCCTCCACGCAAGCATCTGGATCGGGTCCCGGCGCGAGCCCGTCAGCCGCTCCCAGACGCGGCGCCGGCGAGTGCGCGGGTGGGCGTCTCGCCGGGCGGCCTGGAGCCGGTCCAATGTTTCCTGAAGGAGGTGCCGGTAGATCAATGCCACGCCCAGGGCGCTGTTATGGATGCCGGGGAGTATCCACGCGTGCCAGTTACAGAACCCATGAGACTCCACCAGCCGCTGACGGGTGATGGGGTCGTTCACCTGCTCGTACATCAAGGAGTCCAGAGATCGAGTCGCCCCCTGTTCCAGTCGAGTGCAGACCGGGCACCCCGGTTGTTTGCAGGCGTCCAGGAGCTGGAAGTACGCGATGTGCTTCGAGGACGGGCCCATCCGCTGGAGAATCGTCCGCACGTCCTGCACCAATTCACGCAGCCGGCTCATCCACCGCCCCCAAAACAAAAAACCCCTACCGGCGTCGCCAGTAGGAGTTATCACCCCGCCAGAGGCGGGGAACCGCGAACTCCATCGCTACTAGATTGATGCCCTTATGCCATATTGGAAGGCCTTGGGTCAAGCGTTTCTTGGGTGGGGCCGAGGTTAGCGGACTTGGAAGAGAAGAGTCAGCCAACCTGCCCGGTCGAAGATAGGGATCGCTTGAGATTGTGGGCGGTGCCGGGTGCTCAGTGGATGGTGATGAGGGGGAGGGGACGCAGCGCCTGGACGCTGATCCGGGCGGCGACGGGGCCTAGGAACTTCCATTCATTACTCGCGTGTCCTAGGCCTCGGTCATGTGGAAGGATATGGCCCGCTATCCCGCGTGTAGGCCCTGAGCGTTTGGTTCCATGGGGTTACCGGAGTCCCATCGCATGGGAGAAGAGCCAGAAACAGGATTGGTCCGATCGTCATAATCATAGAACTTTTCTCTTGACATTGATCTATTGGTTGCACGACAATCCGGACAATTTCGGTCTTAAAGCTCGCGCCAAGATGGCCTGAAGGCGCGCGGCCTGAGCGGCCGGAGCTTGATCTTAATGGCAAACCCGACCTGGCTTTCTCGGGTCTCTCTCGTCGGGACGTCCCGTCCGTTACCCGGCCTGCGATTGCCCTGTTCCCCAACCCCCCATGAGATCGTTTTGACTGCCCAGGACGGGGGTCATTCTTCCTTCCTGCGACCCCGAATCGCAAACCCTGGACTGCACAGCCGTATCACGACTGCGTTCGTATCTGAACCCGCGCAATCTGCGGAACAGCCTGTAAAGGAGGCCTGAGATGGCAGTCTCCAGGCGTGATTTCTTGAAGGTATCCGGGGGCACGACGGCAGGTGCTGCCTTAGCGGGACTCGCCGGCCTCGGGTTCGATCCCAAGGCGGTCCAGGCAGCCGCTACGTCGCTCCGAATCAAGAACGCCAAGGCGGTTCCAGGTGTCTGCCCCTACTGCGCCGTCGGGTGCGCCCAGCTCATCTATGTGGCGAACAACAAGATCATAGATATCGAGGGCGACCCGGATTGCCCGCACACTGAGGGGGCGCTCTGCCCGAAGGGTTCCTCTACCTTCCAGCTCTCCATCAACGAGAGCCGCATCACCAAGCCGATGTACCGGGCTCCGGGCAGCGACAACTGGGAGGAAAAGCCGCTCGACTGGATGATGGATCGGATTGCACAACTGGTCAAGAAGACCCGCGACGCCACCTTTGTGGAACAGGAGAAGGATATCACGGTTAATCGGTGCGATGGCCTGGCCATCATGGGCTCCTCAGTGCTCGACAACGAGGAGAACTATCTCATCGCCAAGCTCGGCAGATCCATGGGGGTGGTGTACCTGGAAAACTCCGCCCGCATCTGCCACTCTGCTACCGTGCCGGCTCTGGGCACCACCTTTGGTCGCGGCGCGATGACGACGAATCTGATCGACGTGATCAATGCTGACGTCATCATGCCCACCTCGAACTGGGCCGAATGTCACCCGGTCAGCTACAAGTGGGTCATGAAGGCGAAGGAGCGGGGGGCCAAGATCATCCATGTGGATCCCCGGTTCACGCGCACCTCGGCCACGGCCGACATCTGGGCCCCGATTCGCTCTGGGACAAACACCGTCTACTTCGGTGGGTTGATCAACTACGCCATCCAGAAGAAGAAGTACTTCCATGACTATGTCGTGGCGTACACGAACGCCTCGTTCCTGATCGACGCTAATTTCAAGACTCCGACTGACCTGGGCGGCCTGTTCACCGGGTACGAGGCGGCCAAGCGGAATTATGACAAGGCCAGTTGGAGGTACCAGCTCGACGCCGACGGCAACGCCAAGCGCGATCCAACCCTGCAAGACCCCAACTGTGTCTTCCAGCTCCTGAAGCGCCACTACAGCCGCTACACCCCCGAGATGGTGGAGCGGGTCTGCGGCCTGCCCAAGGCGAAATTCCTCGAGGTGGCCGAACTGTACTGCTCGGCCAGCGGGCCTGAGAAGACAGGGACCATCTCCTATGCGCTGCAGCTCAACCAATCTTCCAATGGGGTTCAGCAAATCCGGGCCCTGTGCATGCTGCAGCTTGTACTGGGAAACGTCGGCCGTCCTGGCGGGGGCGTCGTCGCCCTGCGCGGTCATAGCAACGTGCAGGGGGCCACGGACATGGGGACGCTCTACCACATGCTGCCGGGCTACCCGGGGATGCCGCTCAGGGATGCACATCCGACCTTCAAAGACTTCATCGACAAGGAAACCCCAAAGACCGGCTACTGGACCACGAAGACCGCCCACATCATCAGTCAATTGAAGGCGTGGTACGGTGAGGCTGCCACGAAGGAGAACGACTGGGCGTACGACTACCTCCCGAAGCGGGCCAGCGCCGATGATTACTCGCATCAGCATATGCTGGTCGAGATGAACAAGGGAAAAGTCAAGGGGTTCATCTGTATCGGCCAAAACCCTGCCGTGGACAGTCCGAATTCCAAGATGGGCCGCAGGGGCTTCGCCAAGCTTGAGTGGCTGGTGGTTCAGGACCTGTTTGTCACCGAGACGGCGGAGTTCTGGAAGGAGAAGGGAGTTCACGGCGACAAGGACCAAAGCGTGGACCCGAAGAGCATCAAGACCGAAGTATTCCTCCTGCCTGGAGCCCCGGCAGCGGAAAAGGACGGCTCCATCACCAATACCATGCGGCTGATTCAGTGGCATAGCAAGGCGGTCGACCCGCCGGGAGATGCCCGGTCGGACGCCGCCTTCATCTACGACTTGGGCCTGCGCCAGAAGAAGCTCTACGCCGGCTCCAAGGCCAAGAGAGACCGGCCGATCCTCGACCTCGTGTGGGACTACCAGCATGACCCCAAGGATCGGAAGGTCGAGCCGAAGATTGAGCTGGTCCTGAAGGAGGTCAACGGGTACGCGACCCGGGAGATCGTGGACAAGGATGGGAAGGTGGTCCTGAAAAAAGGCCAGCCCGTGCCGGGTTTCGCGGCACTCAAGGATGACGGCTCGACCGCGTGCGGCAACTGGATCTACTCCGGTGTCTACCCCGAGGAGGGGAAGAACCTGGCGGCCCGGCGCGACAGGGCAGCATCCCCCGGCGACTACATGAACCACAACTGGGCCTTTGCGTGGCCGGCCAACCGCCGGATCCTGTATAACCGGGCCTCGGCCGATCCCTCGGGCAAGCCTTGGAGCGAGAAGAAGAAGCTCATCTGGTGGGACGTGGACCAGAAGAAGTGGGTCGGTAGCGACGTCCCCGACTTTAAGGCCGATCTGCCGCCCGACGCCCCGAAGCTGAAGGAGGGACCGTTCAGAGGGCTTGGTGGACAGGACCCGTTCATTATGCGGGCTGACGGCAAGGGAGCGTTGTTCGGGCCACTATTGGACGGTCCGTTCCCCGAGCATTACGAGCCGTTCGAGTCGCCCACCCCGAACCTCCTTTCAAAGGTGAACAACAACCCGGTGGCCAAGGTCTGGGATATCGGGGACCTGAATAAACTGGGCAAACCGGACGAGTATCCGGTCGTGCTCACGACCTATCGCCTGACCGAGCACCACGCGGCCGGGATGTCCCGGCACGTGCCGTGGCTGTCGGCCATGTTCTCAGGCCACTTCGCCGAGATCAGCCATGACCTGGCGGCGGAGAAGGGGATCAAGAACGGCGACATGATCACCGTCATTACCCCGCGGTCCAAGATCCACCTCCGGGCCATGGTGACGGAGCGATTCCGCCCGTTCATGATCAATGGAAAGAAGGTCCACCACATCGGGATCCCCTGGCATTGGGGCTGGCTGGGCGTGATGCCCAGCGCCATCGGGGACGTGACAAACGATTTGGTCGCCAGTGTCGGCGATCCCAACACGTATATCCAGGAGAGCAAGGCGCTCCTCTGCGACGTGAAGAAGGGGGAGGTGTAACGATGGCCAGAACCCTTGCAATGTTCACCGATACCTCGGTGTGCATTGGCTGCCGCGCCTGTGAGGTGGCGTGTAAACAGTGGAACCAACTGGAGGCAGAGGAGCCCGTCTGGACTGGGTCGTACCAGAGCCAGGTGCACTTCACCGACAAGACCTGGCGCCACGTCAAGTTCATCGAGAAGAAGGATGACAAGAACGAGCCGAAGTGGCTCCTCATGAGTGACGTCTGCAAGCACTGCAACGACGCCGGGTGCCTGGAGGCCTGTCCCACGGGCGCCATCTACCGCACCCCCTTCGGCACCGTGGACATCAACCAGGATATCTGCAACGGCTGCCGCTACTGCGTGTCGGCCTGCCCCTTTGGTGTCGTGAGCTTCAACCACGGGACGGGGCGGGTCAACAAGTGCACCTTCTGCGTGGACCGGACCTCGCAGGAGATGCAGCCCGCCTGCGTCAAGACCTGTCCAACCCAGTCGATCCAGTTCGGGTTCCGCGACGAGCTGGCGAAGAAGGCGAGAAAGCGCCTGGCCGATCTGCACGCCCAGGGCGTGAAGGAGGCCAGCCTGTACGGGGAGGACACGAACGGTCCCTTGGGTGGCCTGAATGCCTTCTTCCTCCTCCTGGACAAGCCCGAGGTCCACGGGCTTCCCCCGGAGCCGCGGCTGCCCCAGAAGCCGATCTGGAAGGATGCGGGACTGAGCGCCGGCACTGCCATCCTGGCGGGGGTCGGCGCCATCGTCGCCTTCCGGGAGCGGGGTGGCGGCGGGGGAGGGGAGCAGTAGCCATGCCGAACCTGCAAAGCCCAAACTGGCCGCTCCTGATCGAACTCTATTTCTTTCTGGTCGGCCTCGCCGGCGGTGCCTTCATGGCCGCCGGCGTGGCGGACATCTTTGGAGGGACCAAGGACCGAGTGGTGACGAAGGTGGGGAGTTACCTGGCCCTCCTGGCCATGCTTCCCGGGCCGCTCTTTCTCATCATTGACCTCGGGATGCCCTCCCGCTTCCTCCACATGCTGATGGTGGCGAAACCCGACACAACCATCGGCCTGAGCGCCATCACCATTGGCCCCTTCCACATCAAGCCGTACTCCCCCATGAACCTGGGGGCCTGGGCGCTCCTGGGCTTTGGCGTGTGCGCCTTGGTGGTCGTGCTGACGCTGTATCTAGAGGATAGCCGTCGCGCCAGAAACCTCGGCCCGCTCCGGGGGGCTTTCGGGGCCATCGGGATCCTGTTGGCATTCTTTGTCGCTGGGTATCCGGGCCAACTGTTGGCGGCCACGGCCCGCCCCTTCTGGATGAACGCGCGTCCCCTGGGTGCGCTCTTCATCGCGATCGGCGCGGCCACCGGCCTGGCAGCCATTGCGTTGGTATTGAGCCTGCGCGGCGCAGAGGCCAGCGGAAGCCTGGCCAAGGTCCGGCGCGCCTACACCGTTGCCCTGGCCATCCAGGGGTTGGTCCTCATTGCGGTTTTCATGGCCGTGGCGCGGGGAGGGCCGGCCTGGAGCGTTGCCCAGGGCGGGCTCCTCACGAGCGGCTCCTACAGCCTGGCCTTCTGGGGCGGCGCCGTGGTCATCGGCCTGTTGGCGCCCCTGGCCCTGGAGATGCGCGACGGGTTCTTCCAAGGGTATCGGCGAGGGCCGGGCATGGTCGTCCTGGCGTCCGTGTTGATTCTGATTGGAGGCTTCCTGACGAAGTACCTGATGTTTGCCGTGGGACAGGCCTGAGAGGCATCCCCGTTTCCTTGGGAGAGAGGCGGTGATGAACGAGGCCGGGTGGTCTGTTCGCACGTGGGGCAAACTGGAGGAAGAGGAATGCAGACCAGCCATCAGGTCATGGGTATGGTGACGGTGGTCGATCCCAAGGAGGGGCACGTCCGGCTCAAGGAGGATAACGAGTCCTTCCACACGTTGTGCTGCGGCGGAGAAACGACCATTCTCGGGGACGATGAGCCGCTTGCGGTCAGTGGCCTGCAGCCGGGTGACTACATCCGAAGCGAGTGCGTGACGGCCGACGACGGGAGACTCATCGCCTCGAAGATCGTCCTGCTGAGGCCGGCGTGGAGGATGCTGGAAAGCCCGGAGATGTAAAGCGGGTCTCGCGTAGTTTTGCAGAGGGGTCGTAGCCGAGGTGCTACCGACCCCTTTTTTGGTCAGGGCAGGTATCCGTTTCGATGCTGAAAGAATTTTCCTGGGAGGAGATTGCCGCCGCCTTCGAGAAGGCGCGGAAACGGCAGCCCAAGCTGTCGGAGCTGGTCGACTTCTACGAAAAGCTCGTGAAGGAGCAGCACACCGTAACGGTGAATCTGAATCCCACCTCGTTCGACGGGTCGCTGCTCAGGGGTCGAATGGGGCGGGGAGAGCCGCTACTTCCGCGGCACGAGTTTCCCCTGGACCACGCCTCCGCTGAGGCACTCTTTCGGGGTCTGTGCCGGCTGGCCAAGGAGCGGGGGCCGGAGGTGCGAGCCGCTGCCGAAGAGATCGAGTCGGCCATAGGATGGGAGGGGCTCGACCTCCCGGACCTGCTTCGCGGTACGGTGGCCGAAGAGGGGTATGCCTTCGCGCTGGCCGACCAGCGGTCGCTGGACCCCGAACTCTTGAACACCCTGGCAGAGGCCAGCATCCGTCCGAGCGTCCAGGCATTCGCCAAGATCCTCGGGTCATTCGTGGAGAATGACCGGTGGCAAAGGCCGATGTGCCCTGTCTGCGGCTCGGAGCCGAGGTTTGCCGAATTACGCGGGCAGGAGCTGGCCGCATCCCGGTACCTGCATTGCGGCTTCTGCGGTTGGGCGTGGCCTGTTCGTCGCCTCGGCTGCGCCTTTTGCGACAACAAGGACCACAACAGCCTGCAGACACTCATCATCGAAAACCACCTGGCGTGCAAGCTGGAGGTGTGCGACGTGTGTCGCCGATACCTGAAGCTCGTGGACTGCAAGGAGTTCATCGGCGTGATCCCGGAGGTTGAGGTGTTGGTGACACCCCATCTGGACGTCGCGGCATTGGAACGCGGCTACCATTAGACCTAGGGGGACAGCCGTGCCGAGAAAGAAGAAGATCGACGAGCTGGTCGTGGTCAAGCTTCTGAACCGGGCCAAGGAACAGATCGACGACCCCATCGAGGTGAATCGGTTGTTGCGCGAGGTGGGCAAGTTCTTCGACCCCCTGACTGGAAAGGCGATGATCGAGGGGGGTTCACGGGCGCAGGTGATCGCCCTCATCGAGCGGGGAGAGAAGGCCGAGGCCCTGGCGGCCATCGACGGGTTCATTGATACCTATCAAAAGAGGATAGAGCCGGAGGCAATCCCACAGTCTCCTGCAGACCCGCCATCGCCTTCCTGCGCCCTGTAGCCCCGGCTCGGATTCCCCTATCGCCGCTGTGCTCTGGCAGAGGAATATCGGCATTGATGCGTAAGGAGGCGACCGAGGGTTCCGGCGTCGCGAATACCCCAACTCAAGGTGGGCGGGAGGTGGTCCGATTCAGCGCGACCGAACGAGCGTTCCACTGGGCCTTCGCTATTCCGTTCCTTGGATTGCTCCTGAGTGGCCTCCCGCTGAGCTTCCCAGGGCTCCGGTCTTGGATCACCGGCTACACTCCCCAGATCGGCCTGCGATTGCACCTGGTGTGTGCGGTCGCCTGGATCCTGGGCCCGATCCTCGTCGTGGCGCTGGGCAATCGGAGGGTGCTGGCAACTGTCGCCTCCGACCTCTTTGGGATACTCAGGGAGGAGTTATCGTGGTTGCGCCAGCTCCCGCGGTGGCTGGCCGGCCTGCCTTGCGAGATGCGGGGTGTGGGGAGGTTCAACGCCGGGCAGAAACTGAACGGGCTCTTCGTCGCTGGGACCTCAGCACTCTTGCTTATGACGGGGGTTATCCTCTGGATCGTCTGGCAATGGCCAGGGCTTGCCTCGGCGGAAGGACTGGTGGCCGGGGCGATCGTGAGCGGATCAAGGCGACTCCACTACTTCGTCACCGTCCTCATGCCGGTGCCCCTCATGGGCCACATTGTCTTGGCGACGATCCACCCTCGCACCAAGGAATCCCTCCGGGGGATGCTTTTTGGCGCGGTGGATGCTAAGTGGGCGAGAGAGCATCATCCCCGCTGGTATGCCGAGATCTGCCAGGGAGAAACCAGGGCCCTGGATAGGAGGATGGCCGCTGGGGCTCTTTCTTCATCTCCTGGACGGCCTGCATCAAGCGAGAGGCCCTCACCCCGGGATTCGGCCCTTGATAATCCTGCTGCCTCAGGGTACTGTAAGCGAGGCGGCGCAAGCATGCCGAAGGGGAATTCCTCCTCTCGGTCCGGCGTCATGAGGGTGGGCGGTGTCTGAGCGCGTGCGGCTCCATAAATACAGCGGCGGGCGCTTCGAGCCCATGGACATTCCCGTGGTACACGAGCGGCCGCTCAGCCTGTACGTGAATGGCCAGGAGCTGGTCACGCTCCTCTGCACCCCGAGCAAGCTGGACGCGCTGGTCGTCGGGTTCCTGTCCTTCGAGGGCATCATTCGGGGCCTGGTGGACATCCGGAGCCTGACGGTCCTGGACGGGGAAGGCTACGCCGATGTCTGGCTCGTGTCCGAGTTCGTCCCTCCCCGGCGGCGGGTGCACACCTCGGGTTGCGGCGGCGGGATCACGTTTTCCCTTGAGACCCACGGCTCCGCCGCCCTCGAGGACAATTCCAGCGTAGACCCGATCTCCTTGTTCCCCCTGATCAAGGAGCTGTACCTCGAAGCCCATTCCTACCGCGAATCCCGGGGGATCCATGCGGCAGCGCTGGCCGAGGAGGGGAAACTCCTCATCGTGACGGAGG
>Ga0209109_10002087_pt1 | contig 10970 bp, 5 predicted proteins | sample Rifsed10ft2_FD_184004 | JGI IMG/M metagenome (GOLD analysis project Ga0209109, IMG submission 184004) | Soil microbial communities from Rifle, Colorado, USA - sediment 10ft 2 (version 2) | ecosystem: Environmental > Terrestrial > Deep subsurface > Rock core/Sediment | place: Rifle, Colorado... | reverse complement strand
TGGTCCTACGGTGAGGTCACGAAGCCGGAAACGATAAACTACCGCACGCTCAAGCCCGAAAAGGACGGCCTGTTCTGCGAAAAGATCTTCGGGCCGCAGAAGGACTTCGAGTGCTACTGCGGCAAGTACAAGCGCGTGCGCTACAAGGGCATCGTCTGCGACAAGTGCGGCGTCGAAGTCGCTCGCAGCAAGGTCCGCCGCGAGCGCATGGGCCACATCGAGCTGGCCTCGCCGGTGGCGCACATCTGGTTCGTCAAGGGCACGCCCAGCCGCCTCGGCCTGCTGCTGGACATCTCGCCCCGCAACCTGGAGCGCGTCCTCTACTTCGCTCAGTACATCATCACGCAGGTCGATGAGCCCGCGAAGAAGCGCGCCCTCGAGCACCTGCGCGAGGAGATGGAGAAGGAGCAGGCCCGCCGCGACAAGGAATGGACGGACATGCTCGAGTCCGTCGAGAGCAAGCGCGACGCCGAGGTCACGGCCCTGCAGGAGCGCCGCGAGGCTGAGCTGAAGACCCTGGAAGACGAGCGGCTGCAGGCGGCGGATGCGCTGATGAAGTCGGCCGTCGACCTCGAGAAGAAGCTGGCCAAGGAAGTCGGCACGCTGCAGAAGAAGGCTGTTGCCTTCGACGGCGTCACCGTGGTCCCCGCCAACGAAGTCACAACCGAAAGCCACGTCGAGGCGCTGAAGGCAACGGTGCAGGAACGCGTCGCGGCCCAGGAAGAGGACTTCAACCGCCGCCGCGCCGACGTCGAGCTGGTCGCCGACGCCGCCATCCAGGAGAAGACCTCAACCGCTGCCTCCGAGGCCGACCCGCTGCGCAAGAAGATCGAGGAAGAGCGCACGACGGTCCGCAAGCAGTTCGACGAAGAGTTCAAGGAACTCGAGGACCTGCGCGACCCGGCAGACATGCTCAACGCGCAGAACCCGAGCGGCAAGGTGCGTCTGCTCACCGACGCCGACTACAAGAAGCTCACCGACAAGTTCGGTGGCGTGTTCAACGCCGCGATGGGCGCCGACGCCCTGCTGACCATCCTGCACCGCGTCGACCTGGAGAAGATGCGCTCCAAGCTTCAGCTGGAGATGCAGTCCACCAGCGGCCAGAAGCGCAAGCAGGCCACCAAGCGCCTGCGCGTCGTGGAGGCGCTGCGCAAGTCCGGCAACAAGCCGCAGTGGATGGTGCTCACGGCGCTGCCCGTGCTGCCGCCTGACCTGCGGCCCATGGTCCAGCTGGACGGCGGCCGCTTCGCCACTTCTGACCTGAACGACCTCTACCGCCGCGTGATCAACCGCAACAACCGCCTCAAGCGGCTGCTGGAGCTCGGCGCGCCGGAGATCATCATCCGCAACGAGAAGCGCATGCTGCAGGAAGCCGTCGACTCACTGATCGATAACGGCCGCCGCGGCCGCGCCGTCGCCGGTACCGGCAACCACAAGCTAAAGAGCCTGTCTGACATGCTCAAGGGCAAGCAGGGGCGCTTCCGCCAGAACCTGCTCGGCAAGCGCGTCGACTACTCCGGCCGTTCGGTGATCGTCGTCGGTCCGGAGCTGAAGCTGCACCAGTGCGGCCTGCCCAAGCGCATGGCGCTGGAGCTGTTCAAGCCGTTCGTGATGCACGCTCTGGTCGAACGCGGCCTGGCTCACAACATCAAGAGCGCCAAGCGCATCGTCGAGCGCGCCCGCCCCGAGGTCTGGGACGTGCTGGACGAGGTGATCAAGACCCGCCCGGTGCTGCTCAACCGCGCCCCGACTCTGCACCGCCTGGGCATCCAGGCCTTCGAGCCGGTACTCGTCGAAGGCTCCGCGATTCAGATCCACCCGCTGGTCTGTCTCGCCTTCAACGCCGACTTCGATGGCGACCAGATGGCCGTACACGTGCCCCTGTCCCGCGAGGCGGTGGCAGAGGCGCGACAGGTCATGCTCGCCACCAAGAACCTGCTCAGCCCCTCCTCCGGCGACCCGATGGTGGCGCCGCGCCTGGACATCGTCCTCGGCTGTTACTACATGACGGCGATCCGTCATGGCGCCAAGGGTGAGTTCAACACCAAGTCGACGATCACCGGCCAGGGCTCGTATGGCAGCTTCCAGGAGGCCATCCTGGCCTACGAGCTGGGAATACTCGAGCTGCAGGCGCTGATCCACGTCCGCGACGCCCGCACAGAAAACAAGATGATCGACACCACCGTCGGCCGCATCCTGTTCAACGAGGCGATCCCGGATGAGATCGGTTTCGTCAACGAGCTGCTGGACAGCAAGACGTTGAAGTCTGTCGTCCAGCAGTGCTACACGGTCATCGGCATGGACGGCACGTCCGAGGTCGTGGACCGGATCAAGAACATCGGCTTCCACTACGCCACCAAGTCCGGCGTCACGATGTCCGTGAGCGAGATCAAGGTGCCGGAAGAGAAGCAGGTCATCGTCCACGAGGCCGAAAAGCGCATCCAGGAAGTCAACGAGCAGTACCAGATGGGACTGATCACCGACCAGGAGCGCTACGACGCCACCGTCGACGTCTGGAACACCGCGACCGAAGACGTCACGGCCGTGATCCAAAAGCGCCTGCCGGAATACGGCTCCGTCTTCCTCATGGCCACTTCCGGCGCCAAGGGTAACATCGCCCAGATTCGCCAGATGGCCGGTATGCGCGGCCTGATGTCCGACCCCTCCGGCCGGATCATCGAGCTGCCGATCAAGTCGAACTTCCGTGAAGGCCTCTCCGTGCTGGAGTACTTCATCTCCACCCACGGCGCCCGCAAGGGTCTGGCCGACACGGCGCTGCGTACCGCCGACTCCGGATACTTGACGCGGCGTCTGATCGACGTGGCGCAGGACGTGATCACGCTCTCAGAGGACTGCGGCACGCTGGCCGGCGTCTGGCTCACAGAGCCGCACGACAAGGCTGTGCTGGAGTCTCTGCGAGAGCGGATCATCGGACGTTTCGCCGCCTCGACAATGGCCGACCCCAAGACGGGCGAAGTCATCGTCGAGCACAACGAAGAGATCACGGCGGAAAAGGCCGACGCGCTGCTCGCGGCCGGCCACGAGCGGGTTCACGTCCGCTCAGCCCTGACCTGCGCTCTGACGCGCGGCATCTGCGCCCTTTGTTACGGCATCAGCCCGGCACGGGGCCTGATCGTCGGCCAGCGAGAGGCCGTCGGCATCGTCGCCGCCCAGTCGATCGGTGAGCCCGGCACGCAGCTGACCATGCGTACATTCCACACCGGTGGCGTCTACGTGGCCGGCGGTGAGATCACAACCGGCCTGCCGCGTGTCACGGAGCTATTCGAGGCCCGCGTGCCGAAGAACAAGGCGATCATCTCCGAGATCGACGGCGTGGTTGAGGTGTCCCGCGACAGCGATGTCCGCCGCATCCGCGTCGTCTCTAGCGAGCTTTACAGCGACCGCTACGACCTTCCCAAGGGCGTTGAGCTGCTGGTCACCGAAGGCCAGCAGGTCGATTCCGGGGCGATCCTGGCGCGTTCGCCGGAGCCGGCCGCTGAGGAAGGCAAGAAGAAGTCGAAGAAGGCCGAGTCGCCCGTTGCCCAGGTGGTCGCGAGGCTGCCCGGCCGCGTCACCATCGACAAGTCGAACCGGATCTCGATCCTGTACGAGGAGCGGGAGGAGCGCGAGTACGCCGTTCCGGCCGCCGCCCGCGTGCGCGTCGAGCCCGGTGAGTACATCCACGCCGGCCAGCAGCTGACCGACGGTCCGCTGGACCCGCAGGACATCCTACGCATCCAGGGCCCGGAGGCGGTGCAGCTCTACCTGGTGGAAGAAGTCCAGAAGGTCTACAGAAACCAGGGCGTGAACATCAACGACAAGCACATCGAGGTCATCGTGCGTCAGATGATGCGCAAGGTGATCATCGACTCTCCCGGCGACACCACGATGCTGCCCGGTGAGTATGTGGACCGCTTCGAGTACGAAGAGGCGAACAAGAAGGTCTTCGCTGAGGGCGGCGAGCCGGCTACGGCCGTGCCGGTGCTCCTGGGCGTGACCAAGGCGTCTCTGAACACAAGCAGCTTCCTCGCCGCCGCCTCCTTCCAGGAGACGACGCGCGTGCTGACCGAGGCCGCGATCTCCGGCAAGACCGACCACCTGATGGGCCTGAAGGAGAACGTGATCATCGGCAAGCTGATCCCGGCCCGCGCGCCGATCGACCTGCCGCCGCGGCCGGTTGAGGAGCTACGCGCGCCGCGTCACCTGCTCGAAGGCGAAGAGGGCTACGAAGGCGAAGACTTCGAAGCGCTCGAGCTGGCGGAGGAGGACGATGTCGATATTGATGCGGACGCGGAGGAGGACGAAGAGGTCGAGGACATCGAAGCCGAGCCTGACCTCGCGGCGCTCACCGCCGTCGAGAGCGGCGTCGTCGAGGATGAGGTTGAGGCCTAGACTCCACTAATCAGGCGCAAGTTCGAAGGGGCCGGTCACGAGACCGGCCTCTTCTGCTTTGACTCGAAAAGCCCTCCGGGTACGTGCTGATCTTCCGGCAGGCGAAGTAGCGAAGACTACCCACGTGGGACCTTACGCGGCGCCGCCGCAGGCTTACGAGGCGATTCAAGCCTGGATGCGGCGCGAGGGCCGGGAGCCTGCCAACCACGTGATGTGGGAGGAATACGTCACGGGCCCCGAGACACCACCGGCGCAGACGAGCTCCATCGTCTACTGGCCCCTGAAGCCGCGCTGACCCGGCTCATCTCGCGCACCAGGCACCCGCCGCGAACGACCCAGCTGCACTCGGGCCGGCAGATTGACGGGCCGATAGCCGGGCCTTACCTTTCAGCCAGCGTCAGGAGAGAGCACTCGTGCGTCAGGATCTACCGGGTGAGAGTCCCCTTAGCGCGGTCTCACGAGTTGAGGCCCGGTTCCGGCAGTAGGAGACATTGATGAGCCGCCTGTTTAGCGCCGCTCCGTTCATTGTCAGCCTTGTCCTGGGCATTCTCGCGGTGATCTTCGCCTTTCGACTCAGTCTCGCCGACGACCTCTGGCCGGTGGAGCCCACCGGGCCGCTGTCATTCACGCTGATCGGCTCTTTCTTCGCATCCGCTTGCGTGGCGACCCTGTGGTGCCTGTATGAGCGACAGGTGGGTGGGCTCGTTGGGCTTGCCCTGGACTACCTGACGATCTTCGGTGTCATAGCGGTCTTCTCGTTCGATCTGGCCGACGGAGACAACATCATCACGGTGGTTGCGGCCGCGCTGGCTATCGGCGGCGTCCTGTTCGCGACGACGATGCTGCCGGCCCTGCGGTCTCCGATCACGGATCTGCGACCGCAGCCGCGCCTGGCGCGTTTGTCGTTCATCGGCTCCGTGTTCTGGCTGGTCGGCGTCGGCGTGGCGCTACTACTGAAGGCGAAGGTCCTGCCGTGGCCGCTGTCCGACGAGCTCTCGGTCATCTCAGGGAGCCTGTTCCTGGGCGCCGCGGCGTATCTGGGTTACTCGCTGCTTCGGCCTAGCTGGGCCAACACCGGCGGTCAGCTGGCTGCGTTTCTAGCCTACGACGTTGTCCTGATCTACCCCTTGTTCACCCGTCTGCCCGACGTCGATTCCGAGTTTCGCATCAACCTCTTCGTCTACAGCGCGGTCATCGCCTACAGCGCGCTCCTCGCCACCTACTATCTGCTCGTCGATCCGCGGACGCGTGTTTTCGGACCCGTGAGCCCGGTGGCTGCTCTCCCCTCGAGCCCGCCTTTCGCCGGCGGACAGGACTCCTCCGGATAACCTCCGAGACGAGGGGTGGTCCCGTGCTGCCTGGCGTTTGTTGATCGCGCGGCAGGATCGTTTACGGAGAGACGCCGACTCTTGCGTCAGGCGCCTCGGTTGGGCCCGTAGACGCTGTGCGGCTGCGGCCTGCGCTCGGCCAGAGGCCCGCGGCACTCACCACCAGGAGGCTGACCAGAAACCCGACGTAGATCCAGCTGGCCGCGTCGCTCCATTCCACGCTGCCTTCAAAGCGCAGCAGGGCAATCAACTCCAGCGAGGCAAACGTCGCCAGCCCCGTCAGCGTCGCAGCCACCCGGGAACGGTCGTTCTCCCACAAGACCGCGGCGGCGGTTGCTCCCACGGCCGCGATCCAGGAGCCGATTGCGCGTGCCGTCAGAGGCGTGAGCGCCCAGGGCCAGTACTCCATGGTCTCCCCAGGTATAACGAACAGTGCGATGCCGCTGGCCGAGGCCAGCACGCACTGGGCTGCCAACGTGACCCGCAGCCACGCCGGCAGGTCCTTCCGGCGTAACGGATTCGTTCCCGGTACTCGGGTTTGCGCGAGATACGTGAGCACGAGCGTCGGCGGTACGGCGACGTAGACGATCACCCACACCCAGGCCGCCAGCAAGGTGATGAAAACCGAACTGTCGAGGTGAAACTTATCAAGGTGGAGGAAGGTTGCGACCAGTAACAGCGTCGTCGCCGTGAAGGCCGTCGCCATGGTGCTACGACCCTGTACCCAATTCCCGGCCCGCAGGACGTGGAGGGTTGAGACGAGCGCCCCCCAGTAGCCGGCCCCGAGAAAGGCAGCCGTCAATGGCACGCCGATTGTCCAGGCAAAGTAGCGGTGCGTTTCCTCAGACAGGATGTAGAGCTGGATGCCGGCGAGAAATACCAGGCCGATCACGGCGCTGTCGACGATGCGGGTAAGGGCCAGTACCGGCTGAGGGGCGTTCTCCGACATCTACCATCTCCCGGCTGCGTGAGCCATAGCTACCCGGCCGGCGGAGCGTCTCGCCCGCGGCCGGCGTTCGGCCTGGTGACTCCCCGCCTGCGCTCTGGAGAACACGGCCCGCTGGTCACGCTCGAGCGGCGCTGCCCCTTGTCGCCAGCAGCCGGATGAAGGGTAATAGCGGACGCAGCCTGCGCACAAGGCCCGCATACGTCGTCTCCCCCCGCATCAGCCGGCACAATATGCTACGAAACGACTCGCTGCGCCGCAGCATGAAGTAGCAGGGCCGCGGCAGGTAGTAGTAGACGTCGCGCAGCAGCTTGGCGGCCCGTATGTCAGGCATCATCTCGCGCTCGATCGCCGCTTCGTAGGGGAGGAGGTCGGCGTCGGCGCCGTCGAGGAAGCGCAGCAGTCGCGCCGCCGCCAGGTGGCCGGAGACGAAGGCTGAATGGAGGCCCTCTCCCGACATCGGGTCGACCAGGCCTGCCGCGTCGCCGACCAGCAGCACGCGCCCGCGGACGATCGGCGCGCCCTCATCGCGCGTCGGCAGATGATGGCCGCGGATGTTCAGCATCGGCGCCGACTGCAGCCCGTAGTGGCCGCGCAACGACGCGAGGTGTGTGCGCAGCTTGCCGCCCTGCGAGTTCCAGCCGCCGCAGCCGACGTTGAAGTGGTCCGACTTGGGGAAGGACCAGCCGTAGCCGCCGGACATGCTGCCCAGCTCCAACGCCAGCAGGTCGCTCCACTCGTCCGGCACGCGTTCCCCGTTGTAGGGGAAGTTGGCCTCCAGCGCCACCGGCGGGTCTTTCACGGGACGCAGCCCGGCGCTGCGCGCGACGATCCCGTTCGCCCCGTCGGCGCCAACCAGCGCTCCCGCCTCGTACGTGTCGCCGTTGGCGGCGATGCGCACGCCGTCCTTCGCCAGCTCGATGTTGCGCACCACGCTGCCGCCGTGGAATTCGGCGCCGGCTTTTACGGCCTGGTTTAGGAGGTATTCGTCCAGGCGCAGGCGCTGCGTCATGTAGACCAGCGTCTGCGGGTAATCGTAATCGAAGAAGTCGCCGAGCCGGTAGCTGAACCGCACCTTCTTGACCACGTGCTCGACCACAGGTGTGAGGTCGACGGGTGAGCGCTCGAAAGCACGGACGGTGACGCCGCCGCCACAAGGCTTCTCGCGCGGGAATTCTGCGCGGTCCAGCAACAGGACCCGCGCGCCCGCCTTCGCCAGGTGGTAGGCGGTGGTGCTGCCGGAGGGACCGGCGCCGGCGATCGCTACGTCATATTTGTCCACGCAGCCAGTCTAACAAGCCGCCGGGTAACGGCGAAGGGATGCGGAAGCCTCAGTCGAAAGACACCGACTCCGCAATCGTCACGAGCTCCTGGAGGGAGAGGAGGTCGCTCGTGATGCTGAAAGAAAAGGGGCTGCCGTAGAGTACCGTGGAGCCGTCCGGACTAATCTCCCAACCGTCGCCGACGCGACCGACTGTCCAGTACAGCGTGAGCTGCTTGTCTTCCCATTGCGGCGTGACTGCGTTGCCGTGCTCATCTACCACACGCGACAGCGAAGGGCCGGACCGCGACCAGTAGGCTTCGCCGTGGTCGCCGATCGCCACCACGCCCTGACGGCCGGCAGGCCGCAGGTCCGGGCTCATGGAGTCCCAGGGCAGCGCGCCGGGAAAGCCCTGGACGATTGCTAGCCAGTGCCCCGCGGCGTCGCGATAGTAGACCCCGATCTGGTCGTTGTGCGACATCTGCGGGTCGCACTCGGGGCAGTTCTGGCGGACCTCCTCCGGGCTGAACCACTCCGGGCGTGAATGGCGGACCATGATCGGCTGGAAGCCCTCAGGGATGTACGCGGGCATCTTCGGATCGAATGAAGCGACCGTCCCCGCGTCGTCCAGCGAGCTGAAATCGCGGCCGGCGCTGCCGATGCACTGCACGGTGAGCAGCGCTTTGCAGGCATCGGAGGAGCGGGACAGCCGCTGACCCGCAGATGGGACTGCGCCACCGTCCGAAACCAGCCTGCTGACGCCGTAGCCCCCGGCCAGGACCACAAGAGCAGTCACGGTCGCCGCGCTCGCCAGCAACGGCTTCGAGGCGAAGACCAGGCCGAGTCGCAGCCGCCAACTCCTGAGGATCGACGCCATTGCGAAGCCCCAACGCCGCTGCGGACGCCACGCGGCGGCTTCCTCCCGGTTCGACACACCAAGCTTTGAGATGATCTCCGAGACGTGGTACTTGGCCCCGCCCAGGCTGATCCCCAGCTCCTCCGCGATGTCCCGGTTGGAATAGCCGCGTCGGAGCAGCGCGACTACCTGCCCCTCTCGCGGCGTCAGTTGCGTCACGTCGTGTTCTCGCCGTCGCGTCATGCGATGAGCGTACGCCAGAGAGGAAGCGCCGGCACTAGACCAGCTTTCGAAGCCTCAATGAAGCTGCACCCAGATAGCGACCGGGGAGCCATCGTCCGCGATGACGCCTTCGAAGGTGGCTCGCATGCCGGGCTGCACCTCGATGGCCGCAAGCGGTGCGGGCGGGAAACGTGCGCCGTCGATGCTCCCCGTCTCTATGCGCGCGTTCGGATCGACGTAGACGCGTGTTACAACATCCGGGGCGCCGGGAACGCGCAAGGGCGGCTCGATGTTGAGGATATCGAGGTAATCGTCACCCACCTCGACGATGAAACCGGTCTTGTACTTGAAATAGTTGCGAACGACTTGCAGTACGCGCCATGTAGAGGGGTCGCTCGGTTGGGGAGAGTCGTAGCGGATGAGGATGCCATCTCCGATCCCCAGTCGTGCGTGGTTGTCGTCTATGACAATTGAGTGGCCGATGGCGCCGAATACCGTCGTTTCCGGGAGGAGGGCAACCTCTCGCACCCCCGGGTTAACGAAATCGACGGAGAGCACATCGCCGGCGACGGCTGTGAGCTCACCCGCTGACGTCACGTGGCCGGGCAATGCCGGCAGAGCTGTTGTCGGCCCCTGGAATCCCCATGGAGCCTGGGGGATCGGAGTTGCTGAAGACGCAGCTTCGGACCGCGGAAGGGCCGTTGGGACGGGAGCAGCCACCTCAGGGACGGGCGAGACGGATTCCGGGGACAGCGCCACGCTGAAGGCAATCAGGCCAATGACGGTGGCGGAAAGGACCGCTACGCCCGCGGTGAGTCGCAGGCCGCCCAGGATGGCCGGCGCCGGAAGCCAGGCGGCGAACGGCTGGCGCGTTCGCCAGGACGCCGCCTCTTCACGCGTCGAAACACCGAGCTTGGAGATGATCTCCGAGACGTGGAACTTGGCCCCGCCCAGGCTGATCCCTAGCTCCTCCGCGATGTCCCGGTTGGAATAGCCGCGTCGGAGCAGCTCCAAGACCTCCCACTCGCGAGGCGTCAGGATGTCCGGCGTCCGGGGCCGCCCGCGACCACTCATAGACTCGATGGTAGGTCGCGACGGCCCGAATTACACTAGTCCGCTCACCACCCCTTTGCCCGTTTGCCTCTTTGCCCGTCTGCCCGCGTCTACTCCGCCACCGCCACGATGGCTGCGATTAGCAGCATGACCTGCACCGCGATGCCCGCCAGCAGCAGCACGTAGCCCACCATGCGTTCCCAGCTGTGCAGCAGGATCGCCAGCAGCAGGTCCACCGCCAGGAAGCCGAAGGCGGAGCGCGGGATGTCCAGCAGCTCCGACTTGTCGGTGACGCGCACGACGCCCCCCAGCGAAGGGAACCTCAACGGCACGCTCTGACTCAGGTCCGGGTAGGTGTTCAGCACGTAGCCCAGCACCGCGCCGAACGCCGCGATCATCGCCAGGGCAAGGAGCAGCGCGCTGCGGTCCAGCCAGAACGTCTGTGCCGCGATACCCCAGCGGTGCACCGACTGCCGTTGCTCGAACAGCGCGCCGCGAGACTGGTTCGACTGCACCGTCTGCGCGAAGAACACCGCGTCCGGCACCGAGATGCCGTAGATCTTCGTCGGCGTCTGGACGTAAAGCACCTCGCCGGGCGAACGATGAGCCGAGTAGAACAGGACGTCGCCCACGTCATCGACGTGAGCGCTGCCGATGTGATGGCCCGGCCAGTTGATGCCCTCGATCTGCGGGTTGTCGTCCTCCTCGCCCGGCACGAGGCGTTCGATGTTCGCCAGCGGCACGATCTGGTGGACGCTGCCCCAGCGTATGTCCAACGCGTTACGGTCGACCAGGTAACGCAGCGAGGTGCAACTCCACGTCCAGTACGCGTACAGCGCGCACAGGCACACGAAGATCCCGCCGGCGAACAGCACCGGCAGTTGCCACAGGCCAACGTCCATGGTCAGTCCG
>Ga0209109_10002084_pt1 | contig 10973 bp, 15 predicted proteins | sample Rifsed10ft2_FD_184004 | JGI IMG/M metagenome (GOLD analysis project Ga0209109, IMG submission 184004) | Soil microbial communities from Rifle, Colorado, USA - sediment 10ft 2 (version 2) | ecosystem: Environmental > Terrestrial > Deep subsurface > Rock core/Sediment | place: Rifle, Colorado... | reverse complement strand
GAGAATGCGAGGGGTTAGCGGGCGGAAATGGCCATGATGAGGACGCCGGACCCATGCGGCGGGCCGCCGAGCAGGATGGGTCGTCCGCCACGGGTGAGGCTCACCCGGGTGTTGACCTGCGGCGTGGTGATGTGCAGTTCCACGCGTCCCCCATCCACCTTCACGAGCGCGACACTGAGATCCCGGCCTCCGGCAATGACCGTCCGCCAGGGACTCTGTGGACTGACCTGCCCCTTGTGAACCTCGAGCAACCGGTAATTCGTGTAGGCAAAGTCGCGCTGCAGCTCGCGGACCAGCTGACCGATCGCCGGATCGACAGCGCCGCTGGGCTCACGGGAGGCCTGGATCACCTGGACCTCGATGGGGACTGCTTGGGCATAGGCCAGCGAGACCGGCAAGAACAGGAATACGCCCAAGGCCATGAGGAGTGGCTTCACATTTCCCCTCGAGCGACCACCCAGATCACATGCAGGCCTTCATCTTCATCAGAGGTGGTGAGGACCATCGCCCCAAAATCTGGCTCGGGCTCTACGGCCTCCACGACCACCTCGGCCTTACCGGGCTTCAACGCGACGGTCTTTCCAGGGGGCGGTCCCACCGGGGTCTCCGGCAGCAGATACACCGTCGTGACGAGCAGAACGCTGATGACGGTCGCACCCGCGAGCGACAGCCGGGGCCGCTCCCACGTCGCCTCCCAGATCTGGCGGACCCACCTCGTCAAGAGTCCGGGGGGACGACCACTTTCAATCCGGGCTCGGACCCCCGGCCACAGGACGGGCGCGACCTCCGCTATAGGGTCCTTGAGACCCTGGCGGATGAGCCCCTGTAGCCTTTTCAGCTTCTCGAGCTGAACGCGGCATTCGCCGCAGCGGGCCAGATGCACCTCCAGCCGCTGCCTCTCAGACGGCCCGAGCTCGCCGTCCACGTACGCGTTGAGAGAATGTCGATATCGCCGATGCCGAATCACGTTAGCTTTCCCCTTCCCAATACACTCCCAGGCTTGCCTGGAGACGGCGTCGGGCATGGAAGAGACGGGACATCACGGTGCCCACCGGCCGGCGGATCACCCGGGCGATCTCCGCATAGGAAAGCCCCTCGAACTCCCGGAGGAGGACCACGGTCTTGAGATCCGGGGGAAGGGCCTCGATGGCCTTTGTGATGCTCTGCCTCAGCTCCTGTCGCTCCGCATTCTCTCCGGGGTTCTCCCCGATGCTGACCTGCTGAAGCACCGCATCCCCCTCAGGGACTTCCGGCCTTCGCCGCCGGAGCTGATCCGTCGCCAGGTTCACCAGGATCCGGTAGAGCCACGTCTTGAACTGCGCCGTCCCGCGAAACTCGGCCAGGCGAAAGTAGGCGCGCGCAAAGGCCTCCTGCGCCACCTCCTGGGCATCCTCTCGGTTCCCGAGCATGCGGTACGCGACCGCGTAGGCACGGCCCTGATGTCGCTTGACCAGCTCTTCGAAGGCGGCCACATCTCCCGCACGGGAGCGCTCCACCAGCTGGTGGTCCTCCATGGGGCCGACTCCCAATGATGTAGACGGAAACTCGGAAGCATTTATTTTCACTACAGGATATCCCAGAACGGGATCCGTGGCAACCCGAGCCGCCATTCTACCTCGCCAGCGCAAGCGAAACCCCCGCCGCGACCGGATAGGGACACAGCCGATTGATGGGACAGGCCGGGCAATTCGGCTTCCGGGCCAGGCAGATCCCCCGACCGTGGGCCTGGAGCAGATGGCAGAACCGGACCTTTTCCTTATCGGGTATCAGGGCATTCAGGTCAAGCTCAATCTTGTCCGGATCCCTCTCGGCACTGAGCCCCAGACGCTCCGCGAGGCGAGCCACGTGGGTGTCCACGCCGATCGCCGCCTGGCCATAGGCGTTGCCCCTCAGGATGTTGGCCGTCTTCCGGCCCACCCCTGGCAGGGTCAGGAGATCCTCGAGTGCCCGCGGAACCTTGCCCTCGAACCGGGCGACGATCTTTTGACAACACTCTTGAATGGCTTTGGCCTTGTTCCGGTAAAAGCCTGTGGAGCGGATCTCTTCCTCGAGGACGGTCCGGTCCGCACCGGCCCAGTCCTGAGGCGTTCGATACTTTCGAAAGAGACTCGCCGTGACCTGGTTCACGCGCTCATCGGTACACTGTGCTGCCAGGATCAGCGCGATGAGAAGCTCCAGTGGTGTCGTGAAGTTCAGCGCCAGCGTGACCCCCGGATAGGCCCGCACCAGAATCCGGATGACCTCAAGGACCCGTCGGCTCTTCTCTTCCGGGCTCTCCCTCCCGCGCGCCTTGACCGGCTGCCGGGCCATCACCCTGCTTCCCCCTCCTCTCCTCGAAATCACCCCTCTTTCTCATCCAGAATCTTCTTCAGGGCATCGTCCGCTGCCTGAGGGGCGTCCCCCTTGAGGTACAACATCACCCCGCCCTTGACCGGACGGATCGCGATGATCCCCCTGGCAGCCAGCTCCTGTGTGGCCGCCCTCGGATCCTCGCCGAAGTACTGACGGAAGGCCTCGTTAAACCCGGAGAAGACGCTGTGGATCCCCCGGTATCGTCCCCTCAGCTTCTTGATGGCCCGGACGACGAACTCCTCTGTTCCGAGCTTCGCTTCACCCTCCATCCTTCCCCTCCCTGCCCCCCGACAACCGATGACCGCAGGCCGACGACCGCCGACGGACTGGAGACCGGAGACTTGAGACCAGGAACCAATCACTCCGCACCCCGATATTCCGATTTTCCATCTCCAGTCTCAGGTCTCTGGTCTCAGGTCTCTCCACGGTGAACTATGAACCCTGAACCATGAACTCCAGACGTGGTCGTCCTCAACGTCGTTTTCGTCCGGTCGCGGCCTTTGGCCTTCGCGCCTCTTTGGGGCTTCGCCCCGCCCGTCCCCGTTTGCCGGCCGCGGTCCCGAGGTTGGCCATGAGTTGGTCAAGTTTGCGATGGAGGTCGAGCACCTCCTTGCGGCTCGGCGGCAGATAGGCCCCAAGGCCCGCCTTCAAGCCCTCTTCCCACTGCCGGTACTTCTCCTCCAGACGCTCCTGGAACTCCTCGGTCCGAAGGGTCCACGCGTCGAGAAGCCGCTTCGCCTCGTCCTTGGCCAAGGCGCCGCGCTGGACCAATTCGTCCACCATCCGCCAGGTCTGCTCCTGAAACTTGACCGCCGCCTCCACAGAGGCATTGACCGATTCGCGCAAGAGTCGCGTCAGCTGCTCTGCCCATTCTGCCATCGCCATTCCTCCATCACAAGCGGACCAGGAGTAGAAAGGTCGTGGGGAGGGACGGTCAGATGCCTAACGCCTTTGCGGCGCGGCTCACATCGCGCGGCTTGACCCAGAAGATCGCGCCGTAGCGGCCCGCCCCTGCCGAAACGGCATCAATGGCGGTCACGTTAATCTTCGCCGCAGCCAGCTTTCCCACGAAGTCGGCGCAGGCGCCCACGCGGTCGTCCCCCTGGACAAGGAAGCCGGTCTTTTTCGGGCTGAGCTTCCACTTCGCCCTTTTCGCCACATTGAGGAAGGCCACAGGGTCCTCTGGGACAAAAACGAGCTGCGCCCGCTTCCCCTGCGGAAATCCTGAGAACGCGAGCAGATTGATCCCGGCCTCCTTGAGCGCTCCCAAGATCTTGGACCCCTCCCCCGGCTTATCAGGAACCTGGATATAATAGTAGTCAACCCGCCGAATCATTTCCGCCATCTCCCCCTCCTTCGATCTCCTCGGATCGCCCCTGCCCTGACCGAGGCAGGTGGGTAATGAAGCCAAAGGTGCTTCCCTTAGAGGGAGTCTCGCCCTTTCCCAGCAGCGCCGTCAAGTGGAAAGACGAGGTCCGCAACCGAAAAGCGTGCCAGCTAACGAATCTGGAAAAGGGAAAGTTTAAAGTAACTTAGCATAGTATAAGACATACACTACTAAAAATAATGGATATTTTGATATCTTATAGCACCAGGCATCCGCCCAGTCTCAAGTTGAGACTGGAGCAGCGGAGATGACCTCAATGGCGATGTTTCGTCTCCCGGGCCTGAAGGCCCGCTCTGTGGTGGGAGAAGAATGCGCTCCCTTTTCTGCAGAGGAACAGGATGCTCTTGGAGACTGCTGACTGAGGGGTTCGGGCAAGCGGTGAGCGACGACAAACTTATTTAGATTACTTAGATTCAGAGACTGTCTTCTTCATTCCCCGTCCGAGATTCTCGGTATCCTGCGCCATCCCCCGGAAGGTCGCGCATCCTGCCAAGACGATCAAGAGCAACGCAACGAGAATCGAAACCATCCTTCTCATCGGGTGTTTCCCAGCGACCCCGCTTCTCCCTGCGGAGCGGAGGCCACCTTTAGGTCAACTTCGTTACGCAACGACGACCCCTTGGCGGGTTGCGAGGACTCCTTCTTGCTCGGGGCGTCTCCCTCCTCACCTTTTCTGATCAGGTAGCCGCCCGCCCCTCCCGCGCCCACCAAAAAGAGGGCGCAGCCGGAGGAAAAGAGAACGGAGACCACGACACAGGCGATCAGTGCCCCCCTCCACAGTTTGCTATTTCCACTCATCTCATGAGCCTCCTGGCCAGCTTAGGCCACATTCAGTCATCAGTTCTCCGCTTTATTCGAGCAAGAATCGTGCCGGGTGCAGGACCCTTTCCCGGCCCGAACGTGCTCGGATACGCAGGCCATCGCCAGAGCGATGCCCGCAGGGACTATCGACGAGCACGGCGTGAACCCCGGGCGCTGCGAAGGCGTGGGGACGCGTCCGGCGCGGATGTATCGGAGCGAAGGCGGTCAACGAAGGTGCCGATCACGGCAGTATCCATTGGGTTGGGATCGAGGAACTGCACTCCCATCCCGGTGACGGCACTCGCCTCTCTGTCCTGCCCGGATATCCACGCAACCCGCCCGCGGACCGAGAGAGGGGCGGCCACGCTCGGCAGGGCGAAGCGCAGTATGACCTCGGTCCCCGGCGGCGACGGGTGCTCTGTCGCGATGAACATCCCGCCCTGGCCCAGGTTGAAACAGGTTCCGTGAGCCGCCGTGCCCGCCGGAGTAAACTCCACATCCAGCAGAACGGGGGCCCGGACATGCACCCGCTTTCTGTCTTGAGAGACCCACTGCTGGACCCACGACGCATCGACTGGGTTCTCGAAAGCTATTCCGTGTGGGACGGCGGTCTTGAGGAAGGTCAGCATACGCCGGTCAGTCCAAACGACGTGTCCCCGGATCGGTTCGTCACGGCCAAGTGTGATCATGATTGGAATCCCGAGGGCGAGGGTCTCGCCCAGCAAGAGGGCAATTCCGCCGGCCCCCACGTTGAGCGTCGTGCCGGCAACCTGTCTGTGGTCGGGTTTCCCGGGATCCAAGACCGTGCACTGGACAGGGAGGTAGGCGACAAAGCGTGGCCAGTGCCGCTTGTTCTTAAAGCGAGCCCTTCGATGGTCCTCAGGGCGGGCCATCCGATTCCCCCTCAGCGGTGAGCCCCGTCGAACCGCTCATGGCGAGCCCTTCGAGTATCCTCAGGGCAGGCCACTCGATGCCCCCTCAGTGGTGAGCCCCGTCGAACCACTCGCGCATTAAATGACGGAAGGCAAGTCAGCAAGAAGTATGCCATCCCACGGAGGGTGAAAGTCGCCTGTGGAAGCCCCAAGTGGGGAGAGAGCGAGCGGCCTCCTGATGGCCCTGGGGCGGGTCTGCCGTTCTCAGGCTTAGGACGTTTTACCTTGACAAGGGCGGCCGCGCGCGGATAGTTTTTTCCGTGCGCCGCGACAGGTATTTTCTAGAATCTTGATATCGAGCACGCTGTTCGAGGCATCTAAGAGAGTGACGGCAATGACCGTGGATCCGAGAGGCAGGGAGAGGAGACAGCGGACGCCGCAGGGAGCTAAGGGGCTCCCGCAACCAAAAGCGCCGACCCGACAGCCCGACGCAGAAGAGCGCTTGCTCGTCGAGCGCGTCAAGGCCAAAGATCAGAGGGCCTTTGAGACCTTGTACCGCCGGTATTGCTCCCGGGTCTACCGGCACGCGATGGCTTTGGTCGGCATTGCCGCAGAGGCGGAAGAGGTAGTGCAGGAGGTATTCCTGACGCTCTACGAGAAGGCAAAGACGTTCCGTGGGGAGGCAGCGTTCTCGACATGGCTTTACCGTCTGACCGTGAACGCCGCCTTGACCAGGCTCCGCCGGCGGAAGAGGAGCAGAGAGGTTTCCTACGAAGACTATCTGCCCAAGTACGAACCGGACGGCCATCATCTCGGGCCCGAGGGGTCGGTGGTCGATTGGTCGCAGGATGTTGACAAGCTCCTCGCGAGTAAGGAGCTGCACCGCATCCTCCGGCAGGCGCTCGATCAGCTCCGGCCAGTCGATAAGGCAGTGGTGATGCTGAGCGATCTGGAGGGGGTTCCGAATCGGGAGATCGGGAAGGCGCTCGGCCTAAGCGTGCCGGCGGTCAAGATCCGCTTGCATCGGGCGCGGCTCTTCCTGCGGGGGAAGCTGGCGGTGTCGTTCGGACACTCACCATATTAGGAGCATTGCACGTGGCCAAACGTAGCATCGTCGGGCGAGCAGACAGCGCGATTTGTCGAGAGATCGCGGACCTGCTTCTGGACTATATGACGGGGGAACTGGATCCTGAGACCGTCGCCGCCTTCCAGGAACATCTTCGCCTGTGCCCGGACTGTGTCGCCTTCTTGAACACATACAAGAAGACCATCCAAACGACACGATCCTTGCGCTTTGAGGATATACCCGCCGAAATGGAAAAACGGGTGCGCCGATTCCTCCGGGAGCGGACCCAGAAAGACCACCTGGGCCGGTAGGCCTCTCGGATGCACCGCGGTTGCCCCCTCGGGTCAAACTCCGTGCATCTCTTCCCCCTCTACGCGCGTCTAATTTGCAGGCGAAGTCACGGGTTTTTCCTTCAGCGACGATCTCATCATGGACGCACATCGACCACTCCTGTTGGAGGCATTGGGTCCCCGTGAACACGCCGTAGAAGGAGGCGAACCGTGAAGGCCATTGCCGTTCACCCCGGCAAAGCCGGAAGTATTCATCTCAGGGAGGTACCAAAGCCCTCGGTCCAGGACATTCCCAATGGGCGCGGTGTCCTCGTGAAGGTGTTGCAGGTGGGGGGGGACGGCACGGACAAGGAGATCAACGCCGCGGAGTATGGACAGGCCCCCCCAGGTGACGACTTCCTGATTCTCGGCCACGAGAGCTTCGGTCGCGTGGAGGCCGTGGGGCCCAAGGTCACGGAACTCCGGCCCGGCGATTACGTGGCGGCCACCGTCCGACGGCCGGGCTCGAGCATCTACGATCGGATCGGCACCTACGACATGACCACCGACGACACCTACTTCGAGCGCGGCATCAACCTGCGTCATGGCTTTCTGACCGAGTACTATGTCGACGAGCCGGAATATATCGTCAAGGTGCCGCAGGGACTCCAGCACGTCGGGGTGCTGATGGAGCCGACCAGCGTGGCCGAAAAAGGGATCGTGCAGGCGTACGAGATCCAGCGGCGGCTCAAGGTGTGGCAACCACGCCGCGCTGCCGTGTTGGGCACAGGGCCGCTGGGGCTCATCGCCACCATGCTCCTCAGGCTGCGTGGGCTCGAGGTCGTCGCCCTCGGCCGCACCCGCCCGCCCTACTTGAACGCCGAGTTGCTCGAGAAGATCGGGGCCCGGTACGTGAGCACTCAGGACGTGACACTGACAAAGGCGTCCGCTGAGTATGGCCCCTTCGACCTGATTCTCGAGGGAACGGGGTTCTCGCCTCTGGTGTTTGAGGCCATGGAGGTGCTGGCGAAGAACGGCGTCCTGGTGATGCTCAGCGTCACGGGCGGCGACCGGAAGGTGGAAATCCCCGCCGACAAGATCAACCTGGGCTTCGTACTCGGCAATAAGGTGGCCGTTGGCAGCGTGAATGCCAACCGCGAATACTTCGAGCTGGGCGCCAAAGACCTCTCGCAGGCGGAGCTCCAGTACCCCGGATGGCTCTCGAAGGTCCTGACCCATCCAGTAAACGGCCTCGAGAATTATCGCGAAATGATGCGACTCCTGACCGAAGAGAAGAACGCCATCAAGGTCTTCGTGACCGTGGCCAAGGACTAGCTGGATGGCACATCAACCAATCGGTGGAGTGGCCGCATGCGTGATGCCTTGCGACAACATTGGCCCGAATATTTCATGGAGGCTGCCGGGCTCGGCCTTTTTATGATTTCGGCAGGTGTGTTCGGCACGCTCCTCGAATACCCGGGATCGCCTGTCCAGCAGGCCGTCGCCGACCCGTTCCTGCGGCGCATCCTGATGGGGACAGCGATGGGGCTCACCGCCATCGGGATCATCTACTCGCCCTGGGGCAAGCAATCGGGGGCGCACATCAACCCGGCAGTTACCCTGACTTTCTTCCGACTGGGAAAAATCGAACCCTGGGATGCCCTCTTTTACGTCGCCGCCCAATTTGCCGGAGGGATAGCCGGCGTTCTGCTCGTCGCTCTCGCACTCGGCCATTCCTTCGCCGACCCTCCTGTCACTTACGTCGCCACCATTCCCGGCTCAGTCGGGCCCGCCATCGCATTCCTCGCCGAAGTCGCGATCTCCTTCGTCCTCATGTTCGTCGTGCTGGTGACCACGAACACTGAGAGCCTGGCCCGGCACACGGGACTTTTCGCCGGGGCCCTCGTGGCGATATACATCACAGTGGTAGCCCCGGTTTCGGGGATGAGCATGAACCCGGCGCGCACGTTCGGATCGGCCCTGCCGGCCCAACTATGGGAATCCCTCTGGATCTACCTCACGGCCCCGCCGCTCGGCATGCTGTTGGCGGCGGACACGTACCTGCGCTCAATCGGGCCGCGTGGAGCGATCTGCGCAAAACTGCATCATTACAACGACAAGCGCTGCATCTTCCGGTGTGGCTACGGGAACGTCCGCGGCTAGATGGGCAGTGCTGGCCGCGAAGGCGCTGCGGACGTCGAAGGGGTTTGGAAGGGGTACGGCTGGAACTCAGCGCTCACTGGCGCTTCCGCGGGTGACTGGGTCGATCACGTGCTCCTCATCTTACCCTACCGGAACGCCACCCCTTGGCGCCCGCGGACAACGAAGGAGGAATCATGGCTCGGGCAGATCATTTTGACGTGATCATCATCGGGACGGGGGCGGGCGGCGGGACGCTGGCATACAAGCTGGCACCCTCGGGTAAGCGCATCCTGCTACTCGAGCGGGGCGGCTACGTGCCACGCGAGAAGGACAACTGGAGCACGAAGGCTGTGAACTTGGAAGGAAAGTACCAGACCAAGGAAGTCTGGCTGGACAGCAACGGCGACCCCCTGCACCCCCACACGAACTACTACGTTGGCGGCAACACCAAGTTCTACGGCGCCGCCCTGTTCCGCCTGCGGAGGGAAGACTTCGGCGAGATCAAGCACTCCGGCGGCATCTCGCCGGCATGGCCCATCTCTTACGAGGACATAGAGCCCTACTACACCCAGGCCGAGCGGCTCTACCATGTGCATGGGCAGCGCGGCGAAGATCCCACCGAACCGCCGGCCTCTGCACCCTATCCCCACCCGCCGGTCAGCCATGAACCGCGCATCCAGCATCTGAGCGACGACTTTGCACGCCTTGGTTTGCGGCCGTTCCATACGCCGCTCGGCGTCATGCTGGATGAACAGAACCCGCACAAGAGCCGGTGCATCCGCTGCGAGACTTGTGACGGGCATCCCTGCCTGGTCTACGCCAAGTCGGATGCGCAGGTGTTGTGCGTGGACCCGGCGCTCGAACACCCCAACGTGACGCTCCTGACCAACGCCTACGTGTCGCGCCTCGAAACGAGCCCGTCGGGCCGCGAGGTAACGAAGGTCATCGTGCAGCGCAACGGGGCGACCGAGGGATACTCGGCCAACATCGTGGTCGTCTCCTGTGGTGCAATTAACTCCGCGGCGTTGTTGCTCCGCTCGGTCAACGATAAGCACCCGCGGGGGCTGGCCAACGGCTCTGACGTCGTCGGACGCCACTACATGGGACATGTCAACTCGGTCCTGATGGCCATCTCCAAGTGTCCCAACCCCACGGTCTTCCAGAAGAGCCTGTCGGTCAACGACTTCTACTTTGGCTCCAAGGAGTGGAGCTACCCCATGGGCCACATCTCCTTTGTCGGAAAGCTAGACAGGGACACGCTGAGAGCAGGCGCCCCGGCCATCGCACCGGGCTTCACCCTCGACCTGATGGCAAAGCACTCGCTGGACTTCTGGCTTACGTCGGAGGACCTGCCAGATCCGGACAACCGCGTCATACTCGACCATAAGGGTAACATCGTGCTCGTGTACACGCCGAACAATGAGGAGGGGCACCAGCGTCTCATCGCCAAGCTCAAGGAGCTGATGCAGCAGCAAGCCAAATGTCAGGATCATGGCCACGAGTGCCACGTGGGGTTGTTCGCCCGGAACCTGTTCCTCGGGCAGCGCATCCCGTTGGCTGGGGTGGCGCACCAGAACGGCACGATCCGCTTCGGGCGCGACCCGAAGACCTCGGCGCTCGATGTGAACTGCAAGGCCCACGAGGTGGACAACCTCTACGTGGTGGACGCGAGCTTCTTCCCCTCAAGCGGTGCGGTGAATCCCGCGCTCACCATCATGGCCAACGCCCTGCGCGTCGGCGACCACCTGCTCAAGCGCCTGCGCTGAAGGAGCACCCATGGCACCCGTACCTCCGCACCGCAGGATTGCAACCGCACTCCTGATCCTCTGGGCCCTGTTCGCCCTCGCGCTGGAGGCGGCCTGGGGGCAGCAGGCTGCGTCCAAGCCTTTGGTCGCCGCCGTTGATGCCGTGGGCATGACCGTGTCAGACATGGATCGCGCCGTCGAGTTTTACGCGAGGGTCCTCACCTTTGAGAAGGTCTCCGATGTCGAGGTGGCGGGGAGCGAATACGAACACCTCCAGGGGGTCTTCGGGCTCCGCATGCGAGTCGTGCGGATGAAGCTCGGCGACGAGTCCATCGAGTT
>Ga0209109_10002083_pt1 | contig 10977 bp, 9 predicted proteins | sample Rifsed10ft2_FD_184004 | JGI IMG/M metagenome (GOLD analysis project Ga0209109, IMG submission 184004) | Soil microbial communities from Rifle, Colorado, USA - sediment 10ft 2 (version 2) | ecosystem: Environmental > Terrestrial > Deep subsurface > Rock core/Sediment | place: Rifle, Colorado... | reverse complement strand
CGCTACCATGAAAGCCACCACCTGTCAAACCCTTCCTCGGGTTGATGTCCCGACTCGCCTCTGCTATTCTAGCGTGCACGGAGCGTGAGCGTGCGGGCCACAGTGACCCTCGTACTCGCCCTGGTCTCGTTCGCGGCGGCAACCCCGCAGGCGACGCGCATCCCCTTTCCTGAAGACCTCCTGAACGACGGGCAACGCAGATCCGTGAAGGAGGTCGTGGAGGATTTCACCGTCCATCGACAGATGGGCGGCCTCCGCCTGTTGGGGAGCGAGGCGGTGCTTGGGCACCTGGTCATGCACCCCGAGTTCACCGCGAGCCTGGCGCAGGCGGCAGGCGTGCTCAAGTACTCTGTAAGGCGCCAAGGACCCGCGGAGTACTGGGCGGATGACCGCAAGGGGCTTACGGGCCGGATTGAGCTCCTCCAGGCTACCCAGGGTCAATTGGTCTACTACGCCCAGGGAACGTACAAGAACGGGTTCATTCGCATCCCAGGCCGCGTTGCCTTGGTCGCGCGCTATGCCGAGGGGAGAGAGGGGGATGCCTTCTATGTGGAGAACACCGTTTCGGCCTACGTCAGAGTGGACGTCCCCCTGCTCGATCCCTTAGCCCGCCTCTTCCGACCGATCGTGGAGCGCATCATGAACAAGAGGGTCGCGTGGTTCTTCGGGAAGGCTAACGAACTCATGACCAAGCTGACCCAGGATCCCGAGGCCGTCCTGCAAAAGCTTCCCCCCGACACCTGGCAGGAAGAGGTCGCAGAGCTCCGGATTCTCCTCAAGGCCGCTCAAACCGGCATCGGCCATCGCCGCGAGGATCAAGCTCGTCTGAGCCGATCATCCCCTGACGTGCTGACCGGACACTGAGCACGGCGTAAAAGCAAGACGCCCGAGAGCACATGCCCGTCGGGCGTCACGAATGCCGTCACGTCCTTTGGGGACACCTCGATCCAGGTATCTACTTGCCGAAGACGCCCTTCAGCGCTTTTTCGACGCCGCCCTTAGTACCTGCGGCGCCCTCGGCTTCCTTCCGCGCCTTCTCGGTGAGCCCCCTCACATCGACATTGGCCACGGCCTTTGCCGCATTGCGATTGATCTCTTGCAAAACCCTTTCGACCACGTCCGCCATCGAGGCTCCCTGGCCCTTCTTGCCGATGTCCTTCATTTCTATGTCGGGCAGCGCCAGGCTGGTCGTCTGAGACTGGAGCGGGACGCCAACACTTACGTTGAGTTTCGATTTCTCTACGCGGAGCCTGTCGATGATGACCTTCTTCCCGGCCCCCTGGGCCTGCGGCGTTCCTGATCCACTCTTGGCCCCGGCCCCGGCGTAGGCCTCGACATTCTTCTGGAGAGCCGCGAGATTGCTGCCCCCCGGACCCGGTTCATACGTGATCTCCGGGGCGCTGACGACGATCTCTCGGATGGCGACCGTATCCGAAAGCAACGAGCGAACATCGAGGGACACACTCATCGCGCCCAGCGTGAATGCGCTCGGACTCTTGAAACCCTGCGGGTTTCCCACGATCAGGTTGGACAGTGACGCGTTTCCCGAGAAGGGAGAAACGTTCACACTGCCGAGCTTCACCTCACTCTTGGTGACCTGGGGGCCGTATGTCTCAACCGCCGACCGGATCACCCGGTTGAGCGACAGATACAGAAATACGAGGCCACCCACAATCAGCACAAGGATAATGACACCGATCAGGAATAGCCTTTTCATGGTCTTTCGCCTCCATCCATACCATACGGATTGATTGGCCAGATGCGAAGAGCGCTGAGGCGCGAAGAGGTGTAAGCGAACATAACGGGAAGCGTTCCCCCTTGTCAAACCCGTACGAAGGTCAGGGTTGAATCCCCGGCCCTTCGCTCGGCGTGCCATTCAGGAGGCGGGTCTCAGTACCCGCGCACGGAGGTAATGCACCAGGTTCATCATCAGCAGCATCGGCGTCCGTATGATCCCGGGGAAGCTTCATTGAAGGGGCTCGCCCGGAGACCTCACGGCGCGCGACGCCCCTCGAACGCGCAGCTCTTTCCGCCTGCGGCGGGCAGGTAAAGTTCGAGCAGGTAGTCCTTCACCATGCGGTCGCTGTTGAACCGCCAGCCCAGCATCTTGACCGCATGCTTCATCCGTCGCACCCACCGGACGGGGACACCGTGCTCGTTGCGGTCGTAGAACTCCGGGACCACCTGCTCCTCGAGCACGCGGTAGAGTGCCTCGGCGTCACGCGCCCGCTGAACCGCAAGGTCGGCGTGCTCACGGCCGTCGCCGATGGTGAAGCCGTTCAGTCCATCGGCAGCCTCCGCCCACCAGCCGTCGAGGATAGAGCAGTTCAGTCCGCCGTTCAGCAGCACCTTTTGCCCGCTCGTGCCGCACGCCTCCTTGGGACGCTCGGGCGTATTGAGCCAGAGGTCCACGCCCTGCACCATATGCCGCCCCACCCACATATCGTAATCCTCGATGAAGGCGATTCTCGTCCGGAACCGCGGGTCCCTCATCACCTCGAAGATCTGCTGTATGAGCCGCTTGCCTTCATGGTCCTGTGGATGGGCCTTGCCCGCGAAGATGATCTGGGCAGGTCGCTCCGGGTGGTTGAGGATAGCATCGAGGCGCCCCAGATCTGACAGAATCAGGGTTGCGCGCTTGTAGGTGGCGAACCGGCGGCTGAAGCCAATGGTGAGCACCCCGTCATCGAGGGCGTCGACCGTGACGTGGGTGGGATCGGTCCCGTGCAGGCGGGCGAGGCGGAGGGCGAGCCGCCGGCGGACGAATCGGATCAGGCCATGCCGCAAGACCTGGTGCTCCTCCCAGAGCTCGGTATCGCTCACCTTGTCGATATCCTGCCAGAACTCATAGAAGCTCATCCGGGTCTCCCACACCTTGCCGAGGTGCCTGACGTAGAGGCGGGACATACTGGGCGCCAGCCACGATTTCGCATGGACACCGTTCGTGATATGCCCGATCGGCACCTCGCTCTCGTCCCGGCCTGGCCAGACGGCCCTCCACATCCTGCGGGAGGTCTCCGCGTGCAGGGCGCTGACCGCGTTCCGCCGCCGAGAGAGCCTCAGCCCCAGCACCGTCATGCAAAAGGGCTCGGAATGATCATCGGGCCGGATGCGGCCCAGGGCCATGAACTCCTCAAGGCCTATGCCACACTCCACGATAAGCCAGCCGAGGTTCGCCTTGATCAGGTCGGGGGCGAATCGGTCATGCCCGGCGTCTACGGGGGTGTGCGTGGTGAAGACGGTTCGCCGCTTGACGTTCTCGAGGGCCGTGTCGTAGTTCTCGCCCTGCTCCTTCATCCGCAGTCGAAGCGCCTCGAGGGGTGCAAAGGTGCAGTGACCCTCGTTGAGGTGCAGGACCGCGGGTTCGATCCCCATCACCCGGAGTGCGCGATAGCCTCCTATGCCCAGGACGATCTCCTGGCGGATGCGCATTGCCTCGCCCCCGCCGTAGAGGACGCGGGTCATCTCGCGGTCGGTTTGGACGTTGTCCTCGATATCCGAATCCAGCAAGAACAAGCGTACGCGGCCCACGTTGAGTTGCCAGATCTGCAGCTTGATGTCGTGGTCGCCCGTCCGCACCGCCACAATCACGGGATGCCCCTTGCCGTCCAGCACCTGCCTGATGGGCATCGTCTCGATGGAAGAGCTGGCGTAGCTTTCCTGCTGCCATCCACGCTCGTCGATCCGCTGGCTGAAGTAGCTGTGACTGTAAAAGAGGCCAACGCCTACCATCGGAATGTTCAGGTCCGAGGCGCTCTTGAGGTGATCCCCTGCCAGGATACCCAGGCCTCCGCAATAGACCGGAAGTGACTCGTGCAGGCCGAACTCCGCGCAGAAGTACGCTACGGGTTGCCGCCATAAGGGGCCGGCGTGCTTCTGGCCGAAACTTTGTAAGGGAGTGAGGTATTCCCCGAGGCGCCGAAACTGGAAGTTGATGCGGCTCTCGATGCCCTTGCCTTCGACCCGAGCCGCGAGCTCCTCATCATTCAGGTTCCCGAGAAAAACGATGGGGTTGTGATTCGAGTGACGCCACAGATCCGGGTCGATGTCGCGGAAGATCTCGATCACCTCTGGCTCCCAGCTCCACCAGAGATTCTGCGCCATCTCGGCGAGGCGCCGCCGCAGCACGGCTACTTCGGTCTCACTCATTTGCACTCCCCATCATCAGGGACGGGTTAGCGGGGTCAGCCGGTGGGAGGTAAAGCATACTTCGTGCCACCCAACAAGCACCAAGGGTAGCGAAGGGTGTTTTGGTACAGTTTCGGCTGAGGTGTCACATCGGGGCTAAAAGCCGATGCTACCGTGGTAGCCGAATTCCACCCCGATGTTGGGGCCTCCCGGGAACAGGGGCGGCGGCCACACATGAAGATGCCTGGCCATCAGGAGCGGTTCGATGTCACTCACCACGGGCGGTTCGACGCCGCTCACCGCAAGCGGGGACTGATCGGGAATCGTGTCGAAGGGCCCGGCACGACCTTGCACCTCTCCGACGACCGTGATAAGCCGCCCGGGGTCGAGCTGATCAACCCCCTCGTCAAGGCGGACCACCACCGCGAATCTTCCCCGAGGGGCCCGATCTAGTCGCGGACGGTCGCGAAACCCCAGCGGTCGCTCCAAGACGGCAACCTCAATCCACTCCCCCCTGGGCCGCAAGGCGAGGACCTCCCCACCCAACAGGAGCAAGGTGCCGGCATAGCGTTCTGGAGCCCGCTGGAGCGTGGCGAAGGGAACCGATCGTACCTGCTCCCTCAAGCCGCCTGGGACCACGGATGCGCAGCCAACCAGGGTGGCCGCACACAGGAAGAGCCCGAGCTCCAGCCCACCGCTTCTGGTGAGCACCGTCGAACCACTCGTGGTGTGCACGGTCGAACCATCCCTCCCACCCGATCCGTGTCTTGCGCCGCACCGGCAGTGTAGCTCCTCCAGCATCGAGAATCAAGGTGTGGGACTTCTGCGGGGTGGTTAAGCCAGGTCTGGTGGGACCCGTAAAGCGACTGGAACTTCGACCACAGTTAACGTGTTTCGCCCGAAGGCCCGTTCGAGGGCCCCGCCTATCTCATCGAGGGAATGGATCCTCTCTGCTTCGGCTCCAAACGATTTCGCCAGGGTGATGAAGTCCGGGTTCGCTAGCTTTTCGTCTCCCTCGAGCTGACCCTCTTTTCGCTGCCCATAGTCCACGATCCCGAAGGCATTATCGTTAAAGAGGAAGACCGGGATCGCCACATGATATCTGGCCGCAGTGGCCAGATCCTGACAGGAAAAGAGAAACCCTCCGTCGCCGCACAGCGCAACCACCTGACGCTCGGGTTGCGCGATCTTCGCGCCGATCGCGGCTGGGAGGCCGAAACCGATCGTTCCGCTCCCCATAGGCCAGAGGAAGGTCCTGGGCTCGCGGACTTCGAAGTACCTCCGCGTCCAATAGGTCGCGACCGTGGAATCATTGGCAACGATGGCGTCGCCTGGCAGCGCTGCTCGCAGATCATCGAGCAGCTTCATTTCTCGCGGGAAGCCCCTTCGGAGCGCCTCCAGCGCCTGCTGCTTGACCCTGGTCACCTCTGATCGCGCAAACCCTTGCGGGCGAAACGGGCGCTTTCTCACCTGCTCCAGCATGGCCGTGAGCGTTGTCTTGGCATCTCCGACCACCTCAACGACACTTCGCACTCCCAGGGCCGGATGCGTCTTCGAAAACTGCTGCTCGTCGATATCGATTCTGACCCATCGGCGAGGCAATCGTAACGACCACTTGCCTGTTGATCGATTGCTGAACCTCGTTCCGATGACCACCGCAAGGTCCGCTTGCTCGAGTAATGGGCGGACGGCAGCCTCTGTCCCGAGGTTTGCCAGAGAGAGCTCGTGGACCTCCGGTATTACTCCCTTCCCTTTGATGCTGGTCAAGACAGGGGCGTTCAGCAGCTCGGCCATTTGCGCCACGACCTGGCTTGCCCCGGAAGCGATCGCCCCACCTCCGGCATAGATCACCGGCCGCTTGGCGGCCGCAATGGCATCGACCGCTTCGCCCAGCTTCTCGGCATCGGGCACCGGCGGTTGGCCTGCTGCCGGCTGATACGCCAACTGAAAATCGATCTCGCCCCTCAGGATATCGTCCGGAATCTCCAGGCCGTACGGTCTCGGCCTTCCGCTGGCCATTTTGTGGAAGATCTCCCGGACCGTGGCAGGGATGTCGCGCGCGAAGGCTATATCGTGGCAGGCCTCGGTCACATTCGCGATCAAACCGTGCTGGTTCTTTACCTCGTGGAGATCCCCCCAGCCCTTCTGCAGATGCTTCCGCTCGATCTGGCTGGCGATCAGCAAGACAGGGGACGAGCTGGCGTACGCCTCCTGGATTCCGACCATCGTGCATGCCGCGCCGGCACCTGTGGCCGCCATGACCACCCCGACTTCCCCGGTCACCCGCGCGTAGGCATCAGCCATGAAGGCCGCAGATTGCTCATGGCGCACCTCAATGAATCGAATGCCACGTCCTTTGACGGCGTGGGCAAGCGACGTAATATGGAGGCCGCGTATGCCAAACGCGATCTCGACCCCTTGTGCCTTCAGGCATTCGGCAATTGCCTCTGCGCCAGTCATCCTGTCACTCCGCGACGTGGAGCGGTTTGGAATGGAACGGCACTAGGGGAGGCCCACGACCTGTTCGAGGGCGGCGTCCAGAATCGCAACGGCCTGGTCCACTTCCTCGCGTCCGATGATCAGGGGCGGCATGAACCGGATCGTTTGGGGTGGAAGGGGGTTCATCAAGAGGCCCAGTGCGCGGCAGGCCTTGACCACCTGCAGCGCTATCGGTTCGCTGAACTCCATCGCCAGGAGGAGGCCCCGGCCGCGAACCGCCTTCGCGATCGTCCACTTCTCTTGCAGGGCAAGGAGTCGCTCGCTGAAGTAGCTCCCCACGGCCGCGGCGTTGCCGGACAGATCCTCCTCGAGGATGTGTCGCAGGACCGCGGTAGCCACAGCACAGCAGAGGGCATTGCCCCCGAAGGTGGACCCGTGATCTCCCGGTCCGAAGCAGGCGGCCCGGGCGCTAACCAGTATCGACGCGATGGGGACGCCGCCCCCCAGGCCTTTGCCTAGCGTCATGATGTCCGGCTTGATGCCAAAGTGCTCATGACCCCACAGGGTCCCTGTCCGGCCGCACCCGGTCTGGACCTCGTCAAGAATCAGGAGAAGTCCCCGCTCGTCGCAGAGCTGTCGGACATCCTTCAGGTAGCGGTCTCCCGGGACATGGACCCCGCCTTCCCCCTGAATCGGCTCAAGCAGGACGGCACAGGTCTTGTCGCTCACGGCGGCTCGAAGCGCCTCGGCATCGTCGTACGGCACGTGACTGAATCCTTCGGGGAGAGGGGTGAAGGGGGCCTGGTACTCCAGCTTTCCCGTTGCCGCGACCATGGCCAACGTCCGACCGTGGAAGGCGCGCAGCGTCGAGATCACCCCATACGCCCCGTTGAGATGTCGCTTGCCGTACTTCCGGGCCAGCTTCACTGCGCCCTCGTTGGCCTCGGCCCCGCTGTTACACAAGAAGACCTTGTCGAAACCGCTCACCGAGGTGAGGAGCTCTGCCAACTCAATCTGGGGGATGGTGTAGACATCGTTGCTCGCCAGGATCAGGCGTTCTCCCTGTTCCGTGAGCGCCTTGAGGATAACCGGATGGCTGTGCCCGAGGCTGCACGCAGCCCAGCCGGCGATGAAGTCGAGATACTCCCTCCCCATCTCGTCCCAGACCTTCGCGCCCGCCCCCCGCACCACGGTGACCCCCAGACGCCGATGGCCAGTGTCCATGAAATACTGTTGTTCGAGCTGTACCCAGTCTCTCATCTTCATGTGGTTACACCTCAGCGCTCATTCCCTGCGCCATCTTGATCTCTCGGCCGTGATTGACGGTCCAGGCCACCTTGTGCGTCACTACATCCAGCAGGGGCCAAGAGGCGGGCATCCCGGTCCCGCTCTTCTTCACCCCGCCGAAGGGGAGATGCACCTCGGCCCCGATGGTGGGCAGGTTCCAGTAACCGACCCCGAACTCGCAGGCCTCCTGCAGGAGGCGTGCGGTCCGGTAATCCTCGGTGATGGCCGAAAAGGCCAACCCGTACTCCACGTCGTTATGGATCGCCACGGCCTCTTCCAGGCTCCGAAAGGGGATCAGGGCCACGTGCGGGCCAAAGACCTCTTCATGGAGGACGCGGGCGTCGCGGCGATGGGCCATCCGGTAGATGAAGGGGCTGCAGAAGTATCCGTTCCGATACTCCCCCTCCTCCAGGCGGCCCCCATCGAGCAGGATCTCCGCCCCCTCGTTCGTGGCGAGCTGATTGTAGAAACCGACCTTCTTCACCGCCGCCTCATTGATCAGGGGCCCCATGAAGACCTGCTGATCCATCGGATCGCCAATGATGATCCGTTTCGCCATGGCCACGAAGGCCTTCGCAAACTCTTTCATCCGGCTCTCATGGATGATGAGGCGCGAGGCAGAGGTGCACCGCTGGCCGGTCGTCTTGAAGGCGCTCAGGATCGCCGCCCGGACGGCCAGCTCGAGATCGGCGTCCTGGCAGATGATCATGGCATTCTTCCCCCCCATCTCGCAGGCGCACATCTTGCGGTAATCTTTCGCGCAGGCCTCCTTGATCCTCGCCCCCACCTCGTAGGAGCCTGTAAAGAGCACCACCTCGACGTCTGGATGCACCACGAGAGGCCATCCGACGTCCTCTCCCATCCCCTGGACCAGGTTCAACACCCCGGGGGGAAGCCCGGCACGCTCGAAGCATTCGACAATCTTCTCCCCTACAAGGGGGGTCTCTTCGGAGGGCTTGAAGACCACCGTATTGCCTTCGAGGAGGGAGGGGCTGATGAGCCAGATGGGAATGGCAAAGGGGAAGTTCCAGGGGGTGATGACCGACACCACGCCCTTCGGTTTGCGAAGCATATAGGCATCCTTCTCCGCAATCTCCGAGGGGAGGGCCTGCCCATACGGCATCCGCGCATGTCCGAACATGTACTGGGCCATGTGGATCCCTTCGATGACATCGGCCCGCGCCTCGTTGATGGCCTTGCCCGCCTCTCGCGCCACTAGCCGGGCCATCTCGTCCGCCCCGGCCTTCACGATATCGACGAACCGCTCGATCGCCTCCCCACGCTTTATGCGGGAGAGGGCGCGCCAGGCGGGGAAGGCCTCCTTGGCCGAGGCGACCGCCTGTTCCACATCTTCTCGATGGGACAGAGGGACTCGACCTAAGATCTCCCCGGTTTGCGCTGGATTTCGACTCTCGTACTCGCTTCCACCCTTGGCACTGACCCATTTCCCGGCGATGTAATTCTTCCCCCTCACGGCTCTCCCCCCTCCCGACCCCACAGATCACGGGGTGGTGCGTCCAGCTCTCGTTAAGAGCAAAGTTTGTGCCTAGCCGGCTCGAAGAAGGAGCAGCACGGTGGTGTAGCGCGCCGGCTTCTCCCTGTCGGCGCGAATAGTTGGAACGACACTAGCCCTGACCTTCTCTGAACGCCTCAACCGACAGGATGCAGAGGACCACGGCGGCGGCGGCGATATTGAAAAACATCAGGAGGACGGAGAACTGGTGCCACTGCTGAAACTGCAGCCGCAGCGGATCCCCAGGCGGGATGCTCTGGATCGCGGCCCCCATGGCGCGGCGCAGACTGAATAGCCTTGTCCCAACGATCTCCCGAGAGATGAGGGTGGAAGCGGTCATCAGGATAAGGAGGATCGTCCTCAGCCCCCACAGGAGCCGCCGCCCGAGCGGCCGAACCGCGATGCTCACCAGCACAAGGAGAGGCCCGAGGATATAGGTAGAGAGGTACAAAACGTTCAGGGTGGCCGCAACCAGATCGCCTGCCTGATGGCGACTTTCGAGGATGGCAAAGGCGGATGGGGCTACCACGAAGCTGAGAAAGACCATCCCCCCAAGCCAGGTCCCTACTCCTGAAGCCAGCAAGATCAGGAGGGTGCGGCGCATGTGGATCCCTTCATCGTCCGCCTGGATCCTGGAGGAGAAGGCCCTGGAGCGGGTGCCGAGACGAGACGCCGAAGCGTCTGAGACCGAGTGGCCCGTCTAACGCGAACAGATTTTTCTGATGAGCCGGTCGAGATCGTCTTCCGAGTAAAACTCCACCTCGATCCGCCCGCGCTGACCGCGCCGGATGATCCGGACTTTTGTGGCCAGCGTCCGGCGCAACTGCTCTTCCGCCTGGGCCAGTCCCGGGGCCTTCCGCCGGATGGTCCGATCCTGAGCCGCCGGTCCGCTCTTGAGCCGCTTGACCAACAGCTCCGTCGCCCGGACCGAGAGGCCGCGCCGGATCACCGCCTCTCGCGCTTTGAGCTGAAGATCCCGACCCTCGAGACCGAGCAGAGCCCGGCCGTGCCCTGCAGACATGGCCCCCTCGATCAGATCCTCTCGAATCGGGTGGGAAAGCTTGAGCAGACGGAGTGTGTTGGCGACAGAGGCCCGATCCTTTCCAACCCGTGCGGCCATCTCCTCCTGGGTCAGTCCAAACTCCTCGACCAGGCGGCGGTAGACCTCCGCTTCCTCAATAGGATTGAGATCCTCCCGCTGGACATTTTCGATCAGGGCCACCTCGAGCATCTCCGCGTTCGACATCTCCCGCACCACGGCTGGAATGCGCTCGAGGCCCGCACGCTCCGCCGCACGGAGTCTGCGCTCTCCCGCCACAAGCTCGTAGCCCCCCGGGATCTGCCGAACTATGACAGGGGAAAGGATCCCCTGGGCGCGGATTGAGGCGGCCAGTTCGTCCAGTTTTTTATCATCGAAGCGCTTTCTCGGTTGGAAAGGGCCTGGGCGGATCTCCACCAGAGGAATTTCCACGATCCCCGGCTCCCCCTTTGCGAGGGGAATGAGGGCCTCAAGGCCCCGACCGAGCGCCTGCCGTCCCATCGATCACCTCCTTGGCAAGATGTAGGTACGCCTCCGCCCCTGCCGAACGGATATCGTATAGGATGATCGG
>Ga0209109_10002082_pt1 | contig 10983 bp, 9 predicted proteins | sample Rifsed10ft2_FD_184004 | JGI IMG/M metagenome (GOLD analysis project Ga0209109, IMG submission 184004) | Soil microbial communities from Rifle, Colorado, USA - sediment 10ft 2 (version 2) | ecosystem: Environmental > Terrestrial > Deep subsurface > Rock core/Sediment | place: Rifle, Colorado... | reverse complement strand
CTTGTGCCCGCCGCCCCGGTGCCGGCACGTGATGCGCCCCAGGGCGTTGCGTCCGCCGGTCTTCCTGAGCGGAACCAGCAGGGACTTCTCGGGTGTCCGCTTGGTCACCTCCTCGAAGGTGGCCACGCTCTGAAACCGGCGCCCCGGCGACGTCGGGCGGTACTTTCTTACGGGCATCGCTCCTCGTCCTTCAACAATCGGCTTTCATCACCCGGGGCCCCATCCCCACGGAATTGTCGATTTGTGATTGCTGATTGGCGATTGGGGAAATCGGAAATCCAAAATCGCCAATCGAAAATCGGTCAGACGCCCTCGTACAGCTCGATCACGTCGCCCTCTTTCAGGGTCGCGACCGCCTTCTTCCAGTCCGGCCGGCGTCCCTGGAAGCGCCCCAGGCGCTTCGTCTTCCCCCGGACCCGGAGGGTCCGGACGTCCAGGACCGTGACCTTGAAGAGCTGCTCGATGGCCTGCTTGATCTGGATCTTGTTGGCCGTCTTGGCCACCTGGAAGAGGTAGTGGTTCCCCGCTTCCTTGAGCCGGGTCCCCTTCTCGGTGAGGAGCGGCCGGAGCACAACCTGGTAGGGGGACCTCATGCCGCCAGCACCTCCCGCAGGGTGTGGACCCCCTCCGGCGTCAGGATCAGGGTGTCCGCCTTCAGGATGTCGTAGACGTTCAGGCCCCGCACCGTGAGGACGCGCACGTCCGGGAGGTTCCGCACCGACTTCTCCACGATCTCATCCCGCTCCGGCAGGACGAGGAGCGATTTCCCGCGCGCCCCCAGTGTGGTGAGCAGTCCCCGCATGGCCTTGGTGCTCGGCTTCTCCAGGCTGAGCGATTCCAGCAGCCGGACCGCCCCCACCTGGGCCTTGGCGGTGAGCGCCCCGCAGAGCGCCTGGCGGCGCACCGCCTTGGGGACCCGGAAACCATAGTCCCGGGGGTGCGGTCCGAAGGTCGTCCCGCCATGGCGCCAGAGCGGCGAGCGGATGGTGCCGGACCGCGCCCGGCCCGTCCCCTTCTGCTTCCAGGGCTTCTTCCCCCCTCCCGACACGTCCGAGCGCCCCTTGGTGTCCGCGGTCCCCTGGCGCCGATTCGCCCGCTGCATCCGCACCACGTCGTGCAGGAGGTGGGACTCCACCGCCGCCCCGAAGATGGTCTCGGGCAGCTCGAGGCTGTCCACCTTCTCGTTGTTCGCGTTCACCACGTCCACGTGCGTCGCCATGATTGTCGGTCGGGCGCGATGTATCGCGCCCGTTATTTGCCCTTGCGAATCGTCAGGAGGCCGCCCGTCGGCCCCGGCACCGCCCCCCAGACCAGGAGCAGATGTTTGTCCGGATCGACCGACACCACCCGGATCCCTCGGACCGTGTGGCGGCTGGCGCCCATGTGGCCCGGCATATGGTGTCCCCGAAACACCCGGGACGGGTAGGACGAGGCCCCGATGGACCCGGGCGCCCGGTGAAACATGGACCCATGGGTCTTCGGGCCACCCCGGTATCCCCAGCGCTTCACGCCCCCCTGGAAGCCCCGGCCCTTGGTGATCCCCGTCACCCGCAGCCGATCGCCGACGGCGAAGAGGGCGACCGTCAGGACCTGCCCGATCTGGAACTCCCCCTCGCCCCCGGTGAGCCGGATCTCCCGCAGGTGGCGATGGTACGGCACCTTCCCCCGGTCGAAGTGTCCCCGCTCCGGGCGGGTGAGGCGGACCGCCTTCGGCTCGGACTGAAAGCCGATCTGGATCGCCTCGTAGCCGTCCCGGTCGGCCGTCTTCTTCTGGACCACGGGACAGGGGCCGGCCTGGATGACGGTCACCGCCACGGCCTTCCCGTGCGGGTCGAAGACCTGGGTCATCCCGACCTTGCGTCCCAAGAGGCCGATCGCCATCGCGTCACACCCCGCCCACCGGCTCCGGGTCCCCGGCCGGTCGGTCGCCTCAGAGCTTGATCTCGACGTCCACCCCGGCCGGCAGATCCAGCCGCATGAGCTGGTCCACCGTCTGCGGGGTGGGCTGGACGATGTCGATCATCCGCACGTGGGTCCGGATCTCGAACTGCTCCCGGGACTTCTTGTCCACGTGGGGCGAGCGGAGCACCGTGTACCGGCTGATCTTGGTGGGCAGCGGGATGGGCCCGGAGATCATGGCGCCCGAACGCTGCACCGTGCCCACGATGTCCTTGACCGCCTGGTCCAGCAGCCGGTGATCGTACGCCTTCAGCTTGATCCGAATCTTCTGGTTGTCCATCACGGTACTCGCGATTCCCCCGCCCACTCCGTCCTGTGTGCCCGGCCCCTACACCAACACCTCGCTCACCACCCCGGCCCCCACGGTGCGGCCCCCCTCGCGGATGGCGAAGCGCAGCTCCTTCTCCATGGCGATGGGCTGGATGAGCTCCACGGTGAGGCTCACGTTGTCCCCGGGCATGATCATCTCGGTGCCCGGGGGGAGGTGGACCACCCCGGTGACGTCCGTGGTCCGGAAGTAGAACTGGGGGCGGTAGCCCTCGAAGAAGGGGGTGTGGCGGCCGCCCTCCTCCTTGGTGAGGACGTAGGCCTCGGCCTTGAACTGGGTGTGGGGGGTGATGCTGGCGGGCCGGGCCACCACCTGGCCCCGCTCCACCTCCTCGCGCTTGACCCCCCGGAGGAGCACCCCGATGTTGTCCCCGGCCTGGCCCTGGTCCAGGAGCTTCCGGAACATCTCCACCCCGGTGCAGACCGTCTTCTGGGTCTCCCGCAGCCCCACGATCTCCACCTCGTCGCCGACCTTGACGATCCCGCGCTCCACCCGGCCGGTGACCACCGTGCCCCGGCCGGAGATGGTGAAGACGTCCTCCACCGGCATGAGGAAGGGCTTGTCGATCTCCCGCTTGGGGGTGGGGAAGTACTTGTCCACGGCGTCCATGAGGGCGTAGATGCAGGCGTACTCGGGGGCCTTGGGGTCGGTGCTCGTCGACTGGAGGGCCTTCAGGGCCGCGCCCTTCACGATGGGGATCTGGTCCCCGGGGAACTTGTACTGGGTGAGGAGCTCCCGGACCTCCAGCTCGACCAGCTCCATGAGCTCGGGGTCATCCACCATGTCCACCTTGTTCAGGAAGACCACCATGGAGGGGACCCCCACCTGGCGGGCGAGCAGGATGTGCTCCCGGGTCTGGGGCATGGGGCCCTCGGAGGCGGCCACCACCAGGATGGCCCCGTCCATCTGGGCCGCCCCGGTGATCATGTTCTTGATGTAATCCGCGTGCCCCGGGCAGTCCACGTGGGCGTAGTGGCGCTTGTCGGTCTCGTACTCCACGTGGGCGATGGCGATGGTGATGCCCCGCTCCCGCTCCTCGGGGGCCTTGTCGATCTGGTCGAAGGGGACGAAGCTCACCTTGGGGTTCTTCAGGCCCAAGGCCTTGGTGATGGCCGCGGTCAGGGTGGTCTTCCCGTGGTCGATGTGGCCGATGGTCCCGACGTTCATGTGCTCCTTCGTCCGCTCGAACTTGGCTTTGGCCATGGACCTCTCCCTCTCGCTGGACCCGTCCGTCCGCTCCCGCGGACGGACCCGGGGCTCTAGGCTGCCGCGCGGCCCCCCATTCGGGCGATGATCTCCTCGGCGATCTGTACCGGTACGGCCTCGTACCGGGCGAACTGGAGCGGGGTGTGGCTGCCCCGTCCCTGGGTGGCGGATCGGAGGTCGGTGGCGTACCCGAACAGCTCCGCCAGCGGGACCTCGCACCGGATGACCTGGGCGGCGGCCCGGGCCTCGATCTCCAGCACCCGTCCGCGCCGCGCGTTCAGATCGCCGATCACTTGCCCGATGAACTCCTCCGGGACGATCACGTCGAAGCGCATGAGGGGCTCCAGCAGGATCGGCTTGGCCCGCCGCGCCCCGTCCTTGAAGGCCATGGAGCCCGCGATCTTGAAGGCCATCTCGGAGGAATCCACCTCGTGATAGGACCCGTCCAGCAGAATGATCCGCGCATCCACCAGCGGGTAGCCGGCCAGGACGCCCCCCTCCATGGCCTCCTTGATACCCTTCTCCACGGGCGGGATGTACTCCTTGGGGATGACGCCGCCCACGATCTTGTTGACGAACTCGAACCCGCCGCCCGGCAGCGGCTCGATCTGGATCTCCACGTGGCCGTACTGCCCGCGCCCGCCCGTCTGGCGGATGAACCGCCCCTCCGCGGTCACGGAGGTCGTCAGCGTCTCCCGGTAGGCCACCTGGGGCTTGCCCACGTTGGCCTCCACCTTGAACTCCCGCAGGAGCCGGTCCACGATGATCTCCAGGTGCAGCTCCCCCATGCCCGAGATGATGGTCTGGCCCATCTCCTCGTCCGAGGTGGTCCGGAAGGTGGGGTCCTCGTTGGCCAGGGCCGCCAGGGCCAGCGAGAGCTTCTCCTGCCCCTCCTTGGTCCTCGGCTCGATGGCCACGGAGATCACCGGTTCGGGGAACTCCATGGCCTCCAGCACGATGGGCCGGCCCTCCACGCAGAGGGTATCGCCCGTCTTGGCGTTGCGCAGCCCCACGGCCGCGGCGATGTCCCCGGCGGCGACCCGCTTGACCTCCTCGCGCTTGTTGGCGTGCATGCGCAGGAGGCGGCCGATCCGCTCCTTGGTGCCCCGGGTGGAATTGAAGATGTAAGAGCCCGAGTCCAGGGCGCCCGAGTAGACCCGGAAGTAGGCCAGCTGCCCCACGTAGGGATCCGCCATGATCTTGAAGACCAGGGCGGAGAAGGCCTCCTGCTCGTCGGCCCGCCGCTTCTCGATCTGGCCGGACTTGGGGTTCTTCCCCTCCACCGGGGGCAGATCCACGGGTGAGGGCAGGTAGTCCACCACGGCATCCAGGAGGGGTTGAACCCCCTTGTTCTTGAAGGAGGCCCCGCACAGGACCGGGACGGCCCGGAGTTGCAGCGTCGCCTTGCGCAGCGCCGCCCGGATCTCCTCGGGCGTCAGCGCCTCCCCCTCCAGGTACTTGTGCATCAGCGGCTCATCCTGATCCGCCACCGCCTCCAGCAGCTTCTCCCGGGCCCGCAGCGCGGGCTCCCTGAGGTGGGACGGGATCTCCTCGTTGCGGAAGGCGGCCCCCAGCGTCTCCTCCTCCCAGATGACGGCCTGCATCCGGATGATGTCGATGACGCCCTTCAGCTTGTCTTCCTTGCCGTAGGGCAGCTGGACGCAGACCGGGTTGGCCCCCAGCCGCTCGGCGATCATGGCCACCGACCGGTCGAAGTCGGCCCCCGTGCGGTCCATCTTGTTGATGAAGGCGATGCGGGGGACCCGGTACTTGTCCGCCTGGCGCCAGACCGTCTCGGACTGGGGCTCCACCCCGGCCACGGCGTCGAAGACGGCGACGGCCCCGTCCAGGACGCGGAGCGACCGCTCCACCTCCACGGTGAAGTCCACGTGGCCGGGGGTGTCGATGATGTTGATGCGGTGGTCGTTCCAGAAGCAGGTCGTGGCGGCGGCGGTGATGGTGATCCCCCGCTCCTTTTCCTGCTCCATCCAATCCATCTCGGTCGAACCCTCGTCCACCTCGCCGAGCTTGTGGGTCTTGCCCGTGTAGTACAGGATCCGCTCGGTCGTAGTGGTCTTGCCGGCATCGATGTGCGCCATGATGCCGATGTTGCGGGTCCGATCCAGGGACAAGGTCTCAGTCACGTCCGCTTACCCCATCCCGCCCTAGGCGGGATTACCATCGATAATGCGCGAAGGCCTTATTCGCCTCGGCCATCTTGTGGGTGTCCTCGCGCTTCTTGACCGAGGCGCCTCGATTATTCGCCGCCTCGATCAGTTCGGCCGCCAGCCGCTCCTGCATCGTCTTCTCGCTGCGGTTGTGGGCGAACCCGATGATCCACCGCAGCGCCAGCGACGTCCGCCGCTCCGCGCGGACCTCCACCGGGACCTGGTAGGTGGCCCCCCCCACGCGGCGCGACTTGACCTCGAGCACCGGCTTCACGTTGTCCACCGCCTGTTTGAAGAGCTTCTGCGCGTCCATCTTGGTCCGGTCCTCGATGACATGCATGGCCCCGTAGAGGATGCGCTCGGCGGTGCTCCGCTTCCCCTTCCGCATCATGGCGTTCACGAACTTGGTCACGAGCTTCTGGCCGTAGACGGGATCCGGCAGGACCTCCCGCCGTTCCGCCACCTTGCGCCTCGGCATCGGCTGCTCCTCGCCCGTGTTCGCCCCGGTCCCGGACAACCGGAGGAGAGAAGAAAACCGGCACGGAGGACCCCGCTCTCCCAGGGTGTCTTCCGTGCCGGTTCCCTTAGCTGGCCTTGGGTCGCTTGGCCCCGTAGAGGGACCGGCTCTGCCGCCGGTCCGCCACGCCCGCTGTGTCCAGGGCACCCCGGATCACGTGGTACCGGACCCCCGGGAGATCCTTCACCCGCCCGCCTCGGATGAGCACGATGGAGTGCTCCTGCAAATTGTGTCCGACCCCGGGGATGTAGGTGGTGACCTCGATCCCGTTGGTCAACCGGACGCGGGCCACCTTGCGCAGGGCCGAGTTCGGCTTCTTCGGCGTGGTGGTGTAGACACGGACGCACACCCCCCGCTTCTGCGGACAGGCCTGGAGGGCCGGGGCCTTCTCCTTCTTGCGGATCTGGCTCCGCCCGCGGCGGACGAGTTGCGTGACGGTGGGCATGACGCTCCGTATCCGGGTGAAAAACCTGTGCAGTCTATGCGTTCATCCCCGCCTTGTCAAGGGATTTTCCCTGGAATTCGACAGTTACGACAGGGTGACGTCCATGGCCTGCAGGATCTCGACCGCGGCCTCCTGGTGTGCCGCCGTGGCGGTGTCCTCCGGCCGCGGCAGCGGCACCTCGGGCGTGGCGATCCTGGTCTCGCGGTACCAGCGCATGCCCGTGCCCGCCGGGATCAGGCGCCCCATGATGACGTTCTCCTTCAACCCGCGCAGCTCGTCCCGGGCGCCGTTGATGCTGGCCTCGGTGAGGACCTTGGTCGTCTCCTGGAAGGAGGCGGCCGAGATGAAGCTGTCGGTGCTGAGGGAGGCCTTGGTGATGCCCAGGAGCATCGGCTCGGCCGTGGCCGGATCGACCCCGGCCGCCCGCACCCGCCGGTTCTCCTCCTCGAACAGGGCCTTGTCCACGTGCTCGCCCAGCAGGAAGTTGGTGCCCCCCACGCCCTCGATGCGCACCCTTCTCAGCATCTGGCGGACGATCACCTCGATGTGCTTGTCGTTGATGTGGACACCCTGGAGGCGGTAGACCTCCTGCACCTCGTTCACCAGGTACTGCTGCAGGGCCTCCACCCCCTTGACGTGCAGGATGTCGTGGGGATCGATGGGGCCGTCCATGAGGGGGTCACCGGCCCGGATCTCGTCCCCTTCCAGGACGGTGACGTGCTTGCCGCGGGGGATCAGGTACTCCTTGAACTCGCCCCCCTCGCCGCGGATGACGATCTTGCGCATGCCCTTCGCGATCCCGGCGAACTCGACCCGGCCGTCGATCTCGGAGATGATGGCGGGGTCCTTGGGCTTGCGCGCCTCGAACAGCTCCGCCACCCGGGGAAGCCCCCCGGTGATGTCCTTGGTCTTGGTCGTCTCCCGGGGGATCTTGGCCAGGGCGTCGCCGGCCGCCACCGTCTGGCCGTTCGCCACCATGAGGTGCGCCCCCACCGGGATCTGGCAGGTGAACACCGTGGTCCCGCCGCCGTCTTTGATGGAGATGCGCGGCTGGAGCTCTTCTTTCGTCCCCGGCTCCACGATGACCTTCTGGGAGAGACCGGTGATCTCGTCCACCTCTTCCTTCATGGTGACGCCTTCCCGGACGTCGCGGAAGTGCACCGCGCCGGAATGCTCCGTCAGGATGGAGGTGGTGAAGGGATCCCACTCCACCAAGACCTGCCCCGGCACCACCGACTGGCCGTCCTCCACCTTCAGGCGGGCGCCGTAGACCGGCTGGTAGGTGTCCTTGGTCCGCCCCTTCTCGTCCACGATGGCGATGCTGCCGTTCCGGTTCATCACCACCAGGTCCCCGGCGGCGGTCTTGACCGTCTTCAGGGTCAGGAACCGCACGGTCCCGGAGAGCTTGCTCTCCAGCTGGGTCTGCTCCGTGCCCCGCGTCGCGGTGCCGCCGATGTGGAAGGTCCGCATGGTCAGTTGGGTCCCCGGCTCCCCGATGGACTGGGCGGCCAGGACCCCCACCGCCTCCCCCAGCTCCACGAGACGACCCGTGGCCAGGTTCCGGCCGTAGCACTTGACGCAGGTCCCGCGCCGGGCCTCGCAGGTGAGGACCGACCGGATCCGCAGCCGGTCGATGCCGGCGTTCTCGATCTTGCTGGCCAGCAGCTCCACGATCTCCTCGTTGGCCCGAGCCAGGACCTCGCCGGTGAAGGGGTCGAGGAGGTCCTCCAGAGGGACCCGGCCGAGGATGCGGTCCCGGAGCGGCTGGATGATCTCGCCGCCCTCGATGAGGGGGGTGACCCAGATGCCGTTGGGGGTCCCGCAATCCACCTCGGTCACGATCATGTCCTGCGCCACGTCCACCAGCCGCCGCGTCAGGTACCCGGAGTCGGCCGTCTTGAGGGCCGTGTCCGCCAGACCCTTCCGGGCCCCGTGGGTCGAGATGAAGTACTGGAGGACGGTCAGCCCCTCCCGGAAGTTGGCGGTGATGGGCGTCTCGATGATCTCCCCCGAGGGCTTGGCCATGAGGCCCCGCATCCCCGCCAGCTGGCGGATCTGCTGCCGGCTCCCCCGCGCCCCCGAATCGGCCATCATGAAGACCGGGTTGAATTCGCCCTGGGGCTGGGCCTCGATCTCCCGGAACATCTCGTCCGAGACGCGCTCGGTCACGTGGGTCCAGATGTCGATGATCTTGTTGTACCGCTCGCCCTTGGTGATCAGCCCGTCCTGGTACTCCTTCTCGACCTTCACGACCTCCCGCTCGGCGTCGCCGATGATCTCCCCCTTGTTGGCCGGGATGCGCAGGTCGTCCACGCCGATGGAGATGCCGGCCAGCGTGGCGTAGCGGAAGCCCAAATCCTTCAGCGCGTCCAGGAGCTGCACCGTCTGGCTGTTCCCCAGCAGGTAGTAGCACTGGGACACCAGGCGGGTCAGCTCCCGCTTGTTCATCTCCTGGTTGATGAAGCGGAGCGGCGGCGGCAGGATCTCGTTGAACAGGACCCGGCCCACCGTGGTCTCGATCAGCTCGCCGTTCCAGCGCAGCTTGATTTTGGCCAGGAGGCCCAGCTCCTCGGCGTCGTAGGCGGAGCGGACCTCGTCCATGTCGGCTAAGATCATCCCCTCGCCCTTCTGGCCGGGGGATTCGCGGGTGAGGTAGTAGCAGCCGATGACGATGTCCTGGCTGGGGGCGGCCACCGGGGTGCCGTTGGCCGGCGACAGGATGTTGTAGGGCGCCCACATCAGGAGACGGGCCTCCAGCTGCGCCTCGGGCGACAGCGGCACGTGGACCGCCATCTGGTCCCCGTCGAAATCGGCGTTGAAGGCGGAGCAGACCAGGGGGTGGATCTTGATCGCCTCCCCCTCCACCAGCATGGGCTCGAAGGACTGGATCCCCAGCCGGTGCAGCGTCGGCGCCCGGTTGAGCATCACCGGGTGCTCCTTGATCACGTGCTCCAGGGCATCCCAGACCTCGGGCCGGCCCCGCTCCACCATCTTCTTGGCGCTCTTGATGGTGGCCACGTGCTCGTTGTCCCGCAGGAGCCTCCGGAAGATGAAGGGCTTGAACAGCTCCAGGGCCATCTTCTTGGGCAGGCCGCACTGGTGGAACTTGAGCTCGGGCCCGACGACGATGACCGAGCGGCCCGAGTAGTCCACCCGCTTGCCCAGGAGGTTCTGGCGGAAGCGGCCCTGCTTCCCCTTCAGCATGTCCGAGAGGGACTTCAGCGGCCGGTTGTTCTGCCCCTTCAGGGCCCGGCCCCGGCGCCCGTTGTCGAACAGCGCGTCCACCGCCTCCTGGAGCATGCGCTTCTCGTTGCGAATGATGATGTCGGGCGCGCGCAGCTCCATGAGGCGCTTCAGCCGGTTGTTCCGGTTGATCACCCGCCGGTACAGGTCATTCAGGTCCGAGGTGGCGAAGCGCCCGCCATCCAGCGGGACCAGGGGGCGCAGCTCCGGCGGCAGGACCGGGATCACCTCCAGGATCATCCACTCGGGCTTGTTCCCGGAGTTGAGGAACGCCTCCACGATCCTGAGGCGCTTGGTGATCTTCTTGCGGTTCTGCTGGGACGTCTCCTTGCCCATGCGGGCCCGCAGCTGGTTGCCCAGCTCGGGGACATTGATCTTCTTCAGGAGCTCCCGGATGGCCTCCGCCCCCATCCCGGCGCGGAAGCCGTCGCCGTACTCCTCCACCGCCTTCCGGTACTGCTCCTCGGTGAGCAGGTGCCTGAGGCCGAGCGGCGTCTTGCCCGGGTCGAGGACCACGTGCTCCTCGAAGTACAGGATCTTCTCCAGGTCCCGCAGGGACATGTCCAGGAGGTACCCGATCCGGCTGGGGATGGACTTGAAGAACCAGATGTGGACCACCGGCGAGGCCAGCTCGATGTGGCCCAGGCGCTGGCGGCGGGCCTTGGAGCGGATCACCTCGACGCCGCACTTGTCGCAGATGACCCCGTTGTGCTTGATCCCCTTGTACTTGCCGCAGTTGCACTCCCAATCCTTGGTCGGCCCGAAGATCTTGGCGCAGAACAGCCCGTCCCGCTCGGGCTTGAAGGTCCGGTAGTTGATGGTCTCGGGCTTCTTCACCTCGCCGTTGGACCAGCCCCGGATCTTCTCTGGCGACGCCAACCCGATACGGATGGCCCGGAAGCTCGTGGGGTCGATGGGCTTCTCGTCGAAGAACCCGAAGAACTTCTCCACGGAGTGCTCCTTTAGGAATCGCGCTTGCGCGATTCCTTATTATTCCTTCACCAGCTCGACGTCCAGGGCCAGGCTCTGCAGCTCCTTCACCAGGACGTTGAAGGACTCCGGCAGGCCGGGCTCCAGGGCGTTCTCGCCCTTGACGATGGACTCGTACATCTTGGTC
>Ga0209109_10002079_pt1 | contig 10990 bp, 12 predicted proteins | sample Rifsed10ft2_FD_184004 | JGI IMG/M metagenome (GOLD analysis project Ga0209109, IMG submission 184004) | Soil microbial communities from Rifle, Colorado, USA - sediment 10ft 2 (version 2) | ecosystem: Environmental > Terrestrial > Deep subsurface > Rock core/Sediment | place: Rifle, Colorado... | reverse complement strand
TCCGGCAGGCTGGGAACGTCCAGATTGACCTCAACCACCACCCGGGTCTGGACCGAAGCGACCCCGGGGATGGCTGCGATCTGCGTGGATATTGAGTTGGGCACCCTCTTGAGATGAACGAATACGTCGGCGAACCGATAGCGCGCGTAATACGTTTGCTGGGCGCGAGCGAATGATTCGTAAGAGCTGCGCATGGCTACGTACGCGGCGATGCCCGAGGCAACCACCAGAGCGACCGTCACCACCTGGCCACGCAAGCGCCAGAGATCGCGAACCAGTTTCTTGTCGAGTACCATCATCGCTGGTTCACCATGCCAATTCTGCTGGCGTGACCTTCCGCTCGTTTCGCCGAATTTCCACGATCTGACCGCTGCTGATGCGAATCACGCGGTCCGCCATGCCCGCAATCGCTGCGTTGTGAGTGATCACCACGGTGATGGTTCCCAATTCCCGGTTCACGCGCTCCAGGACTTCCAGCACGACTTTGCCGGTTGGGTAATCAAGCGCTCCGGTGGGCTCATCGCAGAGCAGCACCTCGGGTCGCTTGGCCACCGCCCGCGCAATGGCCACTCGCTGCTGCTCACCGCCAGCCATCTGCGCGGGAAAGTGATGCAGCCTTTCCTCGAGACCCACCAATCGCAAACATTCTCGCGGATCGAGAGGATGTTCCGCGATCTCTGTGACGAGCGCCGTGTTTTCCAACGCCGTGAGGCTTGGAATCAGATTGTAAAACTGGAATACAAAGCCCACGTGCTCGCGGCGATAACGTGTCAGTTCCGCCGGGCTGGCCTCCGTGAGGTTGTGATCCAGATACCAGACCTGGCCGGAGGTGGGAACATCGAGGCCGCCGAGGATATTGAGCAGGGTGGACTTACCGCTCCCCGATGGTCCGAGCAAGACCACAAATTCACCAGGAAAGAGGTCGAGATCCACGCCGCGCAACGCATGGATTTCCACGTCTCCCATACGGTAGGTCTTGGTGATCCCCCGAATGTGAAAGACTGGGTCGGGATGACCTGCCCCATTTGGCTGCCCCGGCAGATTCCGTTCGGATGAACCAGCGCTGCTCACGACGCAATGCTACGCCCGAGGGACTCCAGATCCTCCACTCTTTTTTATCACCGTCCTATTTCGTCTGGAGGGACTTGATGTAGTCGGTCAGGTTGGCAATACGCACCGCGACCTGGGTCGCATCCAGTCGGTTGGTCATCCTCGAATCGGTTCCCCAGACGGGCATTTGAGCGGGACCGTGGGCGGGCATTACGACACCATTGTGCAGCACGTCCATGACGTAGGCGTCAGGAAATCGGCCAGCGTGACGCCGAGCCAGCGTAGTCAGGTCGGGCGGTGATCGATATGGCTCAGGGGCAGGGCCGGTTCCCTTTAGATCGTTTCCGTGGCAGACCGCGCAATATTGTTTGTACAGTTCCGCGCCAGAAGAGCGACTAGGCTGAATTGACTCCAGGTAATTCACGAGGTTCTCCAGCCTCACATTTCCCCAGTCCACGTCGGCCTCAATCTGATGGAAGATGGGCCCCCAAATTGGCATCTCTCGGGAGCCATGGGACATCCTTACTTCGTCACCCAGAATGGTTCTGCGCACTCGATTCGACGGGAACTGCCCTCCATTGTTTCTTGCCAGGATGGTTAGGTCGGGAACTCGAGTCTTCAAGGCCGACGCTGCAGGGCCGCGGCCTTGGGCGTCAAGACCATGGCAAGGGGCGCAATAGGCCCGAAACAAGTCGGGGCCTTCAAGCGAACGAATCAGTTGTTGGAATGTCTGCCCCGAATCTTGCGTTGCCTGAGCGTGAGCGCTCCCCGCGTCAAGGGACAGGCAGATCAGTGCAAGACCCAGCAAGAGTCGCGCTGTCATTCTCAGTCCCCTGTCTGGCATCAGGCCACCGACCCCGGAGTTCAAGACTTGCGGTGCTTGAAGAATTCCACCTGACGCAGGCGCTTCTTCGCCTCTTCAAACGTCCTGTAGGGTCCGCCGAGATTCTTACCTTTGCTCGACAATACTTGGTAGCCATTCTTTACTTTCACGATCATGGCCGGCTTCTCCGTTGCATGCCCAAAGGAGGCATCCCAAAGCTAAGCACGATTCAGCGCCAAAATCCAACCCCAGGGACCTGGTCGGACAGGAGGAGTGCCTTTTCAATAGTAGAGACAATCCGCCTGCCCGGCCGGGACACGCGACAAGGCTAGGCAGCCGTAGGCGTGATGCGGACACTCCGAGCTTTGGCGACCTTCGGCATCGCCAGAACCAGGACTCCGTTCTTCAGGGTTGCCGTCACTTTATCCGTTTCGACGTCCACCGGCAGATCCACGATGCGCAAGATCTGATCCGAAAAAGTCTCGGAACGAACTACCTTGCCCTTCGTCTGTTCTTTGTCGGTGGATTCGTGCTTACCGGTAATTACTACCCGGCGAGGCTGCACACTGATTTCCAGCTCCTTCTCGCTGAAACCAGGCACTTCTGCCTTGATCTCGAACGACTCATCTGACTCGGTAAGCTCCGTGTGGACGGGACGAAACAGCTCTCTCTCCGCCTTGAACCAATTTTCGAGGTCGCGTCCGAACAGCCGGCCGTTGCCTTCGAAAATTTGAAAGGCCCTCTGAGCAATCTCGTCAAAGACAGCATCCATCCGATCCTGGAGACTCTCCGATGTGGACTTCTGCTGTGGCAAAGTTTGTTCCTTAGCGCGTTGTACAGCTACGGGCGTTGCGGCCATGTTTTTACCCCCATTCGATCAACCCGCCTTACCATATTTCCCGGACGCTTCTCGCGCCTCGTTCTGCGGGGCTTGTGAAGGCTAGGCTGCATTCCACCTACACCATCTCAAGGAGCAGGTGAACGAACAGTGACCGTTATCACCAACACCTGTGAGAATGAGCAGCTTGGAAAGATTTCCACATCCATGCAGGAACACCTATGCAAGCTTCTGTTGGAGTTTTCCTCCGCAGGCCAAGAAAGGAAACAGGACAGGCGAGCCAAGTTTCCGTTGAACCAGGAAGAGCTTGTAGAATTGATTGGCACAACTCGCGAGACCGTTACGCGGACACCCGGCGAGTCCAAGAACCAGAACCTTGGGATGATCCAGGGCTCGACCCTACTTATTCACAATCGTCCGGCCCTGCAGAACTTAGTAGCCGCCTAGCGATTCGCTGGGGGAGCCGGCAGCAGCATCGGTTCGGGCTGCCTTTGCCCATCACCCGATTGGAAACAAGCGCGCGCCCTTCAAGAATTACGCGAGTCTTCGTCGTGCAGGGGATTATTCGCCTCGTGAGCCTCGCGGCACTCGAAGCACACAGCCGCCTGGCACCAACTGCATGTCTCAATATGAGAGCTGCAGAAGGATCGGGAACATTCCGAGCATTGCTCTTGCGCCTTGTGTGAACAACCTGCGATCGCACAGTTCATAGCGCCGATGCTATACGGTGCGCGAACGCGCGTCTATCGAAAAGTTTCTTACTACAGTGCGCCTGCGCAAACGAAGGATGTAAGATGTTCACTTCGTTGGTGACTTGGATCACCGCACTTGCATGTCGGCCCAGTCAGATTGCTTGTTGTCGTACGGTGGCGCTGAGGATCAGATGGACTGGAAGATCATCACCAAGTCGAGTCGGGACTGGGCCATCACTCCCAACCTGACGAACTATGAGGAGGCTAGAAGGGTATTCTGCTGGGAGGATGCCCGTCGGGACCTTGACGGACTTCCCGGGGGGCAGGGACTTAATATTGCCCACGAAGCCGTGGATCGCCACGCGAATGGCGCTCGTCGCGACCATCTGGCCATTCGATGGCTCGGCAAGAACGGCGAGGTGCAAGATTATACCTATGCTGAATTGCGAGGTCTGACAAACCGGTTCGCGAACGTATTGCAATGTCTCGGGGCGAACAAAGGAGACCGGGTATACGTCCTGGCGGGCCGAATTCCTGAGCTGTACATCGCCGCCCTGGGCACGCTGAAGCACCGGAGTGTCTTGTGCCCCCTTTTTTCGGCGTTTGGCCCGGAGCCCATCCGCGCGCGGCTCACCATCGGTGGCGCCAAGGTTCTTGTGACTACGCAGTCGCTCTATGAACGCAAGGTGAAAGCGATCCGGTCATCTATGCCGTTTCTGGATCACATTCTGCTGGTTGGAGACGACCACAAGCCCACATCCGTTCCCGGCACAGTTGATTTTCACCGTTCAATGGAACAAGCCGAGGATGCCTATACTATCCAGCCTACCGACCCGGAAGATACGGCCCTTCTGCACTTCACGAGTGGCACGACGGGAACGCCCAAGGGCGCCGTGCACGTCCACGGCGCCGTGATCGCCCATCACATCACCGGAAAGTTCGCGCTGGACTTCCATCCGGACGATATCTTCTGGTGCACCGCCGATCCGGGGTGGGTAACGGGCACGTCCTATGGCATTATTGCCCCGCTCACGAACGGGATCACCAGCATCATTGACGAAGGTGATTTTGACGCAGAGCGCTGGTACGGGATTCTTCAATCACAGAAGGTCACGGTCTGGTATTCAGCGCCTACGGCGATCCGCATGCTCATGAAGAGCGGCTCTGGCATCGTTCGCCAATATGATCTTCGCTCGCTCCGCTTTCTTTCGAGCGTTGGAGAGCCGCTGAATCCCGAAGCGGTCGTATGGAGCCAGGAAGCGTTCGGGCGGCCCTTCCACGATAACTGGTGGCAGACGGAAACAGGCGGCATTATGATCGCCAATTTCGCGGCGATGGATATTCGGCCCGGGTCTATGGGCCGTCCCTTGCCGGGAATCGAAGCCGCGATTGTGCGAACGGGAAAGGATGGCTCAGTTGAAGAGATCCTTGAGGCGGATATCCAAGGCGAGCTGGCTCTTCGTCCGGGCTGGCCTTCCATGTTTCGGGCCTACTGGAATGAGCCCGAGCGCTACAAGAAGTGCTTCGCCGATGGCTTTTATCTGACGGGTGATCTCGCCAAACGAGACCCGGACGGCTATTTCTGGTTCGTTGGACGCAAGGATGACGTGATAAAGACGTCCGGTCACCTGATCGGCCCCTTCGAGGTAGAGAGCGCCTTGATGGAACACCAGGCAGTTGCCGAATCAGGAGTGATTGGCAAGCCGGATCCAGTAGCTCTGGAGATTGTGAAGGCCTTCGTGGTGCTCCGTGGAGGCTACGAGCCGAGCCAGGTTTTGCAGCGTGAGTTGCTGGCGTTTGCACGGACGCGATTGGGGGCCGCCGTCGCCCCCAAAGAGATAGAATTTGTGACATCGTTGCCCAGGACACGCAGCGGCAAGATCATGCGCCGCCTGCTCAAGGCGCGCGAACTTGGTCTGCCTGAAGGGGACACCTCCACGTTGGAAGCGCAATAAATGTCGACGCCGAGGATCTCGGAACGTCTGCCGGTGGACCGCGAGCACGCCCTTTTCCTGCTTCGCGAAATGCTGCGAATCCGGCGATTCGAAGAGAAGGCTGCTGAAATGTACAGCCTGCAAAAGATTCGCGGATTCCTGCACCTGTATATCGGGGAGGAGGCCACAGGCGTGGGGGCCATGCAGGCCTTTACGCCGGAGGACGCTATTGTGGCCACATACCGCGAACACGGGCACGCTCTGGCACGGGGCATCCCCACCGGTTCTTTAATGGCCGAGATGTTTGGAAGGGCCACTGGATGCAGCCACGGCCACGGCGGCTCGATGCACTTTTTTGACAAGAGCCGGCGCTTCTATGGCGGATACGCAATCGTCGGGGGCGGCTTGCCGATCGCCGTGGGCCTCGCCCTTGCTGACAAACTCCAGAAACGGCCAGCCGTCACGACCTGCTTCTTTGGAGATGGCGCGGTGGCCGAAGGCGAGTTCCACGAATCGATGAATCTGGCCGCTCTTTGGAAGCTCCCTGTCGTTTTCCTTTGTGAGAACAACCTGTACGCCATGGGTACAGCGTTGGCGCGCCATCAGGCACAAACCGATATCAGTTTGAAGGCCGAATCCTATGGCGTGGCTTCCAGTGCCATGGATGGCATGGATGTTCTTGCCGTCGAGGCAGCGGCACGGCAGGCCGCCGATTTCGTGCGCGGAGGGAACGGTCCTTATCTGCTGGAACTCCGGACCTATCGCTTCCGCGCCCACTCGATGGCCGATCCCGATCTCTACAGAACGAAGCAGGAGATCGAGGAATGGAAGAAGCGCGACCCCATATTGTTGTTTCAGTCTCAGTTGAGAGAATGGAAGCTGCTAACAGACACAGATGCCGCCCGCATCGAGGCAGAGGTCACCGCTGAAATTGACGAGGCTGTTCGGTTTGCAGAGGCAGGGCCTTGGGAGCCTGTCGAGCAATTGCTGAACGACGTCCAAGGGCGCGTCGCGTCGTGACCAAGATGACCTATCGCGAAGCGGTGCGGGCGGCCTTGCGCAAAGCGCTGCAAAGCGATCCTCGCGTCTTCTTGATGGGAGAGGACGTGGGTCGCTACGGCGGGGCCTTTGCCGTAAGCCACGGTCTGTTGGAGGAGTTTGGAGCAGAGCGCATCCGCGATACGCCGCTCTCGGAATCCACGTTCGTGGGCGCCGGAATCGGGGCTGCCCTGGGCGGAATGCGTCCAATCGTGGAAATCATGACGGTCAACTTCAGTTTGCTGGCGTTGGACCAGATTGTGAACAATGCAGCAACGATACGGCACATGTCGGGCGGGCAGTTCAATGTACCGCTTGTCGTGCGCATGGCCACTGGAGGAGGCCGGCAGCTTGCAGCGCAACATTCCCACAGTCTCGAGGGGTGGTACGCCCACGTTCCCGGAATCAAGGTTCTGACCCCTGCAACCGTGCCCGATGCCTATGGAATGTTACTGGCCGCACTTCGCGAGCCCGATCCCGTCTTCATTTTCGAACACGCGACGCTGTATCCGCTGGAGGGCGAAATGGAGGAAGACACGGGATTGATGGATATCACGCAGGCGGCCGTGCGCCGCCCGGGCCGCGATGTCACGCTCATCACGTATGGCGGATCGCTGGGTAAGACGATGGAGGCCGCGAGCCTTTTGGCTAAGGATGGCATCGAGGCAGAGGTGATCGACTTGAGGAGTCTTCGCCCACTGGATACGCCAACGATTCTTGATTCCGTAGCAAGGACGCACCGTGCCGTGGTCGTGGACGAAGCCTGGCGCACGGGCAGCTTCGCTGCCGAAATTAGCACGCAGATCATGGAGAAAGCATTTGATGAACTGGACGCGCCCGTCCTGCGAGTGTGTAGCGAGGAAGTGCCGATGCCGTACGCCAAGCACCTCGAAGAGGCCGCACTTCCACAGGTGAACGGCATTGTCGGCGCGGCGAAGCGGATCGTTTCATAATGGCTGAGTTCGTGATGCCGCAGCTCGGGGCCGACATGAGTGCCGGCAAGCTCCTGGGCTGGCGCAAGAAGGCCGGAGACTCGGTGAAACGAGGCGACATTATCGCTGACGTTGAAACCGACAAAGCAGATATCGAGGTCGAGGTCTTCACCAGCGGGGTGATTGAAAAGATCCTCGTCCAGCCGGGAGAAAGAGTTCCGGTCGGCACTCCTCTCGCGATCATTCGTGAGGAGGGTGAAACGGAGATGCTTTCGGTATCGCCCGGAGCGCAGGCGGGGCGGCCTTCGGCCGCGACGCTCCCCGCGCCCGCTGCTCCAGTGTCCCCGCCTGTCATTCCGCCAATGGCTGCCCGACTGCATATCTCTCCCGCAGCGAAAGCATTTGCTGCGGACCATGGCATTGACCCTGCATCGGTTACGGGCACGGGCCCCGGTGGGCGGATCACTCTGGAAGATGTTCAGCGGGCGGTGCAGGTCAAAACGGCCCAGCCGGCGGCTGAAGCGGGAGTGGACCGGCAAACTCGCATGCGACAAGCGATTGCCGGGGCGATGGCTCGATCGAAGCGAGAGATTCCGCACTACTACTTGAGCACGACAATTGACATGAACCGAGCCATGGCTTGGATGGCGCAAGCGAACCTAAAGAGGCCAATCGAAGACAGGCTCGTCTATGGCGTGCTCTTGCTCAAAGCGGTGGCCCTGGCCCTGCGTGAGACTCCCGAGTTGAACTCCGCATGGATCGAGGGGAAAGCAGTCCTGAGCGCTGATGTGCATGTGGGAGTGGCGATTTCCTTGAGAGGCGGAGGACTGGTGGCGCCGGCGCTGCACCATACGGATCGCCAGAGTCTCGATGAACTCATGAAAGCTTTTCGCGATTTAGTTCAGCGCGCGCGCGCTGGCTCCCTGCGGAGCTCGGAGCTGAGCGACCCGACCATCACGGTCACCAGCCTTGGAGAGCAGGGGGTAGAGACCGTTTTCGGCATCATCTACCCTCCTCAGGTGGCGCTGGTGGGATTCGGCAAGCTGGTCGAGCGTCCGTGGTCGTCCCAGGGGCAAATTGTGTCGAGGCCGGTCATTACGGCCACACTTTCGGCGGACCATCGGGTCAGCGACGGGCATCGCGGCGGGCTCTTTCTCGCTGCGATCGAGCGCAAACTGCAGGAACCGGAAACACTGTGACGAAAGAGAAGATCAGAGAAACCGTCCTCCGGGCTCTGAGCCAGATCGCGCCGGAAGCTGACTTGGCGCAGATCAAGCCGCATCTCAGGATCCGCGATCAATTGGACATCGATTCCATGGATATGCTGAATTTTATGATCGCCATACACAAGGAGTTGAAGATCGAGATACCGGAAACGGACTACCCCAAGTTGCTTACCTTGGATGACTGCACGGAATACCTAGCCTCCCGCCAGGGACTGGAGGCCAGGTGACCGAAGGGCCGGAAGGCCGCTCATTCGTCTCAGCCTTTGACGCAGATCAACGGGACCAGCCGCGCGACTCGCCGCGCCAATCCCGCCTGCTCGGCCACTTTGGCCACGACATTGACATCTTTATACGCACCGGGCGCCTCTTCAGCGACTCCGCGATAGGACCTGGTGCGTATCAACACGCCGCGTTCCCGCAATTCGTCAATCAGCTTGCGCCCCTGCCATTGCTTGCTGGCCTGAGTTCGGCTCAGGAGACCTCGACCACAATCGCGACGGGCATCAACGCCCCATGTGTATCCTTGCCGGCCGAAATGTCCTGTGACCTGCGTCACACAGCGCCGTCGTCCCAGTCATACAGAATAGGAGTCCCCCAGGCTACATAGGTGGCGAGGACCAACGCGAAGATACCGCTTTTGGGGGTCGGCGGTCCCCCAATTGAGCGCCTGGGAGGAAAGCCATGGCTTCCAAACGTTTAGTGTTCAAGTCTGCAGCTCGGGAGAAGGTCCTGAAAGGGGCCGCGGCTCTGACGGATGCGGTGCGCGTGACGCTCGGGCCCAAGTCGAAGTGTGTGCTCATGGAAAAGAAGTGGGGGCGTCCCATCGTCTGCAATGATGGCGTCACCATTGCCAAAGAAGTTCAACTGGAGGATCCGGAGGAGAACCTTGGCGCGCAAATGATGCGCGAAGCGGCAGAGCGTACCGGGGACGCTGTGGGCGATGGAACTAGCACGTCCGTTATCCTCGCGCACGCGATCTTCGCCGAGGGTCTGCACAACGTGGCGGCAGGCGCCAGCGCAGTGGAGCTAAAGCGCGGGCTCGACCGAGGATTGCGCGCGGCCGTACAAAGCTTGCACAGCTTGTCCCGGCCCGTGGCCAGCCGCAAGGAAAAGGCACAGATCGCCACGGTATCGGCGCACAACGAACCGGAGATCGGAGAGCTCGTTGCCGACGCCATGGAGAAGGTCGGGAACGATGGAGTGGTCACGCTGGAGGAGGCCAAGGGAACGGAGACGTCCCTGGAGGTGGTCGAAGGCATGCAGTTTGACCGCGGCTACCTGTCGCCCTACTTCGTGACGGATGTGGAGAAGATGAACGTCGTATTGGACGACCCCGTGATCCTTATCCATGAGAAGAGGATCGCCAACCTCAAAGACTTTCTTCCGTTCCTCGAGCAGGTGGCCAAGTCCGGCCAGCCGCTTCTGGTAATCGCCGAAGACGTGGAAGGAGAGGCGCTGGCCACGCTGGTCGTCAACAAGATTCGGGGCGTCCTTTCTTCCGCGGCCGTGAAGGCCCCAGGATTTGGTGACCGGCGTAAGGAAATGCTGCAGGATATCGCTATACTGACCGGAGGGAACGTCCTGGCGGAAGAACTGGGACAGAAAATTGAAAACCTACAGATCAGCGAACTCGGCCGGGCCAAGCGTATTCTCATCGACCGGGAGAAGACGACGATCGTGCAAGGCGCCGGCACAAAGCAGGCAATTGAAGGCCGCTGCAATGAAATTCGCAAGCAGATTGAACAATCTACCTCCGACTACGACAAAGAAAAATTGCGAGAGCGGCTGGCCAAGCTGTCCGGCGGTGTGGGTGTGATCCGAGTGGGGGCCCCATCGGAGACCGAGATGAAAAATCGCAAAGAAGCCTTCGAGGACGCCATCAGCGCCACCAAGGCGGCCATGGCGGAAGGGATCGTGCCCGGAGGCGGTCTGGCCCTGCTCCGCGCCATCGAGGCCGTCGAGCGTGCAGAAACCCAGTGCTCGGGCGACGAACGAACCGGGCTGTACATCCTGAAGCGGGCGCTGGAAGCGCCGACACGGCAGATCGCTGAGAATTCCAACTTCGACGGCGGCGTGGTCGTGGACCGCATGCGTAAAGGAACCGGCAACTTCGGATTCGACGCGGCCAGGAGCGAATATGTGGACCTGGTCGAAGCGGGAATCATTGACCCCACCAAGGTCGTTCGCTTGGCCCTGGAAAATGCGGTTTCGGTGGCCGGCGTCCTGCTGCTTACCGAGGCCACGCTCACGGAGGTGCCTGAGCCAAAGGCAAAACACGCGGCGAATCACGAGATGTCTGGGGAGTGAGGAATGGGGGAGGAACGGTGAGGGAGCACTTGTAGAGTGGAGGAGCGCATGAAAATCCTACTGGCCATCGACGATTCCACATTTTCTGAAGCGGCGACGCAGGCCGTGATCGCTCAGGCGCGGCCAAAAGAGACCGAGGTGCGGGTCTTG
>Ga0209109_10002076_pt1 | contig 10993 bp, 1 predicted proteins | sample Rifsed10ft2_FD_184004 | JGI IMG/M metagenome (GOLD analysis project Ga0209109, IMG submission 184004) | Soil microbial communities from Rifle, Colorado, USA - sediment 10ft 2 (version 2) | ecosystem: Environmental > Terrestrial > Deep subsurface > Rock core/Sediment | place: Rifle, Colorado... | reverse complement strand
CGATCCCGACGGGCCGCCGTCGAACGAGCATCCGAACGCCCACGACTACGAGCAGCTCGAGACCATCCACGCGCACCTCGACGCCACGACCACCATCGGCCAGTCGGCGAGCTCGCTGAAGGCTCCGCCGGCGATGGGCCAGATCGACTTCGAGGGCCCGGGCCAGTGGGGCCGCCTCGTCCGCTCGACGAACGGCGGACGCACCGAGGTGTACGAGCTCGACTTCGGCGGCGGGAACAAGGTCGTCACGTTCGTGGTCTGGGCGGACGGACCGAGGGGCAACCGGTAGCGCCCGTCATTCCGAAGCGCGGGGCCGGGCACACAGGTGATCGAACACCAGATCGAGCGCCTGCGAGCACCTCGCGACGGACGCTGGTGCCGTGCGCCTGCAGCCGGAAGAGCCGCTCCAGCTTGGCCGGGACGACTCTAGCAGAGGCGCGGCCCACAGGCCGCCATTCGACCCGACGGGTGGCGACGGTCGCGTTCGGGGTGCTTCCAGGGGTCAGGCCGTCGCCGTCTCGGACTTCAGGTACGCGTTGGGGTCGTGATCGAGCGCGCCGGCGGGCAGAGACTCCCAGAGAGGCCCCAGGTCGCGCCGGACGCGCTCCGCGTAGAACGCCGGCACGGCGAGCGTCTCGCTCTCGAAGAAGCGACGCACGGACAGGTCGGAGTCGAGCAGGCGACGGATCGTCGCGTCGTGGTGGACGCGGCCGAGGCCTTCGGTCGAGACGGCGCGCACGAAGTTCAGGGAGCGGGTCAGCCAGCCCTCGTTCGCGGCGAAGCGGCGGGCAATAGCGCGCGGCGAAAAGGAGTGCCGGCGCAGGTCGATGATGCGGTCGTAGAGGCTGGACCAGGAGTAGTTCCTCGGTCGGACGTTCATCGCCTGGTTGTTGTCGAGGAAGTGGAACGGAAACGGGAGGACGCGAGCGTCGCGCTGCAGCTCGAGGTTGAGCGGAGCGGCCTGGCCGAAGGCGGAGAAGAGCGAGTAGGCCGGGAAGGCGCCCGGCGTCTTGTCGACGAAGAGCTTCGTGAGCCGGAAGGGCTCCTCACCCTCGTCGCTGTCGAGCCCGAGGACGAAGTTCGTCTGAACGTACGGGATGTAGCGCTGGATCTGGTTGACGTGCTCCGAGACCTGGTCCACCTTGGCGCGTCCGACCGCTGCCCCCGTCTTCGACTTTGCGCCCATCCCGTACCACGACTCGATGCCGGGCAGGATCGCCTTGAAGCCGTTCTTCCTGAGCCGGACAAGGTGCGGCTCCGAGAGGATCGACAGGCTGCTCTCGGCGGCGAAGTCGATCGCGCCGGGCGGCACGGCCTCCTCGATCGCGGCCATCGTCTCGTCGAAGCGGATGCCGAAGTTGGGATCGTGCCATCCGACACGCGGCCGTTTCAGCGTCTTTAGAAGGAAGCGCAGGTCCTCCTGGATCTGGTCGTGCGCCAGCGGCTGGTAGTCCACCACGGAGTCGATGCAGAAACTGCAGGTGTAGGGGCAGCCCAGGCTGCCGATCATCGGCACGATCTTGACGGCCGGGGCTTTGGCGATCGTGGGCTCGATGAACTTCCAGCGTTCCCGCACCCCGGGCAGCTGCGGAGGCTGCTTCTTGGCGGAAAGCACCAAGCCGAGCGGGTGGTGGGGGGCGCAGTCACGCAGCACTTCGTCGAGCAGCGCCTTGTCGGTAAAGCCGAGCACGTAGTCGAAGTAGCGGGCCGCGTCCTGCGGGTAGCAGCGTGCGTGAGGGCCGCCGACCACGGTGACCGTGCCGCCCGCTCGATATCGGCTGCTGATCGCGGCCGCCCTCTGGGCCGCGTTCGTGAAGGCGGCGATGAACAGCACGTCGAGGTCGGACGGCAGCTCGCGGGCGAGGTCCTCGGTCCCGGTGTGGCACACGAAGCTGACGTCGTGGCCCATCTGCTCGCACCAGACGGCGGTCACCTGCGGCATGATGCTCGCGAAGTTGGGCTTCATCAGCCGATTCCATAGGCCCGGCGTCGGCCTGTTGCCCACCAGATCGAGAATTCCGATGCGTAGGCGGCGCATGAACGTATCTCCTCGAGGGGGACCGGACTGACGCGCGCGGGTCGGATGCCTGGCTCGAGGGGAGGATCGGGGCGATCAACCTGAGCGATCAGCGGCGGCAGCCTAGCACGAGCCGCGCGGACCGCCCAATCGCGCTTCCGTGCGCCTGCAGTCGGAAGAGCCGCTCCAGCATGGCCGGGACGACTCTAGCAGAGGCGCGGCCCGAGGCTTTCGACACAGACGGGGCGTAATGCGCTTCTCGAATGACCGTGTCGGCGGCGCCCCAAACCGCACCCACGCGCGGCCCTCGGTCGGTCGCGAAATGCAAACGTAACGGTTTGCGTGCCCATGCTCTACGTTCGAGGGCTTCGTGCGCAGCGGACCGCTGCGGACCCGCGCTTTCCGCTTGACTCGCTCCGGGCGACCGCGGCATCGTACGCGCGTCTCCGAAGTTCCGTACCGGCCTCGAGCCGGCGTTGGCATCTCCTGAGCCGTCCAATGGAGGTTGCGTATGTCACCGTGTTCCGCGCGGGGAAGCGCGGGTGCGGCGCGGATTCTATTCCTCGCTTGCCTGCTCGCCGCCCTTCCTCTTCCCGTCCTCGCCCAGAACTTTCCCGACCTGGCGGTCAGCGACATCAGTTTCTCGCCAGCCCCCTTTCCGGGGGCAGCGGTCGTGGCCACCGCCCGTCTCACCAACATCGGCAACTCCTCCTCGGGGAGCTTCAACGTCAAGTGGTTCGTCAACGGCGCCCAGGTGGGCTACGGCGGACACGCCTCGCTCGGCCCGGGCCAGACCTCGACCGGCAACGTGCGGCTGCCCTGGACGATGGGATCCGGAGACACCGTCTTCCGCTTCGACGCCGACGTGGACGGCAACGTGGAGGAGGAGGGCGAGGCCAACAACAGCTACCAGTCCCTCGTCCGCAACGGCAGCGAGGTGCCGCTCGCCGACCTGCGCGTGGAGGGCATGAGCCTCGACGGGGTGGCGCGGGTGGGCGAGGAGACGATCGCCACCGCCGCGCTGCGCAACATCGGCCAGGCCTCCTCCGGCGGCTTCAACGTGAAGTGGTTCGTGGACGGCCAGCAAGTGGGCTACGGAGCGCACGGCTCGCTCGCCCCCGGCCAGCTCTCCACCGGCAACGTCCGGCTGCCCTGGACGCCGACCCAGTCCGGCACGCACCGCCTGCGCTTCGCGGCCGACGTGGACGGCAACGTCCTCGAGTCCAACGAGACGAACGACCAGTTCGAGGCGACATGGAACGTCCAGCCCGCGCTGCCCGATCTCGTGGTCGAGGACATCACGTTCAGCCCCCCACCCACCGTGGGGCAGCAGACCGTGGCGACCGCGCGCCTGCGCAACGCCGGCGGCACCGGCTCGAGCGGCTTCAACATCAAGTGGTTCCTGGACGGGGCCGAGGTCGGCTACGGCTTCCACGCACCGCTCGCCGCGGGCCAGCTCTCGACCGACAACGTGTACTTCTACTGGACCCCGACCTCGGGAGGAACGCACCGCCTGCGCTACGAGGCGGACGTCGACCGCCAGGTGCAGGAGACGAGCGAGACGAACAACGCCGTCGAGCGCCAGGTGGGGGTGATCGACAATCGCCCCGACCTCGCGGCCGAGGACATCAGCTTCAGCTCACCCCCCACCTTCGGCGTGGAGACCACCGCCACCGCGCGGCTGCGCAACGCCGGCGCTACCGCGACCGGGACCTTCGCCGTCAAGTGGTTCGTGGACGGGGTCCAGGTGGGCTACGGCGGCCACGGTCCTCTCGGGCCCGGCCAGGTCTCGAGCGACAACGTTCGCCTGCCCTGGACGCCGGCCAGCCCCGGCTTCCACCGCCTGCGCTTCGAGGCCGACGTGGACGGCCACGTGGAGGAGCGGGACGAGTCGAACAACGTCGTCGTCCGCGACGTGAACGCGATCGACCCGCGGCCCGATCTCCTGGTGGACGACATCGCCTTCACCTCGCCGCCGACCATGGGTCAGCCGACCACGGCCGTCGCGCGCCTGCGCAACGTCGGCCGGTCCGACTCCGTCGGCTTCACCGTCAAGTGGTTCCTGGACGGGGTCGAGGTCGGCTACGGCGCCCACGACCCGCTCCCCGCCGGTCAGACCTCGAGCGGCAACGTGCGCTTCGGCTGGACGCCCGCCACCCCCGGCCCACACAGCCTGCGCTTCGCGGCGGACGTGGACAGGAACGTGGAGGAGGCGAGCGAGACCAACAACGTCTGGGATGAGCCGATCGACGTGATCGACCCCCGGCCCGACCTCGTCGTGGAAGAGGTCACGTTCAGCACGCCCCCAGCGGTGGGCCTGGAGACGGTGGTCACCGCGCGGCTCCGCAACGCGGGCCGATCGGCGACTCCCGCGACCTTCAACATCAAGTGGTTCCTCGACGACGCGCAGGTGGGCTACGGGCTGCACGCGCCCCTCGCCGCGGGCGCCGTCTCGGCCGACAACGTGTTCTTCCGCTGGACGCCGACCTCGGGCGGGATCCACCGCTGGCGCTACGAGGCGGACGTCGACCGGCAGGTCGACGAGGCGAACGAGACGAACAACGCGCTGGAGACCCCGGTGTCGGTGTTCTCACCGGTGTCGGTGAGCTTCACCCCGGCCTCGAGCCTCTCCAAGAACGCCGAGGGCTGGTACACGCCGAACCCGGTCGAGATCCGGGCGACGCTCGCCTGCCCGCCGGCCGCCTCCCCGGGCTGCACCGAGGTCTTCCGGCTCTTCGCCGACAGCGTGGCCGGAGCGCGGTTCTTCTATTACGGGAACGACCCCGGGGCCGCCAACGTGGCCTGCGGCGGCTTCCCTTCGGGTTCCGAGTTCTCCCACAGCAGCCTGGCCGCCACGTGCGGGACTGGCGGTGGCATGTGGCTCACCCTGCCTCCCGGCGGGTCGTGGACCGGACGCTTCCTGCTCTGGATCCAACCCTCGGATGCGTCGAGCCTCGCGGTCCGGGCGGAGTGGGGCACGGTCACCGAGAGCGCGACGCTCTCGATTCCTCGGGCGGAGGTGCATCCCCTCGTCTTCGTCCACGGGGTCCTGGGCTCCATGCCGCCCCAGAACAGGCTCGTCACGAGCCAGGACGGCTCGAAGGACGTGTTCGACCCGTTCATCGGCAGCTACCAGCCCCTTCTCGACAACCTGCAGAAGATGGGCTACGAGTGGAACCGCACCCTCTTCGGCATCGCCTACGACTGGAGGAACTCGAACCGGATCTCCGGCGGCTTCCTCGGCGAGCAGCTCGCGGGTGGGGTCATCCCGGCCTCGCGATTGCCGTGGGTGAACGCCGACCGCAAGGCCGACCTCGTGGTCCACAGCATGGGCGGCCTCGTCTCGCGCTCCTACATCCAGGGCATCGCCGTCTCGCCGGGCAACGGGACGGCCGTCCCCTACGCGGGCGACGTCGACAAGGTCGTCTTCGTCGCCTCGCCCCACAAGGGCTTCCCCTTCAACTACCGCACGCGGGAGGGCATGACCTGGTGGGACTACCTCTACAACGCGCCGTTCCAGTCGGGCCTCGGCATCATGACCGAGCTGATGGACGGGTCGATCTGGCCGCGGCTCGTCGGCAAGAAGTTCCAGCCGACCGACGCCGAGCTCGAGCGCGACTGCGAGTGGACGCTCCTGCCCCGGCCCAGCCAGAACTACGCGCTCCTCTACCAGCGCACCCGGGGCGGGATCCCGGGCTTCTACGGGTGCTCCTTCGAGGCCATCACGCCGTGGTCCCGCGATCCGCTGCGCGGCGCCCAGTCGCTCTACGAGATGCTGCCGACCGAGGACATGCCCGTCTACCTGGTCAACGACGACCGCAACCCGCCGAACCGCCCCGCCGACTGGCCTTGGTTGCACGAGGTCAATACGTTCCTCCGAGACCTCAACGCGAACGCCGGCCTTCTGGCGAGCCGGCTGGGCGACCCCGCGCGGGCCGACAACATCTACGTGATCTACGGCCAGGGCGCCCCGGAAACCGATCGCCACTACGAGGTCCTGCCGGCGGAGGTCAGGCGATGGCGCTACGGCATGGTGCCGCTCACCGGCACGCCCATCCACGAGACCGTCGCCGGAGACGACCTCATCCCCTCGGAGAGCGCCAGCATGGCGGGCATTCTCGATCTGCCGCCCGGCAACGTCGCGGCGCTCGACGCCTCGCCGGCGGGCAGCGCCGGTGGCGCGCGCCACAAGGAGATCGTGTTCCACACCGAGGTGCAGCGCCGTCTTCTGCCGCGGTGGCTGACCGGGGCCGAGTTCCCGGTGTCGACCGCCTGGTCCGCGCCGCTCGTGAACGCGGGCAAGCTCCTCGAGGTGCTGAGCGCCTGCCCGGTCAACCTGCTCATCACCGACCCCCAGGGCCGGCGGCTGGGCTACGACCCCGTGAGCGGGCGGGTCCTGCGCGAGATTCCGAACGCGGTCTATGCGTCGCCCGGCGCCGAGCCGCAGATCGCGATCATCGCGAACGCGCTGCCGGGAGAGTACCGGATCGTCGCCACCGGCTACGGCGCGGGCGCCTACAGCCTCCAGGTCAACCAAGGCGGCGGAGCGGGAACCGTCGCCCTCGCCTCCTTCGACGGCACGACCGTGCCCGGACAGGAGGATGCGCACACCCTCACCGTCGTGGCGAACACGCCACCGCAGGCGAAGGACGACGCGTACGTCGTGCGGCCCGGTCGCATGCTCAGCGTCGGTGTGCCGGGCGTCCTCGCCAACGACGTCGAGCTGGACGGCGAGCTCCTCACCGCCACCCTCGTGAGCGATCCGTCCCACGGCCAGCTCGCCTTCGCCCCGGACGGCTCCTTCAGCTACACGCCCGAGGCCGGCTACCTGGGCGAGGACGCCTTCGTGTACCGGGTGAGCGACGGCCAGACGCAGTCGAACGAGGCCACGGTTCAGCTCGCCCCGCGGGCGCCCCGGGTGGATGCGGGACCCGACGCGAGCGGGATCGAGGGCTCGCCGGTCGTGTTCGCCGGCCTCTTCGACGCCGAGCCCGACGAGACCTACACGATTCGCTGGGACTTCGGGGACGGCCAGACGGCCGAAGGCACCCTCACGCCCTCGCACGCGTACCTCGACGACGGCCTGTTCACCGTCAAGCTGGAAGTGCGCACGAGCGACGGGCTCACCGCCACGGACACCCTGCTGGTGACGGTCGGCAACGCGCCTCCGGTCGTCGAGGCCGGGCCCGACCAGTCCGGCAACCAGGGCCAGGCCCTGGCCTTCGCCGGCTCCTTCGTCGATCCGGGCGCCGCCGACACGCACGCGATCGTCTGGGACTTCGGGGACGGCGAATCGGCCGAGGGCACGCTCACCCCGCTGCACTCGTTCGCCCTGCCGGGCAGCCACCTGGTCCGCCTCAGCGTGCGCGACGACGACGGCGGCGAGGCCTCGGACGCGTTGACCGTCACCATCGCCAACGTGGCGCCCACGGTCGAGGCCGGACCCGACCGGGTGGCGTCGCCGGGGATACCCGTCCGCTTCGCGGGCTCCTTCAGCGACCCCGGGCGCCTCGACACTCACGAGATCGTGTGGGACTTCGGCGACGGCGGGGCGGCCGCCTCTAGCCTGACCCCCACCCACGTCTACACGGCGCTCGGCAGCTACGTCGTGACGCTCACCGTGACCGACGTCCACGGCGGCGTGGGCCGCGACACGCTCAGCGTCCGTGTGACCTGTACCGCCGCCTTCGTGGAGAGGTTCGAGCCCTACGGGGCCGAGGCCGATCCGCCCGGGTGGACCGACTACCGGGTCGACGGGCACCACGTCCGAGCGAAGGAAGGCTTCAGGACCGCTCTCGTGGGCGGCGAGGTCGTCTTCCGCGGCCGGGACGACCGCGCCACGGAATACCGCACGCCCGCTTCGGCGTCCTGGCGTGATTACGAGTGGACCGGGGCCTTCCTACTGCCCGAGGAGGGCGAGGGGGTCGGCCTGGCCGTCTACTCCGACCTCGCCGCGGGCCGCGCGTATGGAGTCCTCTTCGATCACTCCCGCCGCTCGGACGGCCTGCGCGCGGTCGAGGGACCCGAAGCTGCGATGCGGGGCCAGACCCGCTCGCGCTACGTCCCCGCCCCCGACGTCTGGCATCTCTTCCGCATCCGGATCGAGAACCTCGCCGACCGCACGCGCCTCCGCGCCCGCTTCTGGCGGGAGGGGGGGAGCGAGCCCGCGAGCTGGACGATCGACGCGTACGACACCCGCTCGCCGCTCCGCGCCGGAGCGATAGCACTCTTCTCCGACGACGACGGCACGCTCTTCGACGAGCTGCGGGTCGAGGGCCTGACCGAGTCGAGCGGAGTGTCGGGCGACCGCGACGGCGACGGGTACTGCGACGGCAACGACAACTGCCCGGCGACGCCCAACCCCGACCAGGCCGATCGCGACCGCGACGGTCAGGGCGACGCCTGCGACGCCTGCACGGCCGTCTTCGCCCGGGACGAGCTGTGCCTCGACCGCGGGTTCGACCCGCGCAGCGGCCTGAGCGACGTCGTCCTGGCGACCGCCGGCGACGTCCGCCACGTCTCCGGGGACGGCCGCTGCGGGAGCCGGGGCTTCTACCGCCTGCGCCGAGACGGAACACTGGAGTTCGACACGCCCGCCCTGCCTGCCCGGTCGCTCTACCGCTTCCAGTTGCTCGTCCGCGCACCGGACGAGCGCAAGGCAGCCCTCGTGCTCGAGGTCGGCGACCGGCGGCTGCCGGTGCCGCTCGGCGACGAGCACGCCCGGGAGAAGTGGCGCTGGACCCGGCCGCTCACCCTCGAGTTGCCGGACGGCGTCCATCGTGTCGTCTTGCGATCCCCTGGTAAGACCGCCGTCGACGTGGAGACGGTGCGCGTCGAGGAGCCCTGTGCCGAGGAAGTCGCACCCGGGGTCTGCGGCGTGCCGCAGCGGACCTGCCTCGACGAGGGCTTCGATCCACGCACCGGGTTGTCGGCCTCGGTCGTCGACGTCGACGGCTCGGCCGGCCACGTCGGCAAGAAGGGCGGCGTCTGCGGAGCGGCGGGCTACTACTCCGTCGCCGAAAGCTGCGGCCGCCTCGGTGTCCTCGTCGACACGAACGCGGCTGCGCGCCACGCGCTCCGCTTCCGGTACCGGGTGGGGACGCGCGGGCAGACGGACGAGTCGCTGCGCCTGGTCGTGGACGGCCAGGCGTTCGACTTCCCCGATCGCAATCTCGTGAACTCCGACCGCTGGGAGGAGAGCCCGCCGCTTCCTTTCGACCTCGCCGCCGGCAGCCACTGGATCGAGCTCGTCTCGATCGGCGAGGACAGCGTCCACCTCGAGGAGCTGTCGCTCGTTCGCGACTGCCTGGACACGACGCCCCCGAGGATCCGCGCGATCGTCGAGCCGCCGGCGAACGACCTCGGCTGGCACCACGAGAGCGTCAGCGTCGCCTTCGCGTGCGACGACGCCGAGTCCGGCATCGCCCTCTGTCCGGCCCCGGTGCTGGTGGCCGTCGAGGGTGCCGCTCAGCCGGTCTCCGGCACCGCCCGGGACAACGCGGGCAACACGGCCACGGCCGCCGTGACGGTCAGCCTCGACCGCACCCCGCCCGACCTGGTGATCGACGAGCCCGTCGACGGAGCGCGCGCTCTGTCCTCGAAGGTGCACGTGGCGGGGCGCGTGTCGGACGCTCTCTCCGGCGTTCTCGACGTGACCTGCAACAACGTCGCGGCGGCGTCCACCCCCGACGGCTTCACCTGCGAGGTGACGCTGCCACCGGGCAGCTCGACGATCGAGGTGCAGGCCCGCGACCGGGCGGGCAACGCGGCCGCGGCGAGCGTGTCGGTGACGCTCGGCCCCACGGTGTGGCCGAACGACGTGAGCTCGGCCAACTCGGACCCCTGGCTCGCCGAGCACCACGCCGAGATCCGGGAGCTGCATCCGCGCGTGCTCGCCCTGAACTTCGTGAACCGCCGCAGCATGGACGAGATGCGGGGGCAGCTCGAAGGCGTGGCGGCCGCGATCGCCGAGGGCAGCCGCTACCACGGCTACGCCGACCCCAACGCGCCGCCCTTCGTCAGCTACGAGCTCGCCTACCTGGCGGACCTGCGCGACGCCGTCCCTCCCCTCGGCTGGCCGTACAACAACAGCAGCGCCTACCCGCGGGAGAACCCGGTCGAGGGCGCCTGGGGCTTCGACTACGAGCGGCTCTTCACCCCCGAGTACGCCGCGCGCTTCGGGATCACCGATCCCGCGGCGCCCGGGCAGCCGCTGGGCCTGTGCGAGGCGATCGACCGGGGGCTGGTGCACGAGGTGTGGATCTACGGGGACGCGGACGTCCCGGACGTGAGCGGGGCGGAGATCCTCTCGCTCAAGCCCTTCTACGACGAGAACCGCACGCGGCGGAACGTCCCCATGAACCGCTGCGCGGGCAACGGCTGCTTCGACGACGAGGACGTGATCCCCTGCTCCCGCACCGTGCGGATCGCGTTCTTCAACAACACGCGCGGACCCGGCTGCTTCCTGGAGAGCCTCTCCCACGGGTTCGAGTCGATGGGGGCGTGGAACCGCGACCTCATCCCCAGCCTCAGCCGGTACTTCATTCCATTCTCCAGCCACGATCTCGACCAGCGCTACGGCGTGCCCGTCCAGAGCTGGTACGGCTGTCCCTACAACCAGGACTGCCTGAGCTACCCCGGGGCGAGCGCGGTGAGCTACGACCTCGGAGGGGGCCAGACCGGCCTCGTCGACCCCTACGATCCGGTGTGCGGCAACGCGCACTGGCCGCCCAACGGCCGGCGGCACTACGACCTCGACTCGCCCTTCGCGGTGCGCACGAGCTGCCGGAGCTTCCGCGACGGCACCGGCGCGAGCGAGCCCTTCACGACCGCCGACTTCGCGCCCTATCTCACCGTCGCCCCGGACTGCATGGGGCCGTGGATCGTGTGGTGGTGGCAGAACTTCCCGGGCCTGGACAACCTGGCGCGGGACGATCAGGGCCAGCCGATGCTCAACTGGTGGCCCTTCCTCTTCTA
>Ga0209109_10002075_pt1 | contig 10994 bp, 11 predicted proteins | sample Rifsed10ft2_FD_184004 | JGI IMG/M metagenome (GOLD analysis project Ga0209109, IMG submission 184004) | Soil microbial communities from Rifle, Colorado, USA - sediment 10ft 2 (version 2) | ecosystem: Environmental > Terrestrial > Deep subsurface > Rock core/Sediment | place: Rifle, Colorado... | reverse complement strand
CACCTCCGCCATGGAACCACCTCCCGGGGGAACCTTCCTCCAGTCTACCCCCCACGCCCCAAGGATCCGGATCCTGCCACGCACGCCCCCCGGCAAGGAGTCCTCCGCCACCTGACCGAAATCGAACAGCATCCAGAGGGATTATCGCACTGTGGCCTGTTGAGGAGGACGACGATGGCAGCCGTGCTGGAGGCCAAACTGCTGATCGACGGACGGTGGGTGGACGGCGGCCCGCCGGTGGAGGTGCGCAACAAGTACAGCGGAGAGGTGATCGGCACGCTGCCCGCCGCCCGCCGCGAGGACGTGGACGCCGCGGTGGCCGCGGCCGCCCGGGCCGCCGCCGTCATGGCGGAGATGCCGGCGCACCGGCGCAGCGAGATCCTTTCCCGCACCGCCGCGCTGATCCGGGAACGGCGCGACGAATTCGCCCGCACCATCGCCGCGGAGGCCGGCAAGGCGCTGAAGTACGCCCGCGCCGAGGTAGACCGCGGCATCATGACGTTCACGATCGCCGCCGAGGAGGCCCGCCGCCTGCACGGAGAGACGGTACCGCTGGACGCGGTCCCGGCCGGCGAAGGCTATTTCGGTTTCTGGATCCGCCGCCCGGTCGGCGTCGTCGCCGCGATCTCGCCCTTCAACTTCCCGCTCAACCTGGTGGCGCACAAGGTCGCCCCGGCGCTGGCTGCGGGCAACACCGTGGTGCTCAAGCCGGCGACGGCGACGCCGCTGACCGCGGTCAACCTCTGCCGGGTGCTGGCGGAGGCGGGACTGCCCGGCGGGGCGATCAACCTGATCGTCGGCCCGGGGAGCACCGTCGGCGAGTGGCTCGTCACCCATCCGCAGGTCGCCAAAGTCACGTTCACCGGCAGTCCGGCCGTGGGCGAGCGCATCATGTCCATCGCCGGGATCAAGAAGGTGACGCTGGAACTGGGGAACACGTCGCCGGTGATCATTGCGCCGGATGCAGACCTGGACTTCGTCGCGAAACGCTGCGCCGTCGGCGCGTACTACAACTCGGGGCAGGTCTGCATCTCCGTGCAGCGCATCTACAGCGAGCGCAAAGTGTACGAGCCCTTCACCGAGCGGTTCGTCCAGGCCAGCCGGGCGATGGTGGTCGGCGACCCCCTGGACGAGCGCGTCGACGTCGGTCCGATGATCGACGTCCGCGAGGCGGAGCGCATCGAAGGGTGGGTGCAGGAGGCGATGGCGGGTGGCGCGCGCGTCCTCACCGGAGGCAAACGCGACGGGGCGGTCTACTGGCCGACGGTGCTCAGCGAAGTCAAACCCGAGATGAAGGTCGTCGCGCAGGAGGCGTTCGCGCCGGTCGCGTCCGTCATCGCCACCGACGATTTCGAAGACGCGCTGCGCCAGGCGGACGCCTCCGAGTACGGCCTCCAGGCCGCGGTCTTCACGCGCGACATCTCCCGCGTCTTCCAGGCGGTGCGCCGCCTGAACTTCGGCGGGGTGATCATCAACGACACTCCGGTCTTCCGCGCCGACCACATGCCCTACGGCGGCATGCGCCGCAGCGGGATCGGGCGGGAAGGCGTCCGCTACGCCATGGAGGAGATGACCAACATCCAGATGGTGGTGATCCGGCTGGCGGACTAGGGTTTGAACCGGGCGACCGCGGTGGGCGTGACGATCGGCAGCAGGTAGTCGGGGAACCGCGCGCGCACGGCCGCGGCGAGGGCCTCGTCATCCAGTCCGGCCGCGGCGCCCTCGCGCACCACCGACTCCACCGCGGCATGGTACTCCTCCTGAGCGTCCAGGATCTCCGGCCCGCCCACCCGTCCATGCCCCGGGATGAAGATGTCGGCATCCAGGGCCCGCAGCGCGCGCAGTCCCTCGCGCACGCCGCCCGCCGAAGCGTGCTCGTAGTTGCAGTGATAGCCGGAGAAGACCAGGTCGCCGCAGATGGCAACCCGTTCCGCGGGCAGAAAGAGGAAGGCATCGCCCGGCGTGTGGTCCCACCCGGCGTGCCAGACTTCGACTTCCACGTCTCCGACGTACAGGGTGAGGCCCTCATCGAAGGTCACATCGGGAAGGACCGGGACGGCGTCCGCGAATAACTCCGCGGTTTCCGCGGCGCGCCGCCGAGCCTCGAGCAGCGCCGGGTGCTCGGCCGCCATGCCCTCGCGGCAAGCCCGGTGGGCGATGATCGTCGCGCCCTGACCGGCGAACCAGGCCCCGCCCAACGTGTGATCGGTGTGGTGATGCGTGAGCGCGACGAGGCGCACCGGCGCGCTCGTGTGCCGGCGCAGCGCCTGCTCGACCAGCCGGGCGTGGGCCGGCGCAATGAGCGGATCCACCAGTAGGACGGCACCGCGGCCGATCACGCCCACACAGTTCGTGCCGTAGCTGGAGAGCATGGTCTCCCCACCGAGCGTCCAGACGAAGACGTTCGGCCGGACCGGCGTCTCCGCCAGCGGATCGGTCATCGGGCTACGGCGCCCTCCGGGCGATGAACTTGAACTCCAGCCGCGCCTCATTCTCCGCCCGCAGGATGCCGAAGATGGCGGGTGGATCGAAACCGAAGTCCGTCATCAGGATGGCTGTGGTGGCCGTCCCGCTGAGGGTGTTGCGCTCCAACTTCAGCGTCGTGGCAAACGTCGCCGCTTTGACCGCCTCGCGGATCTTCAGGTTGCCGGCGATCTCCAGGGCGATCTCCCGGCCCTCGGTGTACGCGGCCGGCAGCCCGCGGATCGCCGTCGGCGTAAACTCCGCCAGCGGGTAACGCGCCGACTCCAGCCACCGCTCGCGGATCGCCCGGTCGCGACGGACATTGTCGGACTTGAACTGGCTGATGTCCACGGTGATCGTGCCGACGCGGCTGTTCTGCGGATTCCGGCGGTCCAGGAAGATCTCTCCGCGCACGACCGGCGTGATGCCCACGGCGACGTTGAACCGGTTGTTCTCATTGATGAAGGTCTCGGCGACCCGGTAGATCACCTGCGATTCCGCAGGCACGATGACGAACCGCTCCTGTGCCGGCGCCGCGAGGGTCGCGGCGGGTCCGACAGGCGGCGCCAGGGGCGGCCGGACGAACAGAACGGCCAGAACCAGAATGGCTGCGCGCAGTGTCATCAATCGCTCCGTTACCGCAGCGGGGTCAGGACGAGGTCGAACGTCCCTTCGGTCGAATTCGGCGGCGGATAGTACTGGGTCACCAGCGTCTGATGGCGTTCCGCGGACACGCGGACGTGGATGTGGGACGGACGGCCCGCGTACGGCGGCGGGTAGTGGCTCTCAAACCGGTACACCCCGGCGGTGTCGGCAAGCACCGTGGCCCGGCGGTCGTCATCGTACTGCCCGTTGGGCCCGGCCAGCCAGAATTCCAGGCGCGCCCCGGCGATCGGGCCGCACCCCGGGACCGAGCGGACCACGCCCTTGAGCACGTGCCCGCTGCCGACCTTCGCCCGGAGCGGCGCGTTCGCCTTGTAGAACGGACCCAGCGCGTCGGGCCGCGAGGACGCGCAGGGCGGCGATGCCTCGACCGCCGGCGCGAGGCGCGGCTCCGGCCCACTGAGCAGAACCGTGAGGACTATCAGGATCAGCAGCAGAGAGACCCTGTACATGTCCGGTATGATTCGTCCCATCCGTCTGGCTTCCCTCGGTCTTTGTGCGCGGCCGTCGCCGCCGCCGCACCCGTTGAGGGGGACGCTCGGGAATCGCGACGTCGGATGGTATAGTCAGAGTACATGACACGATCCCATCGACGCATCCTCGCTGCCGTCTTCCCCGCGGTCGCCCTCGTCGCGTTCGCGCTGCTGGGCGCGGTTCCGGCGCTGCCGGCGCAGTCGCCGTCCCCCGCCCCGGACTTCGCGTTGATCAACCAGGACGGCACCAGGGTCAGCCTGCATCAGTTCCGCGGCCGGCTGGTCATCCTCACGTTCATCTACACGCACTGTCCGGACATCTGTCCGCTGACCACGGCCAAACTCGTGCGGGTGCAGAACGAACTAAAGAAGCGCGGCTGGTTCGGCCGGAAGGTGGTCCTGCTCGCCATGACGTTCGACCCCCAGCGGGACACACCGGCCGTGATGAAGGCCTACGCCGCCAAGTTCAAGGTGGACCACTCCGGCTGGCACTTCCTCAGCGGCGATCCCGCCACCGTGATGAAGGTGGTCCAGGCGTACCGCGTCCCCGTCCGGCCGTCGGCCAGACCAGGCCGCATCGACCACGGCCTGCCGACACTGGTGATCGACCCACAGGGCCGCATCCTCGGCTTCTACAATCCCGACTTCGACCCGCAGGACGTCGTCCGCGACCTGACCCACCTGCTCGGCTTCTGATGGGGCTTCCGGCCGACCTCGCCTGGCTGCGGGCACACACGCCTCTCACCCGGCGGGCGGCGGAGCGGCTGCTCGAGGAAGACTGGCACGATCACACCCTCTGCCTGGCCATTCACCTCGACCTGAAGATGATCCCGGTGGTCGAAGCGCTGCGGCAGACCGGCGCACGCGTCCTCCTGCTGGGTGCCAATCCGGCAACGACCCGGGACGAAGTCGTGGCCTGGCTCACCGAGGCCGGCGCGGTGGCGCGCGCCGCATATGGCATGGACGACGACGCCCGGCTGGAGGCCATGGACTGGGCGATCGGGCGGCGGCCGACCTTCCTCAGCGAGATGGGGGGCGAGGTCACCGTCCGCCTCGTGCGCATGCGCCCCGACGTGGCGGCCGCCGTGCGCGCGGGAATGGAGGCGACGGGCACGGGCCTGCGCCGCCTGGCGGAGGTCGCCCTCCCCTTCCCGGTCTTCAACTGGGACGAACTCCCGCTGAAGCAGGGGCTGCACAACCGCCATCTGGTGGGGCTGACCGTGTGGAACACCTTTCTCAACGTGACCGGGTTGACGCTCCACGGGCGGCGGGTGCTGGTCATGGGTTTTGGGCCGGTCGGCCGGGGCATCGCCGACTACGCGCAGCGGTTGGGCGCCATCGTCGCGGTCGCCGACCCGGACCCGCGGCGCCAGGTGGAGGCGCGGCATCAGGGGTGCCTGGTGCAGACGCCGGAGGAGGCGCTTCCGGCGGCGCAGGTCGTCATCACCGCCACCGGGCGGGAGCGTGTCCTCGGCTCCCCGCAGTTCCGCCTGCTGCGGCCGGGAGCGATTCTGCTGAACGCCGGCCACTCCAATCTGGAGATCGATGTCCCGGCGCTGCGCCGGTTCTCCCCGACGCCGGTCCGACCACACATCGAGGCGGTTGACCTCGACGGCGGCCGGCGCGTCTACCTGCTGGCCGGCGGGGCGATGTTCAACCTGGCCGCGGGCCCGGGCGACCCGTACGACGCCTTCGACCTGACCAGCGCCATCATGCTGGAGGGGATCCGCTTCATGGTGCGGCGCCACGCGGAGTTCCCCCCGGGGGTCCACCTCTTCCCCGCCGAGGTAGAGCACGCCGTCGTGGCGAACCTGGAATGACGGCCTGATGCAGGTCACTGTCTACCGCGAAGACGGCATCGTCACGGACCCCCCCGAGCCGCTCCCGACGCTCTTGCAGCGGGATACCCAGGCGGTGTGGGTCGCGCTGGACCGGGCCCGCCCCGCAGACCTTCAACTCCTCACCGACGTCTTCCACTTCCACCCGCTGGCTGTCGAGGACTCGCAGAAAACCGGACAGCGCCCGAAGATTGAAGCCTATGAGGAACACCTCTTCATCACGATGCACGCCGCCCGGGGCGACCACGGCACGCAGTTGACACTGGACGAGGTGGATATCTTCTTCACGTCCCGCGCGGTGGTGACGGTAAGCAAGACCGGTCTGTCCGCGTTGGACGAACCGCGGAGCCGTCTGGCCCGCGCCCCGGGCCGGCTGCGGCGGTCGCCGGATTTCATCCTCTACACGATCCTCGACGCCATCGTGGACACGTATTTCCCGGTGCTGGACCGCATCGATGACCAGATCGACCGGCTGGAGGACCAGCTCTTCCGCCATCCGACCAGCCGCACGCTGGGGACGCTCTTTCGGACCAAGCGTACCCTGCTGCACGCCCGCCGGCACATCGTCCCGCTGCGGGACACCCTGAACGTGCTGATGCGGCGGGAGACCGCGCTCGTCACCGAAGCGGTCATCCTCTACTTCCGGGACATCTACGACCACGTGCTCCGCATCACCGACCAGATCGACACCCACCGCGACCTGCTCACCGGTGCGTTAGAGGTCTACCTGACGCTGATCAGCAACCGGCTGAATGAAGTGATGAAGGTCCTGACCGTGATCACCCTGATCTTTGCCGTGCTCACCGTGATCACCGGCATCTACGGCATGAACTTCACCCGCCCGTTCCCGTCCTTCGAGTGGCCCTACGGCTTCTGGGCCGTCATCGGGGCCATGGTCGTGCTGGTCGTGGCCATGCTCGCGCTCTTCCGCCGCGCCGGCTGGGTCTAGCGACTCGGCGATGCCGACCTATCCGACCTTCGGTTTCCTCACGCCCCAGAACATGGGGCTGCTGACGGATCTTTACGAACTAACGATGGCGGACAGCTACTTCCGCCAGGGGATGAACGACTGGGCCACCTTCGACGTCTTCGTGCGCGAGTTGCCCGCGGACCGTTCCTTCCTGGTCAGTGCCGGACTGGAGGCGGTCCTGCACTACCTGGAGCACGTCCGCTTCGATGGGGAGGCGCTGGACTACCTGCGCTCGCTCAACCGGTTCAGTGAAGGCTTCCTGGACTACCTGCGCGACTTCCGGTTCTCCGGCAGCGTGCGGGCCATCCCCGAAGGCGAGGTCTTCTTCCCGCAGGAGCCGCTGCTGGAGGTCACCGCCCCGCGCATCGAGACCCAGGTCATCGAGACCTTCCTGCTGAACACGCTCAACTTCCAGGTGACGATCGCGTCCAAGGCGGCGCGGGTGGTCCTGGCGGCCCAGGGGTGCGGCGTGATCGACTTCTCCCCCCGGCGCGATCACGGCGCCGACGCCGCCCTGAAGGTGGCGCGCGCCTCATACATCGCGGGATGCATCGGCACGTCCTGCGTCCTGGCGGGGCAGCTTTACGGAATCCCCGTCTTCGGCACGATGGCCCACTCCTACGTGATGTCCTTCCCCGATGAACTGTCGGCGTTCCGCGCCTTCGCCGCCGATTTCCCGGAGAACTCCGTGCTGTTGATCGACACCTACGACACGATCAAGGGCGCGGAGCGGGCGATCATCGTGGCGCGGGAGATGGCCGCGCGGGGGCACCGCCTGCGCGGCGTGCGTCTCGACAGCGGCGACCTGGTGGCCACCAGCCGGCAGGTGCGGGCCCTGCTGAATGCCGCCGGGCTGCGGGAGACGCAGATCGTGCTCTCCGGCGGCCTGAATGAGTTCAAAGTCGCCGACCTGCTGCAGGCCGGCGCCGTGGCCGACGCCTTCGGCGTGGGCACCGAACTCGGCACCTCCGCGGACGCGCCGTTCGTGGAGGGCGTCTATAAGCTCGTGGAGGACGCGGAGGGCTACCGCGTCAAGTTGAGCACGGGGAAGGCGACCCTGCCCGGACGCAAACAGGTCTGGCGGACCGCAGACACCAAGGGCATCCCCCAGCACGACACTATCGCGCTTGCGGAGGAGACCGGACCGCCCGGGGCGGGGCCGCTCCTGGTCGAGGTGATGCGCGATGGCCGCACCGTCCGGCCGGATGGTCTGGACGAGATGCGAGCCCGCTGCCGCGAACGGCTGGCGCTCCTCCCGCCGCCACTGCCCGTCCTCCGGGGGTCAGGGACCTTCCCGGTGCGTCTGAGTCCAGCCCTGGAGGCCCTCCGCGTCCGGATGTACGAAGAGGCGGCGCGAGAGAACGGATGAAAGCCCTCCTCGCCCTGCACATGGCGGTGCTGGTCGCGGCCGCAGCGACGGGCGGTCCGCCGGCGGTCGCGGGGCCGGGACAGATCACGGTGCTGGTGGACGGTACGGTCCTGGCCCTCGACGTCCCCCCCGTGCAGATCGAGGGACGCGTCCTCGTCCCGCTGCGGGGGATTTTCGAGCGTCTGGGCGCCACCGTGGTCTTCGACCCCACGACGCAGACCGTGACGGCGGCGCGCGAATCCATCACCGTCGTCCTGCGCCTGGGCAGCCGGGAGGCGCGCATCAACGACCGCATCGTCCTGCTGGATGTGCCGTCGCTGGCGCTGCGCGGGCGGACGATGGTGCCACTGCGCTTCGTCAGCGAGGCGCTCGGTGCCCGCGTGGACTGGGACGAGCGCACGCGCACGGTGCAGATCTACACGACCGCGCCCCTGGCTTCCCCGACGCCCACCGCGCAGACCATCGAAGGCACGCTGTTGCGGGTGGACGCCGATCAGGGCCGGATCCACGTGCTGGCGGGCACCCTCCTCCACGTGATTGTCGTCACCGTAGAAACCTCCATCCTACGGCGGGAGACGACGACGGGCGCGGGCGGCTCGGTGAATATCAGGGAACTGCGCCCGGGGGACCAGGTGGTGGCGGTGGTAAACGCGCGCCTGGAAGCAGCGACGATCCGCGCGACCTACCGGCAGGTGCGAGGGGTGGTGAATCTGATCACCCTGCGGACGATCACCCTGCAGGACGGCTCGTCGTTCACGCTCCACCTCGACCTGATCGTCTCGGGCAAGGTCAAGGCCCGCGAGGAGATCCGCCCGGGCATGTCCGTCGTCCTGCGGCTCAACCCCCTGACGAACATCGTCTGGGAGATCACGGTGGAATAGTCCACCCTCCATCGGCGCCACGCCGGTCAGACAGTCCCAGCTCCGGCGTCACATCTCTGCGAAGGCCTCGACGATGCGGGCCATCATGAAGATCGTCTCTTCGAAGTCGGCCAGCCGAATGTGCTCGTCCGGGGCGTGGCCCCGGCTGTCCCAGTATCCGCCGCCCAGGCTGATGATCGGGATCCCGAGCGCCGTGCCCAGCGGATACATCGGCCCCGTCCCCCCGGAGGTCGGCTTGAGCAGCACCGCCCGCCCCGTCGCCTCCCCGGCAATCCGCGCCACCATCTGGATGAACGGGTCGGCCAGCGGTGACCGGTAGGCTCGCTCCCCGCCCAGCAGCTGGATGTCGATATCACCGACGCCGTGAGCGGCGAAGTGTCGCCGCACCAGTTCAGTGATCTCTTCGGGATCCTGATCGGGGACGAGCCGAAAGTCCACCTTGGCGATCGCCCGCGCCGGCAGCACGGTCTTGCTCCCCGGTCCCGTGTACCCGCTGTGGAAGCCGCAGACGGTGCAGGTCGGACTGAAGTAGAGGTCGTACTGGGCGGCCTCCGCCCTCTTCCCGCCGATCCACGACTGCACGCCGTAGTATGCCCGGCGCTCCTCCTCGTCGAACGGCAGGGCGCGCACCGCCGCCTTTTCCTCCGACGTGGGCGCGCGGACGCGGTCGTAGAACCCCGGCACGCGGATGCGCCCCGTGGCTGGATCCTTCAGCGTGCCCAGCGCCCAGATCAGGCGCATCGCCGCCCCTTCCACGATGGCGCCGTACTGCGAGTGGAGGTCGCGGGCCGCGGTGATCAGGCTCAGGTCCAGGTAGCAGATGCCTTTGACCCCGGCGACCATGTTGAGCCGCTCATGCATGTCCCGCTCGCCAAACTCCCAGATGCAGGCGTCTCCGGCCAGCGCCTCCCGGTTCTCGTGCACGTAGTGCTCGAAGTGGACGCTACCGATCTCCTCCTCGCCCTCGATGATGAACTTCACCCGGCAGGGCAACCCGCCGCGGGTGGCCTGCAGCGCCTTCACCGCCCACAGGCGGGAGGTGAGGTCGCCCTTGTTGTCGGCCGCTCCGCGCGCGTACAACTTGCCGTCGCGCACGGACGGCTCGAACGGCGGGGTCGTCCATGCAGGCAGCGGGTCGGGTGGCTGCACGTCGTAATGGTCGTAGAAGAGGAGGGTCCGGCTGCCCGCCCCGGGGAACTCGGCCAGGACGAGCGGCGCCGCGCCGTCCGAACGGATCACGGTTACCTCCGCCCCCGCCTCCCCGAACATCGAGGCCACGAGTGCCGCGCACTCGGGGATCCCCTCGCCCGAGGCGGCGACGGAGGGCTGGCGCAGCAGCCGGCGCAGGTCAGAGAGCGCGTCTTCCTCCCGGTCGCGGACGAACTGCTTGAGTCGATCCAGGACGCACCTCCGCCTGCATCCGACTGCATTCAGGCTGCTTTCACACTGTTTTCGCTCGCAGTAGAGTTATCCTTGTGGACGACATCCTCATCCGCCCGATCACCGACATCGAGGCGCTGCGGACGCTGGAAGAGGTGCAGCAGCGCGTCTGGGGCACGCCGGACCGGGACGTGGTACCGTCGCACCAGCTCCTTGCGGCCACCGCCGCCGGTGGGGTCGTGCTGGGCGCCTTCGCACGGGATAATGAGGTGATCGGATTCTGCTACGGGTTCGTCGGCCAGCGGGGGGGACGCCTCCTCCTGTACTCCCATATGACCGGCGTGGTCGAGGAGTGGCGCGGCAAAGATGTCGGGTTCCGGCTGAAGCAGGCGCAGCGGCAGGAGGCGCTGGCCCGCGGGCTGGATTGGATGGTCTGGACCTTCGATCCCCTGCAGAGCACCAACGCCTACTTCAACCTGCACCGCCTAGGTGCGGAGGCGAGCCGCTACTACGTAAACTACTACGGCGAGATGCCTGATGAGCTCAACCGCGGGGTGGAGAGCGACCGCCTCGAGGTGGACTGGTTCCTGCGCTCGCCCCGCGTGGTGCGGCGGATGGACTCCGCAGCGCGGTCAGAGCCCACAGAGGAGTCCGGGGATACGGCCAATGCTCCGGTGGCGCTTGCCGGCTCCGGCGAGCCGCTGCCCCGGCCCGTCGACTCGGTCCTCGACCTGCACGTGCCGGAGGTGCGGCTGGGGATTCCCCTGGACTTCACCGCTCTGCGCAAGACAGACCTGGCGCTGGCACGGGAGTGGCGCGCCGCATCCCGCCGGGCCTTCCAGACCTACTTCGGTCGCGGGTACGCTGCGGTGGACTTCATCCGCCCGCCCTCCCTGGGCTATTACGTGCTGAGGCGCGCGCGTGCGGATTGACGCCGTCGAACTCCGGGAGGTCGCC
>Ga0209109_10002072_pt1 | contig 10999 bp, 5 predicted proteins | sample Rifsed10ft2_FD_184004 | JGI IMG/M metagenome (GOLD analysis project Ga0209109, IMG submission 184004) | Soil microbial communities from Rifle, Colorado, USA - sediment 10ft 2 (version 2) | ecosystem: Environmental > Terrestrial > Deep subsurface > Rock core/Sediment | place: Rifle, Colorado... | reverse complement strand
GGTCGAAGCGTACGAGAGCGGCGCGACCTTGATCACGCCGGTGTTCGAGTATGACTGCGTGCCCAAAAAGACCACCATCGTCACCGTCTTCCAGTTCAACGGTGAGGAGATTTTCAGTGACAAGGAGCCGTTGAAAGCGAGCAACAGCAAGGGCCTCTACGGTTATCCGTTGTCCAAGACCGACGAGTCGGCGGTGGACGAAGGCGTGTGGGGTGTGGCGTTCTACAACAACAAGACCCTGCTCACGGAGAGCGAGATCGTCGTGGGCGAGGAGGGGGGGGACTCCGGCGCGGTCACGGTGCAGGGCACGGTGAAAGACGCCAAGACCAAGAAGGCCATCAAGGGTGCGACCATCCTCGTGTTGCAGCCCGGCGTGACGATCAAGAAGTTCATTGACGGCGGCCAGAAAGAAGATGATGTTTACACCGCCGCGCAGACCGACGGCAAGGGCCAGTTTGTGCTGCCCGATCAGTTCGAGCGGAACAGCGAGTATTCAATCATCGCGGTGGCCAAGGGCTACAAGCCGGTCGGGCAGGATAAGTTCGTGATCGGGGACGACGACCCCAATCCGCTGGACATGAACATCACGCTCAAGAAGTAGTCGGTCTCTCCGGTTCGAATTGTCAACGCCGCCCGGCCGCGCCTTTGCAGGTCGGGCGGCGTTTTAGAAAGCCGTAGGTGTGTACCATGAAATCCAGAGCCATTCTTAGCGTGCTGGCGGCGCTGCTCGTCGCGACGCTGGCCTGTTCGTCGCTCTCGAAATCCCCGGAGAGCCTGCCCTCCACCTCCACACCCGTGCCGATCGAGCAAGCGCCGACCCCGACTCCCACCCCTGAAGGCGGCGGTGTGAACGAGGGCTTCTTCGACCTCAACCTGAGCAAGAGCGATCAGGAAGGCCTGGAGGCCCGGGCGGACGAAATCTATCAGGCCATGATCGGCGCGAGCGGCGACGTGGACCGCGGCGCGCTGTTGGAGGCGTACGCGGAACTTGCCCGGTACGAGCATGTGGGCGGCGAGTGGCGCTCGGCCGGCCCGGCCCCGATTGCAGGTGTGAACTTGCCGCAGGGGCAGGTCCCCGGCAGCGGGCGCGTGAACGGGTTTGCGATTGACCCGCGCGATTCCCAGATCGTGTACGCCGCCGCGTCCGTGGGCGGCATCTGGAAGACCGAAGACGGCGGGCAGACGTGGAAATCGCTCACGGATGGGCAGGTGCCGCTCGTCTACGGCGGGATCGTGATGGACCCGCAGAACCCCGACACGCTCTACGCGCTGCTCGGCGAGTTCGACGGGCAGGTGTCGTCTACCTACGGCTTTCTGGCGAACGGCCTCATGCGCTCGCACGATGCGGGCGCGACCTGGGAGCTCATTGGCGCAGACGTGTTCAACGCCGCCTCGGTGACCGCGCTCGTTTTCGACGGCGAAGGGACGCTGTACGCGTCCAGCGGCCAGACGCAACTCTTTCAGGCCCCGGACGATCAGCCGGAGTTCGGCATCTTCCAATCCGCCGACGGCGGCGACTCGTGGGAACGGCTTGCCTCGTGCAGCGATTTCGGAGTCTGCCAGCCGCAGGACTTGTTCCCGGGATCCAGCGTCACCGCGTATCTCGGCGGATTCATGGATCTGGACATTTCCGGCGACGGCACGCTCTACGCTTCACTGTGCAACGTGGAGTGCTACGGCACGCACTTCCTGCGCAGCCAGGACGGCGGCGCGAGCTGGGAAGAGCTCGACCTCACCGCGGCGATTGACCAATGGACCACCGAGAACGACGTCGAAATCCAATACGTGGGCGACGACCCGTCCATCCCCTATCTCGACGGGCTGGAGATTGCGGCGAGCCAGAGCGATCCGGGTATCCTGCTGGCGGGCGGCGGCATTTACTGGAAGGGCCAGGACGAGAACGGCCGCGACGTTGACGGTTTCTGGTCGTGGGCCATCCGCAGCGCCGACGCGGGCGACACGTGGGAGTGGCTGCCGGAGGCGGGCGACTACTGCACGGGCGAAGGCTCCAGCCCGCAGTGCACCTACGACAACATCGTCGAGATTGACCCGACCGATGCGAGCCTCATGTATCTCGGCGGATCGCTCAGCACCGAGGAGGACACCTTCAACTGGATCGCCATCATCCGGCGCAGCGCCGACGGCGGCGAGACGTGGACGGACATGACGCCCGCCGTTGACCCGGAGAACTTCCTGCACCCGGACGCGCATGGCCTCGCCTTTGACCCGAACGACCCTAATGCGCTTTGGGTGGGCAGCGACGGCGGCGTGGCCTACACCGCCGACGCCAGCGCCGAGGCTCCGGTCTGGGAGAAACTCAGCCTGGGCATGAACACCCTGCTGTTCATTGACATCGGCCTGCACCCCACCGACCCGGACTACATCATCGGCGGCTTGCAGGACAACGCCAACGCCTTCACCACAGACGGCGGCCAGACGTGGCACGGCGCGTCGCAGGGCGACGCCGGCCACTCGGCGGTGGACCCGTTCCAGCCGAACATCGTCTACAGCCATTACCCGCCGTATTTCTTCTCGCGCAACGAGAACGGCGGCGAGGGCGGCGCCGACGAGTGGTTCGGCCCCAACGGCGAGGGTTACGTGGACGGGCTGGACGGGAGCGACAACTGGCTGTTCTATCCGCCCTTCGTCGTGGACCCGGTCAACGAGGGCGTGATCTACTTTGCCTCCAACTACGTCTACGCGACCGAAGATCGGGGCGATAGTTGGTCCGTGATCAGCGACGCCCTCAACGCGAGCGAGCACGGCTCCGTCCAGACGCTGGCGCTCTCTCTGAGCGACCCGCAGGTGTTGTATGCGGGGACGACGGACGGGACGATTTGGGTGACGACCGATGGCGGCGGCGAATGGACGGAGATTACCGGCGGCGACTTCCCCCAGCGCGGCGTGACCCGTATCGCCGTGGACCCGACCGACCCCCAGCTCGCCTACGCGGTCTTCGGCGGCTTCGAGCTCCAGACCCCCGGCGAGCCGGGGCACGTCTTCCGCACCGCCGACGGCGGGCAGAGCTGGGACGATCTCTCGCTCAACCTGCCGGATGCGCCGTTGAGCGCGGTCGTCGTGGACGTGCGCGATCCATACAAAGGCGTGTACGTGGGCGGCGCGCTCGGGGTGTGGGTCCTTCAGGACGGCGCGGACGAGTGGCTGCCCTACGGGACCGGCATGCCCTTCAGCCTCGTCTCCGATCTGGAACTGAACCCGGAGACCGGCATCATGGCGGCCGCCACGTACGGGCGCAGCGTATGGGTCGTCGAGATGCCGTAACACCCTGTAAGGGCGACCCTTGTGGTCGCCCTACGCGCATCATGGAATGGGAGGCCATATGAAAGACATCTCTGACAGGCTGGGGGGCCGCTTCAAAACGGCGATGGCGTTTATGATCGCCTTCGTCACCGTGATGAGCGCGGTAGCGGCGTGGCGCGCCTCCCTCGCCGCCGGCGATGCGGGCAACGCCGACGTGAACGGCCTGGCGGCGACCATCAACCTCGAAGAATCGCAGGCCCTCAACAGCCTCGCCGCCTACGAGCACTATCGCGCGTTTACGGCGTATCTGCGCTACACGCACCTGGGCGATTTGCTATTCGAGGACATGCAGACCGCCTCCGATGCGGACTATCCGATTCTGGACCGGCAACGCGGCGACGACTACGCCCTGGCCGTCGAGCTCCAGGGGCAGTTCTTCCCCTCGCGTTATCTCGATCCTGAAAGCGGAATCTATCAGGTCGAGCGCGAGATCAACGCGCTGGTCGCCGACGACGAGCGGGACCGGGACATCAACCCCGCGCCGCACTTCACGAAGGCGGACGACCTGCGCACAAAATCCAACTATCTCGTCGCCGTGCTCGTGGCCTTCGCCATCGCGCTGTGGTTTTTCTCGCTGGCGGAGAGCATGCGCCACGCCTTCAAATACGCGCTGGCCGTGGGCGGTCTGGTCTTCACCGCCGTTGGCGTCCTTGCCATTCTGGCGGTGGAAATGTTGTTGTGATAAGCGCAGACCTGACAGGTCTTTCGCAGACCCTCGTTGCGAAGCGGAGAGGGCGGAGACCTGTCAGGTCTAGAGCTTCCGGTTTGACTTCAGGGACAATCCTATGAGCGAAAAGACTCCTTCTCCACAGACGGCTGAGCAGGAAGGCGAAGACCGTTTCAAACGCTTTGCGGCGTTTCTCATCACCTCCATGATCATCGTCGCGGCCATCGTCTCCGTCTTGCAGACGCGGGCCAGCGCCCGCGCCGCGCGGCACGGGCGCGAAGCCCAGAGTTACGCCATCCGGGCCATGGGCCTGAAGACCAGCGGCCAGGCCGCCGTCAGCTATGGCTGGCAGGGCGCGTATCAGAACTGGGCCGAGCTGAATGACCTGTGGGATCGCGCCGACCGGGCCGGCCAGGCGACCGAGGCTGCCCGCTACCAGGCGACGCGCGACCGGGTGGCCCAATTAAGCCCGCTGCTCGCCGCGCCCTACTTCAACCCGGGCGAAGACCGCCAGCCCGACCTGGGCAAGTACGAGGCCGATGTCTATCTGGTGGCGGCCACCGCGCTCTCAGAACACTATACTGACTCCGCTCAGCAGAACGAAGCCTGGGATGGTAAGGCGCGCGCGCACACCACGCACCTCACTCTGCTGGCCGTGTCGCTCGCACTGTACGGTCTGGCCACCACCATCACTGGCCGCTGGGTGCGGTGGCTCTTCGTAGGCGCGGGCACTCTGATTACAGCCGTCTCCCTCTTGTGGATTCTGATTGTCGCCGTCTGGCCCGTGTCGCACCTGCCCACGGCGGCGATTGACGCTTATGCGGAGGGCGTGGGGCTGGCCGGCCAGCGCGGCGACGAGAATACGCAGGCGGCCGTTGACAGGTTTACGGAGGCGCTCGATCTTGCGCCGCAGTATGCGAATGCCCTTTACGAGCGCGGCAACGCGCGCTTTGGTCTGGCTGGCGTGGCTCTGGGGCAGGGCGATTTTGAAACGGTCACTCAGCACTACGAGACCGCCGTCGCCGACTACGAGGCGGCGCAGCAGGCGGGCCGGGACGACACGAACGTGGGCTGGAACCTCGGCTGGACCTACTACCTGTTGGGGCGGCACGACGATGCGATCCGCCTGGACCGCCACGTATTGGAGTTGGATCCCGATCTCGTCGGCGTCCGCACCAACCTGGCCCTCGCCCTGCTCGTGACAGGCCGCGTGGACGAGGCGCAAGTGGAATATCAGACCGCGATGGATACAGCCGCCCGGCTCGTAGTCGAGGCCAAAGCGGCAGGCAAGGAACCCCCCGCCTCGCTGTGGTGGTACCTGGATGCGGGCGCGATTGACCTCGAGAACCTGCTCGACCGGATGGATGGGACAGCGTATGCGTGGACGCAGGCGCCCGCGCCCGACACCGTGACCGACCCGGGGGCCTTGCAGGCCGCCGCCCCGGACATGATCAAACAGCTCCGGGAATTGATAGCCGCGCTGGAGTACACCGGCCAGCCCCCGCAGGCGGAAGTGTCGGCGGCCGTGTCCGGCGTCACGTTCGGCCTCGAGCGCTATGATCAGGCAGGCAACTTCGTGGATTACGACGTGAGCGACACGTTCCCGTATGGCACCGACCGGGTGCTGATGCTGTTTGACTACGAAGGCATGCACGACGGGCAGAAGGTGGTCTGGAAAGTCTATTCCGGCGGCAGTGAGCTGACGGACCTGCGCCGTGTGAGCGACTGGTCGCTGGGCGAATCCGGCGGCGCGGAGAAACCGTTCAGCTACGCCTACAGCGATTACTTCATCTTCGGCGCGGGCGAGTACGAAGTGGACATGTACGTGGACTACCGCCTCGTGGCGCAGGGCCGCTTCACCATCCGCGAGACCGAGGGCGCGGCGCCCGTGACAACGTCCGGGGCCAGCGGCGACGTCCTCTTCGCGGACGACTTCTCCAATCCCTTCAGCGGATGGTCTCGCTATACGGAGGACGACTACACGACTGATTACGCCGATGGCCGCTACTGGTTCTATATCAGCGCCCCCAATATCGTCGTCAATGGCCGGCCGCAGCTGAACTTCACCGACGTCACCATCGAGGTGGACGCGGCCAAGTCGAGCGGGCCGGACGGCACCTACGGCGTGATCTGCCGCTATGTGGATTCCGACAACTACTATGTGCTGCAGGTGACCGACACCGGCGCGTACGCCATCTACAAGCTCAAAGGCGGCCAGTGGGAAGCGCTGGCGGAGTTTGGCCAGAGCGCCGCCATCCAGACGGGCGCGGCCACCAACCATCTCCGCGCCGACTGCGTGGGCGACACGCTGGCGCTGTACGTCAACGACGAAATGGTCGCGGAAGCGCAGGACTCCGACTTTGCCTCCGGCGACGTCGCGCTGATGGCCGGGTCGTACGACAACCCCGGCGTCGAAATCCTGTTTGACGACTTCGTCGTCCGGCAGCCCTAGCGGGAACTGCCCCGCCTTTCAGCCCCTGTTCGGAAACCCGGTTTCGCCTGCTCCGCAGGAGCCAGAAACCGGGTTTCCGATTTTTGAGTTGCCCTGTCCGCTATTTCTCTGTTGGCTGACTTGCCCGGCCCGTGACGGGCGGGTACAATGCGCGCGTGCGCCGTTTACCCCCTCTCCTCGCTGCGCTGACGCTCGTCCTCGCGCCCCTCGCCGTGCTGCCCCAGGCGCCGGCCGGAGCCGCTACCCGGCAGACCGGCGCCGTCGCCGCGATCATGGCGCAGATGACCCCGGCGGAGAAAGTCGGGCAGCTGTTCCTGGTGACTTTCTACGGCCCCAGCGCCGCGCCGGGGACGGACGTCGAGCGCCTCATCACGGAGTATCACGTCGGGGGCGTCGTGCTGCTGGCCGACCACGACAATATCACCGACACCGCCAATGCGCCCCTGCAGGTGCTGACCCTGACGAATCAGCTCCAATCCATCGCCGCAGCCGCCGCGCAAATCCCGCGTGACGCCCCGCCCGGACAAAGCCCCGCCGTCAAGTCGCCGCCCTTTATTCCCCTTTTGATCGCCACCCAGCATCAGGGCGATGGGTATCCGTTCACCGAGATCCGCTCCGGGCTGACCGAATTGCCCGACCCGATGGCGGTCGGGGCGACCTGGAATCCCGAGCAGGCCGCCGTTGTCGGGCGCATCACGGGCGAGGAGCTTTCGGCGCTGGGCCTCAACCTGCTCATCGGCCCGCCGCTCGACCTGCTGGAGACCCCGCGCCCGCGCGGGCCGTGGGACCTCGGCGCGAGCACGTTCGGAGGCAACGGCTTCTGGGTCGGGCAGATGGGGCAGGCGTACATCCGGGGTGTGCACGCCGGGTCGGCGGGGAAGGTGGCTGTCGTGTCCACGCACTTTCCGGGCCACGGCAGCTCCGACCGCAACCCGGACGACGAAGTGCCCACCATCCTCCGCACGCTCGACCAGCTCCGGCAGGTGGAACTCGTCCCGTTTTTCGCGGTGACCGTCCACGCCCCCGACGCCGCTTCGACGACCGATGGCCTGCTCACGGCCCACATTCGCTACAAAGGCTTTCAACCCACCACCGGCCAGACGGCCAGCCCGGTCAGCCTCGACCAGCAGGCGTTGAGCCAGTTGCTGGGGCTGCCGGAACTGGCCGCGTGGCGCTCGCGGGGCGGGGTGACGGTGAGCGACTCCCTCGGGGCGCGCGCGGTGAAGCAACTCTACGAGACATTCAACAACCGCCGCATCGCCCGCGAGGCCTTCACCGCCGGCAACGACTTGCTCTATCTCTCCGACTTCGGCGTCAACCCGCGCCTGGATCAGACCAGCAACATCACCGATACCATCACCTATTTCACCCAGCAGTACGAAGCCGAGCGGGCTTTTCGGGACCGGGTGGATGCCGCCGTCGAGCGCCTCCTGACGCTCAAGCTGCGCCTCTACGCAGGCGGTTTTGACCCCGCCACAGTGGAGCAGCCTCAGAGCGGGTTGGGTGCGTTGGGGCGGGGAGACGATCAGGTGCGCGCGCTCGCGCAGTCCGCCGCCACGCTCGTCGGGTTGACGCCTGAGGATTTGGCGGCGCGTGTGCCCGCGCCGCCCGTGATCAACGAACGCATTGTATTTTTTACCGACACGCGCCAGGGCCGGCAGTGCGCGGCCTGCCCGCCGTATCCCCTGCTGGATAGGCGCGCCCTGGAGCGCGCGGTGGTGAGGATCTATGGGCCGAGTGGAAGCGACCAGATCCGCGCCAACGACCTGCTCAGCTTCAGTTTTGACGATCTGTTCGACTATCTCAACGGCCTCGCGGCCCCCGCGCCCCCGCCGGAGGAGGGCACACCCACCCCCGAGCCGTCGCCCGTCGAAACTGCGCTTCTGCAGGCGGACTGGATCGTCTTCGCCACGCTCGACCCGGCGGGCGACGTCCCGTCGTCCGGCGTGGTCTCGACTTTCTTGAAACAGCGGCCCGATCTGGCGCGGAGCAAGAAGATTCTCGTCTTCGGCTTCAGCGCGCCGTATTATCTGGACACCACCGACCTGAACAAGCTGACGGCGTTTTATGCGCTGTATAGCAAGGCGCCCGTTTTTGTGGACGTGGCCGCGCAGCTGCTCTTCCGTGAGTTCACCCCGCGAGGCGCGCCGCCGGTCTCGGTGCCGAGTGTGGATTACGACCTGGCCCGGGTCGTCGCCCCTGATCCGAATCAGACGATTGAGATTTCGTCGGATAAAACGAAAGACTTGAAGGTCGGCGACACTCTCCAATTGAAGACCGATGTCATCCTCGATCATAACGGCCATCCCGTCCCGGATGGCACCTTGGTCCAGTTCTCGATTCTCTACAAACAGGAAAATCTGACCGGGGCGTCCATTGACGAGTTCACCCAGGACGGTGTGGCGACGACGAGCCTCACCCTGGATCGCAAAGGCATACTGGAGATTACGGCGTCGAGTTCACTGGCGTCCAACTCCCGCGGGCTGCAAATCATTGTTCTGGATAACACCACCGTCATAGTGATTACCGTGACGCCCCCGCCAACCCCGCTGTCCAGCCAGTCTGCGCCGAGTGCGACGCTGCCCGCGCCCACCGCGACGCCGGAGCCGGCGCCCACGCCTGCGCCCCCGCGAACCACGGATCGCGTCCAGGGAGGCGATTTCTTCTTGCTGATTCTGGGGCTGGTGGCCGTCGTCGTGGCCGGTTATCGCCTCGGCGCGGCGGAGGCGCCTCCCTCCCAAAGGGTTCGCATCGCCCTCGCGGGCGCGATTGGCGCGCTCGTCGGTTACAACTTCTACGCGCTGGGCTTGCCGGGGGCCGATATCGCGCGAGCCTTTGGCGTCCTGGCCGCCTCCGCGTGGATCTTCCTCGGCGCGGGGATCGGCCTGGCGGTGGGATGGTATTGGTTCGCGCGGCGGGGGCGGTAGGGGCGTTCAACGCCCGCCCCTACGGCAGGGGGATCGGGACGAGCGTGAAAATCCCTGCCAACAGGAGCAGCAGGAGCGCCGCCATGACCAGATAGCGGTCGGCGGGCGAGGAGAGGGTGGGGAGATGAATCGTCGGCTGCACGACGATGGTCTGGCCGTCGTCGCTCAGGCTGAGGCCGTTTCCGCTTTGCAGGGCCTGCCGGAAGGTGGCCGCGTCCGGCGGACGGTCGTCCGGGTGCAGGGCCATCGCCCACAGGATGGCGCGCTCCGTCTGTGGAGACAACGCGGCGTTGAGGGCGCGCGGCGGCTTGAGCGATTCCGGGCGGAGGAAGCGCTGTTTCGCCTCGGTGGGCGGCTCGTTCGTCAGCATATGGTAGAGCGTCGCGCCCAGCGCGTAAATGTCCGACCGCGCGTCGGTGTGGCCGGTGTCGCCGCCGTACTGCTCCAGCGGCGTGTACAGCGCCGTGCCGAGTCCCTGCACCACGGTCACCGTGCGCTCGTCGGGCGCGGCCAGCACCTTCACCAGTCCGAAATCCACGAGTTTCAACACGCCCGCCGGCGTGAGCTTCAGGTTGGAGGGCTTGATGTCGCGGTGGACGATGGGCGGGTCTTGCCGGTGGAGGTATTCGAGCGCGTCCAAAAGCTGCATGGCCCACCCGAGCACTTCGCTCTCCGGCAGGCCTCGCCCGTTCTGGCGGGCCTCGTCCATGATGGCCTTGAGGTCGCGCCCCGCCACGAAGTCCATCACCAGGTAGTCGCGGTCGCCCTCCGAGAAGTAGTCCGAAACTTTGGGGAGGTTGGGGTGGTCGAGGCGCCCCAAAACAGAGGCCTCGCCGTAGAACTGTTCGCGAGCCTGTTGTTGGGATGCGGGCGGCAGGGTGGGATCACCCTGCACCTCTTTGAGGGCGCACAGGCGGCCTACCAGGCGCAGGTCCTCGGCCTGGTAAATGCTGCCCATGCCGCCCTGCCCAACCTGGTGCGCAATCTTATAGCGCTCGTGCAGGACTTCGCCTGCGCGGAGGGGCGGCAGCATGTCCGGTCTCGATTGTGTTTAGACCCGAAGAGCCGGAGAGACGTGCGGCAGGCATCCGGCGAGGCGGCAGCTCCGGCGTCGGGCTGGTCTCTCCTTCAGCCCACGAGCTGGAGCGACTGAATGGCTTCGGTCGCTCGATCCTGTCTTGACCTTCGGTCTGTCCGGTATTATAACCTGAACTCGACTCCAGGACATCGGACTTCCGGAGTCTTCGAAGACTTCGGAAATCCGGTTGCCTCCAGAGGTTCATCATGCCCCCGAAAATTGACGTGCCTGTGCTCATCGCGCAATCCGGTCCGGTGGCCGGCCAGCGCTGGCCGTTGAACAAGGACGAGCTGACCATCGGGCGCGGCCCGGAGTGTGACATCGTGATCCCCGACCGTCAGGTGAGCCGCGTCCACGCCCGCCTGCGCCGGGGGGAGAGCGGCTTCGAAGTGGAAGACCTGGGCAGCAAGAACGGGACGCACCTCAACGGCGCGCCGGTGCTCGACCCGCGCCCCTTGCAGGACGGCGATTTGATCCAGGTCGCGCTCGTCGCCAAACTGGTGTTCGTGGGGTTCGATTCGACGGTGCCGCTGAAGGTAACCCCACGAACACCA
>Ga0209109_10002066_pt1 | contig 11005 bp, 11 predicted proteins | sample Rifsed10ft2_FD_184004 | JGI IMG/M metagenome (GOLD analysis project Ga0209109, IMG submission 184004) | Soil microbial communities from Rifle, Colorado, USA - sediment 10ft 2 (version 2) | ecosystem: Environmental > Terrestrial > Deep subsurface > Rock core/Sediment | place: Rifle, Colorado... | reverse complement strand
GTGGAATCGGCGAAGGCGGCATCCTTGTAAAACTCGTCCGGAAAACGTGCGCTGGCGCCGGCGCCGCGCTCAATGCATAGTTCTGCGCCGAGCGCTGCAAGCCGGGTCGCGACCTCGGGTACGACGGCCACCCGGTTCTCGCCTGGCGCGGTCTCTTTCAGCACCCCGATCGTGACTGGCATCAAGATCCTCCCCAAAATTGCCCGGCCGCTGGCCAGCCAGGTTGGGACGCGTTGAAAAAAATCAATTATGCCGTATTGTTTACACTTTCGGTTACCGTGAGCCGTCCGTGAACGCCAGATTGCACATATCGATGACGTCGAATCCGCTGTCGCAGCAGGTGCTGCGCACGGACGCATCCGGCATGCCGCTGGAATGGATCGATTACAAAGAGGCGGTGTGCCTGCACTGCCTCGGGCAGGTCGTGTATGCCTTCGGCAGCCGCCTGTATGAGTTGCATGGCGGCATCAACGCGCGTTCCGGCCGCCAGACGGTCATCGAGGTCAATTCGATGCTAGCGACGCAGGGCTCTTCCGGAAATCCCGGCAGCCTGCGCGGCGATTATGTGCCGCCGCTCAACAACGAGACCCTGTTCCGGCGCGACTCGAAAATGTGCATGTACTGCGGCGGGCGTTTCTCCGCGCAACAGCTTTCGCGCGACCACGTGCGGCCGTTCTGCCAGGGCGGCAAGGATGCCTGGAACAACGTCGTGGCAGCCTGCCGTCGCTGCAACAACGCCAAGGCCTCGCGCACGCCTGAACAGGCCGGCATGCAGCTGCTTGCCGTGCCGTTCACGCCGACCTATGCCGAATACATCTACCTGAAGGGCCGGCGCGTGCTGGCCGACCAGATGGAATACCTGCTCGCGCACTTCCCGCGAACCAGCCCGCTGCACGCGCGCATCCAGCGATTCCGGCAGTGAGCGGCCGCGGGCTGCCGCCGCTCTACCTCGTCGACGCGAGTTTCTTCATATTCCGTGCCTACTATTCGGTGGGCATCGAAATGATTGGCACTGACGGCGAGCCGGTCAATGCGCTGTACGGCTTCGGGCGGTTCCTTGGCGACTTGCTGGAGCAGGCCCGGCCCGTGCACATCGCGGTGGCATTCGACGAGAGCCTGTCCAGTTCGTTCCGCAACGAGATCTTTCCGGCCTACAAGGCCAATCGCGAGCCGGCACCACCGGAACTCAAACGCCAGTTCGCGCTGTGCCGCGAGCTGTGCCGGCACCTGGGTCTCGCCGAATACAGCAGTCCGCTCTACGAGGCCGATGACATCATCGGCACGATTGCGACGCGCTTTCGGTCGCGCGGCCATCAGGCCGTGCTGGTGACGCGCGACAAGGATCTCGCACAGCTCATCCGCAAAGGCGATGCCTATTGGGACTGGGCGGCCGAGCGGCGCCTCGAGTACGCGGACATCGAGGACCATTTCGGCGTGCGTCCCGAGCGCATGGCGGACTTCCTCGCACTGACCGGTGACTCGGTGGACAACATCCCTGGCGTGCCGGGTGTCGGCCCGAAGACTGCCATGGTCCTGTTGCGCGAATTCGCCTCGCTTGAGGAAATCTATGCAGGTCTCGAGCGCGTGGTGTCGCTTCCGATCCGTGGTGCCGCCAAGCTGCCGGACAGGCTCCGGACGCATCGCGATGCAGCCTATCTCGCGCGGCGCCTGACGACGATCGCCTGCGACATGCCGATTGACGTGTCGACCGAGCAGTTGCGCCGCCGCAAGCCGGATCTCGAGGCGCTCGAGGCGTTTTACGATCGGGCGCGTTTCGGAGCGATGCTGCGCCGCCAGGCGCAACGCATCGCCGACCATGCATGAGCGAGAAGCTGACCGCGGCGCTCGCGGCTGCGCTGGGGTGCGCCGTCGCTCCAGAGCCCACGGCCGCGGTCCACGGCGGCTGCATCAACGATTGTTTCCGCTGGCAAACCGAGCGGGGCCCGGTGTTCGTCAAGCGCGCGCCGCTTGCGCGCCGTGACGTTCTGGAAGCGGAGGCAGACGGCCTCGAGCGCCTGCGCCAGGCAAATGCGTTACGGGTGCCCGGGACCCTGGCCGTCGGCAGTACCGGCGACGAGGTCTTTCTCGTGCTCGAGTGGCTCGAACTCGTCCAGCCCGACGCAACATCAGAGGAGCGATTCGGCGAGGCGCTCGCCTGGCTGCACCGAAACCGCGCTCCTGCCCATGGGCTCGAGCGTGACAACTTTATCGGCGCCACGCCCCAGTCCAATGATTTTTCGGAGGACTGGGTGGCGTTCTGGCGCGAACGGCGCCTTCTGTACCAGTTGAAACTCGCAGCCAGCCGTGGCCACGCGGGGCGGCTACAGGATCGCGGACGTCGCCTCATTGAAGTGATGGACGTGTTCTTCGCGACCTACCGGCCGGCCGCTTCCTTGCTGCACGGCGATCTGTGGAGCGGAAATCGCGGAGCGCTCGCTGACGGCACGCCGGTCGTTTTCGATCCCGCGGTCTATTGCGGTGACCGTGAAGCGGACGTGGCGATGACGCAGTTGTTCGGGAATTTTGGTCCGCGGTTCTATGCGGCCTACACGGCGACCTGGCCGCTCGATCAGGCCGCCGGCACGCGCCGCGACCTCTACAATCTTTATCACGTGCTGAATCACCTGAACCTGTTCGGCGGCGCGTACCGCGCACCGGCGGAAGCCATGACGGACCGGTTGCTCGCGGCAGCCGGTCACTAGCTGATCACAGGTATCGCCTGCGGAGGGGTCGGACCCCTCCAGAAAGCGGGCCGCTGAACTTAATAAGTGTCGTAACCGCGTCTTGCGAGGTTGGTACTGCAGGCCTGGAGGCGGACCCACAACTTGCCGGCTACGGAATTGGGGTCCTGGGCTTCGACGCGCCAGGCGTCCCAGGCCTTGCCAAAGCTCGCCGCGTCCTTGCTGCGCCCGATCCAGTACATGGACTCGAGGTTATTGCTCTGCAGCGGCATCAGGATTTCTGCATGGTATGCGTACCTGTCGCCCCACTGTGCGTTGAAATCCTTGGTGATCTGCATGAATGTCGCGAAATCGCAGCCGGCATCGAGTTTGAATTCGATGACGTCCAAATGATCGGCCGCTGCTGCCATTGGCAGTGTGAGCAACGCGATGGCGATGAATTTCTTCATGGTTGTTTCCTCCCCGGCTGCAATGACAATATCTGTAGCCCGCAGTTGCGGTGAAGGCTGTGTAATCATCATACGCCATGCAACCGAAATTCGTTCCGCTGCCTGGTTGCACGGAATATCCGCCCGATGAAATGCTGGATCGCGTGCGCGACTTCGCCGACGAGATGCAGAGACGGCGAACCATCCGTGATTTCTGAGAGCGCCCGGTGCCGCGCGCATTGATCGAAGAATGTCTGCGTGCCGCGGGATCTGCGCCTTCAGGCGCCAACCAGCAGCCCTGGCATTTCGAGGCTGTCTCGGATCCGGCCGTGAAGCAACGGATCGGCGTGGCGGCAGTGGAGCGCGAGTTCTATGCGCATCGCGCGCCGCCGGAATGGCTCGAAGTGCTGCAGCCGCTCGGCACCAACGCGAGCAAGCCCTTTCCCGAAACCGCCCCCTGGCTGATCGCTGTTTTCATTCGCCGTTTCGAACGCTTGCCTGATGCGACCAAGCGCAAGCACTACTACATGGACGAATCGGTCAGTCTGGCGACCCGCCGATCTCGAAAGGCCATTCCTTCTGCTGGTCGTCGGCTACCCGGCGGCCGACCTAAAGGGGACGCATCCCTTTTTTGTTGCATCCCTTTTTCTTTGGAAAAAGGGAAGCGTCCCCTTTAAGCATCGACGCAAACCTGCGGCGGGCGGACATCCATCGCGCCGACAGTAGCGCAATTGCCGGGCAGGGCGGCCGCTCGTATAGTCGCGCAACTCCGGGGGAATCATGATCGAAAACAATAGCGCCATCGTCCTGAGCCTCTCGCTTTACATGGCGGTCTGCCTGCTGCTCGGATTCATCGCCTACCGGCGCACCACAACACTCGGCGACTTTATCCTGGGTGGCCGCGGGCTCGGAAGCTGGGTCACGGCGATGAGCGCGCAGGCCTCGGACATGAGTGGCTGGCTGCTGATGGGCCTGCCCGGGCTCGCGTATCTGTCCGGTTTCGATGCGGTGTGGCTACTGCTCGGGCTCGTCGTCGGCACCTGGGCGAACTGGCGATACATCGCCGCAAGGTTGCGCGCCCGCACCGAGCAGCTTTCGGATTCGCTGACGCTGCCGGACTATTTCGAACGGCGATTCAAGGACGAGTCGCGGATGCTCCGCACGCTGTCCGCGCTCTTCATCCTGGTGTTCTTCGCGTTCTATACGAGTTCCGGCTTTGTCGCCGCCGGCAAGCTGTTCGAGGCGCTGTTCGGCATGCCCTACGTCGAAGCGATGTTTTGGGGCTCGATCGTGATGCTTGCCTATACATTCTTCGGCGGCTTCCTGGCGGTCAGCTGGTCCGACATGCTGCAGGGCACGCTGATGTTCCTGGCGCTCGTGCTGGTCGCCGCTATGGGCATCCACCTCGCCGGCGGCGCCGTGCCGGCGCTCGATGCGCTCGAGGCGCGCGATCCCTTGCTGCTCGATCCATTCGTTGCGGATGGAAGACAAGCGCTTGGCTGGATCGGCGTGCTGTCGCTCGTGGGCTGGGGTCTCGGCTATGCCGGGCAGCCGCACATCCTGGCGCGCTTCATGGCGATTCGGCGCGTCGAGGAGCTCGCAACCTCGCGCCGTGTCGCAATGGGCTGGGTCATCACCGTGCTCGCGGCGGCCGTCATCGTCGGACTGACCGGGGTCCTCGTGCTCGAAAAACCGCTCGTAGGCGCAGACAGCGAGAAGGTATTCATCCTGATGTCGACCACGTTCTTTCATCCCGTCATCGCGGGTGTCTGCCTGGCCGGCATCATGGCCGCGATCATGAGCACAGCGTCGGCGCAACTGCTGGTGTCTTCGTCGGCTTTCGCCGAGGATTTTTATTGCGGCCTGTTCCGGCCGCAGGCCGCGCGCGGCGAATTGTTGTGGGTCGGCCGCGCGGCGGTACTCGCGATCGCCGTCATCGCTTTCCTGCTCGGCCTCGATCCCGACAGCAAAGTGCTGTCGCTGGTCAGCTGGGCATGGGCCGGGTTCGGCGCGGCCTTCGGTCCCGCGATCATCCTGTCGCTGTACTGGGAGCGTATGACCCGCAATGGCGCGCTGGCCGGCATCCTGGTCGGCGGGCTGACGGTCATCATCTGGCCGCGCCTCGAGGGCCCGTTGTTCGAGCTCTATGAGCTGGTGCCGGGATTCGCGCTGTCCTGGCTCGTAATCTGGATTGTCTCGATTGCGTCGCCCCAAGGGAATAGCCCGGCGCGGTGAGCGCGCCGACGGGGCGCTACAGCATCACGGACTGACTGCTGCAGAATCCCGCGCGAGTTTGAGTTCGAACGCCACGTCGACCGGATCGCCTATCCAGGTCGTTGACGCCCAGTCGCCCTGACCGACGCCGAACTCGAGGCGGCGCAGCGTCGCGCCACCTTGCATCGTAAATGACCCCTGCCTGGGCTTCAGTTCGAAGCGCACGGCGATCGGCTGCGTCACGCCGCGCAGAGTGAGCGTTCCTGAAGTGACCCAGGCCTTGCCTTCGCGCTTCAGCCCCACTGCGTGATACACGGCCTGCGGGAAGCGTGCCACCCAGAAGAAATCCTGACTACGCAGCACCTCATCGCGATCAGTGTCGGCGGTGTTGGCGGATCGCGTCGCGATCGTGACATCGAGGCGCGCGTTCGCCGGTTCTTTGGGATCGAAGTCGAGCCGGACCTGGAAGTCGCCGAAGTGGCCTGAAAAGCGCGCCCCAGCCTGGGTCGCGACGAATCGCAGCGCGCCCGACTTCTGGTCCGCCTGCCAGACCTCAGCGGTGGCTGCGGCGCTTGCGAGCCAGGCGAGCAGCACGACGCAGGCACGCAGTGTCAGCGTAGGCGCCATGGCAACATCCGGAACATCAAACCGTCGCGGTCGAGGAACTGGTGCTTCAGCGCTGCCGCGACATGCAGGCTGGCGAGCGCGAGGAGGATATTGGAAAGCGTCTCATGGACCTCCTGCAGCGCCTCCTTCAGGGCTGGATCCGGCGCCACGAGGTCAGGCAGTTGCACGAGGCCGAACCAGCTGACCGGGTAATTGGATGCCGAGGACATCGTCCAGCCGGTCAGCGGCATCGCGAACAGCAGCGTATAGAGCGAGAAGTGCGAAATGCGGGCGGCGGTCGCTTGCCAGCCCGGCATCGGCGGTATCGGTGGCGGCCGGTCGAAGAGACGCCAGGCCAGGCGCAGCAAGGCCAGCGCGAGTATCGTGATACCGAAGGATTTGTGCCGTGCAAGGATAACCAGCTTGTCGAAGCCGTTCGGCAGGTCCTCGGCAATTTTGCCGAGCGTAAACTGGACGATCAGCAGCCCGACGATCACCCAATGCAGCGTCTGGGCGACAGATCCATACCGGGCCGGGGTGTTTCGCAGAGGCATCAATTCTTGGAGAATAACCCAATGCGCAAGTTCCTGATCGCGCTGGCTGCGCTGGCCTGCAGCTGCGCCCTGCCGCCCAAGGCGCCACCACCGGCGGTGCCGGTGGCCCCGTCCACGGTACCGGCCGGCCCGTATCAGGGCTATGAGGTCATTTCATCGCGAGTCGAGATTCGCGTTTACAGGGACGGCCCGATGGCGCAATTCGGGCACGACCATGTCATCACATCGGACGCGCTCAACGGCGCCATCCAGTTGCGCGAGCCACGGCGCGATACCAGCTTCAAGCTGGAATTGCCGCTGGCCTCGCTGGTCGTCGATGATCCGGCCGCACGGTCAGCAGCCGGTCCTGAATTCGCAAAGGAAGTGCCGCCGGCTGATCGCGAGGCCACGCGGCACAACATGCTGGGAACGGCGCTGCTCGACGCCGCACGTCAGCCGGTGCTGCACCTGACCGCCGAAAGTCTCGAAGGCGGGCCGCAGGAATACCTGGCGCAGGTCAGGGTCGGCCTGCGCGGAGAAGAGCGGATCATCGGTGTGCCGCTGTCCGTGCAGGCCGACGGCGAGACGCTCAGCGTGCATGCGAGCTTCAAGCTCCGCCACGTGGATCTTGGGCTCACGCCCTTCAGCATTGCGCTCGGCGCGCTGCGCGTGCGCGATGACATTGGCGTGGACTGCCGCCTCGAGGCCAGGCGCAGCCCGTCCTAGCGCCCCGCGTCGATTTCGTCCAGCAGCACCTTCGCGTCGTAAACCCTTTCGAGCGCCGTACGGATGTAGGCCGGGTGCACGCCGATCGAGCGATTGAGGCGCTCGTCGAACCAGTAGCTGCCTGAGATCGAGTGGATGTTGCCGTCGAAAGCGAGTCCGACGATGTCGCCGGCCGCGCTCAGCATCGGGCTGCCGGAATTGCCGCCGACGATGTCGTTGTTGGTCGTGAAATTCGCCGGTGTCGTCATGTCCAGGCGATCCTTCGCGGCCAGCCACCGGTCGGGGATCTTGAACGGCGCCTGGCCGGTCGCGCGCTCAAAGGCGCGGCTGAGCTCGGTCCAGGGCCGCACGTCCTCGCCCTTTTCCTTCCAGCCCATCATCGCGCCGTACGACAGGCGCAGCGTAAAGGTTGCATCCGGGTAAATGCTCGTGCCGTAGACCGCGAAACGCGCCTTTGCGATCGCTTCCTGGCCGCGCTGGACCGGTCCCTCGACCTGCTCCTCGTAGCGTTCGCGCAGCGCCCGCGCGGTCGGATCGACGATGGCGGCGAGGCGGATCATCGGATCCTGGCTCGCGTCGAGGCCGGCCAGGCCGCCATCGTACAAAGCGATGCGTGCAGCAGGGTCGGCAAGCGCGCTCTGGCGAACGAGTCGGTTGGCCAGCGCGTCCGGCGAGTCATTGCCGAAGACCTTGCGTACGAGCGGATCGTCCGGGCCCAGCCACTCGCGCATGCGCTCGAGTGCGAACGACAGCCGCACGACCTCGAAGTCCGGATAGATCGGCGCCGCGGCCTGCAGGTTCTGTAGCAGCGCCGGCAAGCGCGCCTCGGTGTACTCGGCGAGCCGTGATTCGTTGGCCTTGGAGCGCTCGGCCGCCGCGCGCACGAGATCGCGGGCGTAGCCGTAGAGCGTGCTGTTGAAGGCGGCGCCGCCCTCGATGAAGGTGTAGGGCACCAGCATGTCGCGCCACACGCGCTGGGCGGCTTCGATGTCCTGCCAGGCATCGGCCGAGGAGGTGAGCTCCGGACTGGCGGCGACTGCATCATGGAGCGCCTGCTCGTTCCGGCCGGCCGCCTCGAGCAGCGCCGGATCCAGCAACGCATCGAATTGCTTGCGGCGCACCTTGATCGAGTTCTCGACCTGGTTCAGGTAGGCCTCGGAGGTCCGCAGGGCCTCGGGACCGGTCTTCGCGTATTGCAGCATGCGGCCGCGCAGTTCCGAGAATCGCATCAGCCAGAATGGCATGAACGTGGTGCGCTGCGTTTCGAGCTGCGCAACGGTCAGCAGGCGGTCAGTGTTGCCAGGGTGGCCGGAGACGAAGACCGGATCACCGGGATCGGCGCCGTCCCAGTCGAATCGCAGGCGATTCGGAGTCTGCGCCGGCTTGCCGTCTTCATAGGCGCGCAGGATCGACATGTCGAGGCACCAGCGCGGGAACTGGAAGTTGTCCGGGTCGCCGCCGAAAGCCGCGATGTCGCGATCCGGCACGAACACCAGGCGCACGTCTTCATAGCGCTTGTACTTGTAGATCCAGTACTGGCCGCCCTGGTAGAGCGTCACACGCTCGCACTTGAGCGGCCCGCCCTTCGACTTTGCCGAGTTCTCCTCGCAAGCTTGCTCGAGTTCGGTCAGGACCTTGCGTCGCGCGGCGACGACTGCATCAGCGCCGAGGCCGGCAGTAGCGAGTGTGACCTTGGCGGTCACCTCCTCGGTACCGACCAGCACCGACACGGCGTCTTCCTGGCAGCGCAGCTCCTGCTTGCGGTCCGTCGCCAGGAACCCGGAGGCAACGAGGTCGCGCTCGGCGGTAGAGTTCTGCGCGACACAATCCTCGGCGCAATGGTGATTCGTCAGGATCAGGCCTTCGGCGGAAATGAAGGAACCGGTGCAGCCGGTTTCGAGCCGGACCGTGGCGCCGCGCACGCGGTCGAGCCAGGCGTCGTCCAGCGTCACCCCGAATTTGGATTCGATTGCGGCGTGCGGCGGGTTGTCGAATGTCCACATGCCTTCGTCAGCCGCGGCGCCAAGGGATGCCATCGCGGCCATTGCCGCAATCGAAATGCGCTTCATCAGGAGCTCCCGTGCAACGAGACTGCCGCCGGCCGGCGGCGATGCGCCCATGTTACCTGCTGGCCAATGGACCCGGACAGGGCGGCCAACGGGTCGGCGCGCCGGGCAGGCCGTTGTTTCGTCGTGCCGCGACACAGTGGCGGGTGGGCGAGCCTGGGGCCGCTGGGGGTCCTGATTCAGCGAACCGGGGCAACTCGCCTTGTCCGGGTCGAAGACGAGCGTGAGGAGCGCCGTCGCCGCAATGGGCCGGCCGTCCCGGTAGGCGGGCGTCAGGCGCGACGCGCGTGCAATCGCGAGCGCCGTGTGGTCGAAAAGCCCCTTCGGCTCCGATGCAAGGATCCGGGCGTCCTGTATTGCGCCCGTGGCGTCGGTCTCGACCTCGAGGCCGACGCTGCCCCTGACCCGCCGCTTGCAGGCCTCGACGGGAAACGGGGCGCTGGCGAACGCCGTCGTTGGCAGCTCGTCCAGCGTGGAATCCGGCAGCCGGAACTCGAAGCGACGCGTCATCGGCCGCGGGTCACCGGGTTCCGGCGAAAAATGCCAGCCGCGGATGGCCGCAAGCACCGCCGCCTCGAACTCGCCGCGCGGCATCACCATCGTGAGCTTCGCATTGGCAACGCTGCCGTCGGGCAATACGTCGAACTTCACCTCGGCGTAGCCTTCGATACGCTCGACGAGCAACGACGCCGGATAGATCGGGTCCGGGCGTTCGCTGTTGCTGGCGGCCGGGGCCGACGCATCGACGGTGTCGGCCAGCGTGAATCGCACGCGAGTCAGCAGGCGGCATTCGACGGGCTGGCCGTCGCGGCGCGCGGGTTGGAAGCTCCAGGCGCGCACGCCGGCGAGTGCGGCCTGCTCGAAATATCCCGGCGGATCGGCACGGAGCACGCGGACCCAGCCGACCTGCCCGTCCCTCAGGACCGTCAACGCCACCTCGACCGAGCCCTCGATTCCGATCTCGCGAACTGCTGGCGGGTAGGCCGGCGCCTCACGGACGATCGCGACCGGCGGCGTGATGTCCGCCTGATCGCACGCCGGCCAGGCGAGCGCCGCGGGGGCGGCGAGCGCCAGAATCGCGTGCAACAATGCCTTCATGAATGGGAATCTAGCAGGCCAGTCCGCCGCCATGTACCCGGTCGCCCGCGACCTGCACCTGCTCCTGGTCCTGTTGTCCGTCGGTCTCTTTGTGTTTCGCGGCGCGCTGATGATCGTGGACTCGGCGCTGCTGGCGTCACGGGTGCTGCGGATACTGCCGCATGTCATCGACATGTTCCTGCTCGTAAGCGCGGTCTGGCTCGTCCTGCTGTTGCGCCAGTATCCATTCGTCCACGGCTGGATTACGGCCAAGGTCCTGGGGGTTGTCGTTTACATTGTGCTCGGCAGCATCGCCCTGCGGCGTGGGCGCACGCGCCGCATGCGAATCACGGCCTTCGTGGGCGCGCTCCTGACGATCGCCTACATCATCGGCGTCGCGCGCCACCGCCACGCGCTCGCCTGGCTGGCCTGACGCCTCATTCCGCCGTGACGAGCAAGAGCTGCGTGCCTTCCGGTGCGACCAGAAGCGCGTGACGCGCGGAATCGAAACCGGTCGGCAACCTGCGCGCGAATTCAATGCCCATGTCCTCGAGCGAACGGACACGACCGGCCATGGCGGCATCGGTGAATACGAGTGCGGGCCGGCTGAGCGTCCCGGTACGCACCAGCACGACATTCAGCGAATCGCTGGTCAGGCCGATGTGCGGATACGG
>Ga0209109_10002064_pt1 | contig 11012 bp, 11 predicted proteins | sample Rifsed10ft2_FD_184004 | JGI IMG/M metagenome (GOLD analysis project Ga0209109, IMG submission 184004) | Soil microbial communities from Rifle, Colorado, USA - sediment 10ft 2 (version 2) | ecosystem: Environmental > Terrestrial > Deep subsurface > Rock core/Sediment | place: Rifle, Colorado... | reverse complement strand
CCGCCTCTCTCACTCGAGTGCTTTGTCGAGTGTCTAGCCCTGCGGGTTGCAGTTGGGGAACTTGAACGAGGCGATCCTCGTCTGCCAGCCGGCAAGCGACGTCGCCTGTCCTTCCGCCGTGTAGTACTCGTTCACGTACCAGAACGTGCACTCGTCGGTCGGATCCACGTTCATCGAGGTGTAGTCGCCCCACCTCGAGTTGACAGTCAGCTGCACGCCCGAGCCGTTTACGACGACACCCTCGCCCTGCGGCATCTGCCCGGGCGGATCGGTCGCGAGCCGGCCCGTGTACCGGATGCCCGGGTACACGTCCGTGCCGTTCACGACGCTGTACCCGACTGCCATGTTGCCCCGCTTGTCCTGGGCGATCGAGCCCATCCAGCGGTGGATCCCGTCACCAGGGTCGATGGTGCCCTGCTGGCGGATCGAGTAGGCGCCGTTCACGCGCTGGATCTCGTACCAACGCGTGCCTCCCACGCCGGGCCTCGACTCGACCGACTGGTTGGTGACCAGCGACTCGTACCCCTGCATCTTGCGGTAGGCGAGTCTCCAGATCGGCCGCTGCCTGTAGGACAGGATGTCCAGGTACTGCGCCGGGTTCACGATCCCCGGCTGCGGCAGACAGTCGCGCGCGGTCGGTGCGCACGGGAAGTTCGAGTCGAACGGGTCGACCGCGAGCTGCGCCTTGAAGGTGAGCGACGCCGTGGGCGTCTGATTGCCCCACTTCACGATCAGCTCCCAGATGTTGATCGCGTCGGACGTCGCGCCGTAGACGTAGTCGTCGTCCTGCGTCCCGACGAGAGGTGCGACCAGGTCTCTCGGCCTCCCCGGCCCGTCCATGTCCGGCGGGAGCAACCCGTCGCCGACGAGCGGCAGGAGGTCCGGGTTGTTGCCGTCGATGAAGAAGTCGACGACCCGGGCGTCCGGGTTGCCCTTCACCATCTGTCCCCGCTCGAGGCCGTGCACGCCGATGCCGTACTCGCCGTTCGGCCCGAACTGGCGGTCGGTGATGATGTACGAGTCTCCGTAGACCCCGTACTTCGGGTAGTCCGGGAAATTGAAGCCCGTGGAGAACGCGTACCGGTAGTAGGAGCCCGTCGGATCGCTCGTCGTCGAGATCGCGACGCAGTTGTAGAACGGGAGCGTCGGGTCGTCGAATCCGCGGGTCGTGAACTGGCTGAGAAGCCAGCGGTCGTGGGTCTGATCGTGGAGCACGATCGGATCCCCCGACGGATCCGTGCAGTCGTCGACTGCGAAGCCCGACCACAGGGTGCCGGTGTCGACCGGCCCGAGCAGCTTCGTCCCGTCCTTTGCATAGACGGCGAAGACGAGGTTGATCATCTCCACGTAGTGGTTCGGGCCCACGTCGCCGACAGGATCCGGCGGGTTCACGCGGAAGCCGAACACGTTGAAGTTGTCCGTGTTGCTCAGCCCTTCGAAGCTCGTCGCCGCCGGAATCGCAGCTGCCGACTCAGCCGCCGCGACGCTCTGAGGTGTGACGGCGGACGCCCTCCGGGCGCTCGAGTCCGCCACGACGTCGACGTCGCGGTCCGCGTCGAACCCGCTTGCAGCGGGAGCCGACTTGCCCGACCCCGACGCGCTCTGCACCATGGCCGACAACGGCTCCGAGACATCGAACGCAACAGCTTTGCTGAATACCGGGCCCGCCTGCGCGACGGCCTTCGGGCCCGCTTGTGTCGTGCTGGCGGTCAGCGTGACCGCGAGCGCGACGAGGCCTACGAGAGGTACGGCGCGCGCAAACCAGCGCCTCCCCCCCGAGTGCGCTCTGTCCATGTTTCCTCCCCTAGTTGATGAGACCAGAGCACGCACGACGCTAAACCTTTCCGGCCGTCGCTGCAACCCGCGCGAGCCACAGCGCTACCCTGGAGTCGTGCGTCGCGTGGCGCTCACGCTGTTGACCGTGAGCCTTCTGGCAGTGAGCCCGCTCGCGGCGACCCCCTCGGCGGCAACCACCCCTCCGAAGGCGGGACTCCGCGGGCTCGTCACGCTCTCGCCGATCCGCCCCGTGTGCATCGAGGGCCAGCCGTGCAGCAAGCCCGCGCCCAACGTCCTCCTCGTCTTCCGCCGCACCGGCCGCGTTGTCGCGCGCGTGACCACGGGAGCGAAGGGCTGGTACCGCGTGCTCCTACGACCGGGGATCTACACGGTCGTCGCGCCGCGGTACCTCCACGGGTCCGGAGTCACGCCCAACACGGTCCGGGTCCGGAGCGGCCGGGTCGCACGCGTCGATCTCGAGATCGACACCGGAATCCAGTAGCGGGCGTAGGCGGCGCCGAAACGCCGCCCCAGCCTTGTCGCAGATCACACGGTCGCGGGTTGTGAGACCACGAGCGGCTCCCCGGTCTCGAGCAACGTCTTGAGCCCGGAGAGGATGTACGCCATCCCCTCGATCTGGTTGGCCGTCGCGGAGCCCGGAACGAGCCCCTCGTGGACCGCCTTCACCTCGACGACGCCGGGACCGGCCTCCGCGATCTCCCAGGTGATGCGAGACGGCGGGTCGGACGCGACCTGCTCGTCCCAGCGCGCGTCGAAGGTCAGCGCGAGCCTCCGGGGCGGATCGCTCTCGAGCACCTCGCCGACGATCGCGTCGCTGCCGGCGATGAGATAGCGGTACGGCGAGCCGGGCTCCCAGTCGGATTCGACCGTGCTCGCGTAGTAATAGCGGAGCGTGAACTCCGAGTCCGTGATTGCCCTCCAAACCTCGTCAGGCGTCGACCTCACGTACACGGTGAAGACGCGTGCGGGTGCAGCTTCGTCCATGTCTCCCTCCTCGAGAGTCGTCTTCAGATCGAGTAGAACGGCGGCAGCGCGAGCGCGATACCGGTCGAGCCAGCGATCGTGGATCTGCCGGATGGGCACTGCGTTCAGGTAGTGGTGCGTCTCCCTTCCGGCGCGACGGGTCGTGACCAGCCCCGCGGCTTCGAGCACGCGCAGGTGCTTCATCACGCCGAAACGCGTCATCTCCGGGACCGTTGCCTCGAGCTCGCCGAGCGGGAGGCCGTCCCGCATGAACAGCAGGTCGAGGAGCCGTCGCCGGATGGGATGCGCGAGCGCCCTGAACACCTCGTCGTCCATGAACCGGAGATTACGTGACTTTTTTGTCACATGTCAAGCGAGACAGGCCCAGATGTATGGAGTCGCTCAAGCCAACGTAAGTCTTTGGTTAGGCCTCCTCTCCCGCCCGACCGCAAGCACCCCCCGGTGGGCATGAATGAGAAGGACAGAAGACAAGGGCTACCGCCTCGTGCACGTGCACGTCCGCGTCCTGGCGGCGGACACCCGGTAGCGCCTCAGATCTGACCCCGCAGGCCGTCGCCGCTGCGGGACATGTCCCGCCGGGGGAAGTGGCGGCGGCCTGCGGGGTCAGACCTTCACGCGCCGGGCCGGGAGCACCAGCGGCCCGGCGCGCCTCACAACGAGTCGCGAAGGTCCTGGAGAGCCGCCCAGCGTGGATCCGTCGTCTGCTCGACGTGCTCGTGCGGCTCGACGTTCAGATCCTTGCCGCAGACGGGGCACAAGCCCGCGCAGTCCGGGCGGCAGAGGATCTGCTCCGGCAGCGACAACGCGACCGCGTCGCGCACCCAGGTCCCGATGTCGAGCCGGTCGTCGACAACGTAGTCCGAGCGAAGCTCGTCCCCACCCTCATCCCCTCCCTGGCCGTCGAGGTCGTGCACCTCGCGCGCCGACGCGTCGATCGCGACCTCCGCATGCCCGAGGCAGCGCATGCAGGGGCCGGAGAGCGTCACGTCGAACCGCAGGTCGAGCACCATCGCCCCGGAGGCCCGCGAGACGTCGAGCTCGGCGGGGACGATCGTCGGGACGGCGTCGTACCGCTGTCCGCCGAGGTGGAAGGGCTCGGTGTCGACGGAAACGGCCTCCCGGCGGCTCTCGCCGGGACGAAGTCGAAAGCGCCGGAGATCGACGACGGTCACGCGCGCAGCGTAGCGCCGTCGGTTCCTTGTGGCTCTGAGCCACAAGGTCGACGTTGTCGTCTGCGGCGGGGGAGGTCTTGATTAGCTCCCCTTGAGCTATTCTGGCTCTCGATTATGGAACCTGATCGCTGGCTTGGACTCGAGCTGCGCCACCTCGTCGCACTGAAGACGATCGCCGACGAGGGGTCGTTCGGCCGCGCGGCACAGCGCCTCGGGTACACGCAGTCAGCCGTGTCCCAGCAGATCGCGGCGCTGGAGCGCGCAGTCGGCCTACGGCTCATCGAGCGCCCGGGCGGCCCGCGTCCCGTCTCGTTGACGGAGGCCGGGCGCATCCTGCTTCGCCACGCCGAGGCCATCGAGGCGAGGCTGCTTGCGGCGAAGGCGGACATGGAGGCGCTCGAGGCCGGAGACGCCGGGAGGCTCCGCGTGGGCACCTTCCAGAGCGTCGGCGCACGCGTGGTCCCGAGCCTGCTCCGCCGCTTCGGCCAGGAGCACCCGCAGGTCGAGGTCGTCCTCCAGGAGTCCAGCGACGAGGACGAGCTCCTCGAGCTCATCGAGCGCGGGGAGCTGGACGTCTCGTTCATGACGCTCCCGGTCGATCGCAGCCCCCTCGACCACGTCGAGCTGCTGCGCGACCCGTACGTGCTCGTCGTCCCCGCTGGGTCGCCGCTCGCCGCGCTCAAGAAGCCTCCCACCCTCAAGGAGATCGCGCTTCAGCCGCTGATCGGCTTCAACCGCTGCCGCGCGATGGACGTCGTCGAGGCGCAGCTCACGTCGTCGGGCCGCGCGCCGAACGTCGTGTTCCGATCGGATAACAACGGCACCGTGCAGGGACTCGTCGGCGCCGGGGTGGGCGTGAGCGTCGCGCCGCTTCTGACTGTGGAAGAGGGCGACGAGAGCATTGCCGTGATCGACCTCGCCGGCAGGATTCCCCCGAGGATCATCGGGCTCGTGTGGCACCGGGACCGGCACCGGAGCGCCGCGGCCGCGGCCTTCGTCGAGACCGCGCTCGCCGTCTGCGGAGACCACTCGGCAACAGGAGCCCAGCCGGCTGCACAGCGGGTTGCAGAGCCCGCACGCCGCAGCGCCTAGTCGACGCTAGATGCGCTCGAGCTCTTCGGACTCGAACGGCCCGACGGACGGTTCGGGCCCGATTCCCGCGACCACGGTCTCCTGTGACCGCTCGTGGAGCCGCTCTCGGCCGCGCTTGACCGCATTGAGGAACTTGTCGAGGTTGACCTCGAGGGTCGAGAGGATGCTGTCGGCCCAGTCCTCCATCTCCAGCCGCGTCTCGCGTGCCTTCCGCCGCGCGTCGTCGACGATGTCCTCGGCCTGCCGCTCGGCCAGCCGCACGATCTCCGTCTGCGAAGCCTCGCGGACGGCCTGCTCGCGGGCCTCCTGGATGATCCGGTCGCACTCCCGCTTCGCCTCCGCCAGCATCTCCTGGCGCTCCTTCACGATCCAGCGAGCCTGCTTGATCTCCTCGGGGATGGTCGCCCGCATCTGGTCGAGGATCTCGTAGATCTCCTCCCGATCGAGCCGCACCTGGTCGGTGAGGGGCACCGCCTTCGCGTTGTGCACGAGGTCGTCCAGCTTGTCTATGAGCACGAGTACGTCCATGGGCGGGACAGTCTACTCCTGGGGTGAGACAGGGGCGCCGGGGCGACCGTCGGGGTAGAGCTCCGCAAAACGGCGCGCGACGGCCTCCGGGACGAGCTCGTCGACCCTCCCCCCGAACGAGGCGATCTCCTTCACGCCGCTCGAGGAGACGAAGCTGAATTGCGGGCTCGCCATGACGTAGACGGTCTCGACCTCGGGGGCGAGCACGCGGTTCAGATGGTTCATCTGGAACTCCCACTCGAAGTCCGAGATCACGCGCAGTCCCTTGACCATCGTCTTCGCGTTGTGCTTGCGCGCGAACTCGACGACGAGCTCGGAGAAGACGTCGACGACGACGTTGTCGAGCCCGGAGAGCGCGTCCTCGAGGAACGCGACCCTCTCCTCGACCGGGAACAGCGGCGCCTTGTGCTGCGGGTTCTGCACCACTCCCACGACCACCCGGTCGAAGATTGCCGCAGCGCGCCGGATCACGTCGACGTGCCCGTTCGTGACGGGGTCGTAGCTACCGGGGCAGATCGCGCTGATCATCTCGAGAAGACCGTAATGCGAGCGGAACCGTAGCGGCGCGTCGTGACGAGGTCGAGCGGGAGCTCGGGCTCGACGCCCGCGGCCGTCTCGACCACGGCCAGGCCGCCGTCTGCGAGCACTTCAGGGAGCAGCTCCCCGAGCCGAGCCACGTACCGCTCCCATTCGTCGTAGGGCGCGTCCGCGAGCACGAGCTCGTACCGGCGCCCGTGCGCCCGCTCCTCGCGGAGGACGTCCACCGCGTCGCGGCAGATGACGACCCCGCCCGTGAGCCGGAGCTTCTCCAGGTTCTGCGAGATCACGCGGCTCGCCGCGCGGTCCCGCTCCACGAAGAGGCAGCGCGCCGCGCCTCGGGAGAGCGCCTCGAGCCCCATCGCCCCCGAGCCCGCGAACAGGTCGAGGACGGTAGCGTCCTCAACCGGACCGATCAGCGCGAACGCGGCCTCGCGCACGCGGTCGCCCGTGGGACGCGTGACGACTCCCTTCGGGGCGGCGATGCGGTGGCCTTTCCTCGAGCCTGCGACGATGCGCATGGGGTCAAGATTAGGACTAGGACTCGCCGAGGTGCTCGGCGTCCGAGACGAGCCGGTCCACCTCGTCGGCGAGCAGGCCTTCCTCCTCGAGAGCGTCGGCGGCCTCGCGTGCGCGCTCGAGCAGGGCCTGGTCTCGCCGCAGCCGCACGAAGCGGAGATCGGAGAACCCCGACTGGCGGGCGCCGAGGAGCTGGCCCTCGCCGCGGATCTCGAGATCCCGCTCGGCCAGCTCGAAGCCGTCCGTGGTCTCGACCATCGCGTCGAGCCGCTCGACGGCGCTCTCGGTGAGCTCCTCGCGCGGCCTCGAGACAAGCAGGCAGTACGACTGCTCGGCGCCGCGGCCGACCCGGCCGCGGAGCTGGTGCAGCTGCGCGAGCCCGAACCGGTCCGCCTCCTGGACGATCATTACGGTCGCGTTCGCCACGTCGACGCCGACCTCGATCACCGTCGTGGCGACGAGGACGTCGAGCTCACACGCCTTGAACCTCGCCATGAGGTCCCGCCGCTCCGCCGTCCGGAGCTTCCCGTGGACACAGCCGACGCCGAACTCGCGCAGCTCGTGTGCTCGGAGCCGCTCGGTTTCGTGCTCCGCTGCGCGGGCACGGCTCGTCTCGGACTGCTCGATCAGCGGGCAGACCACGTACGCCTGCCGGCCCTCGCGCAGGAGTCGGGTCAGGCGCCGGTAGGCCTCTGAGGCACGCTCTTCCGGGATCCACCGCGTGATCACCGGCTTGCGGTTCGCGGGGAGGACGGTGAGCTCGCTGACATCCAGGTCGCCGTAGACCGTGAGCGCGAGCGTGCGCGGAATCGGCGTCGCAGTCATGTGCAGCACGTGCGGAGCGCGGCCCTCGGCAAGCGCGCTGCGCTGGCCGACGCCGAAGCGGTGCTGCTCGTCGACGACGACGACGGAGAGGTCCCGGAAGTCGACCTCCTCCTGGATCAGCGCATGGGTACCGACGACGAGGAGCGCGTCGCCCGACGCGATGAGCTGCCGGACCGCCTTGTGCTCGCGCGCCCGAAGTGAGCTCGTGAGCAGCGACACGCGGATGCCGAGCTCGCCGCAGAGCTCCTCGACCGTGAGGAAGTGCTGCTCGGCGAGGGTCTCCGTCGGAGCCATCAGCGCGGCCTGGCGCCCCGCCTCGACGGCGCGCAGGAGTGCGTAGAGGGCGACCACGGTCTTCCCCGAGCCCACGTCGCCCTGGAGCAGCCGATGCATCGGCGTCGAGCGCCCGAGGTCGCCGTCGAGCTCCTCGATTGCACGCTCCTGGTCCGGCGTGAGCGTGAAGGGCAGCGCCGACCGGTAGGCGGCAAGGAGCTCTCCCGGAGGCCCGAGGGGCTGGGCCGAGGTGCGCGTGCGGGCAGCAGCCGTTCGGGCAAGAGCGAGCCGGAGAACGAGCAGCTCGTCGAACGCGAGCCGGTGCCGTCCCGTCTCCGCTTCGTCGAGGCCGCGCGGGCGGTGCAGCGCGACGAGCGCATCCGCCCGGAGCGGCAGCCCGTAGCCCGTGCGGAGCCCGGCGGGGAGCGGCTCGCCTGCGTCGCGAGCGAGGCCCAGCACATGGGAGCGGAGCTCACGCAGCTTCTTCTGCGACAGGTCCTCGCTCGCGGGATAGACAGGGGCGTAGTCCGCCGTCTCGGCCTCGCCGTCGAGGTCGTAGGAGGAAACGGCGAATCCGAACTTGTTCGCTCGCCCGCGGAGGCGAACCTGCGTGCCCGGGAGCAGTCGCTTCTCGAGCCACGGTTGGTTGAACCACGTCGCCTTGATCTCACCCGTGTCGTCGGCGACGCGGGCAGTCAGGATCTTCAACCTGCCGCGCCGACGGCTCGAGACCGAACGGACGACGACCTCGATCACCGCCTCCTCGTCTCCGAAGAGGTCGCAGATCCGCCGCGAGGGAACGGGCTGCTCGTACCGGCGCGGCCGCTGCCAGAGGAGGTCGCCGACGCGCTCGAGCCCGACCTTTCCGAGCCGCCGGGCAACCGACGGCCCGACGCCCGGCAGGGCCTCGATCGGTGCGTCGAGCCTCTCGGGTCGCGGCGTGCGGGGAAGCCGCGGCCAGCCGTCGGGAGCGTCCGCGCCGGCAAAGCCGGTCGGGAGCCGGACGGGTGCTCTCGTCCCCTTCACTCGCACTCGCGACCACTATAGGTCCCGGTCCCGGACATCCCGGCGCGCTTCGGTCGCGCCTTGTGTCGCCTATGGATCGCCAGGCGTCAGTCGTCGGCAAACCAGAAGAAGCCCACAGCGCCGGGGCCGGCGTGCGTCGAGACGACGGCGCCGAGCGTCGACGTGAACTCGATCTCGGCCTTCGGCCGCGTCCGCCACACGAGTTCGCTGAGGGTTCCGACCCATTCCGCAGCGTCTGCGTGGGCGATCGCGACCCGCAGTCCGGCGCGATCCTCGGTCGCCTCCGTGAACCGCCGCTCGAACTCCTTGAGCGCCTTCTGCCGGCCGCGGACCCGTGCGACCGGGACGACCTCGCCGTCCTGGATGGTCAGGACCGGCCGCACGTTGAGCAGCGACCCCGCGAGCGCCGCAGCGCGCCCGATCCGGCCTCCGCGCTGGAGGTATTCGAGGGTCTCGACCGTGAACACGACGCCGCAGTCGGCGTGGAAGCGCTCGACGAGCGCGGCGATCTCCTCGTCGGTCGTCCCGCGGGCAAGCCGGCGCTGGATCGCGTGGGCCAGCATGGCGATCGCCAGCGACGCCGTCGTCGAGTCCACGACGAAAACGCGGTCGCCGCCGAGCTCCTGCGCCGCGAGCTCCGCGCTCTGGAACGTCCCGGAAACCTTCGCGGAGACGTGCAGCGAGTAGATCCGCTCGTACGCCGCCAGGCTCTCGTACGCGCTGAGGAAGTCCTGCGGCGTCGGCTGCGAGGTGGCCGGCAGCGCCGGTGAAGTGCGGAGCCGCCGGAAGAACTCGTCCGGCCCCAGCTCGACGTAGTCCCGATACGTGTCGTCGCCGAACCGCACGTAGAGCGGGACGAAGCGCATGTTCGGAAAGCGGGCCGGGGCCTCCGGATAGTCCGAGGTCGAGTCGAGGACGATCGCCGTGTTCTCAGTCGTCAGATCCATGCGTGCTCCCCTCCTGGTTGCGCAAGACCGGAATCCGCTAACGCAGATTTCGGTCGCGCGAAGACCCCTAAAGACGGCGGCTTCGCCGCCTTGTCGCAGTGCATGGCACAACCTCGCCGGTCGCGCGAAAACCCCCGAAGACGGCCGCTTCGCGGCGTTGGCGCGCTCTCATATCAAGCCTCTCGACGCCGCCGCCCGAATCGCCTCGACGAGCGCGTCGACTCCCTGGTCCTTCCGCACCAGCGTCACGCCCGCGATTCTCGCCGCTTCGAGCTCCTCGGTGCCCGCGAACGCGCTCAGGAAGACCACGGAGGCCTGCGGGCAGCGCTCACGTATCTCGGCGGCGGCGACGGCGCCGCTCACGTCGGGGAGGCGATAGTCGACCACGACGACGTCCGCGCGCTGCTCCGCGCAGGCGTCTGCCGCCGAGGACCCGTCGGACACCTCACCCACCACCGCCACCTCGTCGCGGCGGCGAAGCAGGAAGACGATCGTGTCCCGATAGGCGTCGTTGTCCTCGACGAGGAGCACCCGGATCGGCGCGTCGTCAGCTGTCACTCAGCGACGAGCAGGAGCGGGTAGTGGGGCTGCCCGCCGTCGTGGATCTCGATCGAGATCTCCGGATGATCACGCTCGAGCGCCGCCACGAGCCCTTCGAGCGGGGGCGCCCCCTCTCCCGTCAAGATCGCGATCCACTCGGCCCCACCGGCGAGCACGCGCTCGATGACGGTGTCGAGGACGGCGGCCAAGTCCTCGTCTGCAGCGACCGCTTTCTCGTCGACCAGCCCGAGGAAGTCGCCTTTGCGAATGGAGACTCCGTCGAGCTGGACGTCACGTGAGGCGATCGTTATCTCTCCCGTCGCGATCGAGGCGAGCGCATCGAGCATGTCGCGCTCGTTCTCTTCAGGCGTGTTGGTGGAGATGTACCTGCCCATCGCCGCCAGCCCAGCCTGCACCGACCGTGACGGCACCACTCGAACCGCACGAGACGCATGCGACGCAGCTTGCTCCGCTGTAAGGACGACGTTCGAGTTGTTCGGCAGAACGATGACCTCGTCGGCCGGAACCGCGTCTATCGCCGCGACGATCTCCGCGGCGGACGGGTTCATCGACTGACCGCCCTCGATGACGCGGGTGGCGCCCATGCTCTCGAAGAGCCGGCGGTTTCCACGTCCGGGGCAGACAGCCACGAGCCCCGTCTCGAGCGTCGGCAGCGGGGCACCGGCGCTCTCCAGGAGCCGGTCCTCGCGCTGCGCCGTCTGATGGTGCATGTTCGCGATCTCGACGCCCTCGACGACGCCGAGGAGCGTCG
>Ga0209109_10002062_pt1 | contig 11016 bp, 9 predicted proteins | sample Rifsed10ft2_FD_184004 | JGI IMG/M metagenome (GOLD analysis project Ga0209109, IMG submission 184004) | Soil microbial communities from Rifle, Colorado, USA - sediment 10ft 2 (version 2) | ecosystem: Environmental > Terrestrial > Deep subsurface > Rock core/Sediment | place: Rifle, Colorado... | reverse complement strand
CCGGGGTGTTGGCAATCGGTGGCTGGGCGGCCCTGGTTGCGGCGGGATCGGTGCTCTTCTTCTCTCTATCGCCTCGAAGACAGCCTTTGGAGGACGCTGCGGTCACAGTGGGCGCCATGGCCTGGGTTGGCCTGCTGTCTGTTGCGATTCTCATCGCCGCCAGCCCCCGTCCCCGCGAGCACATCCTCTTCGCGGTGCTCCTGGTCGCCTTCAACGACATGGGCGCCTATTTCATCGGCAGGGCTTTCGGGCGAAGGAGGCTGGCACCTGTTCTCTCGCCACAGAAGACGATCGAAGGCTTTTTCGGCGGCCTTCTCGCCGGTCTGGTGGTCGCCTCGATCCTCGTCACGTTCCCGGGATGGGAGGACATCGGCCTCGCCAAAGGATTGGTGGCGGCGGCCCTCGTTGGCGTGGTCGGGCCGATCGGAGATGCTGTCGAGTCGATGGTGAAGCGAGCCCTGGGCGTGAAGGACATGGGTTCGGTATTGCCCGGGCATGGCGGGATCCTCGACCGCATCGACTCGTTCGTCTTCGCCATCCCGGCCATTTACTTCCTCTTCCGGGGCTTCGGGCTTCTGTGACCCGGCCGGTAGTCGTCCTCGGGGCGACCGGCTCCATCGGGTCCCAGACGCTGGAGGTCGCGGACAATCTCGGATTCGAAGTTGTCGGTCTGGCGGCGCGTGACCCGTCACCCGGGCTGGAGAAACTGGCTGCCCGCTACCCATCGGCCCGGATCGCGGTGGCCGGCGGCTCCGCTGAGGACAGGAAGAGCTTCGAGAGCCGGGTGAGCCGACCCGTCACCTACGACACCGATTCCGTCATCGATTTGGCTCGCATACCCGGTTCGATCGTGGTCAACGGCATCGTGGGAGCGGCAGGTCTTCGGGCAACTGTCGCCGCTCTCGAAGCCGGAAACCGCGTTGCCCTCGCCAACAAGGAAAGCCTGGTGGCGGGAGGCCCCGTGGTGAAGGCAGCCCTCTCTGAACACGGTGGCGAGCTGATCCCGGTCGACAGTGAGCACTCGGCCTTGATGCAATGTCTCGTCGGTGAGCGCCCCGATTCGGTGGCTCGCTTGATGCTGACCGCTTCCGGTGGGCCGTTTCGAGGCAGGGACCGAGACTCGTTGGCCGAGGTCACCCCCGAGGAGGCGCTGCGTCACCCGACGTGGGAGATGGGGCGCCGGATAACGATCGACTCGGCCACATTGTTCAACAAGGGACTGGAGGTGATCGAGGCTCACCACCTCTTCGACATCCCCTTCGAGGCGATCGACGTTGTGGTCCACCCGCAATCCATCCTGCACTCGGCTGTGGAGTTCGTTGACGGCTCGTGGAAGGGCCATTTCGGCCGACCCGACATGAGGATCCCGATCCAGTACGCCCTGACCGCGCCCGAGCGCGCACGGGCCCCGGTACAGCCCTTCTCGTTCAGCGACCTATCACTCACCTTCGAGGAGTTGGATCGGATCACCTTCCCCGCGGTCGACATGGCGTTTGCCGCCGGGGCCCAGGGGGGTTCGAGCCCAGCAGTGCTCAATGCGGCCGATGAGGTCGCCGTCGAGGCGTTTCTCCAGCACCGTCTCGGCTTTCTGGGGATAGCAGAAGTCGTAGCTCGGACCCTGGAAGCGGTCCCCTGGCGCGAGGTCACCGACGTGGAAACGGTGCTCGCCGCCGATGCAGATGCGCGTGCCACCGCGGCTTCTCTCATTGCAGGAGCTTGCTGACTAGACCGCCGACGAAGGTAGCGTGTCAGCGTGCTCGGAGGGTTGGCGGCAGCAGTCGCAATCATCGTCTTCGTCACCGCTCATGAGGCGGGGCATTTCTTCGCGGCCAAGGCGGTCGGGATGAAGACGACCCAGTTCTTCTTCGGTTTCGGGCCCAAGATCTGGTCGACCCAGCGCGGCGAGACCGAATACGGGTTCAAGTGGATTCCCTTGGGCGGTTACGTGCGGATCATCGGCATGAACCCCCTCGAGGAGGTCGATCCCGCCGATGTCGGTAGGACCTATCGGGAGAAGAGATTCTGGGAGAAGAGCGTGGTGGTCCTGGCGGGGGTGGGGATGAACTTCCTGATCGCGTTCATCATCTTCTACGGGATCGTGCTCACCAATGGGGTCAACGTGATCCAACCAGCCGTGGACGAGGTCATCGAGACCGTCGAGGTGGGCGACGAGGAGGTCACCACCCCTGCCGTGGAGGCCGGTCTGCGGCGCGGTGATGTCCTGGTCGCAATCGGGCCTCATCAGATCGATACCTGGGAGGACGTCCCCGCTGCCCTCGACTCGGTCGGTGGTGGCCCGACGACGGTCACGGTCAACCGGGGCGGTCAGGCGCTCATTCTCGATGTCGAACTGGTCGAGCGAGAGAGCGCCGATGGTTCGGGGACCACCGGGTTCCTCGGAGTCTCCCCGCTGATCGAGAACTCCCAACCGGGACCGTTGAAAGCTGTCGGCGTCTCCGGCCAACAGGTGTGGGATGGCATCGGCTTCACCTTCACGGCACTGGGAGACATGCTCAAACCCTCAAGTCTCGCCCAGTACGTTGGTGTTTTCGCGGGTGATACCGATGTCGACGAGGACATCAGACCGGTGAGCCCGATCGGAATCGTCAACATCGGAACCCAGGCTCCATCGACCGGCGCTTTCCTCGGCATCCTCGCATTCGTGAACGTGATCCTGGCCACGATCAACCTGTTGCCCCTCTTCCCACTCGACGGGGGCCATTTCGCGGTGGCGGTGTACGAGAAGCTGACCGGGCGTGAGGCCAACGTGCGCAGGCTGGCCCCGGTGGCGGCCGCGGTGATCGCCATCTTCGCCTTCCTCGGTTTTGTCGCCATCATCCTCGACATCGTGAATCCGATCTCGTTGTCTTGAGGCTGCGATGACTCCCAGACGCCCCACCCGCCAGCTTCAGGTGGGCAAGGTCGCGGTAGGGGGTGACGCCCCCGTCTCGGTGCAATCGATGACTACCACCAAGACCGCCGACGTCGACGGCACTCTCTCCCAGGTTTACGCCCTGGCCGGGGCCGGTGCCGACATCGTTCGCATCACATGCAACGAGGTGGAGGCTGCCCAGGGGCTGGCCGAGATCGTCCCCCGGTCCCCGGTTCCGATCATCGCCGACATCCACTACCAATACCGCCTGGCCCTGGCTGCGCTCGAGGCCGGGGTTCAAGGGCTTCGTCTCAACCCGGGCAATATCCGCAAAGAGGACCAGATCAAGACTGTGGCCCGGGAGGCCAAGGATCGCGGGGTCCCGATCAGGGTCGGGGTCAACGCCGGGTCACTCGACAAGGACATCCTCGAGCAATACGGCAGCGCGGTCCCTCAGGCCTTGGTCGACTCCGCTCTCAAGGAGATCCGATACCTCGAGGAGGTCGACTTCACCGACATCAAGATCTCGGTGAAGCATTCCAATGTGCCTTCGATGATCGAGTCCTACCGTCTGTTGTCGCAGACGGTGGATTATCCGCTCCACCTCGGCGTGACCGAGGCCGGACCGCCTCCCTCCGGTTTGATCAAGGGGGTTGCCGGCATCGCCACCCTTCTCGACGAGGGCATCGGGGACACCATCCGGTTCTCGTTGACGGCAGATCCCGTCGAAGAAGCCAAAGCCGGTCGCCAACTCCTGGAGATCCTCGGTCTCAGGGAGCGCAAGGGGCTGGATCTCATCGCCTGCCCGTCATGCGGGAGGGCCGAGGTCGACGTCATCGACGTGGCCACCAGGGCCCAAGCCGCCCTCGAAGCCGAGAACCTGCCGATACAGGTGGCCGTGATGGGTTGCGTCGTCAACGGACCGGGGGAGGCGCGGGAGGCGGACATCGGGATCGCTGCCGGCCGGGGCAAGGGCCATCTGTTCATCAAGGGCCAGGTGGTCAGGGTGGTGCCAGAGGCGGATATGGTCGAAGCTCTTCTCGACGAGGCGCGCAAGTTGGTCGAGGAGGGTGTCGAAAGCCGGCTGGCCCATGCCCAGGAGAACGCGGCAGGGATCGCAGCCGCAGCCCGCGAGGAGTTGATCCAGATCCAGGGGGATGTCAACCACTCCAAGGACCGGCGGGCGCGTGTGGCCGAGGTCGCCCGGTCCGACTGACTACCGTCGCCTCCTCTTCCCGTAATTGGGACGCAGAGGGGTCATATACGGACCTACAGCTCCCAATTACGGAGAGATTCACACCATGCGCTGGACCCAGGCCTTCATCCCCACCCTTCGAGACGCCCCGGCTGACGCCGAGGCGATCAGTCACAAGCTCCTGGTCAGGGGAGGGTTCATCCGCCAGCTGGCGGCCGGCTCCTATTCGATCCTCCCCCTCGGGGTCAGGGTTCGAGCCAAGGTGGCCGGGATAATCCGGGAGGAGATGAACCGGATCGGTGGCCAGGAGTTCCTGCTTCCTGCCCTGCACCCCGCCGAGATCTGGAAGACCAGTGGGCGCTGGACCCTGATGGGCGACAACCTCTTCCGGCTCCAGGACCGTAAGCAGGCCGATCACGCCCTGGGGATGACCCACGAAGAGGTGTTTGCCAGCCTCGCAACCGAGCTCTTCTCATACCGGGAACTTCCCCAGATCTGGTACCAGATCCAGACCAAATTCCGTGACGAGCCACGCCCCAAATCCGGGCTGCTCAGGGTCCGTGAGTTCACGATGAAGGACTCGTACACGCTCGACATCGACCGGCCGGGCCTCGACAGCGGTTTCGACAAGCACCGCGCTGCCTACTTCGCCATTTTCCGCAGATGTGGGCTCGATCCGGTCGACGTCGAGGCCTCATCGGGGGCGATGGGGGGCTCGGAGTCGGTCGAGTTCATGGTGCGCAGCGAGGCCGGAGAGGATTGGATCATCACCTGCGACAACTGCGGCTATCGGGCCAATGTGGAACGAGCGTCGTCGGCCGTGGCCCCCAACGAAGATGGGGAAGGCGCCAACCTGCAACGGTTCCCCACGCCGGGGCTGAGAACGATCAAGACGCTTGCTGACGCCCATCCCGAGATCGCCTCACCGGACCGCCAGATCAAGACATTGGTCTACGTTCTCGACGGAGAGCCGATTCTCGTCTTGCTGCGCGGGGATCACGAGCTTCAGGAGCAGAAGCTGATGGACGTCACCGGTGCGGTCGAGATCCGACCCGCCCAGCCGGAGGAGATCCGGGAGTTGCTCGGCGCAGACCCCGGAAGTCTGGGGGCGGTGTCGGTCAAGGGCCCGACGGTCATCGCCGACCTCGCCCTTGAAGGTCGAAAGAACCTGGTCACAGGGGCCAACGAGGACGATTGGCATTACTCGGGTGTGGATCTGGGCCGTGACGTCAGTGTCGGGGTCTGGGCCGAGCTGCGGGCCGTTGCCGCCGGGGAGCCGTGCTCGGTCTGTGGCAGTCCATTGGAGCGTTGGAAGGGGATCGAGGTCGGTCACATCTTCAAGCTCGGGACCAAGTACTCCGAGGCGTTCGGGGCCACAGTCCAGGACGAATCAGGGCAGAGCCACCCGATCATCATGGGCTCCTATGGCATCGGTGTCGAACGTGCGATGGCGGCAGTCGTCGAGTCGTCATATGACGACGGCGGGATCATCTGGCCGGTCTCGGTGGCCCCGTACGAGGTGGTCATCACCGCGCTCAGGACCGACGACGGTCCCACCATGGACACCGCCCACGGGCTCTATCAAGAGCTGATCGAGGCAGGGATCGAGGTGCTTCTCGACGACCGTGACGAGCGCCCTGGGGTGAAATTCGCCGATTCGGAGCTGATTGGCATTCCCTATCGGGTCACCGTCGGGCCTCGCGGTGTGACCGACGGCGTCATGGAGCTGACTGCGCGTCGGGGGATGGTGAAATCAGAGGTACCCCTCACCGACCTGGTGACCACCGTCAGAGGTGTCGTCGAGTCCGAGCGCTTCGGCACTGAGGTCACGTAACTCCCTTATAATCAGATCCGACAACAGGACGCTTTTTTGGATCAGGTGGGCGCCTTTGGTACCCACCTGAATTGTTGTGGAGTGACATAGGTGACAACGGTGGAGGACATCTGGCCGGTGGTCGAGACTTATCTGACCGCCGAACGTCTGGAGCTCGATGATGTCGAGCTGTTCGGCCGCGGACCGGGGCGGGTGCTCCGGATCGTCGTCGACGGCAAGGATGTGGATGTCGAGCGGTTGGCCGAGGTCTCTCGGGGCGTATCCCGTCTCCTGGACAATGCGGCAGAGCTCAACGATCCCTATCAACTCGAAGTCACCTCACCGGGTCTGGAGAGGAAACTCCGCCGCCCCAGCCACTATGTGAAGTCGCTGGGCCGTGAGGTGGTCGCCAAGGTCGCCTCGGAGGGGGGCAAGACCACAGTCAGGGGTGTGATCGCCAAGGCGGGCGAGACCTCGTTCACCGTTGAGGGCGACGGCGAGAGTCATGTTGTCAACTATGAGGACGTACTCACCGCGAACACGGTGTTCAGGTGGGAGAAGGCCCCCAAACCGGGCCACTGAAGGAGAATCATGAAGCTCGACACGATGATGGAGGCGATCGAAGTCCTCGCCCGGGAGAGGGGCGTGGCGATCGACACCATCCTCGACGCCTTTGCCAACGCCTTGGTGGCCGCCTACAAGCGGAGCCCTGGAGCGGCGGAAGAGGCGCGGGTCACCATCGACCCCGACTCCGGCGAGGTGACCGTGTATGCCCAGGAGCTGGACGAAGAGGGGAATGTCGTCTCCGAATGGGAGGACACCCCCGAAGGCGAGGCGTTCGGGCGGATCGCGGCCCAGTCTTTCAAGCAGGTGATGCAGCACAAGCTGCGTGAAGCGAAGCGAGAGCACGTCTACGAGATGTACGAAGGTCGCGAGGGCGATCTGGTCACCGGCCTCGTCCAACAGGTCGACTACCGGTCTGTCATCCTCGACCTCGGGGATGCCGAGGCGATACTCCCGGGCTCGGAGCGGATCCCGTTCGAGCGCCTGGAGCGGGGGAATCGGGTCAAGGCCCTGATCCTCGAGGTCCGCAACGAGGCCAAGGGAGCGCAGATCGTGGTTTCCAGGAGTCATCCCGACCTGGTGCGCCGACTCCTCGAGCTCGAAGTGCCGGAGTTGACCGATGGAACGGTGGAGATCGTCAACATCGCCCGGGAGCCTGGGCATCGGACCAAGATCGCCGTTGTCTCACATGACCCCAATGTCGACCCCAAGGGAGCATGTGTGGGCGCTCGCGGCTCACGGGTGCGTCAGGTGGTCAACGAGCTGAGGGGGGAGAAGGTAGACGTCGTCCAGTGGCGTGACGACATCGGCCAGTTCATCGCCGAGGCGCTGGGCCCGGCCAAGGTCAAAGAGGTCCACATCAACGAGGCCGACAAGACCGCGGACGTGGTCGTATCCGAGCACCAGCTTTCCCTCGCCATCGGCAAAGAAGGTCAGAATGCCCGTCTGGCGGCCCGACTTTCCGGTTACAAGGTCGACATCCGCTCCGATAACGAGGGAGTGGAGCCAGAGGGTGAAACCGTCGTCGAAGAACCGGTCGAGGCCGTGGAGGGCGCTGTCAGCGAGGCAACCGAAGACGTGGCCCTCGAAGAGCCGGTCGAGGACGTAGTCACCGAGACAGCAACGGAGGGCGTCGTCGAAACAGGCGACGACGAGGGCGTGGTCATCGACCCAGACGACGAGAGCGAATGAAGAGGGCTGAATCGTGAGGGTTTATGAATTGGCCCGAGATCTTGGTGTTGACTCGAAGGTGATTCTCGAGCAGGCCCAGGCTCTCGGACTCGATGTGAAGACGGCGTCGTCGGGTTTGGATGACGACTCGGCCGAGCTGCTCCGGCTCGCGGTGGCCGGCGACGAGCCGGAGGCGATAGCGCTCGAACCGGTCGCGGCGGCGGTCGAAGAGCAAGAGGCCGAAGAGGCCGAAACTGAAACCCAGGTCGGACTGGCAAGCCTGAAGGAGGGCGCTTCAGTCTCGGAGTTCGCCGAAGCCCTCGGCGTGGCTTCCAGTGAGATCGTGAAAACCCTCCTGCTCCGTGGCCTGCCAGTGGGAGCCGGCCAACCTATGCCGGCGAACCTCATGGAGGAGATCGCCGAGTCCTATGGGTTCATAGTGGACGTCGAAGAGCCTGCTGCGGCTCCGGTCGTCTCGGGCCGTCCCGAGCACGTAGACAGCGACGAGGATCTGAAGCCGAGGCCACCGGTGGTGACGGTGATGGGTCACGTCGACCATGGCAAGACGACTCTTCTGGACCAGATTCGCAAGACGAGCGTTGTCGAGGGGGAACTCGGTGGGATCACCCAACACATCGGCGCATATCAGGTGGAGGTGAACGGGCACCCGGTCACCTTCATCGACACGCCAGGTCATGAGGCCTTCACCGCGCTCAGGGCCCGAGGGGCCAACATCACAGACATCGTGGTGTTGGTGGTTGCCGCCAACGACGGTGTGATGCCCCAGACAGTCGAGGCCATCTCCCACGCCAGAGCGGCCGGTGTCAAGACCGTGGTCGCCGTCAACAAGATCGATGTGCCGGGGGCGGACCCGACCCGGGTCAGGACCGAGCTCACCGAGCACAATGTCATCACCGAGGAGCTGGGCGGAGATGTGCCCAGCGTTGAGGTATCTGCACTCAACGGCGACGGTGTCGAAGACCTGCTCGAGGTGATCGACCTGATCGCCCAACTCGAGGAATACAAGGCCAACCCCGATGCCTCAGCCTCGGGTGTGGTCGTCGAGGCACGATACGAGACGGGAAAGGGCGCGGTCGCCACCGTGATCATCCAGAGGGGCACTCTTCATCAGGGCGACTCCTTCGTCGCCGGCGCCGTCGCCGGGCGAGCCCGCGGCCTCACGGACGAGAACGGGAAGCCGTTGAAGTCCGCAGGGCCCTCCGTCCCCGTGCAGATAATGGGTTGGGATGATGTCCCCGTCGCCGGCGACTACTTCGAAGCGGTGGAGTCAGATCGTGAGGCGCGTCGTCTCGCAACCGAGCGCGGGCAAGAGTTGAAGATGGCGAACCAGGCAGTCCCTTCTGCCCGTGACAGGCTGCAGAGCCTGCTCGATCAGCTCCGAACCGACGAGGCCCACCTCAATCTCATCGTCAAGGCCGATGCCCAGGGCTCCTTGGAGGCCTTGCGCGAGTCGATCGTCAAAATCGAGCGTGAGGGCGGCCGGATCCAGATCGTTCATGGCGCCGTGGGGGGCATCAACGAGAACGACGTCACCCTTGCCGAGGTCACCGAGTCGGTCATCGTCGGCTTCAACGTGCGTCCCGAGCCAAAGGCCCGCAAGGCCGCCGAACAGGCCGGGATCGAGATCCGCACCTACGGGATCATCTACGAGATGTTGGACGACATCGAGTTGCTCCTGGTCGGCCAGCTGGCCCCGGAGGAGCACGAGCAGGTCCTCGGAACCGCCGAGGTGCGGGCCATCTTCAAGGTCCCCCGGGCGGGGACGGTCGCCGGGTGCTATGTGGTGGAAGGTGTGATCCAGCGTGGCGCCCGAGCGAGACTGCTCCGTGACGGGATCGTCATCCACGACGGAGCCATCTCGTCGTTGAAGCGCTTCAAAGACGACGTTCGAGAGGTGGCAGCCGGCTTCGAATGCGGTATGAGCTTCGAGAACTACAACGACGTCAAGGAGGGCGACAGCATCGAGGCCTATTTGATCCGCGAGGTTGCCCGGACCTGATGCGCACCGCGGCCCTCAGGGTCGAAATGCATCTGCCCAGCCCTCAGTCGCTCAAGGCAAAACGAGCGATTCTGCGCCCCGTCATCGAAGGCATCAAACGGCTGGGATCGTTCAGTGTGGCCGAGGTCGACCATCACGACCGATGGCAAAGGGCGGCTCTGGGTGTGGCGATTGTGACCCGTGACGGCGAGGGCCTAGTAGTGCAGATCGCGAAGCTTCGTCGCTACCTTGACACGCGACTGGAAGTCGAGGTGCTCGACATCCACATCAGCGAGTTGGAGGATCCGGTATGAGGGAGACCAGCCCACGAATGCTCAAGGTCAACTCCACTCTCCGGGAGGTCCTTGCCGAGGAAGTGGAGAGGATGAACGACCATCGTCTCGAGATGGTGTCTATCACCGCCGTTGACACCAGCCTCAACCTGCGCTCGGCAGTTGTCTATGTCGACGTTCTCGGCACCGACGCCCAGGAAGCCGCGTTGATTGCATTGCGCAAGGCCTCACCGCGTCTGCAATCGGCGATCGGTCGCCAGGTTCGAATGAAGTACACGCCCACACTCGAATTCGTCATCGACCCCGGGGTGATCGGCGGCGACCGCATCGAGGCCATCCTCAGGGCTCTGCGTGAAGAGGGTGGCGAGGCCGAATGATCGACCATGCGATCCTGGAGTCGGCCGCTGCGGTGATCGCTCCCGCGGAGACCCTGGCACTCGCCTGTCACATCGGGCCGGATGGCGACGCCTTGGGCTCGATGCTCGGTCTCGGGATCGCGGCGGAGAATGCGGGAAAGAGGGTGGTCGCCAGCTTCGGGGAGCCGTTCATGGTGCCCGCCAGCCTTGCCTTCCTTCCCGCAGCACATCTGATCCCACCAGGGGAGTTCCCCGCCCAACCGCCGGTCATGATCGTTTTCGACGCCGGTTCGCTGGATCGTCTTGGCGAGTTGGCGGTCAATGCCTCGAACGCCGGGACGACCATCGTCATCGATCACCACGTCACCAACGGAGGATTCGGCGACGTCGCCGTGGTGGATAGCGAGGCGGCCGCGACCGGAGAGCTGGTCGCCTACCTGCTCAAGGTGCTCGGCTGGCCATTGACCCCCGAGATCGCCACCTGTCTCCACACAGCTCTGGTGACCGATACCGGTCGATTCCAGTACCCCAACACCCGTCCTTCGACGTTCAGGTTGGCGGCAGGCCTGGTGGCGGCCGGCGCCCAACCTCCCGAAATCAGCCGTCACGTCTACGAGGAGGCGCCGTTCGGGTATCTCAAGGCGGCCGGAGCCGCATTGAGTCGTGCCGAGCTCGATGAGGAGAAGAGTCTGGTCACCGCGGTGATCACCGAGGCCGATCTCACCGAGGCCGGAATCGATTGGGGCGACATCGA
>Ga0209109_10002061_pt1 | contig 11018 bp, 9 predicted proteins | sample Rifsed10ft2_FD_184004 | JGI IMG/M metagenome (GOLD analysis project Ga0209109, IMG submission 184004) | Soil microbial communities from Rifle, Colorado, USA - sediment 10ft 2 (version 2) | ecosystem: Environmental > Terrestrial > Deep subsurface > Rock core/Sediment | place: Rifle, Colorado... | reverse complement strand
GGGCGCCGGCACCGGCATGGCCCTCGGCGGCTGGCTCGGCGGCTTCCTGTTCGACGTGTCCGGCGCCTACACGTGGTCGATTGCCGCCGCCATCCTGACGACCTGTCTGGGCATCCCATTGGCGCTTGCCCTGCCGCGCCACAAGAGGCCGCCCGCGGCCGGTTCGAGAGCCGTGATGAAGCCCGCGCCCGTCGCAGGATGAAACCAGCGCGGGGGAAACGGGCCAGGCTTGAATTCTTCGTCATCCCTAGCGCAAAGCGGATCAAGAAAGCACGGCCGATTGATCTGGATCAAGAAAATACATTGGCACACCTTGGCTTTCCTATGTATCTTTTTCCTGACAATGTGATTGACATCCGTCAACGAATATGGACCTGCAATTAAAAGGGAAACGCGTTCTTGTCACCGGTGGCTCCAAGGGTATCGGTTTCGGTTCGGCCTGCGTGTTGGCCGAGGAAGGTTGCCGCGTGCTGATCGCCGCGCGCGATGCCGCGGCACTCGAGGAGGCGGCGCGCGCCATCCGCGCGAAAACCGGCAGCGAAGTCCTGTGGAAAGCGGTGGACCTGTCGCAGCGCGGCGCTGCGGAGGCCCTGTCGAATTGGGCGGGCGATCTGGACATCCTCGTCAACAACGCTGGCGCCGTTCCCGGGGGCGACCTGCTCGCGGTCGACGAGGACACTTGGCGTCGCGGGTGGGAGCTCAAGGTGTTCGGCTACATCAACCTTTCGCGGGCGGTGTATGCAAAGATGAAGTCGAAGAAGCAGGGCGTCATCATCAATATCCTGGGTAACTTCGGCGAAAAGGTGAACGCCGCATCGATCGCGGTCTCTTCGGCCAACGGCGGCCTGATGGCGTTTACGCGCGCTTTGGGTGGCGTCTCGCACGTCGATGGGATCCGGGTGGTTGGCGTCAGCCCGGGTCCGGTCACCACCGACCGGCTCGTGAGCGTGTATAAACGAATGGCTGAGGTGAGACTCGGCGATGCCCGTCGCTACGAGGAGTTATTCGGCGAGCTGGGATTCGGCCGGCCCGGGACCGTGGAGGAGATCGGCTGGGCGGTGGCTTTCCTCGCTTCGCCGCGTTCCTCATACACCACCGGCGTCATCCTCACCATCGACGGTGGACTGGTGAGCCGGTCTTGAATTGACCTACGGGAACGGAGGAGCGAATGAACACAGCGAGGGCGACGGTGATCTTGTTGGTGGGGAGCTTTTGGGTCGCGCTTTCGGCAGGGGCCCAGGTTCGCGATCCGGCACGAAGCTTTCCCAGCCGGCCGATACGGTGGGTCGTACCCGTGCCTATCGGAGGGACCAACGACATCCTTTCGCGGCTGTTTGGTCCCAAGATTCACGCCGCCTGGGGTCAGCAGGTGATCGTCGACAACCGTCCCGGCGGGGCCTACGTGATCGGCACCGACATCCTCGCGAAAGCCGTGCCGGACGGATACACCGTAGGCATGCTGCTTTCATCGCACGCGGTCGGTCCATACGCGATCAAGAATCTCCCCTATGACCCGATCAAGGATTTCCAGCCCATTTCGATGGTGGCTTTGGTGCCCGGGGTCCTGGTCACGAGGCCGGACGTGCCGGTGGCCAGCGTCAAAGACGTGATAGCGCTCGCCAAGTCGAAGCCCGGGCAGCTCAACTACGGCCCGCCCGGCCAGCTCTCCTCCGGCCACATGTCCATGGAACTGCTCAACGTGATGGGCGGAGTGAAGATCACCTATGTGCCGTACAAGGGCGGCGCGCCGGCGATCCAGGGCGTGCTCGTCGGGGAAATCCATTTCCTGATTCTCAGTCCGCCTGCCGTCATGGGATTCCTTCAGAGCGGGCGGCTCAAGGCCATCGCGACCACCTCCGTCAAGCGATCCCCGGGCCTGCCCCAGGTGCCGACTTTCAGCGAGTCCGGACTCCCGGGCTTCGATACATCGGAGTGGTATGCAATGTTCGCTCCGGCGAAGATTCCGCGCCCGGTGCTCGCGAAGTTCAATGCCGAGATCAACCGCATTCTCGCCATGCCCGACATAAAAAAGCGCATGCTTACGCTCGGGGCGATTCCCAGTGGCGGTACCCCCGAGGATCTTGGCGCGTTTCTGAAGAGCGAGATGGACCGCTGGGGCAAGGTGACGCGGGAAATCAACCTGCAGCCGAACTAAGAGCAATCCAGATGGTGGGCGCCGGCACCGGCACGGCGCTCGGCGGCTGGCTGGGCGGCTTCCTCTTCGACCTCTCCGGCGCCTACACGTGGTCGATCGCCGTCGCGATCCTCACGACCTGCCTCGGCGTAGAAGCACGCCTAGCGGTTGTTGCCGCGCTGGATGATGTGAACGGGCAGCCCGGTTACCCGTTGCCGCTGACGCCGTGCCATGCAGGGCTCAACGCATGCCGGCCGGGGCGCGATGACTCGAGCTTGGAACATCAGCCCGACCCTTCGATCTGATTGCTCTTTGCCCGGGGTTTGAACCCATGGGTTTCCGTGAAGTCGCCGTGACTGCCGGTCTTCGCGGCGGTTAAACTATCCCATTTACAAATGGATCGCGAAGCAATGACACGGGCAGGAGTTGTCGGCTGTGGATTGATGGGCACGGCGTGCACGCGGCGCCTCACGCGAGCCGGTTTCGAAGTCGTGGCCTACGACATTGATGAAGGAAAGCGCAACGCCATTGTTGGTGCTGGAGCAAAGGTCGCCGCAACGATCGCGGATGTGACCAAGACATGCCATGTGATTGTGCTGGCCGTGTTTGATACCGGCCAGGTAGAGGAAGTCATCGAGGCTCCGGGTGGTGTTCTCGAAGCCATGGGCCAGATATCCGGGTCGCGCATTCTGATCTGCACGAGCACCTGTGACCCGGATCGTCTCGCCGCGCTGGCCACACGCATCCGGCCCCGTGATGTTCACCTTGTCGAGGTTCCGATTTCCGGGACGAGCAGGCAGGTGGCCGAGGGCGAAGGAGTAGGGCTCGTGGGGGGCGATCCCTCGGTGGCAGACCGCGCGGCGGCGGTGCTCGATGCGATCTGTCCGCGCCGCCATTTCATAGGCGAGGTCGGCAGCGGCTCGCGGGCGAAACTGGCGGTGAACCTCATTCTCGGGCTCAACCGTGCCGCGATCGCGGAAGGGCTCGTGTTTGCGGAACGGCTGGGTCTTGACCGATCGGCGTTCCTGGACGTTGCGCGCGGCTCGGCCGCATACTCGCAGGTTATGGACATAAAGGGCCCGCTTATGGCGCGCCGCGAGTATAAGACCCCGCAGAGCCGCGTCGATCAGAGTCTGAAAGACTTTCGGCTCATGCTCGCACAGGCGCGCGAGTCGGGACAGGAACTGCCCTTCGCAAGCCTGTATGCGCAGTTGCTCGAAGACTGTGTCCGGCACGGCGAAGCGGAATGGGATAACGCGGCGATCGTGGAAGCGATCGCCCGGCGCCGCCGGTCCTGATGGGACCGGATTGGGCCGCAGGTCCGCGGGCTTCAGAAGCACCTGCACAACGGATTTTTCACTGGGGACGACTTTCAGGTTGCTTGCGACGAGAGATCAGCCGAACAGGAGGCTTGTCATGTGCGTGAGAAAAATTGCCGCCGTCATGTTTGTCGCCGTGTCCGGTACCCTTGGTGGCGCGGCGTGGTCTCAGACTTATCCGACCCAGCCGATCCGGTTCATTGTTCCGTTTCCCGCGGGGGGAGGGGCCGACATCTTTGCCCGTGTGGTGGGCCGAAAGCTGAGCGAGAACTTGGGGCAGAGCATCGTGGTGGATAACCGCGCCGGGGCATCGGGCATCATCGGTTGCGAGGTGGTTGCCCGCTCTGCGCCGGATGGATACACCTTGTTGATGGGGACCACGGGCACGCACACCACCAATCCGGCGGTTTTCACCAAGCTGCCGTACCATCCGCTCAGGGATTTCGCGGCGATTTCGCTGGTTGGCGAATCGCCGTTTGTTCTGCTGGTCCATCCCTCGCTGCCGGTGAAGAACGTCAAGGAGCTGATCGAGTTTGCGAGGGCCCGCCCCGGACAGCTCACATACGCCTCCTCCGGGACCGGCAGCTCCTCGCACCTCGGGTTCGAGCTGTTCAACCTGATGGCGGGGATAAGAGGGGTGCATGTGCCGTATAAGGGACTGCCGCCCGCCACCATGGACACCATCTCCGGGTATGTCACGATGACGTGGAATTCGATTACGGCCTCCGCGCCCTTTATCCGGAACAAGCAGCTCCGGGCGCTTGGCATCGGGTCGATGAAGCGCTCGGCCCTGATGCCGGAAATACCCACGATCTCCGAGGCCGGCCTGAAGGGGTTCGAGCTCGGGTCGTGGTACGGGATATTCGCCCCGGCCGGGACGCCGCCCGATGTTGTGCGCCGGATTCACAATGAGGTCGCGAGGGCGGTCAACGACCCTGGTCTACGGGGCCAATTTGCAGCCCTGGGCGCCGAGCCGGTCGGCAGCACCCCTGAAGAGTTCGTGGAAGTCCTGAAGCGCGATCTCGTCAAGTGGGCGAAGGTCGCCCGACAGGCGAACGTGAAGGCGGACTAGAATTGGCGCCCGCGTGCGGGTGCTACTTCGCGCGAAGGCGGTTCACCTTCTCTTCACTGACCACGATACCCAGCCCCGGCCCGCGCGGCCGGCGAACCGTCCCGCGTTCGATCGCGAGCGGCCTGTCGGCGACGTCCTCGGCGAGGTAGTGGTTGGTGATATTGAGCCCCCAGTCCAGATTGGGGGCGATGCAGCCAAGCTGCACGATCGCCGCTGCGGCGACGCTCGATTCGGCGACTTTGCCTGCCAGGTTGATGCTGAGGCCAAGCGCGCCGCACACCGACATCGCCTGCACGGTCGCGGCAATACCTCCCATCTTGATTATCTTGATATTGGCGCCCTGAATTGCCCCGCTGCGATGCAGTAAAAGCAGGCTCGAAAGGTCGCCGACGGATTCGTCGCCACTGAGCGGGATCGGGCTTGACCGCGCAAGCGCAGCCATGCCGTCGATGTCGTCGCTGCGCAGAGGTTGCTCCATGAAAAGCAAACCGGCGTCGCGCGCGTTTTGCGCAAAGAGACGCGCGTTGGCGAAGGTCATTCCCATGTTGGCGTCGGCGCAAAGCGCAACCGCGTCGCCGAGATGGCGTCGGATCTCGATAGCGGCGCGCGCCTCGTCGAGCGGGTGCTTAATGCCGATCTTCAACTTGAAAAATGACCATCCCTCGGCAAGCTTGCCCTCGGCCTCCGCGACGTCCTCCTCGACCTTCGGGTTGCCGAGCAGGTACATGGGCCGCAGAGTGTCGCGCAAGCTCCCCCCGAATAGATCGGCCACCGAGACTCCGAGATGACGCCCTACGAGATCGTTAATAGCCATATCAACCGCGCACTTCGCCCCGGTGTTGTGCAGGAGGGCCTGCGCGCACCGCCGCGCGATCTCGGCACGACGCAGAGCGTCCTGTCCCCTCACGAGCGGCGCCAAGTGATTGTTTACCGCGGCAACCATGCCCGGCAGCACATCGCCCGTCATGAGCGGCGCGGAAGCCGCTTCGCCCCACCCGGTGAGACCGTTTGCGGCCTCTATCCGTACGAGCAGGTTGTATGCCCGTTCAACCCGCTCCCCGGCCATCACTACAGGCTTCTTCAATGGCAGTGCGACGGGAACTGCCTCTACGTTCGTAATTATGAGAGGGGCTTCTTCGCGACCGGAGAGCGCCGCACCCTTAGGACGCGCTGTTGTCTCGTCCATATTGTCTCTAGTTGTTTCCGTCTGCCGTGCGACCAATTGGGATTCTATCTCTTCGACGGCGGCCTGGGCCTTTATCCGCTCCGAAGACGGAACGACCGGGTCAGTCGGCGCCTACACGTGGTCGATTGCTGCCGCCATCCTGACGACCTGCCTGGGCATCCCGTTGGCGCTTGCCCTGCCGCGCCACAAGAAAAAGCCGCCTGCGGCCGGTTCGAAAGCCGTGATAAAGCCCGTGCCCGTCGCGGGATGAAGCCGGTGAGGCGGCCAACGGCGGCTTCGCGCTCGGCAACGATCGGTTCAAAGCGCAGATCGCGCAGATGCTGAAGCGGCGCGTGGAGCGCGGCGCCCCAGGACGGCCCAGGAATGAAAAGCCCAAGCTATCAGAGGCTGACATTCAGGCCGGCTGATTTCATCTGCCGGAAAACGTGGTCTGTCCCCGGTTTTTCGGTCGGCGCAACGCCCGATTCGGCCAATATGGACAAAATAGCCCTATTTTAGGTAAAATGGCCATTATTCCTGGAGGCCCATATGTCCGCCACGCTGACTTTCCGCAATAGCCAAGGCGAACTGGTCGATGTCCCGGCAGTCGCCGCCACCCGTCTCAAGAACGAGTTCGGGGCTGTTCTCGAGCAGGCCCTTCGTGGAGGAGCGGTCGCGATCACCCGGCACGACACGCCCAAGGCGGTCCTGATTTCGTATGACGAGTTCCAGTCACTGGTCAAAGCACGCTCTCACAGCTTGAGCGACCTGAGCGCCGAGTACAACGTGCTGCTCGCCCGCATGCAGACGGCCAAGGCGAGAAAGGGCATGAAGGCGGCGTTCAACGCCTCGCCCGACGAGCTCGGGCGGGCCGCCGTCAAGGCAGCGCGTAAACGCCGCTGATCCGGCGGCTCACAGGCTCATCGATGCCTCCTGCCCGGGCGTCGCGCATCTACGTCATTGCCGGCGTCAACGGCGCGGGCAAGAGCTCCATCGGTGGCGCTGCGTTTCGCGCCTTCGGGGGTGATTACTACAACCCCGATGAGGCTGCCCGGCAATTGATCGCCGCGGACCCGGGACTGGATCCGACCGAAGCCGACGTCGCGGCGTGGCAGCAAGGCGTTGGGCTGTTGAGGCAGGCCATCGCCGAACACCTGGATTTCGCCATTGAGACAACGCTGGGTGGAAACACCATACCGCGCCTGCTTGCTGAAGCCGCGGCACAGGGCGTCGCGATTTACGTTTGGTACGCAGGGCTTTCCAGCCCGGAACTGCATGCACAGCGGGTACGGTCTCGTGTTCGCCAAGGTGGCCACAACGTCCCCGAGGATGCAATCCGCCGGCGCTACGAGCGTAGTCGATTGAATCTCATCGCGCTGCTCCCTCTGCTCGCGGCGCTTCGGATGTACGACAACAGCGAGGAAGCCGACCCTGCTGGTGGTGCGACACCCGCACCCGTGCTGGTGCTGCATACCGAGCGCGGAAAGATACTCAATCCCGATGATCTTCCGCGTGCCCCCGACTGGGCGAAGCCGATCGTCGCCGCTGCGCTGAAACTGGCCCAGGAAAGATACCGTTGAATGACGACAGACGGCATTCTGAGGGCTGAGGGAAGGGATGAAGACCTCAAACCCACTGACGGCGCCTGAACTTTTTTGTGCGGCCTACTTCAAGCCGCCCGCCGCTTGTCAGGCTGTTTGATCAGAGACTCGGCGGGAATGCCCAACTTGCCGTGTGCTTTGAGTAGGCGTGGTTCCCCTTTGTCAGGGGTCCATTAAATCGCGTCGCCGCCGAGCGACGTGATGAGTGGGTCTGGTTGGATTCGAACCAACGACCAAGGGACTACCGTGAGGATGCTACCGCAAAGCGAGGGGATGCCGCCGTCTCGAGGTCACGCCCAGTTCCGGCGGTCGACAAACGTGCGAGGCTCGAGGCGGCGACCGGTCGGAAACCGGCGTGCCTCGCGATGCGAGCTCCAGAGCAGGACCGGACCGACGAGGTTGTCGACGATCCAGGTGAGCCCGCCCAGCTCACGCTCAAACTCGAGCCGGAGTTCGCGGACGCGATCGCTGAGCGCCTGGTTCGAGGCACGCAGGTACTTTTCCATGGCCCACAACGCGGCGCCGTAGCCCGACCGAAGCTGCCTGGCCTCGAATTCCATCCTCGCCTTAACCCGCGGATCGCGATCGTTCCGATACCGCTTCCACCCATCGAACATCGTCCGCATCATGCGATAGAGGCTGGGACCGTTGCGTTCGAAATCGAGCCGGAATGCGCGATCCAGAAAGGTCTTCGATTCGTCGCGCGAGATGGCCGGGTGATGGAAGTTGAATTTGAACTGACCATGAATATCGGCCAGGTCGACCTCGCGGAGCAACCGGCCCTGCGCCTCGACCTCTTTGTAGAGCGGCGTTCCCGGCAGGGGTGTGTACAGCATGAACTGATGGCAGACGGCGTCGTGTGCGACCGCGCGGTCGATCTCTTCGTCGATGTTCTCGGGCGTGTGATGCTCGAGACCGATGATGGTCGATCCGTGGATGCAAATGCCGTGTTCTTGTAGTCCGCGCGTCAGCTCGAGCGTGTCGGTCCCCTTGAGCTTCTGATAGCCGGTTCTGCCCGATTCGAGACCGAGCCAGATCCATTCCACGCCGAGCTCGATGAGCTGCCGGACGCTGTACTTCCGGATCGCGTTGGCCGACGAGAACACGTAGAGCGACCACGCTTTCGCGTGCTCCCGCATGCAATCGAGCAGCTCGAGGGCGCGCTTCTTGTAGAGCAGGAAGTTCTCGTCCATGATGAAGAACGCCTTCACGTCCAGCTTCTTCTCCACCTCGCACATGACGCGGAACAGGTCGGCGCCACGCTCGTAGAAGTTGACGAACCTGCCCTTGCCGCCGAAGAATGCCGATGTCGCGCAGAAGTTGCAACCCATCGGGCAGCCGACCGACGGAATGATCGTCGCCGACGGAGCGGTTCCGCCGCGCGCGCTCGGCAGACCCATCAGGTGGAAACCAAAGGACGCGCGAATGGCCGGGTGCGCGATCGGCTGGTCGAGCCTCTCGCCGAGGAACGCCCGAAGCCAGGCGACGCCCTCGCCCTTGACGATGTGATCGGCGTCAATCAGCCGCTCGATGCCGGGAATGGCGGCTACATGGCCACCGACGACGATCGTCGATCGCGGCGAATGCTCGCGGATCAGCCGGCACATCTCGCGCACCTTCCCGACGTTCACGATGATGCTCGAGATGCCGACGATGTCGTAGTTCTGCCTGGTGAGTTCGTGAACAAACTCCTCGCGCGTCGGGAAGTCGAGCAGCGTCGACGGGGCCGAGATGTTCTGCTGGATGAACATCAGGCCCCAAGTGCGGTGGAACATGCGAAACGAGAATGGTCCCTGCTCGCGCGTCACCTGGTTGTGGTACAGCTCTACCGGATTGATCGCGCGACTGCCGTACTCGTCGTCTTGTGCGAAGGGCTTGAAGACGGATGTCAGGAGGACGCGAGCTCGAGTTCCCTTGGGGTGCTGCATCGGAAGCCCATAGTCTGACCGCTTTGTCCGCCACGCAGTATGACGTAAATCATACGGGCCGAATCGCGGGAGAGTCTGGCCTGCCGGGACCGGGATGTCAAACGGGAAGACGGTGGGTCTGGTTGGATTCGAACCAACGACCAAGGGATTATGAGCTGGTCTAAACAGTTGTTTTCATAGCGAACGTGCCCGCCCTCACTCGCCCACGCTCGCCGAAACTGTCCAGATTTGTCACGTTTGCGTCACGTTCATTCGCGGTTCTAAGATCGAACTCTCTCTAAGCGTATTTTCCTGTACGTCTGCTTTCGACCCAGACCGTGTATAAACGTCGTGATATTTGACGAGCAGGTAAGCGCTATGGCGTTTCTGTCGTCGAAGCGATTTGACCGAAGAGTCGAATTTGTCAGGTGAATTGCGGATATGGCCGGTGTCAGGCCCGCATGGCTTCCATCAGCGCCCCTGGTCCCAGTAGTTTCATCACTCGCTTCAGATTGTAGGCAAGGACATGGAGGCTCATTTCCGTACTGACTCGCTCGAGGGTTCTGGTCAAGAAATGGGCGCTGCCCATCCACAGCTTGATCGTTCCGAAGGGATGCTCCACCGTTTGGCGTCGGATTCGCATGCTGTCAGGCGCGTGATCCAGGCGAGCCTGCATGCTTTCAAGCACGGCTTCATGTTCCCATCGACTCACGCGTCGATAATCGCTGGGGGTGCATTTCTCTTTGATGGAGCATCGGGGGCAGTGCGAACTCCAGTACCGGTGCAGGTTCAACCCGTCTTCAATGCGTGAGAAGCGCCAAATCAGGCGTTGCCCTGCCGGGCAGCGGTATTCGTTGTGCGGGGCGTCGTAAATGAAGTCGGCCTTGCCAAAGCGGCCCTCGGCCGTGGCATTGGAAGTGACCGTCTTGGGCACGATCGCGGTAACCCCGGCTTCATGGCAGGCGAGAATCTCTTCACTCTTGAAATACCCCCGATCCGCAATCACCGTCAGGTCCTGGACACCCATCGCGGTACGGGCTTGCGAAGCCATCGAGCTCAGCTGATCCCGGTCGATACCGATATTGGTCACCTCATGAGCCACAATCAGGTGATGCTTCGCATCGACGGCGGTCTGGACGTTGTACCCCACCACACCGGTACCCCGCGTCTTCATCGAACGGGCATCGGGATCGGTCAGGGAAATCTGCTTGTCGGGTGCCTCAGTGAGTTGGACTTCAATCGTCTTGAGTTCTTTCATCTGCGCCTTTAGGGCGACGATCTTGTCGTGTAGCCGCTCGGACTTGGCTTGTGCCACTGCAGGCTCCTGCCGATCAGCGGTGTCTAGTGCTGCCAGATAGCGATTGATGCTGGACTCGATTTCCTCCATCCGGCGTTGCAACTTGGCGCTGGTGAAATTCCGATCTCGGTTATTGACGGCCTTGAACTTGGCTCCGTCGATGGCGACCAGGGCTTCGGTGAACAGACCGAGTTGCTGGCACAGCACGACGAACTGCCGGCAGACGCTGCGGATGGCCTTGCCGTTGTCCTTACGGAAGTTCGCAATGGTCTTGAAGTCGGGCGTCAGGCGGCCGGTCAACCACATCAACTCGACGTTACGCTGGGCCTCGCGTTCCAGGCGCCGGCTGGATTGAATCCGGTTGAGGTAACCGTAGATGTAGATCTTCAGGAGCACGCACGGGTGATATGCGGGCCTGCCAGTGGTGGCTGGATCAACGCCCTCAAATCCCAGTGCGCCCAGATCAAGCTCATCCACATAGACATCGACGACCCGAACCGGATTCGTATCGGCAACGTAGTCG
>Ga0209109_10002058_pt1 | contig 11023 bp, 10 predicted proteins | sample Rifsed10ft2_FD_184004 | JGI IMG/M metagenome (GOLD analysis project Ga0209109, IMG submission 184004) | Soil microbial communities from Rifle, Colorado, USA - sediment 10ft 2 (version 2) | ecosystem: Environmental > Terrestrial > Deep subsurface > Rock core/Sediment | place: Rifle, Colorado... | reverse complement strand
GCGGTCGCGGCGGCCCTCGAGAATCTCGACGAGACGCGCGAGGAACTCCGAGGCGAGTCGACCGTCGGATACGCGGTGATCCACCGTGAGCGTGAGCTCAGAAATCGGGCGCACCTCGATGGCCCCGTTCCTCACCACTGCGCAGTCGCGCTGCCGGCCCACGGCGAGAATCGCCGACTCCGGCGGATTGATCATCGCTGCGAAGCGGTCCGGCCCTTGTGCGCCGAGATTGGAAATGCTGAACGTCGCGCCTTCGAGCTCCTCGCGCTTCAGCCGGCCCTTCAGCGCGCGCTCGACCAGATCTGCGCGGCGGCGCGCAAGCTCCGCCAGGCCGAGCCGCTCGACATTGTGGAAGACTGGAACCAGCACGCCGTTCTCTACCGCGACCACCAGGCCGACGTGCGCACCGCTTGCTTGCATGACGCCAGCGTCGGGCGATTCCGGATCTCCCCAAAACGTGGCGTTTAACGCAAGAAACTCGCTGAGCGCTCGAGCGACGGCCTGCAACAGGAAATCGTTCACGGATAGCCTTGGCGAGCCGTGCGCCAGCGCCGTGGAGAACTCAGCGCGCAACGCCTGCAGCGCGGTCATGTCCACTGAACGCTCGACCGTGAACTGCGGAATGGTCGCGTTGCTCAGGCTCATGGCGCGCGCCAGCGCGCGCCGCATCGGGGACATCCCTTGCAACCCCGGCGCGGGAACGGGCGGTGCTTTTTCCGCTGCCTGCGTTTCGATCGCTCGCTGCACATCTTCGAGCTGTACGCGTCCGCGCGGTCCCGATCCTGCAACCCTCCCGAGATCGACGCCATGTTCGACAGCGAGCCGGCGCGCGACCGGAGAGCTGCGGACGCGCTCGACGGTGGGCACTTCAAGGGCAACGGCTGAGGGCGGCGCGACCTTGGGCTCGGGTGATGGGGGCCGGGCCGCCGACGTGCCGGCGGGCTGTGCCTCGCCAGTCTCCACCCAGGCGATCTGATCGCCGACCTTGGCCTCCTGATCCACCTGCATCAGGATTTCGACCAGGCGCCCACTCACGGTCGCCTCGATCTCGACCACTGATTTTTCCGTTTCGATTTCGAGTAACGGCTCCCCCGGCGTCACCATGTCGCCGACGTTCTTGAGCCAGCGCACGAGCCGGGCCGTTTCCATCACGAGCCCGACTTTAGGTATTTCCACCGCAACCATGGTCACTCGTCGTTACTCCCGGCCCCTTAGCCAAGCAGTTGGCGCACCGCGCGCACGATGTCCGCGCTGCCCGGGAGCAGCGCCCGCTCGAGCTCCGGAGCGAACGGAATCGGCGCGAAGGGGCAGCCAACGCGCAGCACGGGAGCGTCGAGTTCGTCGAAGAGTTCGCTGCCGATGCGCGCTGCGATCTCCGCACCGACGCCACCGTTGCGCACTGCCTCGTGCGCGATGACCACGCGATGGGTCTTGACCACCGACGCGGCGATCGTCGCCATGTCGAGCGGCACCAAAGTGCGCAGATCGATGACCTCAGCCGAGATGCCCGCGTGCGCCAGATTCGCGGCCGCATCGAGGGCGCCTTGCACCATGGCCGAATATGCGATCAGGGTGACATCCTTGCCTGCACGCGCGATCCGGGCCTTGCCGATCGGCGACAGTGCCGCGCTGTCGACCAGTGCCTCCTTCATCGCGTAGAGCCGCTTGTGCTCGATGAACAGCACAGGATCGCCGAACCGGATCGCACTTTTCAGAAGGCCGTAGGCCTCGGCGGGCGATGAGGGTGCAACCACGACCAGCCCGGGCACGTGGATGAACCAGGCTTCGAGGCTTTGCGAGTGCTGCGCCGCTGCGCCACCTGCGGCACCAGCCTGCGTGCGCACCACGAGGGGAACGGCGAGCTGGCCACCCGACATGTAGCGGTACTTGGCGGTTTGATTGACCAGGCAATCCATCGCCAGGGTCGCGAAATCGATGAACATGATTTCGAGCACAGGCTTAAGACCACACAACGCCGCGCCGGTGGCGAGGCCCGTAATTGCCGCCTCGCTGATGGGCGTATTGCGCACGCGCTGGGCCCCGTATTTCTCAACCAGGCCGCGCGTGACGCCGAATGCCCCGCCGGTCGCGACGTCTTCGCCCAGCAGATGGACCGAGGCGTCGCGCGCCAATTCCTCGTCGAGCGCGCGTCGAAGTATCTCGATGAAGGTCTGTTCCAAGGAAGTTCAGCCGGGTATCGCGTTGAGAGAAGGTGAGCTGTAGACATGATCGAGCACACTCCCCGCATCGGGGCGCGGCGCGGCGCGGGCGCGTTCGACCGCCTGCTGCACCTCATGCTTCGCACGCTCGCCGATTGCGTCGAGCTCGTCCTGCGCTACGCCACGCTCCACGAGATGGCGCTTCATGCGTTCGATCGGACATTTCGCGCGCACAGCCGCCAGCTCTTCTTTCGACCGATACTGCTGCGCATCGCCCACGTAGTGGCCCGCCATGCGGTACGTCATGCATTCGAGCAGATAGGGTCCTTCGCTCCTGCGCAGGCTTTCGATCGCCTCGCGCGCAGCCGCATACACGGTCGGCAGGTCGTTGCCGTCGATCGTCTTCGTGGGCATGGCGTACGGAGCGGCGAAGCTGCTGACGTGCGTGACGTTGGAGTGCTCCTCGCGACTGGTGAACTCGGCGTAGCCGTTGTTCTCGCAGACGAACAGCACGGGTAGCCGCCACAGTACCGCGAGGTTGAGCGTCTCGTGGAACGCGCCAGCGCCCGTCGCACCGTCGCCGAAGAACACCACACTGATGTTCTGCTTGCCCTTCGCTTGCGCAGCCCACGCGGCTCCCGCGGCCAGGGCGAGGTTGCCTCCCACGACCCCGGTCGCGCCCAACACGCCGTTGGCTGCGTCGACCAGGTGCATCGAGCCGCCGCGGCCGCGACACAGGCCGTCCTGTCGCCCGAGAATCTCGGCGAACGTGGCTTGAAGGTCGCTTCCCTTGGCGAGCACGTGGCCGTGGCCACGGTGACTGGTGAACAGGACGTCCTCGCGGGAAAGATGCGCGCAGACGCCGACGGCGACCGCTTCCTGCCCGGTCGACAGGTGCGGAAACCCGGGCACCTCGCCCGCGGCGGCGAGCCGCTGGACCTGGGCTTCGAACAGCCGTATCCGCCAGAGCGCGTGATACATCTGCTTCCAGTCATCTAGCGTCGGCGCAGCCACATCCTCTCCTCATGCCCGAAGGCTCGTGGACGCAGAGGATAATCGACTCTCAGTTCACGCGCGCGGCCGGTGAAATACGGCTGCGATCTGAAGTTGAACCTTCGCGCGCCCACGTCTCCTTGCGTTCGACTGCCATGGGTGATTCATGGGCGTGTGCTGATGCATCAGCCACCGGCGCACGTATCGCGATATCGACAACTCAGCGTCTGGCTGCCGCACGCATGGGGCCGGGTTGCGCTGTCAATTCGGAAGTGAGGAGTTTCGCAGATGCGACGACGAGAAGGACGAGGCGACGCTCAAGGGCATCATCGAGTCTGGCGGCGGGTACGACGAGACTTAGGCTCCCGATTAAAGCGCGATCCATGACCACAACCGGTGCAGCGATGCCGACCACCTTCTTATCCACCTCGCCCCGCGTGATCGAATAGCCGGTCTTGCGGATGGCTGCAAGCTCATCGCGAAACTTCTTCACGCTCTTCGGGACGGGAGTCGCATCCGCAGGCGCGTTCTCGAGAAGCTTGCTGAGGCGCCGTGGAGGCAACTGCGCCAGGATCACCTTCGCAGTGGCACCGCGAGTGAGTGGACGCGGTCGGCCGCGTTCGTAACTCGTGTGCACACCATCCTCGGCTGAGGCGTAATCGGCGATGCACATCACTCTGTCGTCATAGAGTCTGGACAGGAGGGCCACGCACGGCACGCGTGCCTGGGTGACGACATCGCGCAGGAGCGAAGCCCCGATGCGATAGAGCGGGTCAGTGATCCGCACCAGCCGGTCGAACTCGATGAAGCAGGCCCCAAGGCGGTAGCGGGCTGCGGTTGCCGACTCCAGGAAATCCGTGGCCACCATTTCCCTCACCGTGCGATAGACCGTGCTTGCGGGCAGCTTGAGCGCAGCCGCAATTTCTGCCACCGACCAGTCGTCGCGGTCCTCGCTAAAGAGGCGCAGCACCGACACGTAGCGACTCAGCCCTCCCATCACCTGACACCATGCTTCGCGGTCACTGATTCAGATTATCACGAACTGATAAAAGTACTGGACGCCTTGGGCGTGGCCAGTTTAGTACATAACTTCATCCAAACTACATAAATTATTAATATATGAGAAACTAGATATATATGGCCAGATAGTGTTATCATATACTAAGATAATCGCTGAGAGTACCTGATACGCGTTCGGAGGGTGCGTCTTGGCTGACAAGGTGAAGAGCATTGCGGAGGTCACCCGAACAATTCCCGACGGCGCGCATGTCGCCCTCGGGGGGTTCGCGATTGCCCGCAATGTCATTGCCGCGGTTCATGAGCTCATCCGGCAGGGCAAGCACAATCTGACGGTATCGCAGGGTGTCGCCGGTCTGGATACTGACCTCCTGGTAGGAGCCGGGGCCGTCAGCCGACTCATCATCGGCGGAGGATCGCTGGACCGCTTCGGCCTGCTTTATTGCGTAAACCGCGCCCGGGAAGCGAAGACGTTGCGCGCCGAAGATTACACAAGTCTGTCCCTGAGCTTTCGCTATCTCGCCGGCGCGCTGGGTCTTTCCTTCATCCCGATCAAGTCGCTGCTCAGCTCCGAGATCCTGGAGCGGCTGGAGGCCAGCTCCGCCGCAGACGATGTCAAACACATGAGATGCCCCTTCACGGGCGAGGAATACTTGCTCTTGCGGGCTCTGGTACCGGACGTTTCCTTCGTGCACGTTCAGATTGCCGATCGCGAAGGCAATGCGCGTATCGACGGTCCCCGCTGGGAAAATGAGGAACAGGCGAAGGCCGCACGGCGCATCGTCCTCATCGCCGAGGAAATCGTCTCCACGGAGGAGATACAGCGGGAGCCGGAGCGCACAATCATCCCGGGACATCGCGTCGACGCCGTCGTACACGAACCTTTCGGCGCTTATCCCACCGCTGTGTTCCGCCGCTACGACTACGACGCCGAGCACTTGCAGCTCTACGTAGCGCACTCCAAGCAGGGAGGGATTGAGGAATATCTCCGCACGTATGTATACGGCACGAAGGATCATCGGGACTACCTGGAAAAATGCGGCGGCACTGCATGCCTGCAGCGGCTGCGAGCTGCGCCGGACCTGGGGTACTGATGGACGACATACGCGCCACGGAAATCATGGCTGCCGCCGGAGCGCGAGAGCTTCACGACAGCGACACGGTCATTGTTGGACTCGGGTTGCCGCAAGTTGCCTGTTTCCTCGCCAAGTCCACCCATGCGCCGAATCTGGCGGCACTGCTCGAGATCGGTGTCGTCAACATGCGGCCGCAGGACACGCCCGTGGGACTTGCCGATTCACGCATTTTCTATCGGGCGACATGCTGGAGCGGCTTTCTCGACATCATGGGCATGAACCTGCATCGCGGCGTAGTTGATGTCGGTTTCCTGGGAGCGTTGGAACTCGATCGCTATGGCAACATCAATACCACGCTGCTCAAGGACGACGGCAAGGTGCGCTACTTCAATGGCAGCGCCGGTGGAAACGATGTTGCCTCGCTGGCCAAGCGTGTCCTGGTCATCATGCGCCACGAAAAGCGCAAGCTGCGCGCCGCGGTCACCCACATTACCAGTCCGGGGTTTGTTGACGGCAAGACGCGTGAACAGCTGGCGCTGCGCGGCGGCGGTCCGCACCGCGTCATCACCGACAAAGCGGTGATCGGATTTGGCGTCGAGACCCGTTCCGCGAAACTGATTTCCCTGCATCCGGGTATCGGCCTGGATGAAGTTCTGGCGAACACGGAAATGCCGCTGGAGGTCCCCAAGGACATTCCGGTCACGCCGCTCCCTTCGCGTGATGAATTGCGGCTCTTGCGGGAGGAAATCGATCCCCAGGGTGTGTATCTCGGGAAGTTGAGCTGAAAGTCCAGCATGAGAGGCGCAGCATGATCTACGACATCGAGTTGAATTCCGCCGCGCACTATCCTGTGCGCGGTAGCGTCGAGCTCTCACCCCAGATCGAGGCTGCGGGCTTCGGCGCGTTCTGGAAAGGCGAATCCAACAGCACCGATCCGCTCGTGCTCCTGTCCGCGATTGCCGCACGCACCCGGACGCTGAAACTGGGCACGGCGATCTACCATATCTTCGGCCGCAGCCCGGTCAGCCTCGGCATCCAGTCCGCGACGCTGCAGGACTTGTCGGCAGGACGGCTGCTGCTCGGCCTCGGTGTTGCCAACAAGACGATCGCCGCCTGGCACAACGACGTCTTCGACCGTCCATTGCGCCGCGCCCGCGAATACATCGAGATCGTGAAGAAGGTGGCCGCAGGCGAGCGCGTCGAATATCAGGGCGAGATCTATTCCACCGGGCAGCGGTTCCAGCTTTCCTGGCACCCCTCATACCCCACATTCCCCGTCTATCTCGCGGGCCTCGGCCCGCAGATGACCAACCTGGTGGGGAAGATCTCTGACGGCGTCTTCATCAACATGGCAACGCCCGCGACCATTCAGGCGATTGCGAAGCGCGTGCGCGATGGCGCGGTCGAGGTCGGTCGCGATCCGTCAAAACTCGAGATCATCGTCAAGGTTCGGGTGTCCTTGAACCCGGACCGCGCGCTGGCGCGCTCGAAGCTTCGCCAGGTCCTCACGTTTTACAACATCGCCGATCACTACAAGGACATGCTCATCGCCTCGGGCTTCGAGCCTGAAGTGACGGCAATTCAAGAGGCGTTCAAGGCCGGAGGCTTCAAAGCGGCAGCAACCAAAGTGACGGATGAGTACATGGACAAGCTGCCGGTGATTCCCGCGACGTCGATCAAGGAGGTGAAGGATCGTTTGCAGCCCTTCATCGAGGCCGGCGCCACGCGCCTCATAGTCCCCTATGTTCCGGTATTTGAACCGGTCATTGAGGATGCACGGCGCTTCGTCGAAGCCTGGGGCAACGCCTGAACCACTGAATACTTCTCTCTGGAATTCGTCATGCCTCTAATGGAGCTCAGCCATGTGTGATTTTACAGCCGACGCGCAAGCCGCCGAACAGCTCCTGGTCGGCAGGGTGCTCACGGTCAAGCGCGTTCGCGAACTGAATGCCAAGGACTATTTCTACCAGATGCTCAAGGACAACCCGGAAATGCTCAAGATCTATCCGGGAATCGAGAACGAGCTCCTCAAAGGTGCCATCGACTGCCACATCCACGCCTACCCCGACTTCGTGCACCGCTCGCAGAACTTCATCCAGATCGCAATCGATGCGTCGAAAGCAGGGATGCGCGCGCTGGCGTTCAAGGACCACTGGAACGTTTCTGCGAACGCGGCGTATCTGGCACAACAGCACATCGACTATCTGGTGCAAAAGGGTGAGCTTACGCATCGCGTGGAAATCTACGGCGGCGCGGGCACCTGTTTCGGCATCAACCCGGAAGCGATCCGCGTCGCCCTGCAGTATCCGAATTTCAAGATGATCTGGTTCCCGACCTTCACCTCTTATGGCTTCTGGCGAGGCGCCGGTCATCCGGAGAAGGGCAAGGTCCGCCTGGTCGACGAAGCATCGGGCAAGGTGTTGCCCGAAGTGATCGAGGTGATGGAAATGGCGGCGGCCCGGCGCGTCGGCATCGGCTTCGGCCACACCGACTTCCAGGAACTCCTGCCGCTGGCGAAGATGGCGAAAACGATCGGTGTGCGCGCCACGCTCGATCACCCGCTCCTGGAGCTGAACAAGCTCCTTCTCGATGAAATGAAGCAGCTCGCCGATCTCGGCATCTATGTCGGCACTTACTGCCAGCCAATGATCCCGAGCCTTTATCAACCTGTCGCCGATCCGCTGGAGACCATCAGCACGATGAAAGCCATTGGCGCCGAGCGTTGCATCATCGGCTCTGATTTTGGGCAGGTGCTGCACATGGATTCCATCGATGGCATGCGCGTGTTCATCCGTGCGCTTTTGGCCTTCGGCATCAAGCAATCAGAGGTCAAGGTGATGTTGCAGGAGAATCCGGCCAAGCTCATGTACTTGGACGAGTGAGGGCGTCGCTTGTCGGACCACGAACACCGTGAGGCCATCCGCGATGCCGTCCGCAAGATCTGCGCCGGCTTTCCGGACAGCTATTGGCGCGAAATCGACCGGCGTGAGGAGTATCCCGACGTCTTCGTCAAAGCGCTCACTGATAGCGGCTACCTCGCTGCGCTGATACCCGAGGAGTACGAGGGTGCGGGCCTCGGCATGGTCGAGGCGAGCATCATTCTCGAGGAGATCAACCGCTCCGGAGGCAACGGGCTCGCGTGCCACGCTCAGATGTACACGATGGGTACGCTTCTGAAGCACGGCAGCGCTGAGCAGAAGCGGCGTTACCTTCCCGCGATTGCGCGCGGCGAATTACGCCTGCAGGCCTTCGCCGTCACCGAGCCGAATGCCGGCTCTGAAACGACCAGGCTGAAGACCTTTGCGGCAAGGAAAGGAGACCGCTATGTCGTCAACGGCCAGAAGATCTTCATCTCACGCGTCAAGCAATCGGATTTGATGCTATTGCTTGCGCGAACCACGCCCTACGATGAGCTGCAGGATAAGACGCAGGGCCTGTCCGTGTTCCTGGTAGACCTCCGAACCGTCCAGGGCAAGCTGGAAGTGCGACCGCTCGAGATGATGCTCAATCATCACACCAACATGCTCTTTTTCGAGGATGTGGAGATTCCGGCGGAAAATCTGGTTGGAGAGGAGGGGAAGGGCTTTCGGCACATCATCGATGGCTGGAATGCGGAACGCGTTCTGGTCGCCGCTGAAGCGATCGGCGACGGGCGCTGGTTCGTCGAGCGTGCGTCCAAGTACGCCAGCGAACGGGTCGTATTCGGCCGCAGCATTGGCGCCAATCAGGGCGTTCAGTTTCCCATCGCGCGGGCCTACGCGCACGTCGAGGCGGCCGACCTGATGCGTTTTGCCGCGGCGGAAAAACTCGACCGCAACGAGAAATGCGGAGCCGAAGCCAACATGGCCAAGTTCCTCGCGTCGGAAGCCGCATGGGAAGCTGCTAACGCATGTCTCGACGCGCACGGTGGTTACGGTTTTGCGCGCGAGTATGACGTCGAGCGCAAGTTTCGCGAGACCCGGCTCTACATGACCGCACCGGTGGCCAATAACCTGGTGCTGGCGTTTCTCGGCCAGAACATCCTCGGCATGCCGAAATCCTACTAGGACGCATCGTGAAGAACATGGATCAGCAAACCAGACTTCTGCGGTCCTGGATGTTCGTTCCAGGCGACAAGCAGCGGATGCTCGACAAGGCGCTGGGCCTGCACGTCGACGCGATCATGATGGACATCGAAGATGGCGTTGCTCCGGCGGAGAAGGACAACGCGCGCCGTCAGATCGCCGTCACATTGGATTCCACCGCTGCGCGACTTTCGAGCGACCCGGCGCTCAAGACGCCGGCTCGCTACGTACGCATCAACGCCGTCGGTTCCGAGCGAATGCGGGACGATCTCGCTACCGTCGTGCGGCCGGGTCTCGAGGGGCTGGTGATTCCCAAAGTCGAGACGCCCGGACAGATCGCCATCGTCGAGAATATCCTGGGACGCCGCGAAGTCGAAGCAAAGGTGCCGGGAGGATCCGTGCGCCTGCTGGTCGCCATCGAGAGTCCCATCGGTCTCCTCAACGCCTACGGCATCGCCTCGTCTTCCCGGCGGATCGTCGGTCTCATCTTTGGTGCCGAAGATTTCTGCCGCGAGATGGGGCTTCCCTTGCGACGCGAAGCCGAAGCGAGCGATCTCATCTATGCCCGCTCCCACATCGCGACGGCCGCCGCCGCCGCGCACGTGCAAGCGGTGGATGGCGTGTGGACGGATCTGAAAGATACCGAGGGCATGCGCAGACACGCGCTTCAGGCCCGACGTCTGGGCATGTCGGGTATTTCAATCATCCATCCGGGCCAAATCGACGCGGCCAACGCCGCATTTACGCCGACGCGGGAGGAAATGGAATACGCGGGCGAGGTGCTGCAGGCGTTCGAGGCGGCCCGGGCGCGAGGCGACGGCGCGATCGCCCTGCGCGGGCAACTGCTCGACTATCCAATCGTCGACCGGGCGCGCCAGACCATGGCGCTCGGCAAATCCCTGGGCGTCCCCGGGGCATGACGTCTGACGGAGGACTCCATGGCCGTGAAACCAGGTTGGGAAGGGCGGTACTTCGAGGATTTCGAAGTGGGCGACATCTATCGCTGCCGTCTCGGACGCACGCTGACGGAAGCGGACAACACTTGGTTTACGTTACTCACGAATAACACGAACCAGATCCATTTCAACACCGAATACGCCAAACGTACGGAATATGGCCGGCCGCTGATCAACAGCGCCCTCACGCTCGCCATCGTCGCCGGGATGGGCGTCGCCGACGTGAGCGAAAACGGCTTTGCACTCGGCTGGGACCAGATCGAGTTGCCCCATCCGCTGTTCGCGGGCGACACGCTCTATTCGGAATCGGAAGTCCTCGAGAAGCGCGAGTCCAGGTCCAAGCCGCAATTGGGGATCGTCAAGGTGCGCACGCGCGGCATCCAGCAGGAGGGCAAAGTCGTCATCAGTTACGCTCGCAGTGTCATGGTGTGGAAGCGCGCCCATGCACCGAACAAGGATCTCTTTCCCGAGGTCAAATCATGATCACTGACGCTCCGGCGAGCCGCTCCGCACTCACCGGCGTGCGCGTGCTGGCGCTGGAAACGTCTTTGTCGGGCCCGCATTGCACCAAGCTGCTCGCCGATTTGGGTGCGGAGGTGATAAAGATCGAAAAGCCGGGCGTCGGCGACGTCGTGCGTGGCTGGGACTCTGCCGTCAAGGGTCTTTCCTCGGGCTATGTCTTTGCCAATGGCAATAAGAAGAGTCTTGCCATCGACGTGAAGGCCGCGGCGGGCGTCGCTGCCGTCAAATCGCTAGCC
>Ga0209109_10002056_pt1 | contig 11026 bp, 11 predicted proteins | sample Rifsed10ft2_FD_184004 | JGI IMG/M metagenome (GOLD analysis project Ga0209109, IMG submission 184004) | Soil microbial communities from Rifle, Colorado, USA - sediment 10ft 2 (version 2) | ecosystem: Environmental > Terrestrial > Deep subsurface > Rock core/Sediment | place: Rifle, Colorado... | reverse complement strand
GGCCCCGGGCTAGCCCGACGAGTCCATGAGCGTTTCCGGGACATGGTGGCGGCGGGATTTCTCCAGGAAGTCGCCCGTCTGGCCGCTTCGCTTGGTCCGACCGCCGCCGGGGCGGTCGGCTACAAACAATTGCTACCCGTCGTGCGGGGTGAGGCCGCAGAAGAACTAGGGGTGAGCCAAGCGATTCGAGCCACCATGAGCCTGGCAAAGAGGCAGCGAACATATTTCCGCCGCGATCCCCGCATTGAGTGGGTACCGTGGTCGAGCGATCCGGACGAGCGCTACGAGCGGGTAAAACGATACCTGGTGGAGGAAGCGTGAAGTTTCTGAAGATGGAAGGTCTCGGCAATGATTTCGTGGTGCTCGAAGGTCCCCGCCGCGTCTCGGCCGGCGAGGTGGCTGCCTGGTGCGATCGCCGGCTGGGGATCGGAGCCGACGGGATCCTGGTCGTGACGCGGCTGGGAGACGACCGGGTCCGGATGGAGTATTGGAACGCCGACGGGAGTCCGGCCGAGATGTGCGGCAACGGACTGCGGTGTGTGGCCCGGTTGGCCCACGACCGCGGTTGGGTCGGCAGTGATGTTTTCACGGTGGTCACCGCCGTCGGGGACCGGGAAGCTCGGGTCGGTGGCCGGGTGACCGTCCAGGTGGGCGTCCCGGAACCGGGGAAGGAAGAATCCATCGAGGTGGCCGGACTCACCGTCCGTCCGATCAGTGTCGGGAATCCCCACGCGGTCGTGTTCGTCGACGACCCGGCCGGTACGCCGGTCGATGAGCTGGGCCCTCGTCTCGGCATCGATCCGATCTTTCCCGAAGGCACGAACGTCGAGTTTGCGGCGGTGCGTAGCCGGGGCCTCATCGAGTTGCGGGTGTGGGAGCGTGGCGTCGGTGAAACCCTGGCCTGCGGAAGCGGAGCTGCGGCGGCGGCGGCGGTGGCCCACCGGCTGGGCCGGGTCGGACCGACGACCACCGTCCGCTTGCCGGGCGGCGACCTGGAGGTAACCCTCGACGATCGGGGCGCCTGGCTGACCGGCCCGGCCAACTATGTTTTCGAGGGGGAGTGGTATGACTCAACCTGATCTTCGGGAACGAGCCCTGCTGGTTGCGGTCACAACCGGGGACGAAGCCGGGACCGACGCATCGCTCGCAGAGCTCGGTCGGCTGGTCGACACGGCCGGCGCCGACACGGTCGATGCGGTGGTGCAGCGCCGTGAGCGCCTCGATCCGGCCACGCTGGTGGGAAAGGGGAGACTATCCGATCTGCGCCAGGAGGTGGCGGCGGGGGATGTCGACGTCGTCGTGTTCGATCGTGAGATAACCCCCGCCCAGGAGCGCAACTTGTCCCGCGCTCTGGATTGTCGGGTCCTGGACCGCACCGCAGTGATCCTCGACATCTTCGCCCAGCATGCCACCAGCCGGGAAGGGAAGATTCAGGTGGAGCTGGCCCAACTCACGTACCGCCTGCCTCGCCTGCGCGGCAAGGGCATCGAACTCTCCCGGCTGGGAGGCGGTATCGGTACCCGGGGTCCGGGTGAGACGAAACTGGAAGTGGATCGCCGGCGGATCCTGAGCCGTATCAGCCGGCTGAAAAGCCAGTTGGGTGACCTGGAGCAGTCTCGACATACCAAGCGGGAGCGCCGCAAGCGTTGGGATATGCCGCTGGTGGCCATCGTCGGTTACACCAATGCGGGCAAGTCGAGTCTCCTCAATGCCCTCACCGGCTCCGACGCCCTCGTCCAGGATCGGCTATTCGCCACGCTCGACCCGACCACCCGACGTCTCGAACTTCATGATGGCCGGATCGTTTTGCTGTCGGACACCGTCGGGTTTGTCCGGCATCTTCCCCATCAGCTGATCGAAGCTTTCCAATCCACGTTGGAAGAGGCGACTGATGCTGATCTGCTACTGCATGTGGTCGATCTGGCCGACGAAGATCCGGATGCCAAGATCTCAGCCGTCCGGGAAGTGCTGGCCGAGATCGGTGCCGATCGTGTGCCGGAGCTGCTGGTAGGCAACAAGGCCGATGCGGCGCCGGACCACGCCCTGGCTCGTTTCGAGGGTGCCCATCCCGAAGGGGTCATCGTGTCGGCCGCGCAGCGGTCCGGGCTGGAGGTGCTGAGCGAAGCACTCTGGCAGGTGTTGTCCCGGCAGTATCGTGAAGTTCAGCTGCTCATCCCCTTCTCGGCCGGATCGGCGGCGGCCCGGGTCCACGAGGTGGGTGAGATACTGGCCGAGGAATACCGACCCGATGGCGTGTGGTTTCGGGCCCGGCTCTCCCTGGCAGAGACGCAACGCCTCAGTGGGTACGTGATCGATGCTCGGCAACCCGTACGCTGATCCTCTCAGCGAACCGCCCGCAGTACGGCGACGACTTTGCCGATGAGTTGAACACCGTCTTCGAACACCATCGGCTCATAGGCGGGGTTCTCGGAGATGAGCCGGACGAAGTTGCCGTGCTTTTCGAACCGTTTGACCGTTGCTTCCTCTCCGTCCACCAACGCGGCCACAATCTCACCGTTGGCGGCGTCCTGCTGGCTGCGGATGACCACATAGTCGCCGTCGAGAATCCCGGCGCCCACCATGGAGTCTCCCCGCACGGCCAGCATGAACACCGGCCCGGTGCCGGTGAATTCGGTCGGGAGGGTGAAGATCTCCTCGATCTGCTCTTCGGCCAGGATGGGTGATCCGGCCGCGATGCGTCCCAGCAGCGGGACGTCCCGGTGGGGGCTCCGTTCGATGTGCTCCGTGCCGCCCTCGACGACCTCGATCGCCCGGGGTTTCGACGGGTCACGCCGCAGGTATCCGGATCTGACCAGAGCCGAGAGATGGCTGTGAACGGTGGAGGGGGAGCGCAAGCCCAGCACTTCACCGATCTCGCGCACCGAGGGCGGGTAGCCCCGTTCGGCCACCTTGGTGCGGATCAGTTGAAGGATCTCTCGTTGCCGGGTGCTCAACTCGTCCATGGCTCTGCCTTCCTCGAACGTGTGTTCCCAATGTACCGTCCCGGCCGACCGGAATCAAACATATGTTCGGTCTCCGTGTCCGTTGACCGAAAGGGGGTCCGCTCTGCAAGCAAGTTCTTCTTGACACCGAACACATGTTCGATATGATAGGCGAAAGACACGAACACCTGTTCGATCAGGTTTCTGTCACACCCGGTTCATAAAGTGAGCCGCAGATGGCGAAAGCGCCACCCGGACATGTACAGCAGGAGGGGAAGGTATGACGATCCGCATCAGCACTCTGACGAGAGCTGTAGTTCTCCTCACCGCGGTTGCCATTGTCTTCTTCCTCCTGCTGACGTCCGGTGCCGGGGCCGGCAACGAGGTCCGGCCGACCGGCATGCACGTCATCGTTAGCGGCGAATCGCTTTGGTCGATTGCCGCTCAGCACACCCAACCGGGCGAGGATGTCCGCACCATCGTGTTCGACATCAAGCGCATGAACCGGTTGGGACAAAGCGTTATCCGGGCCGGCGATCAGCTCATGGTGCCACTCGGCTCTTAGCGGACCGGGCCTCGAGATGGGTTCACGGTCGCTCCGCATCGGGTACCCTCGGTGCGAAATGCAATGCCCGTTTTGCGGATCGTCGCGGACGCGTGTGGTGGACAGCCGGCCGATCGATAGGGGTTCGGCGATCCGTCGCCGCCGTGTGTGCGAGGACTGTGAGAATCGCTTCACGACGTATGAGCGACCCGTGGTAGCGCTGGTGGTTCGCAAACGCGATGGTCGATTCGAGCCGTTCCAGGTTGAGAAGATCCGGGCCGGATTCCAGAGTGCCCTGGCCGATCGTCCGGTCACCCGCAAGAAGCTCGAAGCGATGATCGGCGAAGTGGAAGCTGCCGCCCGCGCCCACGGTTCCCGGGTTGATTCGGATGACATCGGACGGGCGGTGCTGGCCCAGTTGCGGGAGGTCGATCAGGTCGCCTATTTGCGTTTCGCCAGTGTTTACAAGGAGTTCCAGGGGGCGCGGGACTTCGAGCGGGAGATGGCTGCCCTGGAGGGCAAAGGCGATACCACTGGCTAACCGAGGCCGGCCGCCAGGCCGGCCAGCGTCGTGTCGAACCGGTCGATTTCGTCGGCCGCCCAGGCGGCCACGGCTTGTAGCGGAACCGAGATCCCCGTTTTCAACTCGCCGACCGCGGTCTGCAACTCTGTGACCAGAGCGGTTGCGGCGGCCAGGTCGGTCGTTCGGAGCGCCGACAGGTATTCGACCTGCCACACCGCGTATCGATCGGCGACCGCTTGCGCCTGGGTACGGTGGGCCTCGAATGCCGGATCATGCGGGAGAGCGGCGATGGTGTCCAGGGTGGCTGCCAGTCCCAGGGCCAGTTCAACGCCCAGAGCTGAGATCTCGTCGGGGGCCGCGGTGGTGGGCAGTTGGGGGATCGTGAAGGCTTTGTCGAACAACAGACGGTAGGTGAGCGCGTCGCCGAGGCGTCGCTCGATGGCAAGCCCGTCTTGTGAGGCGTTGGCCATCTGGGAACGCAGGGGCGCGAGCGCGTCGAGCGTGTCACGTGATACGAGGGGCGGGGTGCTGGAGAGTGGCTCCGAGGCGGTCGTAAAGAGGTGGCGCGAGGCTGTGTCGACCTGGGAGAGGGCAACCGCCGCGTCGGATAGGTCTTCGATGGTGACCGCCGGGTCGGTGATGGCGAGCATCACCTCCCGGGCGATGGGTAACACGTCCTGCGCCTGGGTGACGGCGATGCGATACGTGACGGTGGCTTCCTTGGCGATCCGGGCGGGCCAGCGGACCCCGATCAGCAGCACCGCCACGGCGATCGCCAAGACCAGCCCGGCGGAAACGATCACCGACCATCGAAAAGTTCGGGAGGGAATATCGGCGAAGTCGCTTGCTTTCAGATCGGCAGCAGGCCGGACTGCTTCGTGTTCTTCGGTGGCGAACCAGAGACGCTCGATGAGGGTACCGGTGTCGGTGTGGCTGTCGTCCACCATCCGCATGTCGGACAAGGTCGGCAACCTGTCCAGCCCTGCCTTTTGAGTAGTCGCCTCCTGGGCCGGGGCTTGCCAGACCGGCCGGGGGCTGGTCATGGTGGTGAAGGTCGGCTCGTAGCCGGCTTCTTCGTCCAGGCCGAGCATCTCCAGCATCGAAGAGCTGTAGACCGAGCGGGGAGCCGATTCGGGATGGAGCCAGTCGGCGGCGCCAACCGGACCGAGCGCCACCGGGCGGGGGTTCGGCTGGAGGGTGAGTCGGGCTGCCGGGGCGGGCATCTCGGTGGGTTGGGCGGCCGGCCCGGGTTGCCGGGGGACGGGTCGGGCTGTCGAAGCAGGCCCGCCGGCGGGCTTGGATGCCGGGCGTGCGGGTGGGGAGGACGGCGGGGTTGGTTTGAGCCGGGGCTCGGGGTCGGCGACTCGACCTGCGGGGTGACTGCCGTTGGCCCGATGATGACCAGCCGTCATGATGCGGCCGGGGCGGAGCTTCTCCCAGCGGCTCGGGGCGCGGTGCCGTCCCCGGTGTGATTCGAGGATGGGGGTGGTGATGGTGTGCCCGGCAAGACATCGACCGTCGCCGACGGTGATTGTTGCTTCGCAGGTTGTACAGTAGGCGTGCGGCACTCGTTTCTCCGTCGTGTGCCTCCGCCCATGAAAGCCCCACGACTTGCCCATGCAGATTAGCTTCCGCAAGCTCGATAGTGAACTACCTACGCCCGGCCACGCCCATCCCGGCGACGGCGGGGTCGACCTCTATGCGCGCCAAAACGTGCGACTGGAGCCGGAAGCCTGGACGATGGTGCCGACCGGCATCGCGGTGGCGATCCCGGACGGGTATGCCGGACTGGTGGTACCGCGGAGCGGCCTGGCCGCCCGTCTCGGGGTGGGGGTGGTCAACGGGCCGGGGTTGGTCGACGCCGGGTATCGGGGGGAGATAAACGTGATCCTGATCAACCACGGTCCCGAACCATTGGAGCTATCGCGGGGAGAGCGGATCGCCCAACTAGCGGTGGTTCCCGTCGTTCAGCAGGAGTTCGTTGAAGTGGATGAGCTTCCCGGGTCGGCGCGTGGAGAGGGCGGATTCGGTTCGACCGGCCGGTGAGCGGCGTTGTTGCTGGTCGCGCCCAGCCATTACACTGTCGACCACTCAGGCGGAAGTAGCTCAGTTGGTAGAGCGCAACCTTGCCAAGGTTGAGGTCGCGGGTTCGAGCCCCGTCTTCCGCTCCGGGAGGGGCGACTTGTCGCCCCTCTTTTGGCGACGTGGCCGAGTGGTTTAGGCACGGGTCTGCAAAACCCGTTACACCGGTTCGATTCCGGTCGTCGCCTCGGGTGGCGGGTGTTGGTACACTCTGGGTCCCAACGGGCGCTTAGCTCAGGGGGAGAGCGCTTCCCTGACGCGGAAGAGGTCGAAGGTTCAAATCCTTCAGCGCCCACCAGAGAACCCCCTAGAAATAGGGGGTTCTAGCTATCGACCGGGCAGGTCGATCGCTTTGGCAATGCCCGGTGGGTGTATGGTGGGCGCACCAGCGGCAGCGACCTGGCGGTCGATGGCCTCAGCGGCGAGGTCGGTAATCCCTGCCTGCATGTGTCCGTTCGCACGAAAGCTGGTCGAGTAGTCGGAATACCGCATGGCTGCCTGCACAACCTGGGTAGTGGCTTCCCGCTGAACCAGCGCTCCAGTCGTGTGCCGGAAGACATGGTTCTCACCGTTGATCTCCGGCCGTCCGATTGCCGCAACCGCTGGTACAAGTACCCTTCTCCGCCAATTTGAGTAACGGATTGGCTTCCCAGTGGTTTGCTCCTTTGGGTCGCCGTTTGAGGGTTTGGGCTGGTGGGTGCGGAGCCGGTAGGAATCACCGTCGATGTTGAACACGACGCTCTTGTGTAGGAGGCGGTCCAACATGGCGGCGGCGATGGTGGTGTCGGTGAAGATGTCACCCCACGAATCTGGTTGGTGGTCAAGATCACTGACCCTTTCAGATAGCGTCTCGCGATGACCTGGAACAGTGCTGCGGCGTCTTCTGCGGGCATGGGGAGATATCCGAGCTCGTCGATGATCAAGACGGCAGGGCCGGAGAAGAACCGCATAGTGGCGGCCCATCTGCCCTCGAGGGCGGCCCGGCGGCAGCGGGCGGCGAGGTCGGCTGCGGTGGTGTAGTAGACCCGATAGCCGGCATCGATGGCGGCGTGTCCGAGGGCGATCGCCAGCATGGTTTTCCCGACGCCGGGTGGCCCGATGAACAGGACGTTGGTGGCGTCATCGACGTAGCTGGTGGTGGCCAGCTCTCTGATCAGGGCTTGGTCGATCGATGGTTGGGCTCCGAAGTCGAAGTCGCTGATGGTCCAGGGGGCGGGGAAGTTCGCGAACCGCATCCTGGCGTCCCAGCGGCGCTGCTCGGTGGCCGCAACCTCGATACGTAACAGCTGTTCGAGGAACTCGGTATGACCCGTCTTGCCGGCACGGGCCGCCTCGAGCTCAGCGGGCAACGCTTCAGCAACCGCTCCCAACTTCAGATAGGAGAGGTGACCGCGGAGTTGCTCATAGATCGAATCCTTGTTCATCATGCACCGTGCTTACGGTCGATGAACCGTTGATACGTGGCGAGATCGATGACCGGACGGGCTCCCCTCCTCGCCGGCCTGTCGTTGCTGACAGCCAGCTTGGAGAGGACCCCACCCGATCACGGGTATCTCTCAGGAGGTGGGGAATTTCAGTGAGCAGGTCTGGGGAGTTTCAATGAGCGTGGTCATCGGGCTTTACAACCAATCGCGGCGGTGGAACAGCATGAAGAGGGTGCCCGACACGATGACGATGAGGGCGCCGGACAGGATGACACCCGAGGTCTGACCGGAGCCGGGGAAGGGAAGGTTCATGCCGTAGTAACCGGTGATCAGTGTGGGGACGGCGATGATGGCAGCCCAGCTGGTGACCTTCTTCACGATCTGGTTCTGGTGGTAGTCACGCAGGCTGAGGTTGGTCTCGACGATGGTGCCGGTCAGGTCGCGCAGCGCATCGGTGGCCTCGGAGACCCGCAGGAGATGGTCGTAGAGGTCCTGGTAGTAGGGGTACAGGTCTTTGGAAACGGCGGAGTTCTCCCGGCGCATGAGCCCGGTGACAACTTCGCGCATGGGAACCACGAGACGGTGGAAGCGCACCAGTGCCCGCCGCATCTGGAACCAGTGCCGCTGATCGGAAGGGTTGAGGGGGTGCTCCGAGAAGATGCCGTCGCTGACCTTGTCGTAGTAGTCGTCGAAGCCCTGGACGGCATCGAAGTAACCGTCGATCACGCGGTCGAGCAGGCCGTAGAGCAGAAAGCCAACGCCCTCGGCCGTGAGGTCGGGGGAGCGGTCCCAGCGGTCCAGCACCGGTCCAATCGCGAACCCTTCGTCCTTGCGGACGGTGATGAGCCAGCGGCTGCTGATGAACGCGTCGACCTCGGTCACGTCGAGCTGCCCCTGGTCCGGGTCGATTAGGACGCCGTGGCATGACAGGAACAGGTGAGTAGCGTATTGGTCAACCTTAGGGCGCTGGTGAGGCCCGAGCGCGTCTTCAACGGCGAGCTCATGGAGGCCGAGCTCGCCGGCCAGCTCGTCGAGCTGCTCTTTGGAAGGGGCGCAAAAATCGACCCACACGATGGTGTCCGGCCGGTCGAGGAATTCGGATACCTCGGCCACCGAGAAGCCTTCGGCTTCGAGGATGCCCCTGTGGTACAACCTGGTTTGGGCGTCGCCCATGTCGTCCTCCAGTCCGAAGTTGTCGAGAGCGGACCCATCCCGTTGCCGGATGACCCGATCATGCAGCGTGTCCAGCGCGTCGCCGGGTGTTTGGCACCGTGGTCGCAACCGGGTCGTCCGCAAACCTTAGCCGAGGGGAGGTCCCGCACTCCCGGGGCTGACATGGAAACCTCACGTTTGCCACATAGATATCTTCCTAATAGGGCAAACTGAGAAAACAGGCGTCGAACACCCCGTGTCCGTGCACAGGCCAGGCCCTCACTGCCCGACCCGTCCGCCGGCCACCGGGTACAGTCAGGTCATATCGCAGCAAACGGAAGTCTGGCCCTAGGGTCAACCGGCGGTCGGCGATACAGCTGAGCGTCCCCACGATCAGCTCCACCCCGGAGGTGTGGGTCACAGTCGTATCTGAGAAGGCAACCGCGTTCAGATGAGCGCCTTGTTGGCTTAGATCGAACCCGACTCCGACCGGTGTCCGTAGTTATCGGAGACGTAGGAGGAGACAGTATGGCCAAGAAATGGGGAGTATCCAAGATCCTGCTGGCGGGAGCGGTAGTGGCATTTGTGTTAGCCACGGTGGGTGTGGAGCTAGGCGACTTGAATCTGATAGCGCTCGGCCTGGCTCTGGGCTTCGCAAGCTTCGTCGTGTAAGCAGGAAGTGCGCCCTAGCGTCGCTGTCCGAGGCTGCCGGGGCGCGTTCTTATGGGGTGGCCCAATCGACAACGGTCCGGCCGCGCCCTCACAAGCGTCGGGGCAACTCCCGCACGATGGTCCAAACCGGTGACCGATAGGCTGACTAGATGAACGTGGCTGAAGGCGAACACCAAAGTGCTGACATACCGCTTGCTGCGCTCGTGCCGGGGGTTCAGAAGTAACACCTGACGCCGACGCAGCGCAGAATGCTGCTTGTGGGCGGACCAGGCCAGATTCGGCGATGAAAGTGCTCGCGCGGCCTCAACCGAGTTGGGAAACGACCTCCGACTGCTCGGCGTGGAAGGCTCAGTCGCAGGGTGATCCGGTTAACCGGTTCCCACCGACAGAATGTTGCCTTCACTGTCTTTGAACCAAGCGGCGCTTACCAGGCGACCCTCCGCCTCGAATGTGGCGATGTTGTTCTTGGTCTCCACGCCCGGAATGTCGTAGTCCTCGAACACAACGCCTTTGGTCTTCAACTCGGCGACAACTGACTCGATGTCGTCCACTTCAAGGGCCATTGCAGTGGCTTGGTTGGTCCCTGCGAACTGGCTCGGGTAGAGCAGAAAACGGCCGGAGCCCACGCTGTAATAGGCACCTACTTCCTCCGACTCCGTCGGCTTCAGTCCCAACTTGTCGGCGTACCAAGCCTTGGCCCGCTCCATATCGCTAGCGGGCATCGTGGCGTTCGCTGCGTTGAAATCGACCATGGATTCCTCCCCTCGGGGTGGGCCGAAGGCCTCTCAGAACTGGAGAGGCTTCGCCTTCACGGTGTGGAGTTAAAGCATACACGGGTCCAAGAGCGCCTGGTCTGAGCGTGAGTCTTGACAGACAGGGACCGCAAAGAGCGGTACGTATTCAGCGGGCGTAGTCATGCCACCCCATCCACCGGGATCATCTACAACATGGAGATTGAATCACCAGCGGACCGGGGCACCATACAAACTGATCGCGGATGTAATCCGACGACGCATCTATCCCAAGAAGCATCCAACAGGGCGCACCCGTCACCCTTGGCAAGGTCAACTACAACCACACATAACAACCACATATCGACCGGGCGTAGTCACCTCCGGCGCGCGGACCGCCTGTCGTCGGTGGGGGCGGGTGGCGAGGCGTTGACCGGACTGGCGGGGCGGCGGTTCCAGGTCAGCCGAGCACGGTGACGGTGCCGGTCATCGACGGGTGGATGGTGCAGTGGTAGCTGTGGGTGCCCGGCGACAGGGTGGTCGTGAACGTTTCGCCCGGTTGCAGCTTTTGGTCGGCCGACCCATCGTCGAAGGTGACGGTGTGAGTCGTCGAGTCGTCGTTGGTCCAGGTGATCTCCTGACCGGACGCCACCGTTACCTCGGCGGGGGTGAAGGCCAAATTCTTGATGGAGATCTCGGCCGGTTGGTCACCCGACGATGACGGGACGGTTCCCAATTGGGCGGTGGTGGATGTCGTCGTTGCCGACCCCGAACAACCCGCCAGAGTGGCGAGCGCGACCAGGGCCAGCACGATCATGACTTTTCGCAATTCAGGCTCCTTGATACGAGGGGAAAGCACATGCGGCTTTGCCGACTGATTCTCGGTACGGCAACGCCTATTCAGAGCGCCCTCGGTTTCGTTCCCGGAGGCAGCGTTGTGGCGAAGGCTAACAAGC
>Ga0209109_10002052_pt1 | contig 11036 bp, 11 predicted proteins | sample Rifsed10ft2_FD_184004 | JGI IMG/M metagenome (GOLD analysis project Ga0209109, IMG submission 184004) | Soil microbial communities from Rifle, Colorado, USA - sediment 10ft 2 (version 2) | ecosystem: Environmental > Terrestrial > Deep subsurface > Rock core/Sediment | place: Rifle, Colorado... | reverse complement strand
CACGGTCTTCTCAGCATCTTCTTCAGCAAAGCCGATCCACGCCAGGCGATATCCACCAAGGTTTACGGCGATCCGACATATGTCCTGAAGTAAGCCGGACTCGTCCGTCGCCCGCACCAGCGTCTGGTTGCACTCACTGAGAACCCTCAGCGCGCGGTCGAACCTGCGCAGCTCTTTCTCCGCTCGCTTGCGTTCGGAGACGTCGCGCAAGATGACAGTTAGGATGATCTCCCCATTTTGGCTCAATCTGGAGATGGAGGCCTCGGCGGGAAACTCCGTGCCGTCTTTGCGTTGCCCAACCACATCGCTGCGCTCGCCCATACGTCTGGTGGCCTTGGGTTCGGCAGCAAAGTCACGGATATGCTGCTTGTGCACCTCAACGAGGCGGGTCGGCAGGAGCAGATCGAGCGGCTGGCCCAGGGCCTCCTCGCTGCGGTAGCCAAAGATTCGCTCGGCGCCCTGATTGAAGAGGATAATCCGCTGGTCCGCATTCACGGCGAGGATGGCGTCGGCAGCGATGTCAAGAATGCCCACGAATCGTTCCTCGGTGGCGCGGCGGCGGGCCTCGGCGCGCTCGGCTTCGGCCCGTTGCGCCTGGAGAGATGTCGCCATGTCGTCAAAGGCACGGGCAAGTTGATCCAGTTCCCCCTTTCCGTAAGGCAGTCCGGTGCGCGCACTAAGATCCCCAGTCCCCAGCCGCTTGGTCGCCTCGACCAGCGCCCGCAGGCGGCGCAGCAGGAGCAGGTCGCCGGCCCACCAGGCCGCCGCCAGCGCGACCAGGATGACGACGGCCAACCCGACGAAATTGCGGAGGAGCAGACGGTTCGCACCCGCATAGGCCACAGCGGTGGGAATGCCGATGCTGACGAAGGGACCCCCGGCCTCTGGCAATCGGGTCAGCGGGGCAAAGGCATATAGACGTCGAACCCCATCCACACCGGTCGCTTCTGTTGTCCCTTCGCCACCCTTGACTAGGATGGCCTTGATACTGGGCACCTCCGGCAGCGATCGCCCCACCCACCGCTCCGGGTCGGGATGCCGCACCAGGATCGTGCCGCGGGCATCCACCACGCTGAGCGCGGCGCCCGGGGGCAGCTGGGCCTCCGCGGCCAGCTCGTTAAGCCAGCTAAGACTGAGGGCGGCGAAAACCACGGCCTGCACCTGCCCGGTACTGTCCAGCAGGGGATAGCCGGCGTTGACCGAGGCCTTCCCGGTGACGCGGCCGATCTGGTACTCGCCGACGGCAAACCCGCGCGTCTGCACGGCTCGCCGGAAGTACGCGCGGTCGGCGATGTTCACCTGTTGCGTGAAGGGTGCGGCGCTGCAGAAGACGTTGCCCGCGGGGTCGGCCGCGCCCAGGTTGGCATACCGTGGATAGAGACGCAGGAGGTCGAGGAGCAGCGCAGTGCAGGCGGCGTCCTGCCGCCGGCGGACCTCCGGGTACCGCGCCATGTCGATGAGGAGCACCCGCGTCTCGTCGATCAGCCGCTTCTGTTCCGCCGAGGTCAAGCGGACCAGTTGCATGGCCTCCGCCTGCACGCGGGCCGCGGCCGACCGCCGCTGCTCCAGGCCGGTGTACAGGGTGAGCGCCAGCCCGGGCAGGCCGGCCAGCAGCACGAGCACCAGCAGGCTGACCCGCACACTGGATAGGCGCAGAGATCCTATCAACACGCGCCTGATCACCCAGCTACCTCATCCTTCGAGTTCCCCATGACAAGAAAACCCTGAAGGCGCAAAAACCGCGCCCCAGGGTCGAGAGCGTCGGTCCTTTCGGCAACCCGGCCGGCTCTATGAGCCCCAAGGCTTTGCGCCCTATCCTCGCGGATAGTTTGCCCTTCTCGAGTCCCGCTGATATTTAGCTCAGCAAACTATCTATTCCCCACGAAAAACGGCGATAGACCCGCCTAAACCTTGCTCCCACGGGTTTCTGCGCCGCGCCGGTAGCGCGCGGGTTACGCTCTTGCCGGCGTTCTCCCGGCGGGACCCGCGCCCAGGCGGAGGTAGATCTCCCGCAGAGCCCCGGCCCGGTCGATGTAGTGGTAGACGCTGATGGGGTCCAGCGCAATCGGCGCTTCGCCGGCCAGAATACGCGGCGCCGTAGGATCGCCGGAGAGGCGCACGGTCACCGTGAGGAAGAGTTCATCCACGAGGCCCTGGCGCAGCAGGGCGGTGGCCAGGCGCGGGCCGCCCTCGGCGAGCACTCGGCGCATCCCGCGCGCCGCCAGGTAGCGCAGCGCCGCCTGTATGTCCACCAGGCCCGCGTCATCCGCCGCGACTACGACCACTTCAACGCCGAGCGCACGTACGCGTTCGATGTCGGCGGGCCGCGCCCGCGCCGTCGTGAGCAGCAGCGACGGATACTCCCGGCCCGTGAAGAAGCGCTTGCCCAAGACGGTCTCGTCGAAAGAGGCATCGGCCGTCAGCACCACCGCCGTCGGTGTGGGCGGCAGGCCCGCCGCCTTCCGCCGGGCGCGCAGGTGTGGGTGCGTGCCCGCGACGACGTCTTCCGCCCGCAGCGTGCCGGCGCCGGCGAGCACCGCGTCCACCGCGCCGTGCAGCGTACGGTAGAGGTAGTGGTCCACGGCGGTGCCGATGGTCCAGGCCCGCCCGCCGATCGCGGCGGCCCCGTCCAGCGTCTGCACCATGTTCAGCGCTACGAACGGGAGCGGCTCCCGCGGCGGGAAGGTCAGGTCCGCGTACACGTGCTCAAGCGGGACGTCGCGCGGCGCCGGTTCGTCGCGGTGGTAGATGAGCCGCAGCGCGGCGGGGAGGTCCGCGGTCACGACGAGACCGGGGTGATGATCAGGCAGACCGGAAAGCGCTTCGTGTCCGTATAGTACGAGTTGACCATCTGCCGGCCGTACTTCTCTGCGAACAGGTCGGTGACGCGCGGGAGTGCGGCGCCGGCGTCCGTGATCGGTTCTAACCTGCCCGCGTAGCGGCGCTCCCCCACCTCAACCAGCGCGGAACCGGCCCGCTGCAGGTTCCGGTACCAGTCGGTACCGCGGCCGTGGCGCCGCGCGTAGGCCATCAGGTAGATGCGGCCCGGCTCGAAGGCGAACCAGAGTTCCACGCGGTGGGGCCGACCGGTCCGCCGACCTGGGGTCACCAGGTACATCTCCCGCTGCCGGCGCAGATAGACCTCGTCGGGGGCGGCGGGCTTCGGACCGGACGAAGACTTCCGGGCGGGGGTCACTCCGCGGGCGGGCGGAACCGCTCGATGGGATTCTGGCAGTCCCGGCAGTAGTAGATGGCGCGGCAGAGCGTCGGGCCGAAGGGATTCTCCAGTGTGGTGTTGGTCGAGCCGCAGTAGGGGCAGACGACCGGCTCGGCCATGCGCCGCTGGGGCAAGCTCAAACCGTAGGCCGCCAGGCGCGCCCGGCCGCGTTCGCTCATCCGGGCCATCGTCCAGGGCTCTTCGAAGGTGAGGTCCACCGTCACCTCCGCCACTCCCGGCAGCGCCAGGACCCTCCGCCGGATGTCCTGCCGCATCACCTCGATCGCCGGGCAGGCGGAGAAGGTGGGGACCATCCGCACGCGCACGCGGCCGCCCTCGACCGTGACGTCGCGGATCAGCCCCAGGTCGGTCACCGTGATCGGGAGTTCCGGATCCTCGACCGTCTCCAGGGCCTGCCAGATCTCGGTCTCGGTCGTCTGCGTCGCGCGCATCTCTTCTACCACTTCACCCCCGGCTCCAGCCGGCGCACTTCGGTCATCTCGTCCAGGAGCGCGACGAGGTCGGGCGAGTGCTCGCCGCGCCGGCCGCCCACAGCTGCGGGTCCCCCGGGCAGCCGGAGATCTAGCCCGCCGCAGAGTTCAACCACACGCTCCCGCCACCGCTGGTTTTGCCTGGCGGAGGACTCGGCGAGCAGTCCCGCGCCCAGCAGATCCGCCTCGCCGGGGGTCGGCTCGAAGAGCCCGAGGGCCTCCGGCCAGACCGCGTCCAGCGCCGCCTGCACGTGCGCGTGGCTGTCCGGCGTGGCACGGGCCAGTCGGTCGAGCCAGGTCTCCCCGTACATCCGATGATACTTCTCCTCCCGCTGCAGCGTACGGGCCAGCGCGGGCAAGGTCTCCAGGGGACTGTGGCTCAACACCTCCAGCCGCACCGCGTCCGCCAGCTCGTAGAGCACGAGCCGAACAATGGTGAAGCCCCAGTCGCCGTTCGGTCGTTCCAGCAGCACGACGTTCCGGAATGCCTCCGGCGGCCGGTCGAAGACCGCCGCGTCCAGGAGGTCCTCGTACTGCCCACTGAGGGCCAGCAACTGCTGGTAGAAGAGGCGGGCGTGCCCCATCTCCTCCTGCGCGATGGACGAGAGGGCCACGTCGGATTCGATGTCCGGGCCCAGCCCGGTCCATTCCGAGTGCCGGTGCCCGAGGATCAACTCGTCGTCGGCGACCGCGAGGACGTACTCGCGCAGCGCCTGGGCGACGTCGGGGTGCTGCAGCGCCGTGGCCCGCCCCATCGTCTAGCCGCCCCGCTTCCGGTAGACGCGCTGCTGCTCCCGGTAGCTGCCGCCGAAACGGTAGCTCTTGTCGATCGCCGGGTCGAACATGTCCGCGTCCTCGTAGGAGGTGGCTTCGATACCCGCGAACGGGACCACCCAAAGGTTCACGCAGGGGTCGCGGCGGGCGAACTGTTCCTTGGCTAGCACGAGTGCCATCTCCGGGTCGCTGGCGTGCACGTCGCCGACGTGCACATGGGGATCGTTCTTTGTGTCCTGGCGGAAGACGGCGTAGATGTGCCCCGCCTCCACCTCGCTCGCGCCCACCAACCGCCACAGCGGGGGCATCGCCGCTACTCGGTCACCTCGGTGCGCGCGAACATCAGGGCGGAGTAGTCCAGGTTCTGCGCCGCCAGGCCCAGGTGGCGCAGCATCGCCATTACCTGGGCCCGGTGGTGGATCTCATGGAACAGCAGCTGCGCGGCGATACCCCCGGAAGTGGTGCGGAAGCGCAGCGCCTTTTGTGCTGGCGTCGGCGTGCCCGCCCCGGGTGGGGGCGGCATCGCGGCGTACTCCACCGACCGGCTCCAGTCGGCGATCTCCCGCAGCGTGCGCTTCGTCTCTTCGCTCTGCGCCCGCCAGGCCGCCTCAAACGGCGCGTACTCCGCGTCGTAGAAGCGCGTGAAGGGCCGGTCCTCCAGCGGTGGGACCGGCTCGCCCAGCAGCCGCCGATTATACAACCACTCCGCTGCGGCCACGTGCACCAGCGTCGCGCGGATCGTCTTGTGACCGAAGGGGAACTCGCGCGTGTACTGGTCCGGCGGCAGCGGGCGGACGAAGTCCAGCAGCTTCTGCCGCGCGGTGAGCAAATACTCGTAGAGGGCTGCGGGGTGGAATCCGTCCGCCGTCATGCCGCCCGCCCCCAGCGCTCCACCGCCTCATGCACCCAGCGGTGCCGCCGCCAGACCTCGTTACGCAGCGCCAGACGCGCCGCGGACTTCGGCCCCTCTCCCTTGATCACGCGCTTGAACTCCTCCCAGTCGGGCTCGGTGTAGACGTAGACCTGCTGCTGCGGATCCCAGCGCAGGTTCGGGTCGGGCAGCGGCAGCCCGTACTCCTGGATCAGCGGCACGAACTGGCGGAGGAACTGCTGCCGCAGTTCGTCGTTCGTCTTCACCTTGATGCGCCAGCGCATCATCGTCTCCAGGTGCGGCGAGGCGACATCATGCGGGCCGAAGAACTGCATGATCGGGGTCCACCAGCGGCGCAACGCGTCCTGCAGCATGGCCCGCTGCCGGGGTGTGCCCTCGGCCAGGGTCTTGAAGTTGTCGATGCCCAGGCGGATGTGGAAGTCCTCCTCGTAGCAGATGCGTTTCAGTACGCGGGCGTACGGCGCGTACGAGGACGACCGCAGGGATCCCTGCGTTTGCATCGCCGCGCCGTCGACGAAGACCTGGATGACGGCGACATCGGCCCAGGTCTCCGCGGGATAGTGGAAGACGTTGTGGAACTTGGAGCGGCCGGCCAGGAGGTCTTCGATCATCTGCCGCCGCGGCTTCCCCAGGTCCTCCGCCACGCGGTAGAGCAGTTGCCCGTGCCCGACCTCGTCCTGCACCTTGGCCACGAGCTGCATCTTGCGGGCCAGGGTCGGCGCGCGGGGGATCCACTCCCGCTCCGGCAGGGCCCCCATGATCTCGGAGTTGGCGTGCATCTGGATCAGACGGAGGCACTCGAAGCGGTACTGCGGGGGCAGCCACTCGCCGGCTTCGATGCGGTCGCCGCGGGCGATCCGCTCCTCAAAGAGAGCGAGCCGTTCGGGATCTTCGGGAGCGACGGGCTGATCGCGCTGCGGTTCGGACATGGCTAGCACTTAGTATGCCAGAAACCCCCGGCAGGGCGCTACGCCGCCGCCGGGGAATGCCTTGTGCAGTCCACCTGAGGAGTGACACCCCATGGAACCGTCAGTCACCTCCGTCCTGCTCCGTCTGGGCGCGGTGCTCGCGCTCGTCGCGGCGAACGGGATGTTCGTGGCCGCGGAGTTCGCCATTGTTTCGGTCCGGCGCACCCGGCTCATCCCGCTGATCGAGCGGGGCTCCAAGCGGGCCCGCCGGGTGCTGCGCGCGGCGGAGAAGCCGGACGCCTTCATCGCCGCCACGCAGTTGGGGATCACGATGGCCAGCCTGGGGCTGGGGTGGATCGGCGAGCCCGCGGTGGCGCGGCTGCTCGAACCGCTGGTCGCCGCGCTGCCGGTCGCCCTCCGCGAGGCCACCGCCTTCGCCGTGGCCGGCACGCTCGCCTTCGTCCTGATCACCGCCCTGCACATCATCGTGGGCGAACTGGCGCCCAAGAGCGTGGCATTGTGGAGTCCGGAGTCGACCGCCCTGGTGGTCATCCCGCCCACCGATCTCTTCTACCGCATTTTCAAGCCGTTCATCTGGCTGCTCAACGGCACCGCCAACGCGGCCCTCTCCGTCTTCGGCCTGCGCGCCCCCAGCGGCCGGCACGTCTACTCTCCCGAGGAGATCGGGCTGCTCGTCACGGAGAGCCGCCGTGCCGGCGTCGTGGAAGAAGCGGAAGCGCTGCTCGTGCACCGCGTCTTCAAGTTCGCCGACACGCTCGTCGAAGAGGTGATGGTGCCGCGGGTCTCCGTGCGCGGCGTCCCCGACGACGCCGCCGTGCAGGACGCCGTGACCGTGGTGCGCGAGGCCGGCTTCAGCCGGCTACCGGTCTTCGCCGAGGACCTGGACCACATCGTGGGGATGGTGCATGCGAAGGACTTGCTGGTGGCGCAGGCGGAGGACCGCGGGCCGGAACCGGTGGACCGCGTGATGCGCCCCGTGCTCTACGTCCCGGAGACGAAGCCGGTGGTGGACCTGCTGGAGGAGATGCGCCGCCAGGGGATTCAGCTCGCCGTCGTGCTGGACGAGTTCGGCGGCACCTCGGGCATCGTGACGATCGAAGACCTGCTGGAGGAACTGGTCGGCGAGATCCCCGGGGAGTTCCGGCCGGAACGGCGGCTCGTCGTCTTGCAGCAGGCGGACCGCATTGTCGTGGACGCGGCCATCCCGCTGGACGACCTGAACGAGCGGTTTCGCATTACGCTCCCCACCACCGAAGCGAACACCCTCGGCGGGTTCATCTTCCACCACCTGGAGACGATTCCGGAGGCGGGGACAACCTTTCGCTACGATGGGCTGGAGTTCAAGATCGAGTCGGCCACGCGGACGCGAATCGGCCTGGTGCAGATCCGCCGGGTGAAGACCTCGTAGGCCCGCGCGGCCGGGAGAGCCGCGCCTAGCGCAGGACCTCCGCGGCCTCCAGCGCCACCGCGGCGGCCAGCTGCGCCGCCTGAGCCATCAGCCGCGCGTCCACCCGCTCCAGGACGTCGTTGGGCGTGTGGATCAGCGGGTCGTCGCCGGTGTGGATGAACACGGTGGGGATGCCCGCCCGCTCAAAGGAGGCGTGGTCGCTCGCGCCGGGGAGGCGGAAACGGGGCAGGCGCAGCCCCAACCGCGCCGCGATGCGCTCGGCCGCGTCGATCAGCGGTCCACTGCCGCTGCCGTTCCCCACCTGCAGCGTCCCCACGCCGACCATGTCCATGTTCACCATGCCCGCGACCTGATTCCCGCGCTCGCGGACGTAGTGCGCCGATCCCAGCAGCCCCCGTTCCTCCGCGCCGAAGCCGACGATCTCCACGGAGAACTCCAGCGGCACGTTCGCCAACAGGCGCGCCGCCTCCAACGCCGCGGCGATCCCCGACCCGTTGTCGTTGGCGCCGGGGCTGACCTCCACCGAATCCAGGTGCGCGCCGATGACGACGGTGCGCGCGCTGCGGCCGGCCCGCCGGCCGATCACGTTCCAGGTGGGGCGCTGCTCAGTCAGGGTATCCACGCGGAGCTGCACCCGCACCGCGCCCTGGCGCAGCCGGGCGAGCAGCCGCTCTCCTTCCTCCTGGGAGATGATGACCGCCGGAATGCGTGACGGCGTGATCAGCGTCGCTCCCTGCACGGGACCGGAACGGTTGTTGTAGACGACCACGCCGACCGCGCCGGCGGCGGCGGCAGTTTCCACCTTCTCGCGGAAGGTAATCTCCCCCCGCTGAACGAGCGCGATGCGGCCCTCCACCCCCGCGCGCTGCACCTCCTCGCGGCGGCCCAACCCCGTGGGGACGAGCGGGGCCTCCATCCCGGGAGCCGGCGTGGCGGCGGAGTACTCCAGGACGACGGGCCGCAGGGCTTCGCCGCCGACGACCTGCAGCGACGCCCCGCGCGCCTCAAAGTAGAGAAAGTTGAAGGGCTGCCGCGCCACCTCATATCCCAGCGCGCGGAGCTGTCCCTCCACGTACTCTACGGCACGCAGATAGGCCGGCGCGCCCGAGGGACGCGGCCCGATCTGCTGGCTGAGGACCGTGAGGTGACGGAGTGTGTTCTCCGCGGACGCCGCCGGCAGCGCGGGGGCGGCGAGCGCCGGCGCGGCGAGAAGCAACGCCAGCAGCACAAACCCGGCCAGGCGGGCCGGGTGGGCCCGGTTTTGCGGGGAGGTCATTTCGTGGCGGCCAGGACGAGCAGACGGCCGAGGCGGCGGTTCACGGCCTTGAGCACGGCGCGCACCACCGCGCCGGTGTCGTTTCGCGTGAAGGGCACCGTGCCCATGAGAAACTCCTCTCCGGTCGGCGTGGCCAGCACCAGGGCGACGCTCACGGCCGCGCCCAGCGGGAAGGAGGTGTAGGTGATCTCTTCCACCTCCACGCCCCACCCCGGCGGCAGCATCTGGGCCAGGGCGCTGACCGTCGCCTGCGCCAGCACCCGCAGCGGGCCGTGACCGATCGCCGAGCCTTCGGCCCCGCCGGTGTAACGCCGCCCCTCGTGCTCCAGTTCCACGTCCGCCGTGACCCGGTCCCCCTCGACCGTGAGGCTGAGCGGACCAAGGCGCAGGCGGGACTCCTCTTCGACAATGGCCTGCTGCAGGACCTCCATCGCTTCCATTTCGTGCGCCGTCAGGACGGGGCGCTCCAGCGACTTTGCCGCGGAGGAGGCGCGGCTGGCCATCGTGATCAAATCGTCCACCGTCGCTCCGGGATGCGTCTCCCGCTCCCCGGCGCGCCGCCCACCGGCCAGCCCGATGCTGGCGGTGAGGGTGAAGCCTTCCAGTTCCGGCAGGGTGAGGCGGCGGATCCCGGCGAGGATGGTCTCCGCCAGGGCCTCCGCCTGCTCCGCGCCGCGGGTGGTGACGATGGCGAACTCGTCCCCGCCGTAGCGGCAGAGCAGGTCCTGCGCGGTGTCGGTGGCGTGCAGGAGGTGCGCGGCGACCGCAGTGATCAGCCGATCCCCGACCACGTGCCCGAAGCGTTTGTTCACCAGGCGGAAGCGGTCCAGGTCGATGAAGAGGATGACGATCTCCTGCCCCTGCTGCAGGAGTTCGGCGGCGCGCTGCCGGAGGGTCCCGGGCCAGGGCAGACCGGTGAGGGGATCGGTGAGCTTGCCCAGTTCGTGCAGGATGTCCAGGCGCGTAACCAGGCCGATCAGCCGCCCGTGCTCGATCACCGGGAGCTGGTTGACGTCACGCGCCTCCATGATCTGATAGGCGGTGGTGATCGGCTCGTCCGGGCCGATGGTGGCCAGCCCGGTGGTCATGATGTCACCGACCAGCCGGTAGAGCGCCTGCCCGAGGAGATCGCGGGTGGTGATGATCCCGAGGATGCGGTGCCCTTCGACGACGGAAATGGCGCCGACGCGGTGCTCCAGCATGGCCCGCATCGCTGCCGCCACGCTGGCGTCCCGCGGCAGGGTGATCATCTCCGTACGCATCAACTGCCGGACGGCCTTCACGTCGCCCCCCGTGACCCGCCGCCCTAATCATACGGAACGGCGCCGCTGACACCATCCGTCATCAGACGTAATCTGGAGCGATCAGACGGCGCGGTTACGGCCGCCCGCCGGATCGTCCCGGCTGGTCGGCAGCCAAGGCTTCCCGGAGTTTCTCGTAGGTGGCCGCAAGGTGCTCCGGAAGCACCTTCACAGCGGCGAGAACCGGCATGAAATTGGTGTCCCCCGCCCACCGCGGGACGACGTGCACATGCAGGTGCTGCTCGATCCCGGCTCCCGCCGCCCGGCCCAGATTGAGCCCCACGTTGAACCCTTCCGGCCGCAGGGCCGCCTGCAGAACGCGGGTGGCCAGCGCCAGGGTGTCCATCAGGTCGAGGCGCTCCTCGGGATCCAGGTCCTCCGGCCGGGCGACGTGGCGCAGCGGCGCCACCATCACATGCCCGCTGTTATAGGGAAAGGAGTTGAGGATGATGTAGACGCGACGGCTGCGGTACAGGACGAGGCGGCCGTGGTCGTCGCCCGCGGCCGGCGCCTCACAGAGAAAGCAGCCTTCGTCCTTCGGCTCCATCACGTCCCCCACCCGCCACGGCGCCCAGAGAATGTTCACGACCGCCGGGCGTGGCGCCGCTCCGGCGCCTCGAGCCAGCGCAGCGCCTCCTCCGCGGCCGCCTGCTCGGCCTCCTTCTTGCTGCGGCCGCGCCCTTCACCGACGACCTTGCCGTCCACCTCTACGCGCACGCGAAAGGACCGAGCGTGGTCAGGTCCTTCC
>Ga0209109_10002051_pt1 | contig 11036 bp, 2 predicted proteins | sample Rifsed10ft2_FD_184004 | JGI IMG/M metagenome (GOLD analysis project Ga0209109, IMG submission 184004) | Soil microbial communities from Rifle, Colorado, USA - sediment 10ft 2 (version 2) | ecosystem: Environmental > Terrestrial > Deep subsurface > Rock core/Sediment | place: Rifle, Colorado... | reverse complement strand
TAGTGCGTATCGAATCCGATTTCTGCGCAGATCCGCGTGCGATAGCAGTCGGGATAGAACGGATTACTCCACGATCGGTGATCCCCTCGCCCCTTTGCCACGAAAGGTATCTCAAGAAACTCCGCGGCAATGAAGGTCGAGACGACCAGTGTCCCCCTGATTCCCCCGTCATTCCAATTTGGATACGAGAATTTGGTCTGAGGCAGGGCCGAGCCATATCGCCCATCACTTCCGTAATAGATTGTCTTGTGGCCGTCGGGGTCCCACCCGCCAATTGGTTCGCCCTCAGCGTATGAGTAGAGATGCCGCGACGAGGGTTCGAGCCCACCGAGGAGGCTATCCTCGCTGACGAATCTTCCCAGCGCGGGCGCATACCATCTGGCCACTGCCCACGCAAGATTCGTGGCCGTGTCGAACCAAGTGCCCTGGAATCTCCAGTCCGGCAGTGAACCGGTCGAGGTAGCCAGTTGACCCCAGGCATCGTAACGAAGCGTCGCGGCTACAGTGCCCGTAGGCCCCGCCGTCCAAGTCACGTCATGGTGGGCATTGGTCCCATAGAAACGCTGGTTGGCACCACCAGAAGTCCAGTCAAGCAGCCGTTCTCCGGTCCATGACGTGCCCACGTTGAGTTGGACCGTTCCAGATTGGTCGCTGACGATTTGCGCTACAGCGGTCGTCAGGCCGACATAGCGGAAGCGGATGCGATTCGAGCCCCCGTAGTCGACGACCCTCAGCCGGTCGAGCGCATCGTACGAGTAGGCGGCGATGGTGCTGCCACCGGTCGGTGGCCGCACGCGGGTGAGGCGCCCGATGCTGTCCCATTCCAGACGCTGCTCGGGTCGGACAGTAAGCTGTCCGTTCGCGTCGCTGGTGTAGCTGCCACCCGCCGTATCAGCCGTTGGGCGATTCGCCGCATCGAACGTTGTTGAGACGGTCGGGCTTGTGCCGATCTGCACGACCTCACGATTGGCGACGGCACCCCACCCGTAGGTCTGCGCCGCCGCTCCATCGCGCGTGTGGGTTATGAGCCGCCCGAGCGGGTCATAGGTGTAACTCGCGGTACCGTTGGTTGGATCGCCCGAGATCGTGCTGGATTCCCCCACCCGCAATCCGGCCTGGTTGTAGGTGTATGTGTATGCCGCCCTTGTTGGCGAACCGCCAACAGCTGTCGTGGTTGACGCCGTCAAATTGCCGACAGCGTCGAATGCATACAGCGTGCTGTTTGCGTTCGGCTCTGTACGCGCGGCAATCCGGCCGTCAGGCCGGTAGGCCATGTCGAACGGGCTGCCGGGATGAATGGGGTCGGTGATCTCGATCTCGCGTCCGGCTAGATCCAGACTAACTGCGTAACTCCCGCTTGGGTCCGTGCGGGTAGGGGCTGCGAAGTCGTAGTTGTAGGTGGTGGCGGTCCCATCCTCGGCGGTCGTCGTAAGCGGCCGGTTCAGGCGATCATAGGTCGCGCTGATGGCCCCCTCTGGTCCGGCGGCGCTGGTGAGATTGCCGTTCGCGTCGTATTCGTACGCAACCTCGTCTCCGTCAGCGGACCGGGTTGCGATCCGGTCGGCGCCGTCGTAGGCCCATGTCACGGTAGGCGTGGACGGCGTGGTATCGGAGCGGTTGACTTGCGAGATGCGGTTGCCACGTTCGGTGTAGGTCCACGTTATCGCTACGCCACTCGGGTCAGTGCGGCTGCTCATCCGCCCGGCGCGGTCGAATTCGTAGAGACTGGTGTGACCTTCGCCGTCGACCATGCTGGTCAGATTGCCTGCTGCGTCATATCCATACGTCGTGGAGACATTTGTCGTATCAGTGCCGCTGATGGAGGTCGTGCAGGGGTCTGTCAATGTCTGGAGGTCGACGGTTGCGTTCTCGACAACGCGGCATAGGCGACCAGCACCGTCGTACGCATATCGCTTCGTGACTGTCGCGGAACCTGGCCCGGTTAGGGTAGGTGAAGGTGAGGTCGCAACGATCTGATTGCCTCGGGCATCGTATGCAAACGTCAATGTCACATTCGTTGAAGCGTCGCCTGTGCCGAGGCCGGTGCACGTTGCGGGATCGGCTGGCGATTGCGTCCCGCTGTTTGTGCAGTTGTCGACCTCCTTGGTCATTTGGCCGAGGGCGTCATAGAAGAAGCGGAGAACGGCGAAGTTGTCGCGGTCGGACGTCGGCGCCTTCTTGGCCAAGAGGCGGCCCGCGTCGTCGTGGTAGAAGTACGTCGTTAGGTTGACGTCAGCTGGGGCCGGGATCGGCGGGCTATCAACGTAGTTCTCGATCTGCCATATGAGGCGGTCTGCACCGTCATAGCCGAATCGAGTCTCGCGACCGTTGGGGGCAACTTCACTAATCTTGTTGCCGCGTGCGTCGTAGGCCAACGTTGTCGTCACGTTCCACGTCGCGTCATGGTCGCCGGTTCCCGCGCACGTAGCCCATGCAATGGTGGGAACTTGTTGTCCGGAGTCCGTGCAATTCTCGACGACTGAGATCTCGCGCCCGTCCGCGTCATAGAAGTTGCGCATCACGGTCCCGCGGGGGTCGCGGATCGCCGTTTGCCGGCCGAGGGGATCGTAAGCGTACTCGGTGGTGAGGTTCAGCCGCCCGACTCCAGCATCGATGACTGACATCACGAGGCGGCCGGCGGCATCATATGTCCCCTCGTTGACTACGCCGCCGAGAGTCTCCTGGCGAGTTGTAGTCAGAAGGGCTCCGGAACCGTCGTAGCTTTGGTCACTGACCAAGTTCGTGCGCCCGTCGTGCGTTCCCCCGCCGACACACGAGCTTGGATTTGCCGATGGTGTCGTGCCGCTGTCGGTGCAATGTTCGATCGTGCGACTGGCGACATCTCGCACGTTGTAGACGGTGCGGGTCACCGTTCCGGCCGAGTCGCGCATTGCCACGGCCCGCCCCGCCGCGTCGTAGAAGGTCGTCGTCGTCAGGTTCGCGGCTGGATCGTTTGACCCTGCGATGAAGTTGATGACTTGCGACTCTTGGCGGTTGAGGGCGTCGTACGTGTGCTTCGTCACCGGACCATTGCCCCCACCGACATGTGGTCCTGCCTCGGTTAGGAGGTTTCCGACCTTGTCGTACGCGCGGTCGGTCGTCAGCGCAGCCGCGACGACTTGGGTCGGACGCCCCACGCGATCGTATGTCTGCTCGGTCACTAGCCCGTCCGGACCGGTGGTGACTACCTCGCGGCCCAGAACGTCGTACTCGTGGGATGTCGTCAAAGCAAGGTCCCCGTCGTCAACTGACTCCGTCAGCAGTCGACCGGCAAAGTCGTACGTACGCGTTGTGATGGTTGGCGTGCCCGTCGAGACGGTGTTGCTAGTCTCCCGACCTTGGGCGTCGAATGCGTGCAGGGTGACGATTCCTTGCGACGTCGACTCGGCGACGACTCGACCGAGACCATCGTAGATGCGGCCCACGGTGCCTGACGCAGTGGTGGTGCTGGTCGAGTTGCCAGCCGCATCGAAACTGGTGCTTGTGATCGCTCCCGCAGGATCCGTGACGCTGGTGACCCGGTTCAGCCGGTCGTAGGTGCGGATCGTCGTTCGAGTGGCCCCGGTCCAAGATTCGGTAATCGTTATGACGTTGCCGAGTTGGTCGTATGAACTGATTCGAGTAAGCGCCGGAATTGATGAATCGCCTGGATAACCCTCCGAAGTTTCCCGACCAAGGAGGTCGTAAAGGTTTGCGACTATGACGCCCGTCGGGTCCGTCTGGCTGGTGGCTAGGCCGGCCTTTCCCGCAGTCGTTCCCTGGTCGTACGCATAGGTGGTCGTCACGTTTTGACTGGCCGTGGACGGCTGTCCCGACACAAAGTTCTGGATGAGGCTTGTCGCGTTGCCGAATGAGTCGAAGAGGTATTTGGTTACGTGTCCAAGCGGATCCGTTTCCGTCTCCACCAGATCATTCGTCGCATAGGTGTATGTGGTCTTGATCTGACCGTCAGGTCCGTCTGGCAGCTGGGGGTTGACCTCAACCTGCGAGAGATGACCTCCCACATAGGTGTAGACGGTTCGTAACTCAACGACGGTGCCGTCTGCCTCATCGCGCGTCAACAAGTCGTTAGTTGCGTTATAGGTCATGACGTTGGTGACCGAAGTCGATGCGTCCAAAGGCATCGTTTCGGTCAGCATGTTGCCGCGGCTGTCATAGGTATAGATCGTGGTCGCGCTGCTCGTGAGGTCGATAGGTCGGATAACGCTTAGCAAGTTCCCGGCACCATCAAACGACCGAGCCGTAGTCCAGCCTTCCGGGTCGACCCAGCTGGTGACTCGACCGAACGTATCAAGCATGTACGTCGTGACGTTGAGGACGTCGGGGTCCGGCACCGTTTCGCGCAGCAACGAAACTGTGGTCGACCCGGCTCCGTAGTTGAATGTGTGCGCACTTGGCGTACTGACTGGGTCGGTCACGCTCGTGACCTGGCCCGCCGTGTACCCAATCGACCAGAGGATTGTCTCATCCGCGCCGGACGCCGGTGTGCGGATGCGGCTGATGCTGGTGAGCCGGTGGCTGGCGTCGTAGCCAAGGTTCGTGACCGCGTTGAGCGGGTCAGTGATCGAGGTGAGGTCATTGGCTGCGGAGTAGCCGAAGCCCCAGCGGCGCCCGGCCGAGTCAGTCAGACCGGTGATGCGGTTGTTGGCGGAGTCGATCGTTAGGTTCGTCGTGCGGCCAGATGCATCGACCGCTGTGGCTGTCGAGGCATTCCACGTCAAAGTCAGCGCCTTGCCGAAGCGATTCTCGATCTTCGCGAGGCGACCAGGTGCTGAGTCGGCAAATGTCAATTTGGTCTGATCTTTGAGCGTGATCGAATAGGTGCCGGTGCCCATATCCATCGTCTCGAAGTGCCCTGCGGGTGGGGTCCACGTGCCGGCCACGTTGCCGAACGGCACGCGTCCGCCGTCGGCCCGGTGCCAGACCACGAATCCCGACTCGAAGGTGAGGTACTGAGTCAGGTTGGAGGACCAGCCGTACCCGAAGCGCCCACTGTTGGTCGTCTCAAGCGATGAGTAGCTCAGCCCGAGAGCTTGGGGCGGGCCATAGCTGGGGATGGTGAACAGGCCCCGGTCGAGCGTCAGCTCACCGTTGGCGACGCCGACACTGAGCTGGTAGCCGCCCCCCAGGTCGAACGGCACGCGGGTGTAGTAACTCTTTTGGCCGCGGCGGGTGTTCTCAAGGTAGAGCAGGCGAGTCACCTCCGCTGGCGCGTTTCCTGCTTGATCGTGCACTGTCAGGCGGACGGTGTAGACCCCGCTCAGCGCGCTCGAGTCCCAATTGGCCAGGGTCCCACCTGACACCGAGCTGGTGTATGTGCCAATGCTCGTCCAGGAGCCCGGGCTGACGCCAGCCCCGTACTCGAGCAGGTAGTCGGCGAAGCCGAGAGTGTCGGTGGCTGACCCGGTGATCGTGACCAGTCCACCCACGGGCTGGTTGGTGGCAGGGGCTGTAACGCTGCCGGCGGGTGCTGTGTTGTCGACAGTGAGGCAGGCGGTCGCGGTCTTGGTGATGGCGCCCGTCTTGGTCGTGATGAGCCGGATCGTGTAACTGCCGTTAAGGGCGCCGGTCGTCCAGCTGCCCAAGGTTCCGTTGGTGACCTGCGTAGTGCGCGGGTTGGTGCCGATATCGATCCAGGTCGACGGGGAACAGCCCGAGCCGTAGTGGAGGGTGTAATTCACAAAGCCTGAAGCCGCCGAGGCGGTACCGGTGATGGTGAGCGTGCCCTTGACCTGGGCGCTGACCACCGGCGCCGTGATCGTGGCATTCGGAAGGGTGTTGTCGAGGGTGATGGTGCGCAGCACTTCGGTGAAGCCCGAACTGACACGCGCCTTGTCGTAGACGCGGAGGCGGAGGGTATAGGTGCCGTTTGCGAGCGCAGCTGCGCTCCAGGTTCCCAAGGTGCCGTTGGTGATAGCGGTGGTGTACGGGTTGGTGCCGATCGCAATCCAGGTCGAGGGGCTGGCGCCGACGCCGTAGTGGAGTTGGTACTCCTTGAAGTTGGTGTCGGACGCGGTGCCGGTAATGGGCACCGAGCCAGTGACCGTGCTGCTGGCTGCTGGCGAAGTGATGGTTCCGGTCGGGGCGGTGGCATCGAAGATCAGATTCTTGCCGGTGTCGACGTAGCCGAGCGTGTTGCCGGCGTAGTCGGTGAAGTAGTACTGGATGTCGAAGGACGCGTTCTGGTTGAGGCCGACCACAGTGAAGGTCACCTCACGCGTGCCGCCCGAGTTGTACGTCTCGGCGCAGGCAGTGGCATTGACGAGGGTGCTGGTGTCGTAAACGCTGCAGTGAGTGGTGCTGATGCTCCAGTCGTGCAGGACCCGCATCTCATCGGTGGCGTTGTACAGGCGCAGGTAGGTCTTCTTCATCCCGGCGTTGGCGTCGGAGCCGCGAATCGCGACCGTCATCGTGCCGTTGCCGAGGTCGTAGTAGTTCGGATCGGCCGCCGTGACCGCCCCGCCAATCACGGTGGAGGTGTAGGCCGGAACGACCACGTCGCGCTTGAATGTCGCCACGCTGCTCCAGGCGCTCCAGGTGTGGCCGTCGAAGACCTTCGCACGCCAGTAGTAGGTCGTGCCGTTGGTCAGATTGGTGGTGGGCGCCGTCCATGCGGTGGCTGAGCTAGTGACGACGCCGGAGTCCGCCTTGAGCGGCGTGCCGGACCAGGTGGTGGAGCTGGTCGAGACCTGCACCTGGAACTTGGTCTGGCCATAGCCCGAGCCGCCGTCGGCGTAGGTCCAATCGAGGAAGGTGCTGTTGGTCCACGCGGAGCCGGTGGGGCTGACGACGGTCGCGGTCGGCAGCGAATAGGTGACCGTCAGATAGGGCGTGTTCGTGCTGTTCTCTCGGGCGCGCAATCGCTTCCACAACGTCTGACTGGTGGACGCCTCGTAGATGCGGAAGCCGTAGTTGGTGGCCGTGCCCTCCACCCAGGACTGCACGGTGGAGAGCACGTTGAAGCTGGCCCACTGGTTGTCGGCCACCGTCGTCGAGGTGACGGCCACGTAGGTGGGGTGGGTCATGTTCCAGGTCTGCGACTCGGTGAAGGCACTGGTCAGGCGCCCGATGCTGATGCCAGTCGGTGTAGCGAGCATGTACTGGTGCTGGACGTAGATCTTGAAGGTCGCCGAATACACGGTGGCGGCTGTCGGGATGCCGGTCTTGACGAAGGCGTAGTTGTTGCCCGAGCCGCTGTCGTACTGGCCATTCCACAGTTCGTAGTAGCCGCCCTCGGCGGGGTTCCACTGGGCGTTCAGGTTGTAGCTGGGATAGCCGCTGCTGATGAAGGTGTCCAGGCTGGCGGTGTAGGTCGGGTCGATGTAGACCGGATAGACCCGCTCATCGGAGGCAAGCCACTTGGGGTCGGCGTCGACCACGACCACGGTGACACCAGCGACCTGTGTCAGGCGGTAGGCAACGTCCCGACTGCGCGCTCCGTCCCCGTCGCGTTCAGGGGCTGAGTCGACCATGAACGGCGCCGGCATGCGGTACGCGACGCGATTCCCGTCGTTCAGCGTCACCGATCCGTCAGCCTCGAGCTGGGCTTTCAAGCCGCCAGTGTTCATGGCGAATGCGAAGGAGGACGCGCCGCCCGGCTGGGTGAGGACGATGTCCTCCTTGACCCCGGTCGGCAGCAGGCTGTAGCGAAGATCGACGCCTGGGTAGACCCCCCGGTAGATCACATGCTGGCCGTCCAAGATCGGCGCCACAGAGCGCGGCGTCGGAACGCCGCTGACGGTTCCAGGCAGCTTCGGGCTGAAGGCGAGCGTGTCTTCGGCGCTCGCCACACTGATCAGGTCGGCGTCGGAGCTGGAATCGCCAAAGCGGACGATGACCGGCCCGGCCTTGGTCTCGTACGCCACACCGTCGCTCTTGCCTGCGACCGGGACGGCCTCGATCGGCGCGAGAGTGCCGCTGGTGTCGCGGAAATAGGCGGGTGCGGTGAAGTAGTCGGTGGTGTAGGTGCCGTCGGCATTGAGGAAGGTACGCGAGTCTTCCGTGCGGCGCTCGAAGAGCTCTGTCCGGGCGCCGTGATCCTCTGGGTTCGGCTGCGGCGGAGCCTGGACCATCGCGGCGTCTGGACCGGTAGCGGCAGCCGACGGTATCTGGCTGGCTGGCGCGGCGACGGCGACGGGTGCGCCCAGCGTCGACGATAGGGTGACGACGAATGTGCACAGCAGGACCGCTGTGCGCTCGACCGCTGTGCGGTGCACCAGGATCTCCCTTCCCTAGTGCTCGAGTGCAGCACGCCCTCGCTGGTGATAGGTCGCGCTATGAGGGCGGTACCAGAGCCCTCGTCAGGCGCTGCCGGTCGAGCGGCATGACTATGCGCGCGCCTCGGGGAAATTGATACAGGAAATTTGCCGATCGCAGCGGGCTTGCTGCGTCCCACTAACCCCTCATTATCGCGAGAGGCCCTGCGGCTAGGCACTGCCCTTAGGGTGCCCGCGCCTCTCCCGGCGACAGGGGCATCCAGCACACCAACTGGTTGTCGTCCTCGGGAATGACGGACACCTCCCTGAGCCCAGGGCAGCGGCCGAGCCAAAGCTGGGAAGCCGGCCACCATGCGTCAGGTTGCAAGGTCCAGCCGTCGCTCGCTGCCCATGAGGTGATCGGCGGGCGAGGCGCCGCGATGCCGGCTTGCAAGATCACCATCCGCCAGCGCCACATAGCGTTTCACCATGTCGAGCGTCGTGTGGCCGAGGATGCGCTGCAGGCTGAACGCATCCCCGCCGTTGACGAGGTAGGACCGAGCGAAGGTGTGGCGCAGGGTGTGGGGACTGCAGCGACCGGAAATGCCGGTTCGCGCCTTCAGTCGGTTGAACACTTGTTGGATGCCACGCGCACCCAGTGACCCGCCGCCTCTTGAGCGGAAGATGGGCTGGTCCGGCTCAGCGAAACCGACCTGGCGTAGGTAGCGCAGCAGCGCCTGGCGCGCGGCGTTGCCGACGGGCACGACCCGCTCCCGGGAGCCTTTGCCCAGCACCTTCACGCTGCCATCCGATCGCAAGTCGCAGCCACGTAGCCCGGCCACCTCAGACAGCCGCAGGCCGGTGTCGAGCATGAGCAGGACGATGGCCCGGTCGCGCACCGAGGCGGCATCGAGCAGCCGGCGCAGCGACGCATCGGAGAGCGGTTCGACGAGTTTGTGCGGCACCTGCGGCCGGCGCAGGGTGCGCAAGCCCCTGGCCTCCGCCAGCTCCTCGGTGGCGCACCAGTTTCCGAACGCCTTCAGTCCGCGCACATAGCCGGCCACCGAGATCGGCGACAGGGTGGCGCGCAGGCCGAGCAGCCAGGTGCGCAGCTCGGTCGAGGTCAGGGCGTCGAGCGGGCGGCGTGCGCCGAGATCGCGGGCCGCGCGGCCCAGCACCATCCGATACCACTCGATCGTCTTGGGCGAGGCGCCCTCAGCCGCCTTGGCGGTCTGGAAGTGCTCGACGGCGGTCCCGAGGGACAGCGGACCCGCCGCAGAGTCAAGCGCCCATTCATTCCGGCCGCCAGGATCAGGTGCCCATTTGTCAGAGGTGTCAGGTGCCCATTGCACGGTTGCGGTCCTCCATCGGAGGTTCGCAACTCAAGCGCAGGACACAACATCTGCGCCGATGTGAGCAGCGACCACAACCTGTTGTGGTGTCGGCGTCAGATTGGCTGGGGCGGAAGGATTCGAACCTTCGATCTCCTGATCCAGAGACTTGCACTGCCCCGAGGCCCGCAGCGGCCGTCCTCAGCCAAGATTCGTGCTCAGACCCGGCCCGGGCCGCGTCCTCGCATTTTCGGTTTTCTGGGTGGTCAAGTGCCCACGCCGGAAGGAAGTCAGGTGCCCCTGTGCGAAACCGAAAGAGTCGGGTGCGCTCGCCTCGGCGGCTTCCCGGGGATTGTAGCGGGATGCCACTTGCCGGCCAAGAGACCAGGGCGCATGGGGATCAAGGGAGAGGAGCGCTCAACAGCACATCTACGGCGTCCGCGGATTGCGGGATTGCTCACTGTATTCGCCTAACAACTCGCTCCCCGGAGGCGCCTAGACCTCGTCCGATGAACGCCGTGGCGGCCAAGGGCAGTTCGGGGCTATGGAGCTGAGCGGAAACTGAGCCACGCACGCAAAGCGGACAGCGCCCCGATGAGGGAAAGGACCAAGCCGAACGCAAATAGCAGCTGGCCATACACCACCACCACCAAGCCCCAGAAGGCCGCAGAAAACAGACCGACGATTGTGCTCAGGAGAAGGACTCCCCAAAGCCAGCGAGCGACGAAGAGTGCGGCTGTAATGGCACTTATTCCGCCAAGCCACGGACCGTAGATTGGCCATGCGTTACCAAAGCTGCTCGAGATCAGGCCAACGAAGAGCAACCACAGCGCCAACAAGAGGAAGGCGATTCCCGCAACTCGTGAACGACGGCGGGCCAGAGACTCTTGGTGAGCTTGCGTCACTCCGACTTGCCCCGTCATGGATTCTTAATGGCCCTTGGGATGGCCTTACTCGTCACCACGGGAGATTCCAGACCGTTGTCCAATCCCCGACAATCGGCCCGAGGTTGGCCCAGTCCAACGCCCTCTTCTCCACGCGGAGTGCCCAAACCGTTGACCAGTCTCGCGTGTAGTAGTGCTCGACATTCGGGTATCCATCACCCGTAGCCGTAACCTCCACCTTCTTGTACGAAGAGTCCCAAGGCCAATTCTTGCAGGGTCGAATCCTCACAGCCCCGTCGATCGTGGCGTTCAAATTGGGCTCCGTCCCCTGGAAGTAGCTCTGATGCCCACTCCATCCAACAACAAGCCCAGGTCCGCATGTCAAGTTCCACGGATTCGTGACGTATACGAATGCGGCATTCCGATAGGGCGCGGCGACCTGGATCGAGGAATAGATCGAGAGCGGGAACGCACTCTTGCAGTCCGCGAACTTCACACCGCAGCTTGGCCGCATGGTGAACCTAACGTAGTGCGTATCGAATCCGATTTCTGCGCAGATCCGCGTGCGATAGCAGTCGGGATAGAACGGATTACTCCACGATCGGTGATCCCCTCGCCCCTTTGCC
>Ga0209109_10002050_pt1 | contig 11039 bp, 8 predicted proteins | sample Rifsed10ft2_FD_184004 | JGI IMG/M metagenome (GOLD analysis project Ga0209109, IMG submission 184004) | Soil microbial communities from Rifle, Colorado, USA - sediment 10ft 2 (version 2) | ecosystem: Environmental > Terrestrial > Deep subsurface > Rock core/Sediment | place: Rifle, Colorado... | reverse complement strand
CCCGCCGGCACCGCCCACCGAACCGCCGCCCCTCTGGGACGGCCACGCCGGGGAGCGGATCGCCGGTGTCATCGCCGATCGACTCGGCCGCGGCGAGGGCGCTCCAGGCTGACCGGGACCCTCGACCGTTCGGGCCGGCCCACCATGACCGATCCTGGCCGTCGGACGCGTCAGGACCCGGCGACACCTGGCAGGTCGGAGCCGCGCACGGGTTCGGTCGGTCGGTCGTCGCCGATGGACAGCATCTCCCGGAGTCCCATCGCGAAGCGAAGTGACAACGGTCCCGGCGCATGGCGCTCGGCAGCGGCCAATGCCGCGGAGCGAGCCTCGGCGGTCAGAAGCGCATCGGCGCCGAGGAGGGCGTCGGCGAGACTCGAGGGCGCATCGCCGTCGAACGTCCGCGCGAACCTCTCGTCGACGAGGTCGGTCAGCGCGCCCTCAAGCGGTACGACGACCGGCAGTCCGAACGTGAGGGCCAGCATGAGAACGCCCGAGTTGAGCGTACGCAGGTACGGCAGGACGGCCACGTCGGCTGCCCGCATGAAGATCTGCAACTCGTGTGGCTCGAGCTGTCGGGGATGGACGAGGACGGTCGTCATCCGGGCCCCGCGCGCGATCGACTCGGCGACGCCCGGCTCCCCGCTGGGCGCCCCGGCGATGACCAGCCGGCGCGGCCGGCCATCGGCGGGCAGCGACTCCCACGCGTCCAACAGTTCAACGAGGCCCTTGTAGGGCTTGATCGATCCGAGCACGACGAACACGGTCTCGTCGGAGGCGATGCGGAGCTGGTGACGCCCCTCCTCCCGGGTCACGACGTCCGGGTACGCTCCGGTGTAGGCGGGGTGCGGGACGTGGAGGACCTTGGCGGCCGGGATGTCGAACCATGGCCGCACCAGCTCCACCGTCCGCTCGGCCATGACGTGGACGACCTCGGACCGCTCGACGATGGCCCTCCGCAGGTCGGCTTCGTCGGACTCGAGCGGCGTGCCGTGAGGAAGGATGTTGTGGACCGTCCAGGCGACCCGGCCGCCCGCCGCTCGGAAGAGGTCGAGGCGGCGGAGGAACGAGTCCCGAGCCCGACGGCCGTCCCTGGGCGAGCTCGCTCGCCCGAAGATCATGTTCAGCCAGTGAAGATGAAGGACGGTCGGGAAGCCGAGCCGGGCAAGCTCGGTCAGCTCGTCGATCCGCTCATCGCGCACGACCGGCAGCGGGGCGACCCCCGCCTCCCAGGCCCGCTGGTACAGAAGCGACTGGAAGGGGTTCAGTCGGGCGATCGGGTGGTAGCCCAGCAGCAGCGGATCGTGGCCCAGCGCCTCGATGGAGCGAATGGCCGCGATGGCCTCGTCGGTGAGCTCGCCGCGTGATCGGTCCGGCCCGCGCAGGTCGCCTTCCATCAGGCGCCGCCGCGGCGGTTGCCCGCCCAGCCGGCGAGGACCGTCTCGTAGACCGCGCGGAATCGCGGGCCGTTCGCCGACCAGCTTCGCTCGCGGCTCACCCACGCCCGCCCGGCGCGTCCGATCCGCACCCCGAGGCTGGGATCGTCGATGAGCCGCTCGATTGTCGTCGCGAGGGCATCGGCGTCGCCCGTCCGGAAGGCGAGACCTCGCTCCTCGGGAGCCGCGATCTCGACGAGAGCCGGCAGGTCGGCCACGACGAGGGGTCTCTCCATGGCCATCGCCTCATAGGGCTTGAGCGGGGTGACGGCCCGGGCCGCTCGCTCGTCGCGGCGAGGCACGACGAAGGCGTCGAGGAGCGCGTAATGGGCGCGCACCTCCTCATGTCCGACGCGGCCGGTGAAGATCACATCGCGGCCGACGCCGGCCCGCTTCACCTCGCGCTCGATCTCGGCTCGGCGCCTCCCGTCGCCCACGATGAGGCAGGCGACGCGGCGACCTCGACCCCGCAGCAATGCCGTCGCGGTGACGAGCAGCTCCTGGTTCTCGCGCGGATGATCGATGTTGCTCACGTACCCGAAGACGAAACGACCGTCGAGGCCGTACCGACTGCGCAGCCCGGGATCGGGTGGCTCGGGCGTGAAGACCTCGGCATCGACACCGTTGGGAATGACGGTCACGCGCGTCGGATCGACGCCGCGCTCGACGATGTCGTCGCGCATCGATTCGGCGATCGTGATGACGTGATCGGCTGCGATCATCGCCCGGGACTCGGTGTCGAAACGACGTCCGTACTGTTCGCCGCGCTCGTTCCAGTCGGCGTCCGCCGACCACGTGGATTCGAAGAACGAGCGGACCTCGTAGACGAGCGGGCGCCCGATGTGCTCTCGGAGCGCGAGTCCGACGAGGGCCGTCTCGTAGCCGCGGTGACCGGACGAGGCGTGGATGATCGAGGGCTCGGTCAGGCGCGCTACGCGTGAGGTCAGCCACGCCTGGTCGCTCAGGACCATGTCGAAGGGTCGCTCTGTCGGATACTCCGGGCCAAGATCGAGCCGATGGTGGTCGATGCCGTCGACGTGCTCGACCGCCGCGACATCGGCGACGCCGAGCGACCGTGGGAAGCCGAGAGAGGTCACGACAACCGGTCGCAGGCCGCTCCCTCGCTGGGCCAGCAGGTTGTAGCGGCTCCGCATCGTGAAGCCGTTGGTCAGGTACGGGATCGATTCCTTGAGTAGATGGAGGACGACCCCGTCCTGCGGCGCGACGAGGGGTCGAGGCGGGCCCCCGATGCGCGGCAGCCAGCCAGGCTCCGTCTCGACGATCCGGCCCATGAGCAGGCGTTCGGCCCTCATGCGGTCCGGATCCTGGGCCAGCACATGCATCCGGTGGAGGGCGCGCGCCTGCCCCGTCAGCTCGCCCTGGCGGGACAGGACGTCCCTCTGGAGTCGCAGGATGCGCATGCTGTTGGGGTACGCTCGCGCCAGCTCGTCGATCCTGGCGCGGGCCGTGTCGAGGTCGCCCGCATCGAGGGCAGCGGTGGCTCTCTGGAACGCGATCCGGTTGATGCGTGGCTCGATGTGCTGCGAGAGGCCGCTCACCGCGCGACGTCCGGTCAGCAATGTATAGGCGGCCTCGGCGACCGTAAGGAGCGCCTCATCGCGTGGTGGACGGAGCCGGCCCGCGAGATCGCGCGCCAGCCTCTCGCCCCGCCGCAGGATGCCCTCGTTGGCGAGAAGGCGCCCGATCACGGCCGCCCGGCCTGGCGGGCTGCCCCGGGCGCAATGGGCCCGACGGGCATCACGCCGGCCGCCTCGCGCTCGGCCCGGCGCCGCTCCGAGTGCTCCTCATGAACGGCGACGACGTCGGCGGGCTCGCCCTGCGCGACGATCCGTCCCTTCTCGAGCAGGATGGCGTGGTTGCAGTACTCGGTGACCCAGCCCATGTCGTGGGTGACCAGGACGATCGCCTTTGCCTGCCGCACGAGCTCGAGGACACGCTGCTTGGACTTCACCCTGAAGGCGGCGTCGCCGGTTGCCAGGACCTCGTCGAGCAGCAGGATGTCGGGCTCGACCGAGGTGGCGATCGCGAAACCCAGCCTGGCGCGCATCCCGGCCGAGTACGTCCTGATGGGCGCATCGATGAAATCTCCCAGGTCGGCGTACTCGACGATGAGCGGCAACCGCTCCTCGATATCGCGATGGTTCAGGCCCATGAAGGCGGCCGCCAGGCGGATGTTGTCCCGTCCCGAGAGCTCGTTGTCGAAGCCCGCGCCGAGGCTGAGCAGGCTCGAGACGTGACCATCGATCTCGACGAGACCGGCCGATGGCATGATGATGCCGGCCAGGACCTGGAGGAGCGTGCTCTTGCCGGCGCCGTTCGGACCGATGACGGCGAGTGACTCACCGTGGACGACCCGCAGATCCACGTGCTCGAGCGCCCAGAAGCTGTTGTCGGTCCTGGAGCGAGGCCGAAACCGCGAAAACGACTGGCGGACCGTCGTCTTCTTCGTGAAGCGCAGGTTGTACTTCACGCCGAGATCGGCGACCCGGATGGCTACCCGTCCGTCCGCCGCCAGTCCGCCCGGCCGCTGGTCCATCACAGCACCTTCGCGAACGACGGCTCGAGGCGCTTGAACACCCACACCGAGCCGGCCAGCATGATCATCGACAAGAGCGCCAGCGCCGCCAGCGCCATCCAGTCGGGGGGTCTGCCGTCGTAGATGAGGTCGCGGTAGGCGGTGAACAGGATGGCGAAGGGGTTGAGCAGCATGATCGTCCCGACGACGGGGTAGTCCTCCGAGAGGCGCAGGATGAGGTCGACCCCGTAGATGCCAGGCGAGAGGTAGAACCACAGCCGAAGGACATGGCGTGAGAGGTTCACGATGTCCCGGAAGAAGACGTTGCTGGCGGCGAGCAGGATGGCGAGGGGGAGCGTGAACAGGAGCTGGACCGCGGCGACGGCAGGGATGGCCAGGAGCCACGGCGAGATCCGGGCGGGATAGACGAGGAACAGGAGGAAGGCAAGCGGGATCAGCCCGAACCCGAAGTGCGCGATGCCCGCCAGGACATGCGAGATCGGCAGCACGATCTTGGGGAAGGCGATCTGCTTGATGAGTCGTTCCGACCCGACGACCGAGCCGATGCCCTCGTTGATGGCGGATGAGAACCACTTCCAGGGCAGGATCGCGCAGAAGATGAACAGCGGGTAATCCGGTTGCGTCCGCTGGAAGATGACCGACACGAGGACGACGTAGACGATCATCTGGAGCAGCGGGTCGACGACCCACCAGATGTTGCCCAGGAGCGTGTCCGCGCCCGTCTTCTTGAGGTCGGCGCGGACCAGATAACCGACCAGCCGTCGCCGCGAGAGGACATCGCGCCAGCCTTCGCGGACGAGCCCGACCGGTCCGGGGCGGACCGCCGTCGAGCGGAACGAGGCGGGCGCCTCCGAGGTCAATCGCATCGGCGGCCAATCGTAGCATGCACCCGATCCGGGTCCGAACGGCATGGCGACGCAGACCTATGGCACGATATCCGCGGTGCCATCGGCTTCCCCTGGACTCTCGACCGTCCTCGCCCCGCTCGCTGAGATCGCTCGCGCCGGCCGCCGGGCCGCCGACGATTTCGATCCCTACGCGCACCTGCCCGAACGGCCGCGGCCGACGTCGGATCGCCCGGTCGTCGGTCTCGTCGGCTGGTACGGTTGGGGCAACTACGGCGACGAGCTGTTCCACGAGGTCTTCCGCGAGAACCTCGAGCCCGATGTGGCGCTGCGTTCGGTCCTCGACTCGAACCGGCGCCGCCAGAGCGGACGCCGAATCGGGGCGCACGTGCGGACGAGCGATGCGATCCTCATCGGCGGCGGGGACATCCTCAAGCCGTCGCGGACCCATGACGCGTACTGGCATCGATCCTACCTGCGCCGGCCGGTCTACGTGGCGGGCGTCGGAGTCCCTACCTGGGAAGCCCCGGTCCGGCAGGCGGTCGATCGCCTCCGGCGGTTCCTGACCGATCCGAGCGTCCGTTTCATCGCCACCCGCGACGAGGAGAGCAGCGCCTGGGTGCGCGAGACTCTCGCGCCGACCGTCCCAGTGGCGACGGCGCCCGACCTCGTCTGCGCCCTGTCGCTGCCCGAGATCGAGCGACCAGCCGACCCGCCCATCCTGGGCATCGTGGTCAGGCGCCGCTCGACGCCCGACGACCTCAGCCAGGTGCGGAGATTGGGCGAGCGGGCGCGGGAGATCGGATACCGGGTCCGCCGCATCGTCCTGGCGACCGGCCGGACGCGGGTCCACGATCTCGAGGCGACGAGGGAGCTGGGTTTGCCCGATGCCGAGCTCGTAGTCTCTGACAACCTCGCGGTCCTGACGCGGGCCATCGGCGAGTGCACCGTCGTGGCCAGCATGAAGTTCCACGGCGTCGTCGTCGCGACGATGTTCGGCATCCCCGGGCTCGTCCTCATGCCGACCGCCAAGAACCGCAACTTCATGCGCCGTATCGGCCGCCCCGACCTCATCGCCGTGTACAGCGCGCCGGATCTCGCTGAACGCCTGGAGGCCGGGTTGGCGCCCATCCCGCCCGAGGTGCGAGACGAATTGCGCGGCGGGGCGGCCCGGATCCTGTCCGAGATCCGTACTCTCATCGTCGGCTCGTAGGACGCGTGGCCGGCCTGCCCCTCCGGTTCGTCCCGACGGCGGACGTCCCGATCGAGGACGGCGTTCGACAGGTGGTGGCCGATGCGACGTGGACGCCCCCACCTGGCGATGCGCGCATCGGCATCCGCGACATCGCTCGATCGTTCCTCGCCGACCACGACGTCTTCGCCGAGGCGGCGGCGCTGCTCGACGACTGGGCGACGGGATCACGGATCGTCGATCTTCTGGCCGTCGAGGGCGTTTCGCTGTGGTACCAGCTGCGGATCGGCGAGTGGCAATGGCTGATGGAGCGCATGACGTGGCTGGCGATCGTCGACCGTCTGCTGGTTGCGGATCGTTTCGCGGCCCTCGAGTATGCGCCGGGGCTCGACGAGGGACTCCGTGACGTCGTCCCCCTCGTCGCACGACGTGACGGCATCGGATTCCGGGGCACGGAGACGGAGCGCCTGGCGGACGGTGAACGCGAGCCCGTGACGGCCGTCGTGGGCGCGTCGCCGCCTCCGACGGGGCCCGTTGCCTTTGGTGTGGTCGACCGGATCCGGCGGCGGTTTCTGCCCGATCCCCTGGAACGTCGACGCCGCCGGATGAAGGGCCGTTTGGACGGCCTGATATCCCTCCATCCGAGCGTCGTCGCTCTGCGCGAACACGCCCTCCAGCAGGTCGGGGACGACGGTGGTTTCCGCGCGGTCAACCCGTACCTCGATCCGGTCATCGATCGTCTGCGGGAGATCGGTGCGGACGTCGTCACGATCGAGCTCCGGGCGGACCTGCGAGACGACGACTGGTGGCGGCGGGTCCGTGACGATCGGCAGAGCGTCCCGATCGAGACCCTCCGGCGGTTCGATGGACCGGCCGACCGCATCGCGGCGATGGAGCGCGCCGCCGAGACCGAGACGGCGATCCGGGCGATCGCGACTCCCCTCCTCGTGTCGGGCGTGGACCTCGGGCCCGGCCTGACCGGGCTCGTCGGACGCCAGGTCGGCGGCGGCTGGTACGCCGAACATCTCCGTCTCATCGGCCAGAGCCGCCACCTCTTCGCCTCGATGCGCCCCTCCGTGCTCCTCCTCGCCGACGAGTACCACCGCCACGACTGGATCGCGACCGCCCGGGCGGCCGGCGTCCACTCGGTTGCCGTCCAGCATGGTCTCATCCACGCCGGCCACCCCGGATACGCCCATCGCACGCGACCGGACCTGTTGGCGCTGCCCGACCGGACGCACGTCTTCGGGCAGTGGGAGCGCCGGCTGCTCGTGGAATCGGGCGTCTACCGCGACGACGAGGTCGCGGCGTCCGGCTCTCCTCGCCTCGACCTGCGCCGAGGCCAGGCGCCCGAAGGGCGCGCGCGACTTCGGGCGTCGCTGGGTGTGCGGCCTCCCGATCGCCTCGTGGTCATCTCGGGGACCTGGTCTGGGATCTTGCGACGGTTTCACATCCCGGTCACCCTGGCGCGCCTGTTCGATCGTCCGATGCCCGGCGTGCACGTCGTCGTCAAGCTGCATCCCGGCGAGGTCGACGAGGGGCCATACAGGGCGACGATCGAGGGTGTCGCCGCCGTCGGGGGGTTCGCTCCGCCACCGATGACCGTCGTACGCGACGTCGATCTCTATCGATTGCTCGAAGCCGCCGATGCACACCTCGGTCTGTACTCGACCGTCGTGACGGAGGCCGTCGTCACCGGCACGCCGAACGTGCTGTCGACATCGCTCGCCACGTCGGACCTGCTGGGCTATGTCGAGGCGGGCGTGGCACGACCCGTCGCCGACGGCGGCGATGTCCTGGTCGCCCTCGACGAGCTGGCGCGCGGTCTGGATGAGGACGCCCGGCGGCGTTTCCTCGCCGACCACTTCGAACCCGGCTCGGCAAGCGAGCGCATCGCGGACGACATCCGCGACCGGATCGGCCGGGCCTGACCGGCGCGGCCCCGTCTCGAGTCGCCCTGTCAGCGAGCGTCCAGGCGGCCAAGGGCGGCGTGGCCCGTCCGACGGATGCGGCGGACGGCACGAGCCGCGATGGAGCGCGAGACGGGCGCCGGGGTCGGGCGCGGCTCGGCGGCGACAGACGCCGCCTTCTTCGAGATTGGCGTCTGCCACGATGTGTCGACGTCTCCGAGCTGGAGGGCAGGCTCGGCGAACAGCCGCAGGAACTCCGCGACGATGTGGCGAACGGCATGCCGATGGACGTGCCGCCCGTCCTCCCGGAAGTAGTCGCTCTGCCGCTCGGCGGTCGTGACCATCTCGTATGAGTGGAAGTAGTAGACGTCAGGATGGCGCTCGACGAACTCCGATGTCGCCGCCCGGATGCGGGCCTTCGACTCGGTGTTGGCGACCCGGACGTCGAGCGGCGTGAACGTCGCGTGGAGCGGGACCGGTGATGTCGTGAGGATCATGGCCGCCCGGAGTGTCTCGCGGATGACCCGTCTGATGCGCTCGAGATCGTCGAGCATCTCGCCGACCGTCAGGCGATGGAAGTCGGCATCGACCTGGCGGAAGACGGCCGGATGCGGGATCTGCCGATAGCTGGTGCCCGACGCGCGGCTTCGCCACGTCTCGATGAGCCCGACGGTCACGACGATGACGCCCGCCCGCTTGAAGAGGTCCTCTGCCCGTCCATCGACCTCGCTCCGCGCCGCCGCAAGGGCCGCTTCGCTCTCATGGATCGTGTCGTAGTCACGGAAGGGATCGACGTAGCCATCGCCGACCCGCCACGATGGCTCAGCCGCCCGCTCGGGCCAGCCGCCCGCGATCCGCTCGAGCTCCTGGCGGATCGTGGCCGTGGAGTAGAAGAGGCCGCCCGGGTGCATCGCGCCCCGGATGTTGACCTCCTTCATCATGCCGGCCAACTCGGACGCGAAGCAGCTGCCGATCGTGGCGACCGTCGTCTTCGTCCCGATCAGCGGGGCGGTCGGGGCAAGGATGGTCGACTCGCGTTCGGACCACACGTGGAGGTGGTCGAGCTCCCATGTGCCGAGGCGACTGGTCAGTTCCGGCATGTGTGCGCCGAGCATAGCGCCGGATCGTTCGCGGCAGCCTGGGCGAGAGGCCAAAACGTCGTCGCAAACACCCGAAAGGGTGCGCGACGACCAGCCGGCGCCGCGTCAACCCGATGTCCCCCGGCTCACGAGGGGGCCCGCCGCTATACTGCACCGGCTTCCCACCCGCGAGACCACGCGTGGGCGCACGGCCTGCTGTCGCCGGCACCCGACACCACCAGAGGTTGACGTCCAGCCGGCATGATCGACTATCTCTTCGGCCTCTTCTCCCGCGACATCGGCATCGACCTCGGCACGGCCAACACGCTCGTCCACGTCCGCGACCGCGGGATCGTCATCAGCGAGCCGTCGGTCGTTGCCATCGACGCCAAGACGAAGCGGGTCATGGCCATCGGTGCCGAGGCGAAGCGGATGGTCGGTCGGACGCCGGCCAACATCATCGCCATCCGCCCCCTCCGCGACGGGGTCATCAGCGACTTCGATGTGACCGAGCAGATGATCAAGTACTTCGTCCACAAGGTCCACGACCGGATCGGGCTGATCCCACGCCCGCGGATGCTGCTGGGGATCCCGTCGGGCGTGACGGAGGTCGAGAAGCGAGCCGTCCGCGATGCCGCCCTCAACGCCGGCGCACGGTGGGCCCGCCTCATCGAGGAGCCGATGGCCGCCGCGATCGGCGCCGGCCTGCCGGTCAGCGAGCCGTCCGGCAGCCTCATCGTCGACATCGGTGGCGGGACGACCGAGGTCGCCGTCATCTCGCTCGGCGGGATCGTCGTCAGCCGTTCCATCCGCATCGGTGGCGACGAGATGGACCAGGACATCGTGAGCTTCGCCCGGCGCGAGTACAACCTGTTCCTCGGCGAGCGGACCGCCGAGGACATCAAAATCGCCATCGCGTCGGCCTATCCCGGCGAGTGGGACAGCCAACGAGTCACGCTCCGCGGCCGGGACCTGCTGACCGGCCTGCCGCGGGCCGTCGAGGTTGGCGCCGACCAGATCCGCGAGGCGATCGAACCATCGGTCATCCAGATCGTCGACACGATCAAGGACACGATCGAGGAGACGCCACCCGAGCTTGTCGCCGACATCATGGACCAGGGCATCGTCCTGGCCGGCGGTGGCGCGCTGCTGGCCGGCCTCGACCGGCGCGTTGCGGAGGCGACGCAGATGCCCGTCGTGGTCGCCGAGGATCCCCTCACCTGCGTCGCGCGGGGGACCGGAATCGCGCTGGAAAGTCTCCGCCAGATGGAGCGGGTGCTCGTCACGGAGACCTACGCCCGCGCACCGCGGTAACGCCCGTGACCGCCACGCCGACCGCCGCCGGACGCATCGCCCGACGTCGGCTGGCCGCCTTCGGCATCCTGCTCGCGATCGCGACCGGGCTCATGATGTTCTCCTCGTCGCCGATCCTGACGGACCTCCAGCGTGGCATCGTCTTCGCCTTCCGCCCCGTCCAGAGCGCCATCGACGGCGGCCTTTCGACCGTCGGCGGGATCATCGAGGCCGCCGCATCCATCGACAGGCTGCGCTCGGAGAACCAGGCCCTCCACGAGGAGAACGATCGCCTGCGCATCGAGAACCGCCTGACCGAGTCCATCCGCAAGGAGAACGACGAGCTCACGGCGTTGCTCCAGCTCCGCAGCGACCTCGGTCACGAGACGGTCGCCGCGACCGTCATCGCCCGCGATCCGGCCGACTTCCGCCGGGTCGTCGTCCTCGACCGCGGTACCGACGACGGGATCGAGAAGGGCGACGCCGTCATCGCCGCCGGCGGGGCGCTGGCCGGCCAGGTCATCGAGGTCGGGCCCAATTTCGCCCACGTCCTGCTCCTCTCGGATTCCTCGTCGGTCGTCGCCGGCGCGCTGAGCGCCGACGGAGCGCGGGGCGAGATCACCGGGCAGCTCGGCAGCGTCCTCTCGATGCGCAACATCGACGCGACATCCGAGGTGATCACGGGCGACGAGGTGCTGACCGCCGGCATCGAGCCCTGGCGCGGCCGGCC
>Ga0209109_10002049_pt1 | contig 11040 bp, 9 predicted proteins | sample Rifsed10ft2_FD_184004 | JGI IMG/M metagenome (GOLD analysis project Ga0209109, IMG submission 184004) | Soil microbial communities from Rifle, Colorado, USA - sediment 10ft 2 (version 2) | ecosystem: Environmental > Terrestrial > Deep subsurface > Rock core/Sediment | place: Rifle, Colorado... | reverse complement strand
CGGCGGTCAGTCGTCCTATCCTGGGAACTCTCGCCCCGTGCTGGTCGTCTTCAGGAGGATCAACGAGGAGGGTCGATACCATGCGCATCCGTTCCGAATGGCTAGTCCTGATCTGCTCCGCCGCGGCAGTGCTTGCCGGCTGCCAGAGCCCGCAGCCGGAGCCGCTTCCCCCGATCTCGGCCGACACCCCGGTTTCCTCGAAGGCTTCGGTCAACCCCACTCAGGTGCCCGGCCCTGCCACCGACGAGCCCGAACAGCTTCGGGGACCGGTCTTCATCGATCAGGCCGAGCTGCTGATCCGCGAAAGCTTTCCGATTCAAGTTGATCTGCACCTGCGCGGCAGTCTCCCCACTCCATGCGCTACTCTCCGCTGGTCAGTGGCCGAGCCGGATGTGCAGGGTCGGATCGAAGTTGCGGCCTATTCGTCGCAGGACGCGGCGCTGGCTTGCATCCAAGTCCTGCAAGAGTTCGAAGAGAACATTCCCCTGGGGGCCTACTCGACTGGTTCGTACAGCGTATGGCTGAATGGCGAGCGAATCGGGGAATTCGAGCCGTGAGTTAGTGGCTCAGGATCTGAGAGAGGAAGAGTTTGGTCCGTTCCTCTTTGGGGTGATCGAAGATGTCGCTTGGGCTGCCGCTCTCGACGACCACTCCCTCGTCAAAGAAGAACATTCGATCCGCCACGGCTCGGGCGAATCCCATCTCATGGGTAATCACCAGCATGGTTATCCCGGAGCGAGCCAGCCCGGTCATGACCAGCAGGACTTCATTGATCATCTCGGGATCGAGGGCAGAGGTTGGCTCATCGAAGAGCATGATCTTCGGCTGCATCGCCAGAGCCCGGGCGATCGCCACCCGCTGCTGCTGACCACCTGAGAGCTGGGCAGGGTGCTTCTCTGCCTGCTCGGGGATCCCCACCCGCTCCAACAGCTCGCGGGCGACCTGATCTGCCTTGTCTTTGGGCCACTTTCGCACCCAGATCGGGGCGAGGGTGACGTTCTGCAGGACCGTTAGATGCGGGAACAGATTGAAGGATTGAAAGACCATTCCGATTTCACTTCGGATGGTGGCGATGTTGCGGACGTCGTGGGTGAGCTCAATCCCGTCCACGATGATGGTCCCCTGCTGATGCTCCTCGAGCCGATTGAGAGTTCGAATAAAGGTGGACTTACCCGACCCCGACGGCCCGAAAATCACCACCACCTCCCCCTTCTCCACCTCCATGTCAACTCCCCGCAGCGCGTGGAAGTGGTCGAACCACTTGTGGACATCGGTGCACTGGATGATGGGTTCGGTCATTCGGCCGCCAAATTCCTTGTTCGCTCGATGCCTTGCCGACCCTCGATGCGGCGGCTGGCACGGGACATTGCGAAGCTGACGACAAAATAGAAGAGCGCGGCGAACAAGTATACCTCCCGCACCAGCCCCAGGAATTCGCGCTGCTTGATCACACTCTGGGCCACTGCCAGGAGGTCGAGCAGGCCGACAATTGTGACCAGCGTCGTGTCCTTGAAGATGCTGACGAATTGGCCCATGATCGGGGGGATGACCGTCCGCAGCGCCTGAGGCAGGATAACCAGCCCGGTTACCAGGGCCTCGCTCAGTCCCAGCGCCCGGGCCGCTTCATACTGCTCGCGACGGATTGCCTGCAGCCCTCCCCGCACGATCTCGGCCAAGTAAGCCGCAGTAAACAGGGTCATCCCGGCCATCGCCCGCAGCACCCGGTCAAGGGTCAGCTCCGTCGGCAGGAACAATGGCAGCATGACCTGGGCCATGAACAGGATGGTAATGAGCGGGACCCCTCGGATAACTTCGATTAACAACACGCAAAAACCCTTGACGACCGGCAAGCTGCTTCGCCTCCCGAGGGCCAGCAGCACGCCGATCGGGAACGAGGCCAGGATGCTGACCGCCGCCAGCACCACTGTCAGCAGGATGCCGCTCCAGATGGCGGGCTCGACAATCGGAAGGACGGCGGCGGGGGCCACCCGTTCGACCCCCACATCGAAGTTCGTAAGCAAGATGATCAGGGTTGGCAGCAGCAGCAGCCAGGCCGGGAGCAGCAGTCGCGGAATGGTGATCGCGTTGGCCAGCCGGCGGAAGGCCGACCGGCCCAAAACCCAGGCTACGCCCAAAAGCAAGCCGATGGGGACGAGATTGGGAAGCAGGATGCCGGGGGCGATTTCCCTACCCCGCACTCCATACGGCGCGAGCAATGCCAGGATCGCCACATTGGCCGATCCAATGGCCACTCGCCACCGAGTGGATCCTACGCCCCAACTTAGCCCTCCGAGGATCCCGACCAGCAGCACGGCTACATGCCCGCGCCACTCCACCCCCAGCGCCGACAACAGCTCAGGCCGGAACAGGTAGTAGCCAAGATGATTGAAGACTGTCAGGGGAGTCGGCAAGATCAGCCCGCGTAGCAACACGGCCAGCCAGAAAGGCGATAACAGCCAGGCGACCAGGAGCCCGCGCCTCGCTCGCCGCTGCCCCCGCCTCGCCAGCCAAGTCGCGAGCGCAAGTCCCAGGATCGCTGCCAGGCTGACCCCCAGCCGCCACACTTGATCTTGCGGGTATCGCCCCCAGGTCAGTATTTCGAGATTGCTGCTTACCACCTTCCAGTTTGCTTCTGAGAATGCCCAGGCGAGCAGAGATCGCCCGACGGTGTAGAGCGCTACTCCAACCCCCAGGGTAACCAGGCCGTTGAACCAACTGCTGAAGAGGTTCTTGCGCAGCCAGCCGATAACGCCCACGCTCATCGGAGGCGGTTGTTCGATCGGGCCGAAGGCTGCAAGCTCGCCCGTCCTCATGGGCTACCTTTCTCTGATTTTCAGCCGAGCATTGATGAGATTCATGCCTGCAGAAATGATCAAACTGAGGGCCAGGTAGGTCCCCATCATCATGGCGATGACCTGTACCGCTTGACCTGATTGATTGAAGATCGTTTGCGAAATGGAATACAAATCCGGGTAACCGACCCCGATGGCCAGGCTGGAATTCTTCGCCAGATTCAGGTACTGGTTCGTTGTCGGGGGGATGATTACCCGCAAAGCTACCGGGAGAATGACCAAGCGCAAGGTCTGCGCTCTGGTGAGCCCGGTGGCCAAAGAGGCCTCGCGCAAGCCATGGGGGACTGCCTGGATCCCGGCTCGGACAATTTCGGCGATGAAAGCCGCCGTATAGATCACCAGACCGATCAGAATGGCGGCAAATTCGGGGCTGAGGCGCGATCCACCGACAATCCGCAGGCCCTCGAGCTGCGGGAATTCGGCCGTGAACGGCTCCCCGGGGAGTACCAGCCAGCCAAGCAATGGGAGTCCGAACAAAGGGACTGCGGCCCACAAGGCAGGCCGGGTTTCTTTTCCTTCTCGCAGCCCGCGATCGAGCTGCCTTCGATAGGTCCACAAGGCCAGCAGCGCGCTGACCACGGCAAGCAGCAGCCATGCCCGTGACGATTCCTGAGGCACGGCCCGCGGGGTGAAGAAGCCGCGATTGCTCAGAATGAATGGACCGAGTGTGAGACGGTCCGCAAGCTCAGGAAGCTTGAGGATGACGGCTGAGTAGAGGAAGAACAACTGAACCAGCAGCGGGGTATTCCGCATGAGTTCCACGTAGGCCTGCGAGATCGTCCGCAGCAGCCAATTCGACGACAATAGGGAAATGCCGGTGAAAACGCCTAGCGCGGTTGACAGGATCAGGCCAAGCACCACCACCTGCAGCGTGTTCGCCAACCCCACGAAATAAGCATCCAGATAGCTGTCGGATCGTTCGAGCGGGAGCGCTTCGTCGGCGACCGGAAAACCGGCCGTTCTGCTGAGGAACCCGAAGCTCAGGTCGAGGCCTCGAGTGTCCAGGGCGTCTAGCAGATTGCCCAGCAGCCACCGCCCGACAGCGACCACCAACACAACGAACGCCGCCTGGGCGAGCGCTTGCAAGAATCGGATGTCCCTGGAGAAGCGGCTGAAGGACTTGAGCGAGCCTTGGAAACTTCTCAGCATTGAGTGTGTGAGCTGTGGCTTGCAGAGTGCGGCCCGGCCGTAGGCCGGGCCGCACTGTCAAATTGCTCTTGCCTCGCGGAAGGAAACTACCGCCAAGGCGGCGCGTAGATCAGACCGCCCTGAGTCCAGAGTGCGTTCAGGCTGCCCTCCCGAGGGATGTCGGTTCCGGCCGGGCCAAGGTGGTGATCATAGATCTCACCGTAGTTGCCCACTTCCCGGATGACATTGACAACGAAGTCCGGAGCGAGCCCCAAGAGAGCGCCAAACTCGCCCTCGATGCCGAGCAGCCGACGGACCTCCGGATCCTGCGGGTCAGAAGCCGCGATCTCTTCTACGTTCTGGGAGGTGATGCCCTTCTCCTCGGCGATGATGATCGCGTTGACGACCCAGCGGACAACGTCCCCCCACTGCTGGTCACCCTGCGCCCAGACCGGCCCAAGCGGCTCCTTGGACATCGTCTCGGGAAGGATGACGTGGTCTGCGGGGTTCGCTAACGCGGTACGGAGACCGGCCAACTGGGACTTATCCGAAGTCAACCCATCGCAGCGGCCCTCGTCATAGGCGACCCGGGTCTCGTCCGAGGTGCCGAACACCAACGGTTCGTAGGTGCGCCCGCGCGAACTGAAGGCATCGGCCAGATTCAGCTCGGTCGTGGTCCCTGCCAGGACGCATACGGTCGCCCCGTCCATGTCATCCAGCGAGGAGATGCCGCCGTCAAGTCGGACCATCATTCCCTGACCATCGTAGAAAGTCGTGGGGCCGAAGTCGGTGCCAAGCTCCACGTCGCGGCTGAGGGTCCAGGTCGTGTTGCGGATCAGGATGTCGACCTCGTTGGTCTGCAGGGCAGTGAAGCGCTCGGCCGCGGTGAGCGGGCGGAACTCCACCGCAGTGGCATCGTTGAAGATGGCAACGGCTAGAGCGCGGCAGAAGTCGGAATCAAATCCGACAAACTCGCCCTGATCGTTGAGAAACCCAAAGCCCGGCACTCCCGAGTTCACTCCACAGCGCACCGCACCGCTGTCTTTGACGGCTTGGAGGCGCGCCGATTCCATCTGAAACTCGACTGGAACCTGGACTTGTTGGGTCTGAACGACCTGGACTTCTTGGGTCTCTACCACCCGCACCTCCCGGATCTCGGGCTCGGCGGGTTGGCAGGCACTCAGGGCGAACGCCAGCAGCAGGCCGAGCGCCAGGCTGGTCGTGAGCTGCACGGAAGTCTTTCTAAGCATCGGACTCTCTCCTCCTTCGATGTACATGGACTTGAACGGCACTGAATAGACAAAATGCAAGGGGAAGTCTGCGGGCGTCACACCTCCTTGAGAGCGGACGTCTTTGCGCGGACTGCGGCGATACAACCTCTCGATGGTTACGCGGCCTTGACGCCATCAAGCTGAGGTGCAAATGGAACAAAGCCCGGCGTGGTTGGGGAAAGCAGAATCAATCGTAGGGCATTCATAGGAAATCGTCAAGGTGAACCGGCCGCGGGCAGACGGCTGCGGTCGCCGCACTCCTCAGCGCCGCCGCAGGCTGTATCCTCTTTCCCAATGCCCCGCCTTGGGGCCTGTGGTAGTCTAAGCAGGCCTCGCCACCGGCGCGCAGGACAGTGGCGATTGGAGGCATTCTCCCGGATGGCGGGCCTGGTCGGTAAAACCTTAGACCACTACCGCTTGGTCGAACAGCTCGGCCAGGGCGGGATGGCGACCGTTTATCGGGCGCAGGACACGCGCCGCGGGGTAGACGTCGCGATCAAGGTCCTTTCCCCAACCATTACCGGCGAAAAACGTTTCGTGCGGCGATTCCGCCGGGAGGCGGAGATTGTCAAGCAGCGGCTCAAGCATCCGAACATCGTGCCGGTGCTGGCTTACGGCGAGACCAACGGCTACGTGTACCTGGTGATGCCGCTCGTCCAAGGCGAAACGCTCTCGGACCGGCTGGTTCGCCGCGGGTTGACCGAGCAGGAGGCCAATCTGTGGATTGGCCAGATCTGTGATGCCCTCGAATTCGCCCACAAACAGAAGGTCATTCACCGGGATATCAAGCCGGCCAACATTATGCTCACCGATTCCGGCGAAGCACTGTTGATGGACTTCGGCCTGGCCCGAGATGTCGAAGGCTCCGGCAAGCTGACCGGCTCGATGCTCATGGGGACTCCGGCCTTCGTGTCACCTGAGCAAGCCCAGGGCAAGGGCCTCGACCACCGCTCGGACCAGTACTCGCTCGGCGTCGTGCTCTATTTGGTGGCGACCGGGCACCTGCCTTTCGATTCGGAATCACCGATGGCCCTGGTCTTGATGCACATCCAGGACCCGGTCCCCAAGCCCAGCCGCTTCAACCCAATGCTCAAGCCGGCCCTCGAGCGGGTGATCTTGAAAACCCTGGCCAAGGACCTCGAGGAGCGGTTCAAGGACATGGCCGAACTCAAGCGGGCCTATCACGCAGCTCTAGCTGGGGATTCGGTAGCCTGGGTCGAAGCGCCGACCGAGCTGCGCTCAGCCCGCCCCGCGGCCCCGGTGGGTCGTCCAGCCAGGACGCGACCGTTCCCGACCTGGCTGATTCCGGCCAGCGCGCTGCCGGTCGTGGCCCTGCTGGCGGTGATTGCCTTCGGCCCGGGGGCGGCGAACGAGGATCACGGTACGCCAACGGGACTGCCCGGCCTCGTCGGAGGGACCCCCGTGCCAGTGGCAACGGCTCCACCTACTGCGTCACCCGTACCGACTCTGACCCCGACTCCGGTGGAAGCCGGGGCTTGTCCGGGACTGCGGTTGATTACGTTCTCCCAGAAGGGAAACGAAGTTAGCTGGACGATCGACAATACGACCGGATCCTCGGTGCAGCTCGTCGATCTCGGTTTCCGATGGCCGGAGACCAATCCGGCGAATCAGATCTCGTTGGATGGGCGGATGTGGCTGAACAAGCATGATCTGGATAAGATGCTCGAAGACATGGAGCAGGGCCGGAACCCCGAGATCCCATTCGACCAGCGATTGAATATCACCGACGGAGACCTTCGCACCCTGACCTTGCGGTTCAACTGGTCAGTCACTGAAGAGGCCGGGGTCTATCGCCTTGAGCTTGGATTCGAATCCGGCACCGGTTTGTGTGTTCTCGCAACCGAGTGGTAGCCTTCAACCGCTAGGCGCAATCGCTTTCCAATATCGAAGCAGGGCGGGTCGGGTACCCGCCCTGATCTTTTCTTTCAGGAAGTTACGTGGACCAAAAGGAATCCCGGCCCTGGGTCGCCGCGCAATATAATCTACCGACACCACCGCGAGGATGACCCGTGCCTGACGAGAGAGTCGTAAAGTTAGCTCGAGTTTTGGTCCAGTACTCCTGCCCGGTGAGACCGGGCGACCTGGTCGCAATCTACGGAATGCCGCCGGGCGAGCCGCTGCTCCGAGCGGTTTATCGGGAGGTGCTGCATGCCGGAGGCCATCCTTACCTGCTGGTCAGCCTGGAGGGGCTGGATCGAATCTTCTACACCGAAGCCAACTCGGATCAGCTGAACCATGTCTCGCGGATCGCGAAGATGGTCAACAACGAATTCGATGCCTTGATCTCCATCCGCTCACAATCGAACACCCGCGGTCTCTCGCAGGTGGATCCCACTCGGCAGAGCGACCGGGCCAAGGCGATGACCGAAGTCATGGAGGCTTTCATGCGCCGGGGTGCCTCGGGAGAGCTGCGGTGGGTAAGCACGCTTTACCCAACCGACGCCTACGCCCAAGATGCGGACATGAGCCTGGAGGAGTTCGAGCAGTATGTTTTCTCGACCACCTACGCCGACACCCCGGACCCGGTGGCGGAATGGCGCAGGATCCACGACGAGCAGCAGCGGCTGGTGGACTGGCTCGCCGGGAGGCGAGGGATCGAGGTCAAGGGGCCCGATGTGGATCTCTCGCTCTCCATCGAAGGACGTCGGTTTGAGAATTCAGACGGGACCAAGAACATGCCGAGCGGCGAGATCTTCACCGGCCCGGTCGAGGAATCGGTCAGCGGTTGGGTTCGCTTCAGCTATCCCGCCGTCACTCAGGGCCGGGAAATCGAGGGAGTGGAGCTTCATTTCGAGCACGGGAGGGTCAGCCAAGCGACCGCCCGCAAGGGTGAGCGGTTCCTGCTCGCGCTGCTCGACACCGATCCGGGCGCACGCTACCTTGGCGAATGGGCGATCGGCACCAACAAGAAGATCGATCGTTTCATCAAGAACATCCTCTTCGACGAGAAGATCGGCGGCACGATCCACATGGCGATCGGGGCCGGGTATCCCGAGACGGGCTCACTCAATAAGAGCGCCATCCATATGGACATGATCTGTGACATGCGTCAGGGGGGTCAGATTCGAGTTGACGGCGAGCTGATCTACGACTCGGGCGAGTTCACGATCTGACCCATATTGCGGTCGATGGGCGCCTGCTGGTCGACAACCCGACCTCGGCGGCGGCCCGGCATCTGCTCGAATGGCTCGGTGGGCTTTCGGATCCGGAGACCACCGTCTCACTCGTGCATCCGCAGGGGGAGCTGCCTGAGCTTCCGCCGGGTGTTCGATCTCAGCCGGTGCGGCCCATCCGGCGCGGGTGGGAGCGGCTGCAGTACGATCAGATCGCCCTCCCACGGGCCGCGGCGGAAGTTGGTGCTCAAGTCTTGTTGATCTTAGGTGAGCAGGTTCCGCTCCGAGCCCGGATGCCGATCGCGGCGGTGCCTCCGATTCTTCCCCAGCCTCCCACCGGCGTAGGGTTCGAGATGCTCAGGAGAGCGGCCGGCGGGGCAGGCCTCCGCGGGGCCAGTTCCGTGCTGATGGCCGCCGACCTGGCCCGCGAGACGGATCCCAAGCGGCTCTACACCCCTTTTGTTTCGCCGGCATTCTTGAGGCCCGAAGTCAAGTCAGCAGGACCGGAGCGGCTGCGGGTCCTGTGCTACGATTCCGATCCAATAGACATTCGAAGGGCGCTGGCGGCCTGGACCTGGGTGGACGGATCGCTCGGGGACACCTATCCATTGCAGTTTCTGAGCTGGGATCCTCAGCTTGATGAGCTAATCAGCGCCACGGCCGCCGAGTTTGGTGTCGCGGAATCAGTTGTGGCTGGGCCGCCGTCCGGCAACCTATCTCAGGTCTTTCGCGAGGCGGCCGCGTTCTTGTCGGTGCGCCCCCTGGCCTGGGGCCAGCCTTTCCGTTGGGCGCTGGCCTCTGGCACCCCAGTTGCGGCATTCGAATCGCTTGCGGCAAGTTCGATTGTGGGCGACGCAGGATATCTCGTACCAGATGGAGATACTCGGGCGCTAGGAGCGGCGTGCCTTTCGCTCCTGGTCCAGGAAGAATTGGCCGAATCGCTGCGGGGTAAGGGTCAGCGGCGGGCCGCGGCCTACAGCGATCGCCCACCCACTGAGTTGATCACTGAGTTGGCTGACCAAGCGATGTCCGCGAGAGGCAGGCAAGCACCCGAATGATAGCGGCCACGGTGCTGGTTTGAGCAAAGAGTGAGCGAACTAACGGACGGCTCGGTCATGATTGTCGGGGCCGGAGTCTTCGGGGCTTCGGCCGCGCTCGAATTGCGCAAACGCGGGCACAACGTCACCCTGCTCGATCCCGGGCCGGTGCCACACGTCCTGGCCGCTTCGACCGACATCAGCAAAGTTCTGAGAATGGACTACGGGGCGGACGAGTTCTATATGGAACTGATGGAGGCCGCCTTCGAAGGCTGGGACCAGTGGAACGCGGCCTGGGGGGAGCCCCTCTTTCACCAGACCGGCATGCTTTTGCTGGCCAGCGCGCCGATGGCGCCGGGTGGCTTCGAACATGACAGCTATCAACTCCTGCGAGCCCGCGGCCATCACCCCGAGCGACTATCGGCGGCCCAGATCCAGGCCCGATTTCCCGCCTGGAACCCGGTGGACCACCCGGAGGCCTATTTCAACCCGCGGGCCGGTTGGGCCGAGAGCGGGGAGGTCGTGGCCCGCCTCATTGCGCAGGCGAAGAAGCTGGGGGTCAAGCTGATTGCCGGCGCGGAGATGCGCAGCCTGATCGAAGAGGGAAGCCGAGTCCTCGGGGTGCGAACAGCGGACGGCCGAGAATTCGAGGCAGAGTCGGTCGTGGTCGCGGCCGGGGCCTGGAGCCCCGCGCTGCTGCCACAGCTGCAGGATCACGTGTGGTCGACCGGCCAGCCGGTTTTTCACTTCCGGGTGGAGGATGTCGAGTCGTTCCAGCCGCCGAAATTTGTCGTGTGGTCCGCCGACATCGCCAACACCGGATGGTACGGGTTCCCGGCGCTCGACGATGGGACGGTGAAGGTGGCCAACCATGGACCCGGACGACGGCAGCCGGCGGCGGAGCCGCGCCAGGTGGATTCCGGATATGAGGAAATGTTCCGGGCTTTCTTCCGCCGATCGCTGCCGGCGCTGGCCGAGGCGCCGATGATCAGCAACCGGCTGTGCATGTACTGCGATACCTGGGATGGGGACTTCTGGATCGACTACGATCCAGATCGGGAGGGCCTGCTGGTCGCGGCCGGCGGCAGCGGCCATGGATTCAAGTTTGCGCCGATGCTGGGCCCGATCATTGCCGACGTGCTCGAGCGCAGGCCGAACCACTTCGCCCACCGCTTCCGCTGGCGGCGGCGAGGTGAGCTCAAGACCGAAGACGCCCGCTATTCATGACTGGGATCTTACGGAGCAGCCCCGGATCGAGGGCGGCAACTCCATCCGCACCGGCGGCCTCCACCGCCGCGGAGAACTCGGCCATATTGCGTTTTAGTCCGGCGATATCAACCCCGCTGCAGCGATCCGGCAGCGGCTCCAACCACTGTTTCAGCCGCAGCAGCATTTTCACCGCCCCGGCGTAGTTCGCCCGCTGGACCTGCAGATAGGCCACGGATACCTGGAGCAGCGACCGGTAGAGGTAGCCGTGCCACTCCGGAGCATCCATCCACGCCTTTTCCAAGACCTCGTGTGCTTCGAAGTACTCTCCGGAGTTCAGCAGCTCGAGCCCATGGGCTCCCAACTCAGAGAGCGGTTGGCCACAGGCTTCCTTCAAGGCGGCCGAATCGAT
>Ga0209109_10002048_pt1 | contig 11044 bp, 11 predicted proteins | sample Rifsed10ft2_FD_184004 | JGI IMG/M metagenome (GOLD analysis project Ga0209109, IMG submission 184004) | Soil microbial communities from Rifle, Colorado, USA - sediment 10ft 2 (version 2) | ecosystem: Environmental > Terrestrial > Deep subsurface > Rock core/Sediment | place: Rifle, Colorado... | reverse complement strand
CACCACGTACGATATGCAGATGGCACGCGATGCGCGTATCGACGGTCTGGCGGTGACCTATGGAGTCCATGAACGGGCGCAACTTGTCGCGCACGGGCCTGTAGCTTGCCTGGATTCCTTTGCGGAGGTATATGCGTGGTTGCAGCGAAACAACGGCCAGTCATCTGCCGCAGCGACGATCTTGTAGATAGCGCCCGAATCCCGTGGCGCAGGGCGACTCCGTTCCGAGGCGAAGCTCCTTCGAAGGGAGTACGCCGGGCTGCCACAGGAGACGGCGTTCTTTGAGTCGCACTGGCTGCCACCTCCGAAAGCGCTATCGCCTCGAGAGGTGGCGGCCCTTTCGGAGGCGGGCGCAGAGTCGCCGATTCCAGGGGCGCGAAGGCTGAGCGCTCGTGTCGCCGTCCCCGTATGGGCTTCACTCTCGAGTGCCGGCGGCTGCAGGCTCGGGATAGATTTCACCGTGGCAAGGAACGGCGAACTCACGCCTGCCTTCGTCGTTCGATTTCACGGGGCGGTTCATGCCTATGTGAATCGCTGGGCCCATCGCCGCCTGAAGCTTGACTGGAATGCAGACGAGTTTTTCGATGCTTGGGGAAACCATCTGTTATGTGCCACGCACGGGGCACGTTACGCGCCGGCGAGCGGCGCGTGGGTAGCGGGCCTTGTGGCCAGGCCGGTCTGGTAAAACTCGCCGTGACCGAGCGAGCGGGTGATATCTGCCTCGAACCGGCGGATGATATACACTTGGTGGAAACGAGAAGAGTGACGAGAGGTTGAAACGATGACGGAAGACAGCAATATCCCACCTTCGCCTACCGCGGGGCCGGACAACCGGCACGCTCATTGGGAACGTGATCTGCTCGAACGGCTGGCGTTTGTCTCATTGACGGAACAGCGGCGTGCCCGGCGCTGGAGAATCTTTTTCAAGCTTTTCTTTGCCGCCTATCTGCTTGTGTTATTGGTAATTTTTACGACGGATTTCTGGAGCGGCAAATCACTGGCCTCTCGCTACACCGCGCTGGTAGACCTTGAGGGCGAGATCAGCAGCAGCAGTGTCGCAAGCGCCGATAATATCCTCTCGGGCCTGCGCGCCGCCTTTGAGAGCAAATCGACCGTGGGTGTGGTCCTGCGCGCCAACAGCCCCGGCGGCAGTCCGGTGCAGGCGAGCTACATCAACGACGAAATAAAACGGCTGCGTAAAAAGCACCCCAAGATTCCGCTCTATGCCATTATTGGCGATGTCTGTGCTTCGGGCTGTTACTACGCCATTGCCTCCGCTGACAAAATTTACGCGGATAAAGCGAGCATTGTCGGTTCCATCGGCGTTCTCATGAATGGGTTTGGATTCGTCGATTCGATGAAAAAACTCGGTGTCGAACGCCGGTTGCTGACGGCGGGCGAACATAAGGGCTTTCTCGATCCATTCGGCCCCCTCAAACCCGATGAAGCGAAGCATGCGCAGTCGCTGCTTAACCGAATACACCGGCAATTTATCAACATTGTGCGCGAGGGGCGTGGCGAAACGCTGAAGGAAACCAAGGACATGTTCTCGGGACTTTTCTGGACCGGCGAGGAAGCCGTCAAGATGGGGCTCGTGGATGATCTCGGAAGTACCAGCTACGTGGCGCGTGAAGTGATCGGCGCCGAAGAGGTAGTAGACTTCACTTTCCGTGAAAATTTATTCGACCGGTTCAGCCGGCGGCTCGGTACGGCCATGGCGCAGACATTCGCCTCCGATCTCCTGGGACGCGCGCCAACTTTGAAATAACCAAATCAGCCGGGTTCAGGCTGCAGCCGAATTAAAGCAAGGCGTTAACATCCGTGCTCGATGTATTTTGCGCCGCTCAGATAACATCGACCCCTTCGTTTTCCAGCATACGAATCAGGCGGATGAGCGGTAATCCGATCAGTGCGTTCGGATCGTCGCCATCGAATTTCTCCAGCAGCGCAATTCCCAAGCCTTCTGATTTGACGCTGCCGGTGCAGGAGTAAGGCCGTTCCTTGTGCAAATAGGATTCAATTTGTGCCTCGGTAAGTTCACGGAATGTCACGCGATAGGGAATAACTTCGCTCTGTACACGAGCGGTAGCGGCATTGACGAGCGCGAGACCACAGTAAAGTGTGACGGTTTTTCCGGATGCAACGCGCAATTGCCGCATGGCTTCATCGTGATCGCGCGGCTTGCCGACCATGGAGTTGTTATATACCGCCACTTGATCCGAACCGATAACGAGTGACCCGGGTATCCGTGCGGCAATTACGCGCGCTTTTTCGACAGCCAGGCGTTCGACCATTTGGGTGGGCGCTTCACCGGGTCTCGGTGTTTCATCCACATGAGGCGCGATCGCTTCGAATGGAATTTTCAGGCGTTCGAGCAATTCTCGGCGGTATGGCGAAGAAGAGGCAAGAATCAGTTTCATAGTAGCTGCCGACGCGCCAGCCTTGAAAAAGGTGGAAATGGTCGGGCCATGTTTCCTGCAAATCGACGTTTAGTTATCCGGTTCAATTTCGACCAGGGCTTCATCGGGATTGACGGAGTCCCCTTTGGCGACATTCACGGATTTAACCGTTCCAGACACCGGAGCCGGAACTTCGTTTTCCATTTTCATCGCCTCGATGACCAGCACCGGGTCTCCGGCCTTTATCGTTTTACCGGCCTTGATCAGGATATCGACCACGGTTCCGGGCATGGAGCTGGTGACATGGCCTGCCTTCGTTGCCTTCGGTCTTTTTGAACCCTTGGAGGCCCGACGGGTATCCACCATCCCGGCATCGGTGGGAACAATCTCCGTCAACGTCTCGATCAAGATCTGTTCCGGCACACCGTCCACCGTTACGAAAAACGGCCGCTGCTCATCGCCCTTGTGGCCTACGCCGGTTACGCGAATATGATAGGTTTCTCCATGCATGGTGGCTTTAAAGTCCGTCGGCGCGTAAGCGGGCATACCGGAGGACTCCGCGGATACCATGGGCTTCAGTTCTTCGGGTTTGAGCGCGCCGGCCGCGCGTTCCTCGAGAAATCGGCGTCCGATTTCCGGAAACATGGAATAGGTCAGCACGTCCTCCTCCGATTTCGCCAGCGCGCCGATTTCTTCGCGCAGCCGGTGCATTTCAGGCTTGAGCTTGTCCGCCGGGCGGCAGGAAATGACCTCTTCAGCGCCGATGGCCATGTTACGCACCGCATCGTTGATCTGGCCGGGTGATTTGCCATAACGGCCTTGCAGGTACAGTTTCACTTCGTTGGTGATGCTTTTATATCGCTTGCCGGTCAGCACGTTCAGCACCGCTTGAGTACCAACAATCTGCGAAGTCGGTGTCACCAGGGGCGGGAATCCCAGATCCTCGCGAACACGCGGAATTTCCTCGAGCACTTCATTCATGCGGTTCAGCGCGCCTTGCTCTTTCAGCTGGTTAGACATATTTGAAATCATCCCGCCCGGCACCTGATTGACGATCACCCGCGTGTCAATTTCGGCGTATTCACTTTCGAATTGATGGTATTTTTTCCGCACCTCGCGGAAATAAAAACCAATCTCCTGAAGCAGTCTGAGATCCAACCCGGAGTCATACGGTGTTTCGTGAAATGCAGCCACCATGCTCTCTGTCGGCGGATGACTGGTTCCCCAGGAAAGCGGTGAAATCGCCGTGTCCACATGGCGCGCTCCGTTTTCCACCGCCAAGTACATGCAGATGTTCGATACGCCCGACGTGGTGTGCGAATGGAATGCAAGCGGCAGTTTCGTCGCCTTGGAAAGCGCCGAGAAAAGTTTCACCGTGCGCGGAGGCGTGAGCAGACCCGCCATGTCCTTGATGGCAATGGTTTGACAACCCATTTTTTCGAGTTCCTTGGCTTGTTCGATAAAATAATCGTTGGTGTGCACCGGACTCGTGGTATAGCAGATGGCGCCTTGCGCGTGTTTCCCGGCCTTGAGCACGGCTTCGACCGACGATTCAAGATTACGCAGATCGTTCAGGGCGTCGAAAATACGAAATACGTCAACTCCCGCTTCAGCCGATTTGGCGACGAAGGCCTGCACGACATCATCGGAATAATGACGGTAACCGAGCAGATTCTGACCGCGTAACAACATTTGCAACGGTGTCCTGGGCAGCGCTTTTTTCAGTTTGTGCAGCCGCTCCCATGGATCTTCCTTGAGAAATCGCAAACAGGCATCAAACGTGGCTCCACCCCAGGTTTCAAGCGACCAAAATCCGACGCCGTCCAGTTTGTCGCAGATCGGCAGCATGTCGTCGGTCCGCATGCGCGTGGCCAGCAAAGATTGATGGGCGTCGCGTAACACGACTTCCGTTATTAGAATTTTTCTGTTTGTAGATACCATCACCGTTAAATTTCCTAGAGTCCGTGATACGCCACGACGGCGGCGGCGATTGCTGCGGTCAGATCTGCCGGAGAACGTCGAACGGAGTAATTCAACAGTTCCTCATGCTGCTCGATAAAGCCGGTATCGAATTTTCCCGATTGAAACTCATTTGTGCGCAAGATTTCAAAATAGAACGGTTTGGTCGTTTTGACACCGTAAAGTCCCATGTCCTGGAGTGCCCGCTTGGCGCGGGCCAACACTTTGTCCCAGGTCAGCGCCCATACGGTGAGTTTGGCGCACATCGAATCGTAGTGCGGGGGGAATTCGTACCCCGTGTAGATGGCGGCGTCAGTGCGAACGCCGGGACCCCCGGGCGCATAATAGCGCGTGATGCGTCCGTGACTTGGCAGAAAACCGTTCTTCGGATCTTCTGCATTAATGCGGAACTGAATCGCATAACCGCGAAAACTGATATCATCCTGTTTGTACGATAATGGTTGTCCCTCGGCGATGCGAATTTGCTCCTGTACGATATCCACGCCGGTGATCTGTTCCGTCACGGTATGTTCGACCTGCAGACGGGTGTTCATTTCCATGAAATAAAACTGTCCATCTTGATCGAGCAGAAATTCGACTGTGCCGGCGTTCTCGTAAGCGACACACCGGGCGGCCCGCACGCCCAGTTCGCACACCGTGGCACGCTGCGCATCCGTTAGCTGAGGGGAGGGCGCAATTTCAATCAGTTTCTGGTGACGGCGCTGGATCGAGCAGTCGCGTTCATAGAGATGTATGACGTTGCCGAGCTTATCGCCAAGTACCTGTACTTCGATATGTCGTGGATGGACGATCGCCTTTTCCAGGTATACGTCCGCGCTGCCAAAAGCCTTGGTGGCTTCCGATACGACTCGTTCATAGGCGCGTTTGAGATCATCTTCGTCGAGGCAACGGCGGATACCGCGTCCGCCGCCACCGGAAGTGGCTTTGAGCATCACCGGGTATCCGATTTTGCCGGCCAGCGCGGCCGCTTCGGACACGTTCTTCAGGTTTTTTTCGCTGCCGGGTATCACCGGAACACCGGCGGCCATCATGGATTCCCGCGCCGCGATTTTATCGCCCATGCGCCGGATGGCATCCATTGAGGGACCAATATAGGTAATGCCGCGTCGTGCGCAGATGTCGGCAAGCTGGGAGTTTTCCGAGAGGAAACCATAACCCGGATGCAGGGCGTCGCAGCCGGTGGCCACGGCCAGATTCACAATGCGGTGGGCATTCAGGTAACCGCCGACGGGGTCCGGACCCACATTGTAGGCTTCGTCCGCTTTTTTGACGTGCAGCGCATGGCGGTCGGCATCGGTGTAAATGGCCACCGACACGATGCCCATTTCGGCGCAGGCGCGTACGATACGCACCGCTATTTCACCGCGGTTGGCAACCAGAATCTTTTTTATCAAGCTGAGGACTCCGCTGAACGGGCGCGATTACACCGGCCGGGCGCCGCTCCTTCGCTGGTACGGAACGTCCAGGACGAGTCAACACACACCCGTGGGTTCTGTATCGTAATGTGCTATTTTGACACAAGATTCGTGCAATTATATGATGCGCGGCCTGTAATCGCACGCCAAGCGTCTGTTTATAGATTTAACGAGACGCGTTGCCTCCCTTCCGCAGGCGGGTGTCGCCGCGAGGACTGGGCGTAGTGAGGGTATCCATGTCGCCATCCTGGAAAGCGCTGCACGGCCATCTGCCCGTGACCATCGATCCGATTCAGCTGGCTGAAAGAGGTGCGCGCCTGACCGGTACGCTCCCCGTGAAAAGCATGTCACGACTGGCATCCACCTGTCTTGACGGATCGGGAGATGTCCTCGTTGATCTGATTTTCGAGCGCGGCGAAGGCGAAGATGTGCTCATCATGCATGGGAGTCTGCGTGCCAATCTTCGGGTCACGTGCCAGCGTTGCCTGGAAGGAATGGCGCTTGAGCTTGAGGCTATGCCTTGGTTTATCCTAATAAGGCCGGGAGCGAGACGGGACATCATTGAAGCAGAGCCGGATACCCTGATCGTAGACAAACCGTTGTCTCTGATTACGCTGGCTGAAGATGAGTTGTTATTGGCGCTGCCCATGGTGCCGATGCACGAGGCAAGTCGGTGTCCAGCCGGACGTTATATCGCGGCAGCAGAGGTTAATAAAATGCATTCGAGCAAAATGAGGAAGCAAAGCCAAAGCCCGTTTTCTATCTTGAGCAAATTAAGGAAATCGAGATAGCGTCCAATAATTTCTTAGACTATAAAGAGGAATAACCATGGCCGTACAGAAAAGCCGAGTATCACCATCCCGCCGCGGAATGCGACGGTCACACGATGCCTTGAAAAAATCGACGCTCTCGGTTGACAAAACCAGTGGCGAAACACATCGCCGGCACCATGTCACCGCCGACGGTTATTATCGCGGGCGCAAGGCGCTGGAAAACAAACCGGAATAGTTCCAGCTTGGACCGAATCCGCCCAAGGGATCTGCGGCCTTGATTACAATTGCCCTTGACGCCATGGGGGGCGATCACGGGGTCAGTATTACTGTTCCTGCAGCGCTCCAGGCATTGGAACTCCAGCCAATATTGAAATTGGTTCTCGTAGGGCAACGCGAACTCATCGAGCAAGAATTGAAGTCGCATCGCTCGGATATCGGCGAGCGTCTCTCGATACATCACGCCAGCGAATCCGTGAGCATGGATGAACCTCCGGCACAGGTACTGCGCAACAAGAAAGATTCATCCATGCGCGTGGCCATTAACCTGGTGAAAGAAGGCGTTGCCCAAGCGGTTGTATCCGCCGGCAACACGGGGGCGCTCATGGCTACCGCACGCTTCGTGCTGAAAACCCTGCCGGGCATTGATCGTCCCGCCATAATAACGACGCTTCCGACCATTCACGGTCATGTTCACGTACTCGATCTCGGCGCCAACGTCGATTGCCGGCCGGAACAGTTGTTGCAGTTTGCCATTATGGGCTCAATCCTGGTCAGTGCCGTGGAAAATAAACCCCGCCCGCGAGTAGCACTACTTAATATCGGTGCGGAGGATATCAAGGGTAACGAGGCGGTAAAAAAGGCCAATGAACTGCTTCGCGCAAGCTCAATTAATTATTGCGGCTTTATTGAAGGTGATGAGATATATACTGGTGACATGGAAGTCATCGTATGTGATGGATTTGTCGGAAATGTGATGCTCAAGGCGAGCGAGGGACTGGCACGAATGATCACGCATTACATAAAGCAGGAATTCAGACGCAATCCTCTCACCCGCCTGTCCGCGCTGATAGCTTTACCGGTGATGCATGCCTTCAAGAAGCGCGTGGATCCGCGCCGTTACAACGGTGCCACTCTGATCGGTTTGAACGGGACCGTGATCAAAAGTCATGGAGCCGCGGATGCCTTGGCGTTCCGATACGCTATCCTCGAAGCATTGACCGAGGTAGAAAACAACGTTCCCGAACGCATCGGCCGTGAACTGGTTTCCATGCAGGGTGCGGGGGAAACAGCGTGAGTTGCGCGCGGATCATCGGCACGGGCAGCTATCTTCCCACGAAGATACTCACGAACCACGATTTGGAAAAGATTGTCGATACAACGGATCAATGGATTTTCGAACGTACCGGCATTCGTGAGCGCCATATTGCATCAGCAGGGGAAACCAGCGCATCCATGGGCGAGCAGGCATCGCGCCGTGCCATCGAGGCGGCCGGGATAAGCGCGAAGGACATCGATCTTATCATCGTGGCGACAACCACTGCCGATCAGGTGTTTCCCAGTACCGCCTGCCTGGTGCAGGACCGTCTCGGTATTCATGGCTGCCCGGCGTTTGATGTGCAGGCCGTTTGCACGGGATTCGTGTATGCGCTGGGCATCGCGGAGAAATTCATCCGCTCCGGGTCGTCCCGATGCGCACTCGTGGTGGGTACCGAAACCTTGTCACGCATCATTGACTGGACCGATCGGGTCACCTGCGTGCTGTTCGGTGATGGCGCCGGTGCCGTCTTGCTCGCGGCATCCGAGAAACCCGGGATCATATCAAGCCACCTGCACGCCGATGGAAAGTACAAAGACCTCCTCAGCGTCCCTTCGGGTATTTCATCGGGATATGACAAGGTGATCAACGGCAAGGCCTACATGCAAATGGAAGGGAATGAGGTTTTCAAGGTGGCCGTGAAAACGCTCGGACGCATCGTTGACGAAACACTCGCAGTGAACCACATGAAAAAGACGGATATCCAGTGGCTGGTACCGCATCAGGCCAATCATCGGATCATTGCGGCTACGGCTAAGAAACTCGGAATGTCCATGGATCATGTGGTCATGACCGTTGACCGGCATGGCAACACCTCTGCCGCGTCGATCCCACTCGCTTTCGATGAGGCCGTGCGTGATGGACGTATCAAGACCGGTGATACCGTGCTGATGGAGGCTTTCGGAGGCGGTTTTACCTGGGGATCTGTGTTGCTGAAATACTGATCTGACAGCAGCAGCAGAATTCAGGAGTATTCTTTCCAATTCTCCGGCCAACGATTTTAATCACCGAAGAAAATTCTCATGACACTCGCATTTGTATTTCCCGGACAAGGTTCGCAGTCCGTCGGCATGATGCGCGATCTGGCTGCGAAGTTTCCTGTCGTCAGACAGACCTTTGACGAGGCTTCGCATGCGCTTGGTTACAACCTGTGGCTGATAGTGGAGCAGGGGCCTGATGAACGATTGAATCAAACGGAAGTAACCCAACCCGCCATGTTGGCGGCGGGCGTGGCAAATTGGCGCGTCTGGTCTGAGCTCAAAGGACCGAAACCGCAAGTCATGGCCGGCCACAGCCTGGGTGAATACACCGCGCTGGTTTGTTCTGAAGCGCTCGATTTTCCAGAAGCCGTCAAGCTGGTTGCCGACCGTGGCCGCTTCATGCAGGACGCGGTGCCCATCGGGCAAGGCAGTATCGCGGCGATTCTGGGACTGGATAATGAGGCGGTGCAAAAACTGTGCGACCAGGCTGCGCAAGGCGAAGTGCTCGATGCCGTCAATTTCAATTCACCGAACCAGATTGTTATTGCCGGCGCCGCGGGAGCCGTGGCTCGCGCCGTGGAACAGTCCAAGGCCGCGGGCGCCAAGCGCGCCGTGGTGTTGCCGATGAGCGTTCCGGCCCACAGCCGGCTGATGATTCCGGCGGCGGAACGCATGGCGGAACGCCTGAAACACGTTGAAATTCGCCGTCCTGTGCTGCCGGTCATCCATAATTCTCATGTAAAGTCAGAGTCCGATCCGGCTGCGATTCGAAAAGAACTGGTTCGCCAGATAAAATCTCCGGTACGCTGGGTCGAAATTATTCAGAAAATGCAGGCCGACGGCGTAAACCGGCTGGTAGAATGCGGTCCGGGAAAAGTGCTTACCGGACTGAACAAACGGATTGCACGCTCGACAGAAACACTGCCGGTATTTGACCCGACATCGCATCAGGAGGCGTTGTCAATTTTGGCGAAAATCTCCTAAGCGACTATGGAAGACGATATGTTTTTAAAGGGCCAGATCGCACTCGTGACGGGAGCCAGCCGTGGCATTGGACAGGCCATTGCCGTTGAACTGGGACGTCAGGGAGCGCAGGTTGTCGGGACATCCACTTCGCAGTCCGGCGCAGCCAAGATTACCGCTGCGCTGAAAGAAAATAATATTTCGGGGCAGGGAGAAATTCTCGACGTAAACAGCGCGGAGTCCGTCACGGCAGCACTATCGTCCGTGGAAAAATCCATTGGCGCGCCGACTATTCTCGTGAATAATGCGGGTATCACCCGCGACAATCTGCTGCTTCGGATGACCGAGGACGAGTGGGATGATATTTTGAATACCAATCTTAAGTCTGCATACCGGATGACCAAGGCTTGTTTGCGCGCCATGACCAAGGCCCGATGGGGCCGGATCATCAATATCAGCTCGGTGGTGGGTGCGACGGGCAATGCCGGGCAGGCCAACTATGCGGCATCCAAAGCCGGTTTGATCGGATTTACCATGTCACTCGCCCGCGAGGTGGGATCGCGCAATATTACTGTCAATGCGGTGGCGCCGGGCTTCATCGACACGGACATGACGCGTCAATTGACTGAAACCCAGAAAGCGGCCTTGCTCAATCAAATACCGCTAGGCCGGTTAGGACAGGTTGAGGAGGTCGCCCATGCCGTGGCGTTTCTCGCTTCTCCCCAGGCCGGCTACATTACCGGCATGACCTTGCATATCAATGGTGGGATGTACATGAGCTAAGATCAGTATCATGCTGAAAAGTACCAGTTTGTCAGTTGGCTGGACGATTTCGGACAAATGGTGTTAACTATGCGCCCGCACGCGGGCAGTAACTCAATCTTTGGAGGGATAATCACCCATGAGCAGCGTAGAAGAGCGCGTCAAGAAAATCGTTGTGGAGCAGTTGGGCGTTAACGAAGGCGAAGTAAAGCCCGAAGCTTCCTTTGTGGATGATCTGGGCGCGGATTCCCTGGATACCGTTGAATTGGTGATGGCGCTGGAGGAGGAGTTTGACTGTGAGATTCCCGACGAGCAGGCGGAGAAAATAACCACAGTCCAGCAGGCCATTGACTATATCAATACCCGTCTGAACTGATTACTTAATTAAGTGAGAGGCCGTCATCTCTATGGATGACGGCCTCTCGGTTTTAAGCGCGGCAGGATGCCCGCTTTAGTG
>Ga0209109_10002047_pt1 | contig 11047 bp, 4 predicted proteins | sample Rifsed10ft2_FD_184004 | JGI IMG/M metagenome (GOLD analysis project Ga0209109, IMG submission 184004) | Soil microbial communities from Rifle, Colorado, USA - sediment 10ft 2 (version 2) | ecosystem: Environmental > Terrestrial > Deep subsurface > Rock core/Sediment | place: Rifle, Colorado... | reverse complement strand
TGGACATGGCCGCGGCCTGATGGCCCGCGCGCGTCTCGCGATCCGCCGCGGAACAGCGAAGGACCTGCCCACCATCCTCGCCCTGATCCGCGGCCTCGCCGAGTACGAGCATCTCGCGCACCAGATGGCGGCGACGCCCGGAAGACTCAAGCGCCACGGCTTCGGACGGCGGCCGTACTTCGAGACCCTCGTCTGCCGGCGCGGGCGCACGCCCGTGGGCTTCGCGCTCTACTTCTTCACGTACTCGACCTTCCTCGGCCGCCCGAGCCTCTATCTCGAGGACCTCTTCGTGCTGCCCGAGGAGCGGGGCCGGGGCGCCGGCAAGGCGCTGCTGAGGGCGCTTGCGAAGATCGCGGTCGCACGCGGCTGCGGCAGGATGGAGTGGACGGTCCTCGACTGGAACACGCCGTCCATCCGTTTCTACAAGGGCCTGGGCGCCCGCCTCCACCAGGAGTGGGTGCTGACGCGCCTCACCGGCCCGGCGCTCCGCCGCCTGGCGCGGTAAGCGGCCACGCCGCTGGCCGGGCTAGCTCAGTCCGACCCCGGCAGTCACGGGCTCCCGACGGAATCCTCAAGCGCCTATGGTCCGATCTCCATAGGAAGCCTCCCAGAGCGGGAAGGGGGCCCAACTGTGTTTTGGGCCGAGCCGCGGGCAGTCCCAATCGGCTGACAATGGCTGGCTAAGGTGCCGTTAATCAGTCTAAGACGATACGAAGGGCCGGAGGCGACGCTGAGAGCCCATATCTGGGCACGGGTCTTGGCACCAGTATAGTAAGCGAAACAGATCATTCCCACCCGTCTTCGACAGAGAGCATCGCGGGCGCCATCCTGGCACAGAGCTTGCTTCGTACTCGGTCAAGGTCGCGCACCAGCCCAACAGTGAGGAGAAAACCATGGGACGGGAGAACGGGAAAATCGATGTCCTGCTCGTGGAGGACAATCCGGATCACGCCGAACTCACGCTGAAAGCGCTGAGAGACGGGAACGTCCTCAATGAGATCGCCTGGGTTAAGGACGGCGAGGAGGCCCTCGACTTCCTCTACCACCGTGGGCGATACGCGGACGCGACCAAGGCCCCACGCCCTGGGTTGATCCTTCTCGATCTCCGGCTCCCGAAAGTGGACGGACATGAAGTCCTTCGCCAGATAAAGGCCGACGAGGATCTCCGGTCGATCCCGGTCGTTATGCTCACGACCTCCGAGCGCGAAGACGAAATCTGCCGGAGCTACAAGGCCGGAGCCAACAGCTTCGTATCGAAGCCGGTGCGCTTTGCTGACTTTGTGGAGCGGGTCAAGAGCCTCAAGCTTTACTGGGTCCTCACCAACCTCCTCCCAGACTCCAGCGCTTGATGCAGACCGAGGGGCCGGCGGCCGACGAACGAATCGCCGTCCTCCTCGTGGAGGACGATGCCGACCAGGCCGAGCTGGTGACCCGTACGCTGCGTCGCCAGGACTCTCCCTTCATCGTGACCACCGTCAGGGACGGCCCTGCGTGTCTTGATGCCATGACGCTTGGCTCGTACTCGATCATCCTGCTGGACTACAGCCTTCCGCGCATGAGCGGACTGGAGGTCCTGGAGGAAATCAGGAAGCGCGGCGCGGCAATCCCGGTGGTGATGGTCACCGGTCAGGGCGATGAACGCGTGGCAGTGGAGGCCATGCGGGCCGGAGCGGCGGATTACATCATCAAGAGCGGGGGCTATCTCACAACCCTTGCCACCGTCATCAGAAAGGTGCTCAAGCAGCACGAGCTGGCGCAGGAGAACGCGCGGCTGTACGCCGAGGCGCAGCGTGCGCTGGCGGATCTCCAGGCGGCCCAGGGAAAGCTGGTTCAGGGTGCGACACTCCGGGCGGTCGGTGAGATGGCCTCCGGGGCCGCCCATCACCTCAACAATCTTCTCGCAGTGGTCCTCGGGCGGGCCCTGCTTCTCCTGGACGCGCCGGACGCGGAGCCGTGTCGCCAACCGCTCCAGGTAATCGCGCGAGCGGCCGAAGACGCGGCGGAAGTGGTCCGGCGTGTCCTGCGGTTCGCGCGCCTGGATCAGTCGGAAGAGCGGGGACGCGTCGACCTCAACTCACTGATCCAAGAAGTGATCGAAATGACGCGCGCGCGTTGGCAAGACGAAGCCCGGGCCCGAGGTGCTCAGCTCGAGGTGTCTTTGCTACCGGATCCTGTGCCGCCCGTCCTTGCCAATGGGACGGCGCTGAGAGAAGTGCTCATGAACGTCCTTCTGAATGCCGTCGACGCGCTTCCCGCGGGTGGGCGGATTGAAATCCGCACGTTTCGAGACAGGGAGCACACCTGCGTGACGGTGGCCGATACCGGAACTGGCATGTCTGAAGAGGTGAGGCTTCGCGCTTTGGAGCCCTTCTTCACCACCAAGGGGCCCAAGGGGATGGGCCTGGGGCTGAGCGTGAGCTACGGCATCATCAAGAACCACGGCGGGGAGCTCGAGCTCGAGTCGGTGCCGGGACGGGGAACGGTGGTGACGATCCGCCTCCCGGCGATGTCCGAAAGCCCACGCGAGGAAGCGAGCTCCGGTACGGTCGAGGATCTGTCCGTCGCCGCACGGCAACACATTCTGATCGTCGACGACGAGGATGAGGTGCGCTCGTTGATGGCGGACATGGTGGCCAGTCAGGGCCATGAGGTTCTCGAGGCAGGGTGTGGGCGCGATGCCATTTCCCTGCTTGCGGGAGGCGCAAAGGTGGGCCTCGTCCTCACTGATCTGGGGATGCCCGGAATGACTGGATGGGAGGTGGCGCGAGTCATCAGATCCCGATGGCCGCTGCTTCCTGTTGGCTTGGTCACGGGCTGGGGCAGCCAAGTCGTTCCCGCTGCTGATCGTGGATTGATAATCGGATCGATCGCAAAGCCGTTCACCCCGGAGGACCTGAGCGCGCTCATTGCGCGTGCGCACGGGAGGCAGGAGGCTGAGAGCGGCAACTCCCGAAGTCTCGCGGGCGCGGGATTGACCGAGAAGGTCCCGGTCGGCCCTGGCAGCAGAAGGTGACGGCGGCCATGAGCCCCGACACCGACCGCGCACGCCCGCTCACGACTGGGGAGCATGGCTTCATGGAAACCGGCGAGAGCCGGGCGAGGGAGCTGGCTGCCCTGCAGGAGACCGCGCAGGCCTTGACCTCGACGCTACACCTTCCCACGCTGCTGGAGGCCATCGCCGAACGGGCCGTCAAGCTCATTGGAGCCGAGCGCTGCGCGGTGTTCGAGCTGGATCCACTCGATGAGCGTCTGCATGTGCGGGCCACTCAGGGGATGCTGCCGGGCGAGGCATTCGCGCCGATCAGACTGGGCCAGGGGGCGGCCGGGAGCGCCGCCCTCCGACGGCAGGTCATCTTCAGCTCTGATGTCGAGGTGGATCCGCTCCCGATGTACGACGAGCTCTGGCCGGAGGCCGGCGCGACGGTGCGCGACGTGGTCCGGCAGCGGGGATACCGAGCGATTCTGGGCGTGCCGCTGGTCAGCCGCGAGACGGTGGTGGGGGCAGTCTGCCTCTACTGGAACCAACCGCACGCCTACGATGAGCGCGAGGCGCAGCTCCTGACGAGCCTGGCCCAGTTCGCCGCCATCGCCATCGAGAACGCGCGGCTGTACGCTGACATGGAGGAGCAGCGTTGCGAGGCTGAGCTCCTGTCCGAGATCACCCGGGACCTGTCCTCATCGCTGGATCTGGCGTTGGTCCTCCGCAAGATCACCGAGTACGCTCAGGAGCGCTGCGGCAGCGACATGGCCTTCATCGCTCCCCGCGACCAGGCCCGGGAGGCTGCCACCATCGTCACGTCCGTCGGGACCCGCACCGACGCCTTCATCGGTGTGAGCATCCTGCCCGGCAAGGGGATCGGCGGGAGGGTCCTGGAGACCAAGCAGCCGTTCGTCACCAACGATTACCTCAACGATCCGCGGCTGCGCCATGACTACAATCTGCTGGCCGAGCAGGAGGGCTTCGTCACCAACATGGCCGTTCCGATCCTGCGCGAAGGCGAGATCCTCGGGGTGCTCTGGGTCGTGAACCGCAGCCCGCGCCCGTTCACGGCCCGGCATCAGGCCGTCTTGACCAAGCTGGCCGGCCAGGCGGCCATCGCCGTCCAGAACGCGCGGCTCTTCGAGGAGACCCAGCGGCGGCTCGGCGAGACCGCGGGGCTGCTGAAGATCGCCGAGATCCTGAACTCCCAGCTCGAACTGGAACCGGTGCTCAAGGAGATCGCCCGGCGGACGGCGCAGGTACTGGAGTTCGAGCGCTGCTCGGTCTTCCTCTGGAGCGACGGCCGGTTGCAGCCGGTCATGGCACAGTTCGCCGACGGCCGGGCGGCGCCCGAGCTGTGGGCCGCCTTCAGGAGCATCGCGCAGTACCGGATCGAGGACATTCCGGCTCTCGCCGAGGCCATCCGCCGCGCGGCGCCTGTGCTGGTGTCGGACGCGCACGTCAGTCCTCTGGTGCCCGACTGGTGGGTCGAGACCTTTTCACTCAAGAGCGTGCTGGTCGTCCCGCTCATCCGACAAGGCGCGGTCGTCGGGGCCCTGCACCTGGACAAGACCGATCCCGCCGTGGTCGGAGACCACCAGCTGGATTTGGCCATGACCATTGCTGCCCAGGTGGCTTTGGCGGTGGATACAGCCCGCCACTACGCCGAGGAGCGGACCCGCACGGCGGAATTGGCGGCGCTGCTCGAGATCACCCAGGTCTCGACTTCGACGCTCGAGCTCAAACCGCTGCTCAAGCAGATCGCGCAGCACACCGCCCGGGCCCTGAACATGGAGCGGTGCTCCGTCAACCTCTGGCGGGAGGGGCACCTGGTGCCCGTCATGTCGCAGTACGCCGACGGCCACCACGATCCCGCGCTTTGGCAGAAGTTCAAGAGTATGGCCGCGCAACACGTTGAAGATGTTCCCGCCCACGCTCAGGCGATCCGCATCAAACAGCCGGTCCTGGTCGAGGACGCACGGAACAGCGATCTGCTGGAACGGTACTGGGTCGATGCGTTCGGCATTCGTGCGGCGCTCGTCGTCCCGCTGATTGCCAAGGATGAGGTGATCGGAACCCTGACCGTCGACGACGCCCGGGGGCCGCGCCACTGGAGCACGGCCCACGTCGATCTGGCCATGACCATAGCCGCCCAGGTCGCGCTGTCCGTCGACAACGCGCGGCTCTATGACGAGAGTCAGCGTGCGCGGGCGGACCTGCAGGGCAAGAACGCGGAGCTCGACACCTTCGTCTACAGCGTCTCCCACGACCTCAAAGCTCCCCTCGTGACTATTCAGGGAATGGCGGGGCTGCTGCTGAACGAGTACCGATCACAGCTTCCCAAGGACGCGGAGCGGTACCTGGGGCGAATCCAGGCAAACACGGAGCAGATGGAGCGGCTTATTGGAGATCTCCTCGCCCTGTCGCGCATCGGCCGGGAGGCGAGGGCGCCCGCGGCGGTGAGCCTGGGCGAGGTCGTGGATGATGTGGCGGCCGGCCTGGCTTCCGCCATGCGGGAGCGGGGAGTCCGGATGATTCGCGGGGATCTTCCGACTGTCTGGGGAATCCGAACGCACATCGAGCAGGTCATGGGGAACCTGCTCGGCAACGCCGTCAAGTATCTTGGCGATGCCGTCGAGGCGAGCGTGGAGGTGGGCACTGTAGACCGGGGGACGCTCGTCGAGTGCTATGTCAGAGACAACGGTATCGGGATCGATCCGGCCTATCACGAGCGCATCTTTGAGGTCTTTCAGCGGCTCCAGGAGGTCGAGGTGGACGGGACCGGGGTCGGGCTGGCGATCGTCAGGAAGATCGTCCAGGCAAGCGGGGGGCGGATCTGGGTGGAATCGGCGAAGGGCCAGGGGGCGACCTTCCGCTTCACCTGGCCCAAGGGACCCGCGAATGGGCCCAACAGCCGATCGTAGGACCGGTATTTGCAGGGAGCGGCCCACTTCGCCATGAAAGTGCGTTCTCATCTCCTCCTGCTCATCCTCGCGAGCCTCATACCCGTATTGGTTTTTTCCGGTGTCATGTCCGTCCTGTTCCACAGAGAGAGCCGCTCGGCGACGGAGAGGGGACTCGTAGAAACCGCGCGCGCCCTGTCGCTCGCCGTGGATGCAGAGGCGTACAAGTCTACCTCAGTGCTGCGGGCACTCGCCGCGGCCGAGCAATTGGAGACAGGGGACCTCAGCGGATTTCATCGGCTCGCCCAGACGGTCCTGCACACCCAACCCGATTGGGAGAATGTCCTCGTCTACGCTCCGTCCGGTCAGCAGCTTGTGAACTCGCAGATGCCCTTTGGCACAGCATTGCCGATGACCGGCAATCCGGATCAAATCAAGCGAGTCGTCGAAACTTGGGCGCCTGCTGTTTCCAACCTGTTCCGTAGGTCGATCGGAGGGACATCGGCCGCGCAAGTGTCGGTTCCCGTTTTTGAAGGGGCACGCCTGAAATACATCCTCGCGGCAACCTTGAGGCTGACGGTCCTGACGGACCTGCTTCGAAAGCAAGAGCTGCCGGCCGGTTCAATCGGAACGATCCTCGATCGGAATCATGTGACTATCGCGCGGACGCACGCTTTCGACCAATTCATGGGGCAGCCGGCGACGCCAGACTCCGCTGCCAAGATCACCCAAGCGCCGGACGGCTCTTTCGTCGGCCATACACAGGAACGGATACGCGTCGTTGCCGCATTTGCCCGATCCCCAGTCACGGGGTGGACCGTCACGCTGGAGGTGCCGGCGTCCACGGTCGACGCGCCACTGCGCTGGTCTCTGGGGCTGCTCGCCGCGGGAGGTGTTGGATGCCTGTTGTTGGGTGCGCTGGCCGCCGTGGCCTGGGCTCGACGCATTACCCGCCCGATTCAATCGCTCGCGGGAACCGCATCGAAGCTCGTCGCGGGTGAACCCGTTGAAATAGATCCGACTCGGGTGACGGAAGTGGATGAGGTCGCTCGGGCCATCCAAACCGCGAGCCACGCCCGCCAGGAGATCGAGGAGAAAAACGCCCACCTGCTGGCGGAAACCGAGCGGCGCCGATGGACGGCTGAAAGTCTGGCCGAAATCGGGCGCCTCATCTCGCAGTCGCTGGATGCTGAGAGGGTTGGCACGACGATCGTCGAAGCGGTCTCGCTGCTCTTCTGCGCTCCGGCGGCGGTTCTCTACCGGCTGGAGCCGGATACGAGAGAACTCGTGCGCATAGCCGGGGTGGGTCTGCTCGACTGGAGCCAACGGCTGGGTCAGGGTGTCGGGGCCAACGGGTTGGCGGTGTCTCAGCGCCAGCCCGTGATATCAGCAGATACTCTGACGGACCCCCGGATTACACTCACCCCTGCGATACGGGTCGGCCTCGAGGACTCTCCGTACCGCGCGGTGCTGGCCGTGCCGCTCATGGTCCAGGATCGCGTGATCGGGACCCTCTGTGTCGGCGATCATGACGGGCGGGTCTTCGACGCCGAGGAAACCCGAATCGCCCAGGCGTTCGCTCACCAGGCCGCGGTTGCGATCGAGAATGCCCGGCTCCACGGGGAGATCCAAGACCGACTGCTCCAGAGCGAGACGCTCCTCACCGTCGGCCAACAGGTCAGCGGGACGCTGGATGTGACCGAGATGATGCGGCGCGTTGCCAAGGAGGTGGGCCGAGCCCTCGGCGCGGACATGGTCGGCGCCTTCCTGGCCGACGCCGACCATGCCTACCTTCGCCCGATCGCCGGCTACCACGTCCCCAAACACCTCTTGGCGGAGTTCATGGCATTCCCGATCCCCTTGAAGGGGCATCGCATCCTGGAGGAGGCGTGGAAGGAGCGGCAGGCAGTTGCCTCGACCAACGTCGCGACCGATCCACGCGTCGACCGGGAGGTACTCAAGCGGTTCCCCCAGCGATCGAGTCTCTTCTGCCCCATGATCGTCCACGACAAGCCCATCGGAGGGTTCTTCGTCACGTGGTTCGAGCGGGAACATTGCTTCACGCCGGCCGAACTCCGGCTGGTGGACGGGATCTGCCGTCAGGCTGGAATCGGCCTCGCCAATGCGCGGCTCGTCGAAGAGTTGAAGACGCGCCAGGCCCGCCTGGAAGCCTTGCTGGGGGTGGGTCTGGAGTTGTCTCGCATCCAGCCCGTGGAGTCTCTGCTGACACGAATCGCCGGAGCCTGTGGAAGCCTCCTCGATGCGAGCTCGGCCGCCTTTCGCCTCCTTGAAGGCGAGGACTTGGTGCTCTGCGGCGAGTGGGGCCAAACCGAGGAGTTGCTGACGACCGCTCGCCTGAAGATCGGGGAGAGTCTCACGGGGGCCGTCGCCGCCACGGGAGAGCCGCTGGTCGTCCAGGATCCCCTCAGCGACCCCCGGCTCATCCCGGCCCATCGGGAGGCCTATCGCCGGCTCGGGATCCGCGCCTTTCTCGGTGTGCCGGTCAAAACGGGGGATCAGATCGTGGGGACTCTCACGGTCCGAACTTCCCGAGACGAGGGCTTCTCGGCGGCGGACGTGGAAATGGCGAGGGCATTCGCCTCCCAGGCGGCCATCGCCCTATCCAATGCCCGGCTCGTGGAGGAGTTGAAGATGCGTCAGGCGCGCCTGGAAGCGCTGCTCGATCTGGCGCGCCAGCTCTCGCGCATTCAGCCGGTCACGCCGCTGCTGACGGCCATCGCAGACGCATGCGGGCGTCTGCTCGGCACGGACTCCGTAGGGATCCGCCTCGTCGAAGGCGATGATCTGGTGCTGGCCGGGGCATACGGTGACGCGAAACAGGTGACGAGCAAGCCCCGGCTCAAGATCGGCGAGAGCTTCAGCGGGCGCGTGGCCGCGAGCGGTGAACCCCTCCAGATCACGGATCCTGAGAACGATTCTCGCTTGATCCCGGAACACCGCACCCTGCTCCGCGGAATGGGCTACGGGGCGTGGCTCGGCGTTCCGATCAAGGCGGGCGAGCGCATCCTGGGCGTGCTCAGTATCCGCACCAAGCGGCCCGAGGGATTTTCTACCGAGGATCTCGCGATCATGACAGCCTTCGCCGGCCAGGCCGCCATCGCACTGGAAAATAGCCGCCTCTACCAGGAGACTCAACGGGCACTGGAGGAACTCTCTCATACTCAGCAGCAGCTCAGTCAGGCCCAGAAGATGGAGGCCATCGGGCAGCTGGCCGGTGGAATCGCCCACGACTTCAACAATCTGCTCACGGTCATCACTGGGCGGAGTCACCTCCTTCTCGGGCGGCTTCCCTCTGATGATCCCGCTCGCCGAGACGTTGAGCTCATCCAGAAGACATCGGACCGTGCGGCCGCCCTGACCCGCCAGCTGCTTGCCTTCAGTCGGAAACAGGTGCTGCTGCCGAAGCCCCTGGATCTGAACGCGCTCGTTGGGGGGCTGGCTCCCATGCTCACGCGCTTGATCGGCGAACATATCGAGCTGGTCATCGTGCCGGGCAATGGGCTCGGGCGGGTGATGGCGGATCCCGGGCAGCTCGAACAGGTCGTCATGAATCTGCTCGTGAACGCCCGCGACGCCATGCCCGACGGCGGCATGGTGAGGATCGAAACCGAGAACCGACATCTCCAAGAGGTGACCCTGCACGCTCAGGGACAGATCCCACCCGGACCGTACGTGGCGCTGAGTGTCCACGATACCGGATGCGGAATGGACCCGACGACCCTCACCAGGATTTTCGAGCCCTTCTTCACGACCAAGGAGCCTGGCAAGGGGACCGGACTGGGTCTCTCAAGCGCGTACGGGATCGTCCACCAGAGCGCCGGCTACATCGGCGTCGACAGCACGGTGGGCCGCGGCACGGCAGTCACGATCTACCTGCCCCGGACCGCTCTACCCTCAGAGACCCCGGAGACTCAGGCGAGCGCCGCGGCCTTGGTCGGGGGCCAGGAGACGATCCTGCTCGTGGAAGACGACGAGGGGGTGCGGAAGCTCGCCTCCGAGGTCTTGAACGCGTGCGGCTACACGGTCCTGGAGACCGGGGACCCCCTGGAGGCGCTCGTGATCGGAGAACATCATCGGGGACCGATGCATCTGCTCCTCACCGACATGGTGATGCCGGCTCTGCGCGGCCCGGCGCTCGCCGTGCAGGTGTTGGCCCGGCATCCCGATCTTCGCGTGCTCTATATGTCGGGCTATGCGGATGAGATGATCGGGCGCAGGACGGTCACTCCTAGCGGGCTATTCCTCCAAAAGCCATTTACGCCAGACGCTCTGGCTCGAACAGTGCGCGAAGCGCTGCTCGCGGTGTCATCCCACAGCTCACGCCGAGAGACAATCCACAGCTCCTCCGTCGCCATCGTTCCGTAGGAACCGGACACCACGATCAAGGTATGCAGGTGATCCACCGTCACACGAGCAGCGCCAGGGGCTCCTCGAGCAGGTCGGCGAGGGCGCCGAGGAACTGGGCGCCGCGGGCGCCGTCGAGGGCGCGGTGGTCGCAGGACAGGGTCAGCATCATGGTGGGCTGGACGGCCGGCTGGCCGTTGACCGCGATGACGCGGTCGGCGATGCGGCCGACGGCGAGGATGGCGGCCTGCGGCGGATTGACGATCGCGTTGAAGGCGTCGACGCCGTACATCCCGAGGTTGCTGATCGTGAACCCGCCCCCCTGGAGGTCGGCCGGCCGCAGCTTGCCGGCCTGGCCACGGCTCACCACGTCCTCGCGGCGGGCCGCGATCTCAGCGAGGCTCAGCGTGTCGGCGCGGTGGATGACGGGGGCGACGAGGCCGTCGTCGATGGCGACGGCCAGACCGATGTTGATGTGGGCGTGCCGCACGATCGCGCCGTCCTTCCACGAGGCGTTTACGCCCGGATGCCGCGACAGGGCCGCCGCGACGAGCTTCACCAGGAGATCGGTGTAGGTGATCCGGGCGCCGGTCTGCTTGCTCGCCCGCTCGCGCCAGGAGATCAGGCGGCTTACGTTGACCTCGCGGAAGAGATAGAAGTGGGGCGCGGAGGTCCAGCTCGCCGTCATGCGCTCGGCCATGATTCGCCAGACGGTGCCGACGCCCGGCGTTTCCGCCCGAGGCGTGCTCGGCGCCTCGCGGAGACCCGCTGCGGCGATATCGGCCGCGAGGGCGGCGCC
>Ga0209109_10002045_pt1 | contig 11051 bp, 14 predicted proteins | sample Rifsed10ft2_FD_184004 | JGI IMG/M metagenome (GOLD analysis project Ga0209109, IMG submission 184004) | Soil microbial communities from Rifle, Colorado, USA - sediment 10ft 2 (version 2) | ecosystem: Environmental > Terrestrial > Deep subsurface > Rock core/Sediment | place: Rifle, Colorado... | reverse complement strand
CTTCTTCTAAGGCTTCCTGCTGGTGTTCGCGATTCTTCTGGTCGCTGTCACCAATGTTAGCGCCAACAGGCCAGCTCAAATTCCAACGGTTTCTGTTCCGACTGTGACAGGTACACCGTCGGGACCGATGGCCATCGTCAAGCGGGATGCTGATCAGGACCAGGTGAATGTGCGCGCGGGACCAAGCACCGAGTATGATACTGTTGGCGTGCTTATCGTTGGACAACAGGTACCGGCCCTGGGGCGCACCGTGGGGGGAGATTGGGTTCAAATTGCTTATCCGGGCGTGGCGGGTGGCGTCGCCTGGGTTTACTCCCCGCTGGTCGATGTTGTCGGGAGCCTGCCCGTGATCGAACCCCCGCCCACGCCAACTCCTCGCACAACCCCGACGATCGATCCGACTTTGGCAGCTCAATTTGTGCATGAAATTCCTCCTACCAGGCTGCCCACCTTTACCCCGCCTCCGCCCCTGGTTATTCCGACCTATGAGGACGTGGAGACTTCTACGGCAAATGTCGGAGTGCCTATGGGAATCGTGATCATCGGTTTGGGAGTAATCGGTCTTTTTGGTACCTTGATTTCGCTCTTACGCGGACGCTAGTAACTTCAGGGGCATATCATATCTTTCCCCCATGAATTAAAAAAAGAGACCGGTATTTGCACCGGTCTCTGGTTATCATAGTTCTAATGGCAGCCGCAGCCGCCGCCGTGGGCGCTGCCCGCTTCCTCTTTTGTGCGGAAGGAGCTGCCACAACCACAGGAGGCAACTGCGTTGGGATTTTCTATCTTGAAACCGCTGCCCATCAGCTCATCCACGAAATCGACCGTTGCGCCATTGAGATAATCAATCGAGATTTCGTCGATTACAACCTTCACCTCATGTTGCTCGTACACGTGATCCGTGTCGCGGATGTTACCTTCAAGCGCCATGCCGTATTGGTATCCAGAACAGCCGCCGCCGGATACAAATACCCGCAGCGCATATCCATCTAATTGGCGCTTTTCGAGGAGTTCGCGTACGGCACTTGCCGCAGCGGGAGTAATCGTGATCTGGTCAGTCTGGGTTTGATCAATTAACATAAGTTTTCCTCAATAAGAATAATTCGCTCGGCCAGCATTTGTGATAAATTTTATCAGAATAGAGAATGTTCGTCAATAGGCGGGGGGAGATTGGAAAATTCCTGTGACAAATTCTCCCCTCGAAATCATATTGTGTACAATTTCGATTTCCGGTCCCCACCACGCGTCTCCGGCGCGGTAAGGAACGGCAGCTCGTATCGTTTGATATGCCTGAAATGTGCCTTTGCCAAGTTTTGCTTCTGGCAGTTGGCGCATACGAAGATCCAAAGCCCGCGCCGCGCAATAAGCCTCGATCGCCAGCACGTGAGCCGCGTTCTCAATCAACTGCCGGGTGTGTCGCGCCGCCGTCATTGAGTTGGCATTATGGTCTTCTTGCTCGGCGGAAGTAGACAGCGAATGCACGGAATCGGGATTCGCCAGGGTCTGGTTTTCCAATACCAGAGAAGCTGCGGTGTATTGTGGCATCATCATTCCGGAATTCAATCCCGCCGCCTCAAATGAATCGACCAGCATCGGCGGCAAGCCAGCGTTGAGCTGCCCGTCGGTGAGCCGGAAAACTCGCCTCTCTGATATCGCCGCTACTTCAGCGATAGCCATACCGAGGAAATCTATTGCCAGCCCGACCGGCTCTCCATGGAAGTTCCCGCCGGAAATGGCCTCTTCCGGACCGAACAAGAGCGGATTGTCGGTAACTGCGTTGATCTCCCGGCTTACTACGTCCCAAACGAACTTAACGGCATCCCGAGCAGCACCCTGCACCTGGGGTGCGCAGCGCAGCGAATAGGCATCCTGGATTCTTCCTGCGGAGTCGAGGAATGTGCTCCCTTGGGTTAGCTGGCGAACCCTGGCGGCGACTTCCATTTGACCAGGTTGCCGGCGAAGTGCGTGTAGACGTTCATCGAAAGCCGCAGATACCCCCAACAATGCCTCCAGGCTCATTGCCAGCGATACTTCGGCGACTCTCATCAGGTTTTCGGCATCGAAGACGGCTAATGCGGCAATGGCCGCGGAAAAAGTGGCGCCATTCGTCAGGGCTAACCCCTCTTTCGGACCGAGGATCAGCCTTGGTAGGCCGGCCATTTCCATGGCGGCTTTGCCGCTCATTTTTGAACCGTTTGGCCAACCGTAATGCGCCAGTCCTGATTCGGCTTCCAAATCCTTCGGGTCGGTTGAAAAAACCATGGCCAAATGCGACAGGGGTGCCAGGTCTCCCGAGGAACCTAATGATCCCTGTGACGGGACCAGCGGTGTTACGCCTCGATTAAGCATTTCGAGCAGGGTTTCAACAATCTCCGGTCTGACTCCCGAATATCCGCTGGCCAAAGTATTGGCCCGGATCAGCATGGCGGCGCGCACGACCTCTATGGACAGCTCGGGTCCGGTTGCCACCGCATGGCTAAGAATCAGGTTGCGGCTTAAGGCTCTAGAATCTTTTTTTGAGATGCGCTGGTCGGCGAAGACGCCGAAGCCCGTGTTTATCCCATAAACTGCCTTGTCGTTGGCCACCAGGTCTTCAACCCATCTCCAGGACTCTCTCATGCGCTGGCGTGCGCCTGGCGACAATTCAACCTCCTCACCAAGGCGAGCGATAGTAGCAACTTGTTCGATGGTTAGCTGATTCCCGTCGATCTGGATCATTTCACAGGACTTTTTCGTTACCAGCTACAGTCCGGACAGGTTACCACCCCGGCGGACTGGTCGACGCGTTTGTACATGGTGACATTGTCGAATTGTTCGCCCAATATCCCATCATGGATGGCCCAGGAGCGCAGGCGGATACTTTCGCTCGCTCCGGGTTGGCGAAAAGGTGTCGATCCATCCAGGAGCGGAAGCAGGTCGCCGCCGCGAGCAAATCCGGTGTGAATGCGCTCCATCAAGCGGCGACCTTTCTGGTAAGCGAAGCCGTACCGTTCAAAGATCACCGCATTGTGGTAATAAAGCGGCTCAACGAAGTAGAGGTCGTGGTCAATACTCTTAATAAAGTGCTCGAAAGAGTGGATTGCGTCAGAGAGCAACCTTAGCCCAAACCGGGTCTGCCCGGGAGCCAGCCCGGCTTTTAGCGCGGCTTCCTCGGCCTGGATGTTGCGCAGCTGCGTTCCGAACTTGGTGGCTCTGCCGTCTGGCATTCTGTCGACGTCGAACCGTGGAGAATTTGGATCGTTTAGGATATAGAGCAGGACATGGATCTGCCCGTTCACAGTGTCGGTCATGTGACCGTATAGGACTGGGTCGGTAAATCCGATTCTATGGTACAGCGACATCTCCGCGCTGGGGCTATCAGAAGGGGCCTCAAGTTCCAGCAAGTCATTGCCCTCGATATCAACAAGATACGGGCTGAGATGAAAATGATCGAGCAGCGCACGGGGAATTAGTCGCGCGTAGATCTCCCGTTTTTCTGGCGGGGATAATTGGTTGATCCCCATGATTGTCGTTGGCGGCATTAATATCCTCGTTGGCGCAGCTGGCGTTCAATCTCGCGTTCGGCATCCCGTTTAGCAATCGCCGCGCGCTTGTCGTAGAGCTTTTTGCCTTTTGCCATGGCAATCTCGACTTTTGCCATTCCGTTCTTAAGGTAAACCCGGAGCGGGATTATGGTTACCCCCTTTTGGCGAACCTCGTCCCACAGGCGGCGGATCTCTGAGCCGTGCAGGAGCAGTTTGCGTGGTCGATTTGGATCATGGTTGAATTGACTGGCGTGGTCATATGGCGCGACGTGCGCGGAAATCAGCCAGGCTTCCCGTCCATCTTCAATGTTGACATAGGCCTCCTTCAAGCTGATGTTGCCTGCTCGAATGGATTTGATCTCGCTGCCTCGCAGAACAATTCCTGCTTCATAGGTATCGAGTATATCGTAATCGTGTTTTGCTTTTCGGTTTGTTGCGACGACCTTAACGCTCATAATTCGATTCTAACATAGAGGATTCTTAGATCCCGGTTGTTATTGTCCTCCGAGGAGCATCTCGCTGGCGGCTGCCAGGGCGGAATCCAGATTGATCTCCTCTTCTGCAATCGGTACGTCCGGTCGCAGACCGGCGCCATCACCGGTAGGGTTCAGCTCCGGGATCCACCAGCGTCCCGCAGTAACGTGCAGGCTGGATCCATCCTTTAAGTCGAAGACGAGCTGAATGGTATATTTACCGAAGGTAGGTGAGCCTACCAGCCGAGCCCGCTGCTGCGCCTGGAGCGCTCCAGCGATGATTTCGGCTGCGCTGGCGGTGCCGTGGTTTACCAAGACTGCCAGAGGAATGTCAGCGAGCGGTCCTGGTTCCTCTACATTGAAACTCTCTACTCCTTGTCCCCGGTACTGTTGCTGGATGATCATTCCCTCACGCAGGAAAAGACGGGCAGTCTCTACACCCGTGGACAGGAGGCCACCTCCATTGTCTCGCAAATCCAGTACAAAATGGGTTCCACCGCGCGCTTGCAGGTCATCGACTGCTTCCTGGATTTCGTTCGGTGTGCTGGCTGTGATAACATTGATTTGGATCACACCGAGCTGCGGTCTATCGGGATCCAGGTGCCAGGTAACCGACGGTAATGGGATCGATTCCCGCTTGATTCTGATTTCCACGGGCTCGAAATCGGGCGGATGAGCGATAACCAATCGAACCGCCTCTCCCTCCGGACCGCGAATCCCAGCTTGAACGGTCTCCAGGGGTGTCTCAGGACTAATCTCCAGAGCTTCTACGGCGATAAGCCGGTCTCCTTCGAGAATCCCCGCTTTTTCGGCCGGGCTGTTCGGAATGGGAAATAGAACCAGGTGGCCGTTTTGATCTCTGCTTAAGTCCACGCCGATTCCACCAAATTTGCCCGCCAGGGAGTTTGACTCCAGTTCGTGCTGAGCTGGCTCGACGAATATTGTATAGGGATCACCATAAGCCTGAATCATTCCCTGGATCATGCCGTATTCCAGGGTAGGGGGTGACGGGGGCTCTTCTAAAGCGTGATTCAGAAGGATCCTATAAGCCTGATCCAAAATTGGAAATCGTTCCAGTCCTGGATTTTGCGTGGCGTGGATATAGTAACCCGACACAAATGCAATTGCGGTGGAGCCAATGGCTATTAAAGAAAATATGAAGCCGCGTTTGAAACTCATGGAGGGAACTCAGCTAATTCCTCTCAGGATAACATCCGTTTGGATAGAAGTCAGATTCGCCGGAAGTTTATCATAGAAATCAGGCCGGGAGACCAACTGAAATATTTTAAGAAAAACTACTTGACTTTCATCCAAAATTTCTGTATAGTAAAGCTACCAATCGGAAATCCATCAATAGATGATTTCCGTCGGCGAGGGAGCTCTGAGGAATTGGATGGTGAACTCGTCAAGGTGACTGCTTAGCCCGAGCAGTTTGGCATTTCTTGGAAGATACTTCCAGGAGGGAAGCCCCCCTAGGGTCGCCAGATTTGGGTTGAAGGCATGAGCCGATGACGGTACCTCCCGGTTACTCGGGGCCCCTCTAATTTAACATCAAGCGCTCCTCATCCAGGGGAGCGCTTTGTGGCATTATTCAAATATGTTTTTAGAACCGCTCTGAAATGCCTCCGGTTTCAATAAACCGACGAACGGCAGGTTCCGGTAGCGTTCGCGATAATCCAATCCATAGCCCACCACGAAAAGATCTGGCAGCTCAAATCCCTCATATTTTATTGGGATGTTAATCAGGCGGTGCTGGCTTTTATTGAACAGTGTACAAACTTCTAAACTGGATGGCTTCCTGGAGCGTAGGTTCTGGAGCAAGTAGTTCAACGTCAGACCGGTGTCAACTACGTCCTCCACGAATAGAACGTGCCTCTCGACAAGCGGCGTCTCCAGGTCTTTCACCAGCCGGACCAATCCCCTTTCGCGCGCCTCAGGAGAATAACTGGATACTGCCATGAAATCCACTTCTACTGGGATGCTAATTGACCGCAGTAAATCCGCCATGAAGAATAAAACCCCTTTAAGCACTCCTACGAGCAAGGGGTTACGACCGGCATATTCCATTGATATTTCCGCCCCCATCGCTCGGACGCGCTCCTCGATCTGCTCAGTCGAAAACAAGATCTCGCGGATATTTGCCCTGAGTTCTTCAGACCGGTTGCTCGAGTCTTCGATCACTGGTCTTCCTGCGCTTCTGTGCCGGCAATCCTCTGCGCTTGCTGATCGAGGCCGTATTTGACCATGAGATTGCGGATGTCTCGGCGCTTAAAAAGCTTTACATTTATAGAAGGATAGAGCTCCTGCATTCGGCGCATCTTGCGATTTTTCCGGTTAGTCAATTCAGGACGAAGTGTGGTTAATTCTATATAGAGATCCTGCTCGGGAAGATAAAAATCAGGCGCAAATGCTTCGGTAACATTTCCCTCCTCGTCCCATGCCAAAGGGAAGGTGCGGGGTTCATATTCCCACTCGATTCCATAATAATCTAGAATGCGGGCGAATGTCTCCTCGGATGGATGAATAAATTTGGGGTGATGATTCTTTCGAGATTTACTCAATTCCTGGTTCTCGCCTCGATTGTCTGATTCATTGTTCAACCTGGACGCATTGCGAGAGCGCCTGGCAGATGAGACAAGCCGCTTCTTCGGGGTCAAGCCGGGTGGTATTCACGATCAGATCGTAGAGATCAGGATCGTCCCAGCGAACGCGATAATAACGGCGAAGGTAATTTCTCCGAGCGTTGTCGCTGGCCTCGATCTGGGCCCGGGCGCTTTCGATGGAAATCTCCTGTTGGAGAGCCAGCCTCTCCGCCCGTAATTCCGCTGGTGCAATCACTTTTACATGCAGCACATTGGGATGATCTTTCAGGATAACCTGGCCGGCGCGCCCAATAATCACGATTTTCCCCGCCTCGGCCAATTCCTGCATGACTTTCTTTACCGCCTGTTGGTAGGCTCGACGATCTTTCTGGGAGGGCCGGATATCCAACAAGCCCAAATCGTCGATCGTCGCCAGGGCAACCTCAGGCGCATGAGCACGGGAAGCGGCTTGATTGATCACCTCCCGGCTAACCAGTCCAAAATTGAGGCGTCCGGCAACTGCTTGCCCGACCTCATCGCCTAGGCTTCCCAGCTGCCGTGAAATTGTGATCGCAGTCATGATCATATCGCCATTGCTAACGGGTTGCAATATCGAGATTATAGCATACCAGTCATTTTCCAACTATTGACGAAAATTTTCAAAACGGCTAGAATCTAGCCGACTCGTGGACGTCTCCAGGCGGAGACGCATTTTTTTGCCTGGTGATGGACCGACTTGAATCCGGCCCTGCCGGAATATACCGGTGGAGTGAAGGTAACTCAGTCCATGGACTGAGTGAGAGGCGCTCCGAGGAAGGAAATGATGGAACAGATTGTAGTTCAAGCAGCCCGCCGAGACGTAATCGGCAAACAGGTTAAGGCGCTGCGGCGCGCTGGAAAACTGCCGGCGATAATGTATGGCAAGCAGGTAGCCACAATTCCCATCATGCTGGACCAGCGGGAGGCCAGCAAGATCCTTGAGGGCTTATCGCCCTCCGCATTGATCCAAATTCAATTGGACGGAGACGAGTTTTTTGCGCTTGTGCGCGAGAAACAGCGCGATGTGATCTTGGGAACGGTTACCCACGTTGACTTCCAGACCGTATCCCTCAGGGAGAAAGTGCGGTCACAGGTAGCCATCCGACTGGTGGGTGAAGCCCCGGCAACGGAAGAGCTGGGCGGTCTTCTTGTAACCAATGTCGAACAGCTGGATATGGAAGCGCTGCCCCGTGAGCTTCCCGACCACATCGATGTGGATGTAACCCGGTTGGAGAATATTGGTGATGCGATATACGTGCGCGACCTCATTCTGCCCGAAGGCGTCACCCTTTATGCGGAGCCAGATGACGTGATCGTAGTCGTCACGCTGCTGGCCGAAGAGCCAGAGCTCGAAGCAGAGGTTGAGGTCGAGGAAGAAATGCTCGAAGGCGGCGAACCGGAGGTTATCGAGCGGACCAGAAGGGAAAAGGAGGAAGAAGAGGAATAATCCCTGCGGGACTCTTTTGCAGGAGATGTTGCGTCCCAATCCCTGGGGATTGGGACGCCATTAATTAATACAGGCGGAGCGCCTGTATTAAATTCAGCGTGATCTGGGCACTTACGCCCCAGAGAACTTCCCCATCATATGTATTAAAGTAAATCACCGCTAGCGGTGCGAAATAATCGGATATTTCCCGCTGGCGAATTTCAAAGTGCGTGGCGTTCGCCAGCCAACTGAGCGGTATGGTAAAAACCCGGCTCACCTCTTCCTGGGCAAGTGTAAAGGAGTATGGCCAGGGAATTTTGCCGATAACCGGCGTCACCCAGTAATTGGTTATCGTCGGAATCTTCTTCAATTTCCCCAGGATTTTGACGTCCTCGGCGCGGAGCGCGATTTCCTCATAGGCCTCGCGGAGCGCTGTCGCTTCTGGCGAATTATCACCAGGATCGGCTCTCCCGCCTGGAAAAGCTACCTGGCCGCTGTGCTCCGGAAGCGTGTCGGTGCGCCGGGTGAAGAGGATATGCCACTCGGAATCGTCGCGCAAAAACGGGATAAGGACCGCGGCCGGCTTTGCAGTTTCGCCAAGCAGTTCCTCTGGATAAGAATACTGATGTGGCTGTTCTCTGGCCTGCGCCAACAGCTCAGATATTTCCTTTTCGGAAAGATCCCAAGGACTTTTCGACATAGTAAAAAGAAGACGTGAACCCGTTGATGAATTTCGCCACACCGATTGTTATTACAAATCCTGCTCCGCGTCCTCGACGACCAAGTCGGTGTCTTGATCATATTGATTATCGCCTGCGTCCGGCGTGAGTATTGAGCGGGCGAACACCAGGTACCCGGTGTGGGCCACCATCCGGTCGGTTGGTCGAATGCGCTGGGGAATCGTTTTATAGTACCGCAAAAATATTTCGCACACTTCTATGAAAGCGAATTCTCTTTTTTTTAGAGCAGGAATTACCCTGCTCAGTTGGTTTACGGTTGGCAAGATGCACCCGAACACTCCACCCGGCTTCAAGGCCGCCTTGGATTGTCCGATATATGCTTCGGGATTGATTACGTCCAGGAACAGGCTATCCGCTTCGCTTTCGTCAAATCCCTGCTCGATATCCTTAATCTTAAATGTGACCCGGTCCACCAGCCCAACCCTCTCTAGATTCCTTCTGGCAAGGGCGGCCATTTCCGGGCGAACCTCGTAAGAGGCAACATGTCCCTCGGAACCAACTGCATATGCCAAAGCGGTTGTAAAAGCGCCAGATCCTGTCCCGGCCTCGACCACGTGCTTCCCGGGACCGATATCCAGGTTGAGCAGGATAAATCCAATATCCTTGGGATACATGATCTGGGTGTTGCGGCGGGTGTCCAGGAGCAGATCGTGGATCGAAGGCTGAAGCAGGTAAAAAGGCTTGCCCATGTGGCTGTATACCCGGCTCCCCCAGGACAGGCCGATTAAATCATCGTGATTCAGGGTTCCGCGGTGGGTCTGTAATTGTTCGCCCTTATATAGCCGAAAGATAAAATTTTTGTGGTCTTGTCCGACCAGCTGGACCAGATCGCCGTCTTGAACCAGCGTCGATCGACTGCTCACGCTTCGGGCCTTAAATGCTTTTTGAAGAAATCTGTGATGGCATTGCAACAGATCATTTTATTATCTTACCATTTATTTTTTTGGAGATGGATCGACCAGACTGAGCCAGTGACCGGTGAATAAGAAGATGACACTCAAGAGGGTTGCCATCCCCAGGTGCAAAGGTCCAATGCTGGCGAAGGTCCATCCGGTACGGTCTGCCAGCAAGTGACCAGCCCAAAAACCAATCCAGGCTGAAATCAAGTACAGGGAGAGACGGCCAGCACCACCTCCCCGCCATAGATGAAAAACCGCGCCGTACAGGGTGGAAATCAAAAACCCAAAAAGCAGCGAAGGTAGGGACATTGAGAAACCTTTCCTTTTGGATGAATTAGACCGTAGCGAGTTTGGCACCAGGACGAATTGCGCTAGGCGGCGTGAATCAGTTTAATCCAGGTCCAATTCGTTGTCAACGAACGATCGGCCACTTACAAGGCATTCATAATGTTGGTGTGAGCTGTCATTGCAAGCCTGCACAGCAGCGTTCCGAGCTGCATAGCTGCTTCTTAGCAGCCCTTATGCCGCCGCTGCCGCAATCTCATACTTTGGCCTCAACGGAGACTGCTTCGTCGCAAAGAACGCTCCTCGCAGTGACACTCCAGAGCGGTCTGTCATTGCGAGTAACTCCACAGCGCCAGTGCTCTTCTTCCCCTGGGAAACTGTCATTGCGAGCCGAAGGCGAAGCAATCCCGATTGCGGCCGAGGAGATTGCTTTGAGCGGCAAAGACCATCACTCTTGCTGTTGCGAAAAAATCATAATGAGCTTTGCAATTTACGAAATTCATAATATAATGGGGAGAAACTCCGAATATCGTACTGTCCGAATGGATAAAACCGATCTAGAAATAATTGCGTATTTGCAAAAAGATGGGCGCATGGCGTTTACAGATATCGCCAGGGCCCTGGGCGTCTCGGAAGGGACCGTCCGGAACCGTGTGGCGCGCCTGACCGAAGATCAAATTATCCAGGTTGTTGGCATGATCGACCCTAACCGGTTGGGCTACGAAGCTCCGGCGATGATCGGTGTTTCCGTCCAGCCCCCGCTATTAGAAAAAGTAGCGACAAGCGTCGCAACTTTCCACGAGGTCAGTTACCTGATCATGGTTTCCGGTGAATTCGATCTTTTTGTCGAAGTGCTCTGCCGCGATCGCGGTCATCTGGCTACATTTTTGAATGAAAAGCTCCTCCGAGTTCCCGGAATAATCCGGACGCAGACCTTTATCACGCTCCGGACCTACAAGATGGCATACGGCGCGGTTCCAATGCTAAATAGCTCCAACAATGAGAAATGATCGACAGAGAGGGAATATTCCAGAGGAATTTGCAGTAGAGTTGAAGGCGGTTGCTAAGAAGTTTGGCGCTGTA
>Ga0209109_10002044_pt1 | contig 11061 bp, 9 predicted proteins | sample Rifsed10ft2_FD_184004 | JGI IMG/M metagenome (GOLD analysis project Ga0209109, IMG submission 184004) | Soil microbial communities from Rifle, Colorado, USA - sediment 10ft 2 (version 2) | ecosystem: Environmental > Terrestrial > Deep subsurface > Rock core/Sediment | place: Rifle, Colorado... | reverse complement strand
AATCGACGCGCAAAAACCTGTTGAACGAGAGTTGAAAGGGCTGATTTTGGCTCTCACCCACTGGGTGTCCACCTCCGGAACGCTTCCCTGTGCTCGGTTCACGCATGAACACAGCCAACGCAGATTTTCTACACCCTTATCACCTAGTTTCAAATCGAAAATCCGGGTTCCATTAGCCGCCGATAATTTGTTCGGCGGTTGCGCCTGCACTTCTCCTGTGAAGAAGCTAAGAAACTGAATTTACAAGGGTTAAGTAGCTCTCAAGTCTTGCAGAAACGTGTGGAGAGGAGTGTCGTGAAAGTGAAAACGATTTCCCTTGTGCCACTCGCAAATAGCACGCGGGATGCGTGCCGAGTGCTTCCAGGTCAGCTTAACCTTTTGCATTTAAGGGGCTTATTGACAAACACCCTTACCGAAAACTCACTGCCACGTTTGGTCTGCAACATGCCACCTGAAAAGGTGGACTTCTATAGCGGATAGCTCAGCCTGGCAGAGCGCCCCTTTTACACGGGGAGGTCGCAGGTTCAACTCCTGCTCCGCCTACCACTGGCAAGCCGACGCTCTTCGGCAAGAGTCGGGATCGTGGACACAGCCTTCATGTTGCGGATCGGCGGGCAAAGAGTTCCCACCAAGGTGTCGCTGCTGCTGTTGTCAGACGCCCTGCTGATTGTCCTGGGGCTGCTGATTGCCGTCTCCCTGCGTTTTCAGAGTACGCCGGCGATCCTGGGCCGCCTGCAGCGGCCGGAGACTTTGCCCCGCTTCATCGTCGCCGTTCTGGTCTGCGGGATGGCGCTCTATCTAAGCGACCTGTATGACTTCCGAGTGGTGGAGCGCCGCAGCGAGATCTTCGTGCGGCTGTTGCAGGCGCTGGGCCTGGCCTGCTTCGCTCTGGCCATTGTGTACTACCTGGTTCCCGACCTCAGCCTGGGCCGCGGCATCGCGGCGATTGCTGCGCCGCTGATCCTTGGACTGACGCTGGGCTGGCGCGTGGCGGTCGAAGAGGCCGGGTGGATGTTGGGCGGCAACGAGCGTGTGCTGATCGTCGGGACCGGCGCGACCGACATCGCGCTGGCGCGCGAGATGGTGCAACGGCCCGAGTTGAACCTGAAGGTGGTCGGTTTTCTCGACGAGCGCGGCGAAAACATCGGGAAGTCGCTGGTGAACCCGGGCATCATCGGAGCGGCAGGCGATGTGGAAGACATCGTCGCACAGCAGAAGATCAACCGCGTCGTCCTCTCGCTGGCGGAGCGGCGCGGGCGCTTACGTGGTGCGAATCCTAGAACGGGAAATGCAACCATCCGCCAATTCGGCATGACGAGAGCCTCACAGATTCGCCCAGGTATTACGTGCTACACACGGGTGCTTACGCTGGTTGTGTGTATCGTCTCCCTCACTGCCTACAATGCGCTGGCGCAGAGCCCCCCTCCGGCCACCGCGTCCGTTGACCAGGGCTCGCAGGACGCACAGTCTCAGGCCGCTCTGAACCAAGCGTATGCGCTCCTGCGCATGGGCAAGCTCGAGGAAGCTGTGGCCGCGTTCAAGCGTGTCTTGGAGAGCAACCCGGAAAACCGCACGGTACGCCTCGAACTAGGCTACCTAAATGGGCGTCTGGGACGCTGGAGAGAGGCGATCCAGTACCTCGAACTGGTCAGCCACCAGGAGCCCGAAAATTTGAAACTGCGCCTCGATCTGGGGTACGCGCTTCAGAACCTGGGCGAGCTTGATCGGGCGGCGCAGGAATTCAAGGCCGTGTCCGAAGGGTCGGTAGAACTTCGGTCTGAGGCCCAGTCCGCGCTCGACAACGTCCGCAGTTTACAGGCAGCGCAGCCTGCCCGGGCGCAGGCCGCGCGAGAGCCCCAGCAGGATCGCTTACTCAATCAGGGTTATAACTGGCTTCGGGAAGGAAACCGCGCGGCCGCTCGGCAAGCGTTCGAGCGGGCCTTGGCCGAAGATCCCACTAACGTCACCATCCTGAAGCAAATTGGGTATCTTGCGCTCGCGGAAGGGAACCTGCAGTTGGCGGCGGAAAGGTTTGAATCTGCCTGGCAGCTTGCGCCACAGGATTACGCCGCGGCGCTCCAGCTAGGGTTTATTTATGACCGCCTGCACCAAAGCGCGAAGGCGGAGGCGGCTTTCCGTGCAGCGCTGGCTAGTCCCGACCCCAAAACCTTCCGTGCCGCTCGAGGCGCCCTGAAAAATCTCCCGGGTGTCAGCCTGAACCGGGTGTATCTGGACGTCTTTGCTAGCCCGCTGTACGCGACACGGTTCTCAAACGGCATCGCTAACTTTTGGGCCCAACTCCACTGGCGCCCCCGACCCGACGGCCCAGTGACCCTCTATCTGGGGACGCGTATCACGCGCGATTCGCGCTCACGCGGTGGGAACTTGCCGGCGATTATCTCTGATAACGCGGCCCTGCTCGGGGTGGGTATCAACGTCCGCCCGCGCGGCTGGAACCTGAACTTCCAGGCCGAGGCGAACCTGGCGTTCAATCTGACTCAGCCTGCTGGTCCGAACCGCGACGTGCGGCCCGATTACCGGGCGGTCCTGAGCTATTACCGCCGTTGGGACTCACGGCTATGGGGCCCCATTGGGGCACTGACGTTCGAGCGTCTCCGCGGTGAACGGCTGTTCACCGATCTCGATACCAGTTTGGGCTACTACAGCCGCTATCGGGACAACGTCATTGGGTACCTCCAGCTGCGGGAGGGATTGCGATTGGCGAATTTTGGCGCATCGAGCCTCGCGGGATACATGGTTCTCAATCTGGCTAAAGATACCAATCGCGATTTTTACAACAACGTAGGTGAGGTTGGCGCGGGCTTGGAATTCCGCCCGCATCGAAATCTGAATTTGAGTCTGCGGGCTGCATACTTGCGCGGGATCTATTACGGAATCGAAGGCCGCGATCCCAACCCCTTCCGGCCCAGCTATAACGACTTTCGGCTCACCTTGTTTTTCGGCCATCGGTTCTGAAGGTAGGTCCATGCACATCTGGATCGAAATCTTGCGATGGTTTTTAATCGTGGCGGCTGTGGGATTCCTCATCAGCGGCCTAGACGACCTATTTGTGGATTTGTACTACTACGTTCGGCGGCTCTACCGGCGCCTCTTTATTACGAATCGTTATCCCAGATTGGACGAGAAGGACCTGCGAAAAATTCCCGAAAAGCCTATCGCCATCATGATCCCCGCCTGGGACGAACATGCGGTCATCGGCCAAATGCTGGAGCACACATTGCACTGGGTTGATTACAGCAACTACCAAATTTTCGTCGGAGTCTATCCCAACGATGAACGCACAATGATGGCGGTGGCCGCGGTCCAAGAACGTGATCCCCGCATCCACCGAATCGTCTGCCCCCACAACGGCCCCACCAACAAGGCTGATTGCCTTAACTGGGTATTTGAGGGTATTCGCCTGCACGAGAAGCAGAGCGGCTTGAAATTTGTAATCTTTGTGATCCATGACTCCGAGGACATCATCTATCCGTTAGCCTTTAAGCTGATGAATTATCTGGTCCCCCGTATTGGCATGGTTCAGTTGCCTGTGGTGCCACTTGAGATGCCCTTGCACAACCTGACCGCGGGAACCTATCTGGACGAATTTGCTGAGTTCCATACCAAGGATCTTTTGGTGCGGGAACGTGTGGCTCGCATGATCCCGTCGGCTGGTGTCGGCACAGCGTTCAGCCGCGAAGTCATCGACGAGTTGGCAAAGAACAAGCGGAACCAACTTTTTAACGTGCTGACCCTTACTGAGGATTACGACTTCGGCTTCCGCATCAAGGAGCTGAACAAGAAATCGATTCTTCTCCACTTTTCTGTTGAGCGCACGCAGGTTGTCCAGGCCGGTTGGTTCCGCAAGCGAGAGAAACTGAAAAAGGTGCGCGAGCTGGTCGCCACGCGGGAATTCTTTCCCGTGCACTTTTCCGATGCAGTACGCCAGAAGTCGCGCTGGGTGTTCGGGATCGTGTTCCAGGGCTGGGCGCAGATCGGCTGGGTGGGGGGCGCCGGGATGCGCTATATGCTCTGGCGCGACCGCAAGACGCTGGTGTCTAACCTCATCAATGTCGTGGGTTACCTGCTCATTCTGTTTTACCTAGGCACGTATCTCGTCGCGTTTATTGCAACAGGGCGAGGCCACGGGACGGTGCCGGTCCTGGTCTCCCGCGAAAGCTGGTTGTGGACGGTGATCGTCGTGGACACAATCCTGATGCTGCACCGAATGGTGCAGCGGACGATTGCCGTCTTGCGGGTGTCGAATTGGAAACAGGCTCTGCTTTCCATTCCCCGGCTGGTTTGGGGCAACATCATCAATTTCTGTGCCGTTTGGTCGGCGGCGCGTCAGTTTTTCCGCTGGAGCCTACTGGGGGAGAAAGTCAGTTGGACCAAAACGGCTCACGCGTTTCCCACAGAGGCCCAATTGGTGGGGTTCAGGCGCAAACTGGGCGATCTGTTGCTCGAAAATCGCCTGCTTTCTCTAGCGCATCTCGGGCACGCCCTCGAGGTGCAAAAAGGGACGGGTGAAAGGTTGGGCGTTGTGCTGACGCGCCTGGGCTATATTTGCGAGGATGAGCTTCTACCAGTCCTCAGTGGGCAGCTTCGCATCGAGGCGCAGCGCATCGACCATCAGGACATCAGCCCTTCGTTACTAAGGCTCATTCCGGAGAGCGCAGCTCGCGAGCACCTGATACTAGTGGTATGCGCAGAAGAGCACTCCCTGGTTATCGCGACCGCCGACCCCACAAGCGACGCGCTAAAGGAATGGTTGCACCGCAACTTCCCACATCCCTACCGAATGGTGCTGGCCGGACAAGAGAACTTGCTTGATGTGATTGACCGGGCCTACAGAGGAACCGAGGCGTCGCGGCGTCGCCCTGGGTAGGGTGTCCCGCTTTTAGTTGAAACTTAGGAGAAGGAGTAGCGGCTCTCGACCCGAACTGGATTAGCGTTCGGGGTGAACAACCTTCAAGTTCTTGAAAGGAGAGCCGCGATGGGGAACAGATACCAGAGACGTACGGGGAAGTCCAAGGGGAGGTTCGAGATGGTGGCGGGCCGGGGGAGTTGGCGGTGCGGTTGCCGTAGCGCGCGATGCCGCCGGCAACACGTCCACCAGCGGCTCGGTGACCCTCAACGTGAACAATGCAACTTCGGATACCACGCCGCCGGTGATCAGCGGCATCCTGGCCAGCCCAAACGTTTCGAGTGCGGTGATCAGTTGGGCAACAAATGAAGCGGCGGACTCGCAGGTGGAATACGGCGCCACGGCTGCCTACGGCCAGAACTCGGCGCTCGATTCCACCAACAGGACATTGATTGGCAGCACTTCACCGATACCGGGCCGGACACCAGCTAGATGAGCAGCGGCTTTGAGTACATTGACGAAATCCGCCCGACGTGGTTCGTCTATGCGACGGCCGGCGCGGCTTCGTACTCACAGGCCGGCGGTGGGAGAGGTTGGACGCCGGAAGCGCGACTCAGCCTGGTGAAAGCGTTTAAGACTTCCAAGCTGACGCTGGCCTTCGGCCGCACGCACACCTCTTCGGGGTATATCTCCAGCCGCTACAACAACCGGTATGACGCGGGCTACTCCGTCCGCTTTGGCCCCAAGGCCATCGTGGACTTCGGTGGCGGCTACTTCCGGGAAAACAGCTTTGTCGAGCACCTGTCGGGGACCTACGCCATCGGCAGAGTCCGCTACCAGTTGCTCCGCCAGGTGAGCTGGTTCGCCATGTACACCTACCGGCGGCAGGCCGGCAACAGCGTCCAGGTTCCAGCCGAGCGACGGAATTACTTCATCACCGGCGTGCAGTGGACCAGCGCCTCGGCGAGCGATCTGTATTAGGCAAATTATCGCTTTCCAGATGGAGCAACCCATTTCCCTTTCACGCGAGCCCGTCTTGCTGCTCCTCATCGGCACATTCTTCTTGTGCCTGGTGGCTGTATGTCGCTCGCTCCTTCGCTGGTTCCTTCTTCAACAGAGAGTTCCTGCAAGTCCAGACGCCGGCCCGGCAGGGGTGCGCGTACCGGAGGCAAAGGGAAGTAGAGGGTATTCGTCGGAAAGTGATTTCCCTAGTCCATCAGCCCGGCGAATCGAGTCGATCCCCTCTCTGGAGCAGCCTTTCAATGCACTGAAAATACAACAGATAGAATGAACACGCGGGGCCAGAAAGAACTCCCCTTTGGCAAGCACCGTGCTCTCCCTACAGACAAATATTTTTGCTGGCTTTGCGCCTAGCTGGAGGGCCCTTTGCCGGACCATATTTCATCGGTTCACAAGACCGAGCGTCTCTCTGGAGATGCACAGATTCGCGACTACTTGCGGATGGCCAAGCGGCGGAAGTGGTGGATTGGCCTTACTACTCTGGCCGTTTTTCTGACCGCGCTGGTGCTCGCCATCCAGTTACCTAATATCCACCGAGCCGAGACGGTGATCCTGGTGGACCCCCAGAAGGTGCCGGACAGCTACGTGGCCTCGACCGTGTCCAGCTCGATCGCTGACCGGCTCTCGACCATGCAGCAGCAGGTGATGTCGCCCTCGCGGCTGCAGCGCATCATCGACGAAATGGGTCTCTACGCGGAGCTCCGCGGTCAGAAGACCACCGAAGACATCATCCATATTATGCAGGGCGCGACGGCGATTGAAGTGGTGGCGCCGAGCGACCGCCGCCTGAGCGCGTTCCGCATCGCCTTCCACGGGCGTGACCCGGTGATGACGGCGAAGGTCTGCAACCGCCTGGCGGCCCTCTTCATCGAGGAAAACCTCCAGGTGCGCGCGCAGCAGTTCACCGGCACGGCGGAATTTCTCCAGAACGAACTCCAGAACACCAAGGCACAGCTGGAAGTGAAGGAAAAGGAGCTCGGGCGAATCAAGAGCACGTACGTGCTCGACCTGCCGGAATCCAAGCAGTACCACCTGGAAGCGCTGACCACGCTGCGGACACAGCTCCAGACCAATGTGGACCGCGTCAATCGTGCGCAGCAGGAAAAAGTCTATATGCAGTCCTTGATGGTCACCTCGAACCCGACCGTCGATCTGGACGCGAGCGGAGCGATGGGTCTTTCCGCTTCCGCCAGCCCACTCCAGCGGCTCGAACAGCAGCTGGCGACACTGCGCGCTCGCTACGGCCCGAATTACCCGGAGGTCCGCAAGCTCCAGTCGCAGGTAGATGAGATGAAGAAGAACTCAGGCGAGGTGGCGCAGCAGGCGCCGGCGATTGACGAAGTCAACCGCGCCGGGCGGCGTGGTTCGCGCAACCCCTTCCTCGAAGCGCAATTGCAGAAGCTCGACCAGGAAATCGATGACTCGACCAAAGCGCAGGCGCAATTGCGCGAACGGATCAACTTCCACGTCTCGAAGCTCGAGCGCGTACCGATCTTCAAACAGCAGATCAGCGGGTTGATGCGCGACTACGACACCCTGCGGACGCATTACAACGGGCTGCTCGACAAGAAACTCTCGGCGGAGATGGCCAGCGAGCTCGAGGCCCGGCAGAAGGGTGAGCGCTTCGTCATCCTCGACCCGGCGCAGGCGCCGCAGAAGCCGTTCAGCCCCAACCGCAAGTTGCTGGCGCTGGCCGGTCTGGTGGGCGGCCTGCTGGCCGGCATCTGCCTGGCCATCATGGTGGAAATGACCGACCAGTCCGTGCGCACCGAAGATGAAGTGGCGCGCCTGCTGGGCAAGCCGATCCTGGGCGACATCCCACGCATCAGCACGCCGCGGCAACGCGGCCGCGACCTATTTCGCGCACTGAGCGCGGTCACCGCCACGGTGGTGGGCTCGGTGGGCCTGGGCATGCTGCTCTCGTTCGTGATCGGAAGGCTCCTCTAATATGTATCTGGAATACTTCAACCTGAACGAGGAGCCGTTCCGGCTGACGCCGGACCCGCGGTTCCTGCACCTGGCCGAACCGCACCGCGACGCCCTGCGAATGTTGCTGCAGACCGTCGTGATGCGAAAGGGCTTTGCGGTGTGCGCCGGGCCGGTGGGCACCGGAAAGACCACTCTGCTCCACGCGGCGATACACATCCTGACCGACCGAACCCTGGCCAAGAGCCCGATCGCCTCGGCCATGATCGTCCACCCGCTGCTGAGCCGCAATGAATTCCTCGAAGCGCTGCTCGAGGAGTTTGAGGTGTGCTGCCCGGCGGGGAACAAACAGCGGCAACTGCTGGCGCTCCAGCAAATGCTGCTCGAAGTGCAGGGCCGGGGCTCAACGGCCGTGCTGGTGATTGACGAAGCACACCTGCTGAGCATGGACCTGCTCGAAGAGATCCGGCTGCTCAGCAACCTGGACAGCTACCGAGAAAAGCTGCTCCAGGTCATCCTCTGCGGCCAGTCCGAGTTGCTTCCCCTGCTGGCCCGGCCGGAGATGGCCGCACTGCGGCAGCGCATCGCCGGCCAGTGCGTGCTCCGCCCGCTCACTCTTGCGGAGATGCGCTCGTACGTCATCGAGCGGCTTTACGTGGCCGGTCTGAAAGGCACATCGCCCTTCCCCGGACCGGCCCTCGAGCTGATCCACCACTTCTCCCAGGGCGTGCCGCGACGGATCAACCTGATCTGCGCGGACGCGCTGGCCCTGGCTTTCGAGTCGAAACGCAAACCCATTGAACCGGACATCATCCAGGAGGCCGCGGCGGCGCTGGGTCTGGCCGGTGCGAGTCCCGGCAAATCCACCAATGGCTCCCGGCCGAGGAGTTCGCCGGAAGCCCAGGTGGCCGCCTCAGCAGTGGATACCTTGATGGATGCGATGCGCGAAGGTCGCACGATCGCACGGAGCGAACCATGAGCAAATTCCTGAAGCAAATCCGAAATACTGAGGCGCGCGGCGCGGAGACCACCCCGGCCGAGGTGTTGAACGCCCAGCAGGTGCTGGAAAGCGTCCGCGGAGCCGAGCGCGTCTCGGTGGCCGTGTCCGACGACCGGCTGCAGTCTTGCCGGAAGATCCGCTTAATGGGCTCGGCCTCGGTGCCGCTGCTGATGAGCAATGGCGAATCGAGCGAGCTGGCCAAGGATGCCTACCGCGCCCTGCGCACGCGTCTGATGCGCCTGCAGGGAATGCAGGGCACGCGCTCGGTGGTGGTGACCAGCAGCATCCCGGGGGAGGGCAAGACCTTCACCTCGCTCAACCTTGCCGTTTGCTGCGCGCAACGCAGTGAGCTGCGCGTTTTGCTGGTGGACGCCGACCTGCGGACCCGCGGGCTCTCTGGGTTGCTCGGGTTCCCCTCCGGCCCCGGCCTGGGTGAGATGCTGTCCGGCCAGGCAGGCTTCGAAGAGGCGGTGTGCGGCACCGACCTTCCCAACCTGTACACGGTGGCGGCCGGAAGCAGCCCGATTCCTTCGCCGGAACTCTTCGCCGGCAGCTGCTGGACGGAGTTCATCGGCTGGGCCAGCGAGAGCTTCAAGATCATCCTCATCGATTCCCCGCCGATCCTGCCGCTGGCCGACTTCGAACTGCTGTCGCACAACTGCGACGGCGTGCTGCTGGTCGTCCGCGCCAACCGCACGCAGCGAGACACGCTTCAGAAGGCCGCGCGCTACGTCGACGCCAAGAAAATGCTGGGTGTGGTGTTTAACTCGAACGAGGGTGACGGTGGGCAATACTACTACTACTGAACACTGGCCCGGTCCCGCCCACCGGCGCCCGGACCGGGCAGCTCTTCGCTCGCCGTACACTTTTTAGAAGCAGGAGGAATTCTTTCGGGCAGAACCGTTTGCGGCCGTTCGATCGAAACAATTTTCGTCGGTGGAGGCAGAGGCCCTTATTTCTGATGAGGAGGAAGCAATGTATCCGAATCTAAAGCTGGAAATCTTCAAACTTGGGATCCACCAGAACCATCTGGCCCGCGAGGTCGGAATTGGCGAGACGATTCTGAGCAAGATCATTCACGGCTACCGAGAACCATCTGAGGCGGAGCGGGCCAAGCTGGCCACCTACCTGAACGCGGACCCGGCGTGGCTGTTCCAGAAGTACGAAGGGGGACGGCCGGCCCAGAGCGCGGGCCCGCCGGCTGTGGAAGCTCCGCAGGAAAGGAAAGATGGCCAATCCTGAACCTAGGACACTTCCTTGGGCGAACACTGCGGCCCGGACCGAATCCGGGCCGGTGCGCATTCGACCGCTTGCTGGGGAAGGGGAAATTGCCTGGGATCGTTTCGTGTTTGCCCAGCCGAGCGGCAGTTTTTTTAACTGACCGGCTGGAAGCGCGTCCTCGAAAAAACGTTTCAGTATGAGTCTCGCTACCTCTGCGCCGAGCGTGAAGGGCGCATCACCGGCGTCCTGCCTCTTTTTCTCATCTCCAACTGGATCGTGGGCCGCGCGCTGATCTCCGTGCCGCTGGGGGTCTATGGCGGGATCTGTGCCGAGGAGGAAGCGTCGGAAAACGCTTTGCGCGAGGCAGCGGAAGAGATGGCCGCGCGCGAAGGCGTGGACTACCTCGAGCTGCGCAATCGCAATGGGAACCGCTACGCGGGCTATCATCCCAACGCGCTTTATGCCACCTTCAGCGGCCCGCTGCCCGCGAGCGCGGACCTGGTCTCCAAATCACTGCCAAAGGACACCCGCTACATGATCCGCAAGGGGCAGAAAAATGCCCTGGAGCTGCGCCGCGGCATGGAGCAGCTCGGCACCTTCTACCGCCTGTTCGCGCAGAACATGAAGCGCCACGGGACGCCGGTCTTTCCCCGCGCCTCGTGTTAACAGCCGACGGGCGAGCCGGCCAACGGGTTGCAAAGATGTTCGCAGGAAAAACCCGGCTCGCCTGCTGCGCTGCCTACCAGCAGATCCCCGTGTAGTTCTTCAGACCGCCCGGGCGGCGGTCCTTGTCCAGGTGAACCAGGTCAATCACGATGTGGTCGGGACGAATGGCGGAGTACAGCTCTTGGTTGCATTTCGTATTCGCGCCGAGGACGACGACCTCGGCGTTTTTCACCACGTCTTGCAGGTTTTCGGTAAGCAGCACGCCGATGTGCGGGATTTCGTCTTCGATGAACTGGCGATTGGAGCCGATCAGGCGTCCGAGCGACACGCTCTCATCCCACACCTGAAGCTGGCAGCCTTC
>Ga0209109_10002043_pt1 | contig 11062 bp, 7 predicted proteins | sample Rifsed10ft2_FD_184004 | JGI IMG/M metagenome (GOLD analysis project Ga0209109, IMG submission 184004) | Soil microbial communities from Rifle, Colorado, USA - sediment 10ft 2 (version 2) | ecosystem: Environmental > Terrestrial > Deep subsurface > Rock core/Sediment | place: Rifle, Colorado... | reverse complement strand
CCGGCCACTCAGGCCGCCGCGACTTGTCCGAGCGGCGCGAGCGCCTTTTCGACCCTCGGCTTGACCTCGCCGATCATCAGCTCCATCGAGCGCATCGCCGCCCTGTGCGGCGTGTTGCCGACCTTGAAGGAAAAGCACACGTGCACGGGCTTGGCCGCGCGGATCTCGGCGACGAGCTTCTCGGCAACCGTATCGGCATCGCCGATCAGCAGATTGTCGCAGATGGTTTCGAGCGGCGGCTCGTCGGGAAACGGCACATCGACCAGCACGGTGCCCTGCATGACCTCCTGCCGGCGCCTCAAGCTCGACGCGAGCCGCGTCTGATAGCGCGCGTTCTCGGCAAAGCGCATGCCATCCTCGCGGCTGTCGGTGATGTGGGCAAAACGGTTGACGGTGATATGCGCGCGCGACAAGGGCGCATTCTCGGCGGCAAACGCGGCGACGATGTCGGCATACTGCTCGGCCAGCAATTTGGCGCCGCCGACCCGGCCCGAAGACAGCACCCGGTAGCCGTGCCGCGCTGCGGTGCGGAACATCGCCTGGGTATGGCCGGCGACGTAGATCGGCAGCGTTTTTTGCACCGGGCGGGCCGGGATATGCGTTTCCGGCATCCGGTAGTGCTTGCCGTTGTAGCTGAAGAAATCCCGGCTGAAGGCCAGGTCGAGAATGTCGCAGACCTCGTTGGTCATTTCAAGATTCCGGGCGATGTCGACGCCGAACCGCTGGAATTCGTAGGGTTGGTAACCGGCGCCGATGCCGAGCATCAGCCGGCCATTCGACAGTGCGTCGGCAGTGGCGATTTCGGCGGCGAGCCGGACCGGATTGTACAAGGGCAACACCACGACCGCGGTGCCGAGCCGGATCTGTTTGGTGATCGAGGCGCAATGCGCCACCATCATCAAGGGCGACGCACACAGGCAATAATTCGAGAAATGGTGCTCGGCGAACCAGGCGATCGTGTAGCCTAGCTCGTCGGCGAGCCTGGTCTGCTCGGCGACCTCGCCAAAGACCTGCGCCGCCGGCTTGTCCGCTTCGCGCGACCCCATCAGATTGAAGATCCCGAATTCCATCGCCTCATCCTCCCCATCAGACAGGAAATTCAACGCCGCTTCTTCGCTGTCCGGAACTATATCCCCGGACCGGCGAGGGAGCAATCGCACGGGCGTTTTCAGCGGCTCCGGGAGCGAAATCCCCGCCTCACTTCGCATCCAGGCACGCTTCGTGTCAAAATTGCCGCATGTCCGAATTCCAGCAATGGGCGTTCCCCGAGTCGCTGCAACCGAAGGCCGACGAAACCCAGTTTGACCTCGCGCGCGCGCTCGATGCGGTGGTGCTGGTGCGTGCGGAAGTCCCGGCAGATGGATACACCGCCCCCAACCTCGGTACCGAGCGTGGCGGTTACGGCGCGGTGATCCGCGAGGACGGCCTCGTGCTCACCATCGGCTACCTCATCAACGAGGCGTCGCAGATCTGGCTCACCACCAATCGCGGCACCGTCGTGGCCGGCCACCGGCTTGCCTATGACCAGGCGACAGGGTTCGGCCTGATCCAGCCCCTGGGCAGGCTGGATGCGCCGCACCTCCAGCGCGGTCTCGCATCCGACGTGAAGGTCGGTGACTCGGCATTTGTGATCGGCCACGGCGGTCTCGCCCACGCGCTCAAGACACGGGTAATCGGGAAACGTGAATTCGCCGGCTACTGGGAATACCTGCTCGACGAAGCGCTCTTCACCGCACCGGCACATCCGCAATGGGGCGGCGCCGCGCTGCTCAATGCACAGGGCGACCTGATCGGCATCGGTTCGCTGCTGGTGCAGCAAGAGGTGAACGGCGAAGCCGTCCACGTCAACATGTTCGTGCCGATCGACCTGCTCAACCCCATCCTCGATGCGATGCTGCAAACGGGCCGCGGCCCGCACCCGCCGCATCCGTGGCTGGGCATGTCCACGCAGGATCCGGAAGGCAAACTGGTGGTCGGCAAACTCTCGCCAGGCGGCCCGGCCCAGCGCGGCGGCGTCCGGGTGGGCGACATGGTGCTGGGTGTTGGCGCGCTGCGTGTGCATGGGCTCGCGGAATTGTTCCGGGCCGTGTGGCGGCTCGGCGCGGCCGGGGTTGACGTGCCGCTCACCCTCTCGCGCGCCGGCGATGTGCTTCACATCACGGTCAAGTCGGCCGACCGCAATGATTTTCTGAAAAAGCCGATGCTGCATTGAGGTCCGCAACCGCTGTGACATCCGCCAGGGTGGATCGGCTCGGCCCCATGTCGAACGAGAGTTCTACAGCGCGAATGCGGCATCCTCGCTCGCGGCTTTGCCTGCGCCTGCTCGTACGCGGACATGAAGCACGACTCTGGACGGGAGAAGGCCGTGCCTGTCATCGATCGGTCAGGAATCGGTGAGACACGCGAATCGACCTAGCCGGGACTGGCGGGCCAGGCTACCTTTCTTCTACGGCTGGCTCATCGTGGCCGGCAGCGTGGCCGCCCTGGGGCTCACCTATTCCGTCATGTACTCCTTCGCGGTGTTCTACGTCGCACTGCTGGAGGAGTTTGCGTGGGGCCGCGGCGAAGCGGCTGGCGTCTACTCGGTGTTCATGATCGTCGCCGGTGCCGGAGCCGCCGGAGCGGGTGCGCTCTGCGACCGGTTCGGACCCGGCCGCGTGATCGCCTGCGGCGGAACCTGGCTGGCAATCGGGCTCCTGATTTGCAGCCAGGTCGAAGAATTGTGGCAGTTATATCTGGCCTTTGGGGTTTTCGTCGCCTTCGGGGTGAGCCTCGCCGGATGGACCCCCTGCGTCACCATGATAAGCCGGTGGTTCTCTGTCCGACTAGGGGTCGCTCTCGGCGTCGCCTCGGCCGGGATCGGCGTTGGAATCATGGTGGTGGTTCCCCTCGTTCAGATCCTGATCAGCAACTTTGGGTGGCGCACAGCCTACTTTTGGCTCGCCGGTATCGTGTTCCTCGGCCTGCTGCCGGTGGGCCTGATCGTGCTTCGGGGGCGACCTGAGGATCTGGGTCAGAAAGTGGACGGCGTCGGATTGGTGGCCGCTGGCCCGCAGAGAGACGGCAAGCCGCCCACCAGGAAGGAAATCGAGGTGGTGGACGCGGAGTGGGCCGGCCGGGAGTGGACGGTGGGCATGGTGGCGAGAACCGCCCGCTGCTGGCTGTTAGCGGCCGTGAAGCTTCTGGGCGGGATCGCGACTCAGATGATCTTCGTCCACCAGGTGGTGTATCTGGTGGATGGGGGCTACGACAGAATGCTGGCCGCCTCCATGGTCGGTCTGATCGGACTCCTCAGCGTGGTGGCGAAAGTGTTCTGGGGATGGGCAGCCGACAATATCGGGCGGGAGATCACCTACACTTTAGGGTGCGCAGCGATGATGCTGGCAGTCGGCCTGCTCGCGCTGACGAGGGTGCTGCCGTTCTCGGGGATCTTGTACCTCTATGCCGTGGTTTTCGCGATAGGCTATGCGGTTTCGGCCCCACTGTGGCCCGTCGTCACTTCCGATCTGTTCGCCGGGCGTCACTTCGGCGCCATCTACGGTTTCATCAACATATTTAACGGCTTCGGGAATGCCCTGGGCGCGTGGTTGGGTGGCTATGTTTACGATCTCACCGGCAGTTACTCCATTGCCTTCGGGGTGGCGGTCGTTGCCAAGGCAGCCAGTGCAGGTGCTCTGTGGATCGTTGCACCCCGCAAGGTGAGAAGGGTGCGGAGAAGCCACTAGACCTGGGATCAATATCGGAACCTCGCCGGCTGAACGCGCGCCCGTTCGTTAGCGTCGCGAACGACAGGTCTTGGAGCGGGTCGGCCTTCTTGGCGGCGGCGGCTGCCTGCGACTCGCCGCCCGTGCACGCGGCAACGGCGAGCAACACGAAAAACAGCCTCTTCAGATGCAACATGTCCATCCCCGTCACAACGCGGCCACGAACTCCTCGATCAGCGCGTTGACCTTTTCCGGAATCTCGGTGGGCGGGAAATGCCCGGCGTCGGGGAGCTTGACGTACTTCGAGCCCGGCACGGCCTCATGGATTTCTTTCTCGTACTCCGGCGGATTGCCGTGATCGAGCAGGCCGCGTAGGAGGAGGAGCTTCGGTTTGAGGGTTCCGATACGGTCGCGCACGTCGAAAGCATCGATCGCCATCAAATCGTGGTATTGGGATATCGGGCCTACCTGGCGGTGCCGCTCCATCAGGCGCTCCCGCAAGCCCGGCTCCACCAGGTGCATCGCGGTGCGCTGAAATGCGAGCCATTCCTCGTAGACCTTCGGCTCCTTCGGCGCGCGCAGGCGCATTTCGTAGGTGCCCGGCGCGCGTACCTTGGGCCGTGCCGCGACAGTCATCACCACGAGGCCCTTCACTTCATCCGGATAGTCGAGCCCGTATTGCAGAGCAATCGAGGCGCCCAGCGTATATCCGACCAGAACGAGGTCTTTGTTCAATCTTTGCGCCCACAGCCAGCCGCGCACCCACTCCGTGTAGCGCGCAACGTCCGGACAGCGGGTGCCCTCCAGGTGCCCGGGCAGGTTGGGCGCAACGCTCGCCGGGAAATGGCGAAGCTGATGGTAGAACGCATCTGCGCTCGCGCCGGCGCCCGGCCCATGCAGGAACACGAGTTGCGACATAGTAAGAAGGGGTCAGACCACTAAGTTGCCAAGGTCTTGGCTCCAACCGGAAGCGATTAGTGGTCTGACCCCTTACCTGACTATTCGTCCCGACCGTAGTGCAGGCGCCGATAGGGTACGCTGGGCACCGATTTTGAAATGCGCAGGTCGACCATCATCGGACCGGGCTTTGCCACGAACTCTTTCGCGGCAGATGAGAGATCATCGATGGTCGTGGCGTTGCAGCCGCGCCCGCCAAACGAAACTGCCACCTTGCCCAGGTCCGGTGTCGGGATCTGCGAGCCCCTGGTTTCCATCTCGTGCGCGTCGAGCTTGTAGTACTCCGCCCCCAGCGCTTCGTTGTTCATCACCACCACCAGCAGGGGCATGTCGTAGCGCACCGCCGTCTCGAACTCCGCGAGATGCATCATCACACTCGCGTCGCCGTCGATCAGCATGGCGGGCTTACCCGTCGCCACGACCGCCCCCATCGCGGCCGGCAGCATCTGCCCGATGCAGCCGAAGAAGTGCCCGCCCTGCACCAGTCCACGCCGGCGCGTCATCAACATGCTGCAGAACGCCGAGGTCATGCCGCTGCCCGACAACACGCCGATCTCCGGCGGCACGATCTGGTCGAGGACGATCACGGCCTCGCGCGGGTCGACGGTGCCCGGATCCATCTCGAATTCCGTGCGGTCCGCGTTGTGATTGACGAGCTGGGCTTTCACGTCGGGCGTGCGATAGCCGGTCAACTTCACGCCACGGCCGGCGAGGAGCTTCTCCAGCGCCTCGACGCCGATTCTGGCGTCGGCCTGAAGATAGCAATCGGCGGCCCGCCCGCCGCCCATCATCAGGTGCGGCTGCGAATCGATGTGTATGTAGCGCGCTTCCGGGTACATGTAGCCGTTTTCCAGCGTGTGGCGGTTCAAGCTCGCCCCCACGCCGATGACCAGGTCGGCTTCGTGGCACAAATGCATGGCCGGGCGCGAGCCGTACAGGCCGGAGATGCCCGCGTGATACTCGGATTCGTTGAGGAAGGTCTTCGTCAACAGCGTCGTCAGGATCAGTGCGCCGATGCGATCGCCGAGCTTGAGCACTGCCGGCCCTGCGCCCGCCCACTGCGCGCCCCGCCCGACAATGATCACGGGCTTCTTGGCGTTGGCTACCATATCGGCGGCCTGTTCCAACACTTTGGCGTCAGGGTGCACGGCCCCGCGCGTGAAGAGCGTCGAGGACGGCTTGTACTCTTCATCGTCGTCCTCGAACGTCTTCTGCTGGATGTCCATCGGACAGCTCAGCATGATCGGGCGGTTCTCGGTCTTCGCCAGATAGAATGCCTTGCGCACGACGTCATCGGCCTGATCGGGCGAGACGAGGCGGACGAAACCGCTTTCGCAGGCGGCGGCAAAGCGCGACTGGTCCAGAAACTGGGCGTACTCTTCGTCCGTGCTGGGAGCTTCGCCGCAAAAAGCGACCAGCGGCGAGTGGGCGCGGCTGGCGGTCACCAGCGCGGTGGCGAGCTGTGTGACGCCCGGGCCGCAAGTCGCCGTGGCGACCCCCGGGGTATGCGTGGTGCGCGCAAAGCCGTCTGCCATCCCGAGCCCTGCGCCTTCGTGACGTACCTCATGTATCTTGACGCCCATCCTGTCGAGCGCGTAAATCCAGTACATATTGCCGTCGCCCATCATGCCAAACGTCGCTGTAGTGCCTTCCGCCTTGAACGCATGGGCCAATCTCTCATACACCTTCATCTTTGCTGCTCCTCCCTTGGAATCAATCAGAACGCGAAAGCCGCGTCTTTCGGATCGCTATAGTAGTCCGATCGGCGTGGCGCGCGCGAACGTCCGCATTGTGGAAATCCGGCACCCGCGCGTTGTCAGGCGTTCGCTACGCGCAACGGCGGCTTGAGGCCAAGCTCATCTGCCACCGCCTGCTCGACGACGGTGCCCTTGAAGAAGTCCGGGTTGTTGCGCGCGTGCAGACGCGCGGCGTTGGTGAACGTGAACTCCCGGAAATCCTGTTCCGTCACCCAGCCCTTCTCCACCATCTCGAACGCTTCGGGTATCACCTCCCTGAAATCGGGCACGTCGAAATGCGTGAAGTCGGAGCTGAAGACCGGCCGCAGTCGAACGCCCATGCGCGGATCGAAGGCCCACATCGTGGCCCGGTCGTCTGCCTCGCAGCCGAAGTAGAAGTTGCCGGAGAAGACCGCCCGGATATCCTCCTTCGAGTTGACTCCCGACGCCTCGAAATCGTCCGCGACGTGCTCGGGCCGCGCGAGCTCTTCGATGCTGCACTCCGGGCGGAAAGCGTCGAGGCTCCCCATGATCGCGTCGGCGCTGGCTTTCAGTCTCTGATCGCCATAGCGGCCGATCAGCTCGCGCAGCTCCGCGACATTCGTTGCGTTTGGGTGCTGCAGCCCGGCGCGGCGGCGCTTCTCCCAGTGCTCGATCATGTCGGCGCACATCTGGCAGGCCCAGCTCACGCCGCCTTCCATGAACCCGAAATTGAGGCTTGGGTAACGCCGCGCGACGCCGCCGAGGAAAACGCTGCGCGCGAAGGCGTGGTTCGATTCGGCGAAGTGGCCGACGTGGTTGAAAGTGAAGTTGCTGATGGAAGCGCGATCCGACCAGCGGGTGCTGCCTGAGTGCTGGGTCACGGCCACGCCGAAGTCGACGCACCGCTGCCAGAACGGGTCGTAGTCGTATGGGCTGTCGAGGCCGATGGTATCGACGTACCACGCGGCCTTCTGCGGATCGATGCCCTCCGCCGCGCCCGGGATCGGCCGTTCCGGGTTTCCCCGCAGCATGATCGATTTGAAACCCCGCTGCCCAACCGCGTATTCCAGCTCCGCGATGGCTGCGTCCGGCGTATGCGCGGGCACGATGGCGACCGGCGCAAACCGCGCGGCAAATGGCGTGAACATGTCGGCCGTCATCATGTTATAGGCACGGGCCGCGGCCCGGCTCAGGTCGTCCTGGACTATGCCGTTGATGGTGAGCCCGAAGCTCGGATAAATCACCGCGAAGTCGATGCCCAATTCCGGCAGGCGCTCGTTGAGCAACGCCGGCAGCAGCGCCGTCGCCTTGTCGAGCGTATTGCTGGTCACGCCCCACCAGATCGCGCGGCGGAGCCGCTGGTGCTGGCGTTCCGCCGGGGTGGCCCGGTACCACGCCGCGTTCCGGCGCCAGTTCGCTCTGATCTGGTCGACGGAACCGGGGCCGCCCACTTCCCCGAGGTACTCGAGGAAAACCGGGATCGGCTCCATCCAGTGCCCGTCGCCGTCGATCACCGGGTGCTCCAGCCCGGCTCGGATCTCTGCCGCACGCTGCTCCATGGTCACGCTCCTCTCCCTGATCTGCGTCTCCCAGTGAGGCTATCGTCAACCCGGCGGGCCGTCAATCGATCGCACGAGGAATTCGAACTCATTTTCCTCGACCGCGGCAAAGTCGGGGCGGCCGTGTAAATGCCTTAAAATATTCCGACACGTTCTTTATTGGAGGTTGCCATGCCTGTAATCAAGGCCTTCGATCTCGCTTATGGCCGGCTGCGGTCGCCCGATCTGGACCAGGAAGAGACGTTCCTGACCGATTTTGGAATGGTGCGTGCCGACCGGACCAAGACTGCACTCTACATGCGCGGCACCGATGCGCCGCACCACATACACGTGACCGAACTGGGCGAGCCGCGCTACGTCGGAATCGCCGTTCACGCCACCAGCCTGGAGGACCTCGACAGGCTGTCGCGGGTCACAGGGGCGTCCGCCATCGAGGACATCGACGAGCCCGGCGGCGGCAAGCGCGTGCGCCTGACCGACCCCGACGGCTACCAGGTCGAGGTCGTCCACGGCATGGCGATGCTCGACCCGATCCCGCTCACGCGGCCCGCGGTCAACTCGGGCAACGACAAGCTACGCCGCAGGGGCGAACTCTTCCGGATCGAGCGCGGCCCCTCGCACATCAAGCGCTTTGGCCATTTCGTCATCATGTCGAAGAACTTCGAGAAGACGCTCGCCTGGTACCGGGAGATGCTCGGCTTCCGCTGCTCCGACGAAGTCTATGCCGGCGAGAAGAGCAACGTCGTCGGCTCATTCAATCGCCTCGACCGCGGTGAGGATTACGTCGATCATCACGCGTTCTTCTGCATCCGCGGCGACAAGAGCGGCCTCAACCATCTGTCCTACGAAGCGGCTGATATCGACGACATCATGGTCGGCCACGAGCACCTGCAGGGGAAAGGCTACCAGCACATGTGGGGCATCGGCCGCCACCTGATCGGCAGCCAGTTCTTCGATTACTGGGCCGATCCCTGGGGCCGCGTGCACGAGCATTGGGCCGACACCGACGTGCTGAATGCCAGTACCCCGCCCAACCTGATCGCGCGCGGCGAGGGAACCGCCGGACCTTGGGGACAGCCGATCCCGCAGATCTTCATGGGTCACGCCTCGCCCTGACGGCTGGCGGCTCCTTGCAGGCTGAGCAAGGCGTCGCGCGCGGGGCCGCGCCTGTCCACCGCGCGCACGATGAGCGCATCCACGACGCACGCGCCGGCGCCGCGCTCGAGGACGATCAGCGGATTGAGGTCGATCTCGGCGACTTCCTCGCGAAAGTCGTAGGCGAACCACGACAGCCGTACGATGAGGTCGATCAACGCATCCTTGTCCCGGGGCGCCATTCCGCGTACCCCGTCGAGGAGTTTCGCGCTGCGAAGCTCGCTCACCATATCCGCCGCCTGACGGGGCGTGACCGGCGCGGCGCGATACGCCACGTCCTTCAGCACCTCGACGTAGATGCCGCCGAGACCTACCGCGACGACCGGACCGAATACCGGGTCGCTGACGACGCCGAGCATGAATTCGAGTCCCTTGGGCGCCATCGCTTGGACCAGCACGCCGTTTAGCTTGGCCTGAGGCGCATACCGGCGGGCTGCGCTCATGACCTCACCGTAAGCACTACGCACCGGAGCATCGCCTTCGATGCCGAGGCGTATCGCACCGGCCTCGGTCTTGTGCGCGATATCGGGCGAATCGATCTTGAGCGCGACCGGTGCGCCGATCTCGCGCGCGTGCGCGGCCGCCTCGTCCAGGCTTGTCGCGAGCCGCTCGCGCGGCACCGGAAAACCGTACGCCGCGAGCACCGCCTTGGCCTCGCGCTCGGTGAGCTTGCTGCCTGCGGACTGCAACCGCTCGGCGGCGGTCTGCCTGTCCAGTCCCCGGGGGCGTTCGCAATTCGTGGCGCCGGCCTTGTGTGATTTCACGTAGTCGCCGAAGTCCACTGCCGCCCGGAACGCGCGCATGCACGGTGTTGCGTCACGATATACCGGCACGCCGGCTTTGACGAAATCCCTGCGCGTAAAGGATGGATCGTCCGTGCAGTTGCCGATCCACATCATCGCCGCGACCTTTTCGCAACCGGTCACGAAGTCGGCGCCGAGTTGCAAGTCGTGCCGGGCGATGGACATGTAGATCGGCACCATGACGTGCACGTTCTCGTCCGCGGCGATGGTGTTCAACGCCTGGCGATAGAGGACCTGCTCGCCCGTCGCCACCGAGGTCATGTCGGTCGGATTGCCCACCTTTCCGTATCCCGGGAGGAGCTTCGCAAGCGCGGCTTGCGTCGTCTCGGAATACGGCGGCCAATCGAGTCCGAAGCGGGCTCCGACATCGGCAAGCTGAACAACGTTGCCGCCCGTCGGCGACGCGGCTGCGGCGCCCCGCCCCCGGGGCCATCGGCGCTGGCGCAGCAATACCGCCGTTTCGTAAAGCTGATCGCATTCATCGACGCGGATCACGCCGTACTGGCGGAACACAGCGTCGGTGATCGCGTCATCACCGGCAACCGCACCGGTATGGGATGCAGCCGCACGGCTGCCCGCTTCGGTGCGCCCGAATTTGAGCGCCACGATCGGCTTTTGCCGCTCCGCCGCCTCGCGCGCCACGGCCTTGAACTTCTCGCCGTCCTTGATGCCTTCCACCGCGAGCAGCACCACGTCGGTCGCATCGCTCTCCAGCATGAACCGCACGAAATCCAGCGTATCGAGATCGGCCTCGTTCCCGCAGCTCGCCTCGTAGCTGATGCCGAGCCCGATTTCCTGCGCGCGCCACATGATGTTGATCTGCCCCAGCCCGCCGCTGTGGCTCACCACGCCGATATTGCCCGCGGGCGCCCGGACGCCCTTGACTGCGGCGGTCGAGGTCATCGCGAACCCGTCGACGAAGTTGATGACCCCGTTGCAGTTCGGGCCCATGATGCGCATGCCCGAGCTTTTCGCGAACGCGACAAGCCGAGCCTGGCGCTCGCGGCCCTCGGCCGTGCCGCTTTCGGAGAAGCCCGCGGTAAAGACCGTCGCAAACGGGGCGCCGATCGCGGCGCAGTCGGCGAGCACTTCGAACACGCGCTGCACGGAGACGATGATGCCGACGTGGTCCGGCGTCTCGGGCAGGTCCTTCAGGCCCGGATAAC
>Ga0209109_10002042_pt1 | contig 11064 bp, 11 predicted proteins | sample Rifsed10ft2_FD_184004 | JGI IMG/M metagenome (GOLD analysis project Ga0209109, IMG submission 184004) | Soil microbial communities from Rifle, Colorado, USA - sediment 10ft 2 (version 2) | ecosystem: Environmental > Terrestrial > Deep subsurface > Rock core/Sediment | place: Rifle, Colorado... | reverse complement strand
GGGCAGCGCTCGACGCGTTCTATCGGACCCTGATGGACGGCACGCTGCTGCTGCCGGTCCCGCCCGAGCACGGCGACGAGGCGCGCGCGGCGCTCGAATCGGCGGTCAACGACGACCAGGAGGTGGAGGTCAGCGTGATGCTCGCCGCCGATGCCGAAGGTCGCGCGACGAGCGTCTGCTTCGCGTCGCTGGCGGCGCTCTCGGCCTGGTCGCCGCGCGGCACCGCAAGCCTGCCGCTGCCGGCGCGGATCGCCATCGGCAACATGGCCGCCGCCGGGGTCCCCGCGATCATGGATCCGGCGGGCCCGATCCCCTACCGCTTCGAGCCCGATGAGCTCGCCGCCCTGGCCTCCGGCCGGCTGCCCGGCAGCGACGAGCTGCTGGCGGCGCCCTCGACGCGGACCTCGATCCGGCTGCGGCTGGCCGGGCCGCAGGCGCTCGTCCTGGAGCCGGCGCTGCGAGACGCCCTGCGCGGGACCGATGTCGAGGCCGCCTGGCTGGTAGACGCGGAGAGCGACGGGGTGCGCCGTCTGATGCTGGGGCTGCTCGGCGGGGAGGGGGCCGCGGCGACCGTAGACGTTCCCGACGGGACCGACGTCGTCTGGCTGGAGGAGCCGCTCCTCTCCTCGGTCCGCGCCGTGAGCGATCCGTTCTACCGCAGGGGCCGCACGTGAGCGGCGTGCTGCGCGTCGTGCGCGACGGGGCCGTTGCGCACGTGACCCTGGCGCGCCCCGAGGTGCGCAACGCGTTCAACGCCGAGCTGATCGCGGAGCTGCGCGCGACCTTCGACGCGCTCGCGGGTGAGCCGCCGGAGACGCTGCGGGCGGTTGTGCTGGGCGGCGAGGGGAGGGCCTTCTGCGCGGGCGCCGACATCGAGTGGCAGCGCGCGGCGCGAGAGCTGTCGATGGAGGAGAACGAGGCCGATGCCGCCCGGCTGCAGGCGATGCTGACCGCAATCGACGAGTCCCCCGTGCCGGTGATCGCCGCGGTCCACGGCGCGGCGCTCGGCGGCGGCATGGCGCTCTGCTGTGTGGCCGACGTGACGCTGGCCGCCGCCGGGACCATCTTCGGCTTCACCGAGACGAAGCTGGGCCTCATCCCGGCGGTGATCAGCCCATTCGTGCTGCCGCGCATCGGGGAGGGGAATGCCCGGGCGCTGTTTCCCACCGGGGAGCGCTTCGGTGCGGAGCGGGCACTCCGGATCGGCCTCGTGCACGAGGTCCTGCCGGACGAGGCCGCGCTCCACGCGCGGGTCGGGGCGCTGGTCGGGGAGCTGCTCTCGGCCGGTCCGCTGGCCGCCCGCGCGGCGAAGGCCGTCATCCGCGAGCAGCGCGGCTTGTCGCGTGACGAGGCGCTGACGATGACCGTGCGCCGCGCCGCCCGGCAGCGCGTCTCCCCCGAGGGACAGGAGGGGCTGGGCGCGTTCCTGGAGAAGCGGCCTCCTTTCTGGCGCGAGGAGTAGCGCGGCCTCTGCGACAATCGCGACATGACCGATTCGACGCTCACGCCGCGCCAGGTGGCGGACGAGCTCGGCGTCACGGTCCGAACCGTGCAGCGCTGGGTCGCAGACGGTCGCCTCCCCGCCGTCCGGGTGGGTGGACGCGTGCGCGTGTCGCGCTCGTCGCTCCGTGCCGTCAGCGCCGTGTCGGCGACACAGCCTGCCCGGTCGATCGGCTCGCTGCTGATCGCCAACCGCGGTGAGATCGTCGCGCGCATCGCCCGCACTGCCCGGCGGCTCGGCATCCGCAGCGTCGGCGTCCACGCCGCGGACGACCGGCCCCCCGACGGGGTGGACCTGGCGCTCACGATCCCCGCCTACCTGGACGGGGAGGCAATCATCGACGCGGCGCGCCGCGCCGGCGCCGATGCAGTCCACCCCGGCTACGGCTTCCTGGCCGAGAACCCGGCCTTCGCGGACGCCGTGCAGCGCGCCGGCCTCGCCTGGGTCGGGCCCCCGCCGGCGGCCATCGCGGCGATGGGCGACAAGGCGACGGCCCGCCGCACCGCGGCAGCCCACGGGATCCCCGTCGTGCCCGGCTACGATGGGGCGGCGCAGGATGATGCCACCCTCGCCGCGGAGGCCGCGGCCATCGGCTACCCGATCCTGGTCAAGCCGGCCGCCGGCGGTGGCGGCAAGGGGATGCGTGTCGTGCGCGGCGCCGCCCGCCTGGCCGAGGAGCTGGCGTCAGCGCGGCGCGAGGCGAGCCGCGCCTTCGGGGATGATCGGCTCATCCTGGAGCGACTGCTCGAAGGGGCCCGCCACGTCGAGGTCCAGGTCCTCTTCGACGCGCACGGCAGCGGCATCCACCTGGGCGAGCGCGACTGCTCGGCACAGCGTCGCAGCCAGAAGATCGTCGAGGAGTCGCCCGCGCCATCGGTCTCGCCGGAGCTGCGACAGCGGCTCGGGGCGGCCGCCCTGCAGGTGGCCGCCGCGGTGGGGTACGTCAACGCCGGCACGGTCGAGTTCCTGCTGACCGATGACGGGGACTTCTTCTTCGGCGAGATGAACACCCGCCTCCAGGTCGAGCACCCGGTGACCGAGGCGGTGACGGGCCGCGACCTGGTCGCCGACCAGCTGCGCATCGCCGCGGGCGAACCCCTGGGCGTGGCGCAGGCGGCGGTGCGCTTGAGCGGGCACGCGATCGAGGCGCGCCTCTACGCCGAGGACCCCGACGCCGGCTTCCTGCCCGCCACCGGGCACCTCGTCAGACTGCGCCTGCCGTCATCGGTGAGAGTCGAAACGGGGATCCGCGAGGGAGACGAAGTCTCGGACCGATACGATCCGCTCCTCGTCAAGCTCGTTGCCCACGGGCGGAACCGCAACGAGGCGATAGAGCGCCTCGCGGCCGCACTCGCCGAAACGCAGATTCTGGGGGTGCGCACCAACCTGCGCTTCCTGCGCTGGTTCTTCGACCAGCCGGTCATGCGCGATGGCGAGGTCCGGACCGATACGCTGGCCCACCTGCCACCGCCTCCGGCGCCGGTGCCCGACGGTACCGCCTGGGCGGCGGCTGCCGCGGCGTTGCTCGAGGCAGGACCGCTCGGGCCGTGGAGCGGCGGCTGGCGGTCGGCAGCGCCGGCCGCGCTGCGGCTGCGGCACGGCGAGGAGGAGCGGCGGGTGGAGCCCCTCGACGCGGCGGCATCGACAGTAGCGGTCGAGGACGGCACGGCCTTCGTCGACGTCGAGGGCCAGTCGCTGGAGCTGTCGCTGGCCACGGCGCCCAGCATCGAGGAGGCGGTGCGCCATGCCGCCTCGCATGCCGGAGGTCTGGCAACCCTCCTCGCGCCGATGCCCGGGCGCGTCATCGCCGTCCGCGCCGCGGAGGGCGCATCGGTCCTGGCCCACCAGGCCGTGGTCGTGATCGAGGCGATGAAGATGGAGCACGCCGTGGTCGCCCCGCTGGCCGGGACGGTGACGCGCGTCGCCGTCGCGGAGGGTCAGCAGGTGCAGCGCGGGGACCTGCTGGCGGAGGTATCGGCCTAACATGGCCGACCGATGACCCGGCCCGAGGTCCGCATCTACGAGGTTGGCCCGCGCGACGGCCTCCAGGCCGAGGAGACCGTGGTGGCGACCGATGCGAAGCTGGCGTTCATCGGGATGCTGGCCGATGCCGGCCTGCGCGAGATCGAGACCACATCGCTCGTGCGCCCCGACGCCATCCCACAGCTGGCCGATGCCGACGAGCTGCTGACCCGGCTCGAGCGTCGAGCGGGCGTCCGTTACCCGGTCCTGGTGCCGAACGCACGCGGGCTCCAGCGCGCGATCGAGGCCGAGGTCGACGCCATCTGCCTCATCACCGCGGCGACCGACGCCTACGTGCAGCACAACATCGGGATGAGCATCGAGGCGTCGCTGGCCGCCTTCGAGCCGATCGCCGCCGAGGCGCGGCGGCGTGGCTGGTGGATCCGCGGCTACGTCAGCACCGCGTTCGGCTGCCCGTACGACGGGGAGGTGGACGAGCGGGCAGTGGTCGGCGTGGCGGAGCGGCTGCTGGGCATCGGTGCCGACGAGCTGTCGATCTCCGACACGGTCGGGGTCGCCGGCCCAGCCGACGTGCAACGCGTTGTCGGGGCGCTCCGTGCGGCGGGCATCGGTCCCGACGTCGTCGCCCTCCACCTGCACGACACGCGTGGCACGGCGCTGGCCAACGTGATGGCCGCGATGGATCTCGGCGTCCGGACATTCGACGCCTCGGCCGGTGGCACGGGCGGGTCGCCGTACGCGCCCGGCTCCGCCGGCAACCTGGCCACCGAGGATCTGGTCTACCTGCTCGACCGGCAGGGTGTGCGCACCGACGTCGACCTCGACGGCATCCTCGACGCAGCGCGCTTCATCGCCGGCCAGCTCGGCCGCAAGGCATCGAGCAAGGTGGGGCGCGCGGGCGGCTGGCCGGTGTAGGGGGGTAGGATGCAGCCGATGCAGGCGCTCCCGCCCGACGCCGAGCCACGCCCGGTCCTCCTGGACGTCGACACCGGGATCGACGACATGGTCGCCCTGCTGATCGCCGCCACGGCGCCGGAGCTGAACCTGCGCGGCGTCACCTGCGTCGCCGGCAACGTGGAGATCCACCACGTGGCGCGCAACACCGGCAAGCTCCTGCGCATGGTCGGGCGCGGCGACGTGCCGGTCAGCATCGGGGCGGCGCGACCGCTGCACCGCCGGCTGCGTACCGCGCCGGACACCCACGGCCCCACCGGCACCGGCTACGTCGAGCTGACCGGCGAGGATCCCACTCTGGGCTCGACCGACTACACCGCCATCCCGGCGCCGCGTTACCTGGCGGCGCACGTCGCCCGCCACCCGGGCGAGCTGACGGTCGTGGCGCTGGGGCCGCTCACCAACCTGGCGGCCGCATCGCTCAACGGCGTCGACCTGCGCGCCGGCCTGCGCGAGGCGGTCTGGATGGGCGGCGCCATCGAGGAGCGCGGCAACACGACCGAGACCGGCGAGTGGAACGCCTGCGTCGACCCGGAGGCCGCCGAGGCGTGCCTGGCGGCCGGGGCCATCGCCCGCATCTTTCCGCTCGATGCGACGCAGGACATCGTCTTCACCCTCGAGGACCTCGACGCCCTGCCCGGCACGCCGCTGGCGGGCATCGTCCGCGACGCGATCCGCTTCTACGTCGCCTTCCACCGCGAGGCGGACGGCGTCGACGGCTGCTACCTGCATGACCCGGTGACGCTCATCGGGGCGCTGCTGCGGCCCGACCTGGTGACCGAGACGGTCAGCCAGCCGCTGGCCTGCGACACGAGCAGCGACGCCCACCTGGCCGGCAGCCTGTATCGGTCGCCCGATGGTGGTCGCCCGCCAGTCGACGTCGCGATGGCGATCGATCCCGAACCGATGAGGGCCGAGCTGCTGACGCGCCTGGGGCACGCCGTGGCCGACCCAAGCTGAAGGAGGAGGAGACCGATGTTCCTGCGCTGGATCGTGGCCCTGGTCGTCCTGGTGGGGGTGACCTTCGGTGGAGTGGCGGTGGTCGGCAACTTCTCGGGCGACGACGCCACCGGCAGCTGGGCCCTGGTGACGGCCATCGGCGTGCTCGCTGCGCTGGTCGCCTACGCGCTGGTCGAATTCGCCCAGACCGGCAGGCTGTCGTCGATCGCGGCGCAGTTCGATACCCGCACGATCGTGCTCATCCCGTTCGCGATCGCCATCAACATCATCCTGGGGCAGGCAGTCGCCGCCGCCCTCAAGGTGCCGATCTACCTCGACAGCGTCGGCACCATCCTGGTCGGCGCGCTGGCGGGACCGATCGCCGGGGCGGTGACCGGCTTCCTCGCCAACACGCTATGGACCTACCTCGTCCCGCCCCCTTTCCACAGCGACTTCGCCGCTCCTTTTGCGATCGTGGCCGCCATCATCGGCCTGATGGCCGGCGCGTTCGGCCGCTTCGGATGGCTGCGCCCGCGGCTCAACCGCAGCTACGCCCAGCTCTTCGTGGGGGGCGTGGTGACCCTGGCCATCATCGGCGGCATGAGCTACCTGGCCTACCTCGGCTACACCGCCATCATCGGTGAGGCCGGGCTGGAGGTCGCCAGCGAGAACGGCCTGTTCGTGGCGCTCGGCTGGCTCGCCCTGGCCCTCGTCGGCCTGACCGGGATCGGCCTGATCGCCGTCCTCTTCGGACGTCGCGATCTGACGGCAGCGTACGTGGTGGTGGCCGGTCTGCTGACCGGCATCGTCGCGGCGCTGATCAGTGCGCCGATCTCGGCCAACCTGTTCGGCGGGGTGACCGGGTCCGGGACCGACTTCCTGGTGGCCGCGTTCCGCCAGGCGGGCGTGGACGTTGGCGCCGCGACCACCGGTCAGGGCCTGATCAGCGACCCGATCGACAAGATCACGACCTTCTTCGTCGTGTACGTCATCTTGAGCGCCATGGCCCGCGGCACCAAGGCCCGTTTCCCGCAGGGGGAGCGCCTGCTGGATGACGCGCCGGGTGGAGGAGCGGCCCAAGAGGTGACGGCCTGAGCGACGACCTGGTCGGTGACGCGCCGGTCACTCGGGGAGGGTTCGCCGCCCTTCAGCTGGGCCGACCGGGCGCGACTCCGTTTCGCCGGCTCAACCCGCTCACGCGGCTGACGCTGGCGATCGCCACCGCGGTGGCGGCAGTTGCCGTCGGAGGAGTGGCCGGCCCGGCCGCCCTGGCGGTCGTCGCCGTGCTGCTGCCGGCGGCCGTCGCCCGCGTCCTCCGGCGCCTCCTGCGCACCTCGCTGCTCCTCAGCCTGCCGATCGCCATCAGCGCGCTGCTGATCAACCTCTTCTTCTTCCCGGGCGGAGCGACGCTGCTCTTCTCGCTGGGTCCGGTTCACGCCTCGGCCGAGGGCCTCGCCTTTGCCACGGAGGTGCTGGCCAGGATCCTGACCATCAGCGGGGCGATCACCCTCTTCTACCTGACCACCCCTGCATCCGAGCTGGTGCTCGACCTCGAGCACCGCGGCGTGTCGCCTCGGATCGCGTTCGTGGCGCTGGCATCGGTGCAGACCGTGCCGGCCATGGTCGAGCGTGCCGCCACGATCACCGCTGCTCAGCGGGCGCGCGGCCTCGACACCGAGGGCTCCCTGTGGCGCCGGCTGCGAGGCGTGGTGCCCCTGGCAGGACCGATGCTTCTCGGCTCGATCGCGGATGTCGAGGAGCGCTCGATGGCGCTTGAGGCGCGTGGCTTCACCCGCCCCGGCCGCCGCACGCTGCTGTGGTGGCCACCCGACTCTGGGCGCCAGCGACTGGCCCGCTGGCTGCTGGTCGCCGCTGTTCCGTCGCTCATCGTGGCCCGTGCGGCGGGCTGGCTCGAGTGGCTCGGCTGATGCTGGCGCTGGAGTCCGTCGGCTACACGTACGCAGGCGCCGGCCGGCCCGCACTCCACGACGTGAACCTGGAGCTGCAGGATGGCGAGGTGGTCGGGCTGGTCGGGGCCTCCGAGGCGGGCAAGACGACGCTGTGCCTGGTCGCGTCGGGGCTGGCGCCGCGGTCGATGGGCGGCACCTTGACCGGCCGCCTCATGCTCGACGGCGTCGATGCGGCTCCGCTCGCCATCCACCAGCTCGGCGAGCGGGTCGGGATCGCGTTCGCAAGTGCCGCGACGCAGCTGTCCGGGGTGTCGGGCACGGTCTACGAAGAGGTCGCCTTCGGACCGATGAACCTGGGGCTGCCCGCCTCCGACGTGATCGCCCGGACCGACCGCGCGCTCGCTGCGCTGCGGATCGGTGAGCTGGCTGGGCGGGATCCGGCGCACCTGTCCGGCGGACAGCAGCAGCTCGTCGCGATCGCCGGCCTGGTGGCGCTGGGGCCCGCCCATCTCGTCCTGGACGAGCCCACCGCGCAGCTCGACCCGGCGGGCACGGCCATGGTCGCCGAGGCGCTGGTCCGCCTCGCCGCCGACGGCGCCTCGATCCTCGTGGCCGAGCACAAGACCGACCTGCTGGCCGGCATCTGCGCGAGGGTCGTGGCCCTGGACGCTGGGCGCATCCTCATCGACGGGCCAGCGGCCGATGTTCTCGGCGACCCTCGGCTCCCCGAGCTCGGCGTGGTGGCCCCAGCCGCGAGACGGCTGCGGCGTGCCGCCCGCGATGTGGGGCTGCCGGCCGCCACGCTGGCGAGGCTCGAAGAGGCGCTGGCCTGATGCCTGGGCTCGCCCTCGAGGCGGTCGGTCACGTCTACCCCGGCGGGGTGCGTGCCCTCGACGGCGTTGACCTGCGCATCGAGCTCGGCGAGCGGGTGGCGCTGGTCGGCCAGAACGGCAGCGGCAAGACGACGCTGGTGCGCCACCTGAACGGGCTGCTCCGACCGACGAGCGGCCGGGTCCTCCACGACGAAGCCGATGTTGCATCAGCCACGGTCGCGCGGCTGGCCCGCTCGGTGGGGCTCGTCTTCCAGGATCCGGACCGCCAGATCTTCGCCGGCAGCGTGCGCGCCGAGGTCGAGTTCGGCCCGCGCAACCTCGGGCTCGGCGGCGCGGAGCTCGCGGCCGCCGTCGACGCCGCGCTCATCGCCGTCGGGCTGGCGGCGGAGGCGCGCACCAATCCGTACGACCTGGGCGCCTCGCGTCGCAAGCTGCTGGCGCTCGCATCGGTGCTGGCCATGCGCACCCCGGTGCTGGTGCTCGACGAGCCGACGACGGGGCAGGACCTGCGCGGGGTGGCCACCGTTCGACGCGTCATCGACGAGGCCCATGCTGCAGGTCGCACGGTGATCGCGGTCACGCACGACATGGACTTCGCGGCCTCGGCCTTCGACCGGGTGGTGGTCATGCGCGAGGGGCGGATCATCCTCGATGGACCGCCGGCATCGGTCTTCGCCGAATCGGCCTGGGATGTTTTGCGCTCGACCTACCTGGAGCCGCCGCTGGCCGCCACGATCGGCGCGCGACTCGGGCTCGGCGCGACCCCCACCGACGCCGCGCTGCTGGCCGCGCTGGCGGGAGCGGCCTAGAAGCCGGGGGTCGGCGGCAGGGGCCGGCCGTCGGCGTCGACGCGCTCCTCGGGCGGCAGCTCATCGCGGTGCCGGCGACCGCCGGTGGGGCCCGGGATCGGCTCGGCCATGACCGAGTGCGGGACCTCGTCCAGTCGCTGGCCGATGCCGCGCAGGCCCAGGTGCCGGAGCGCTGGTCCGAAGCGGTCGACGAAGGCTGGGTCGCGCAGCAGCCCGAAGGCGAGGGACGCGTGGGCGCGAACCAGCAGCTCGATCCCGCGAGCCGCCTCCGGCACGTTGACCTGGTTCAAACCGAGCTGCACGTCGAGCAGGTCGAGGCCCCGATTTGCCTCGCGGCGGGCGCGCGTGGTGAAGTGCGGCGTGCGATTGACCAGGACGCGCGTTCGGTAGAGGGCGGCACGGGCGAGCGACGTACGGTCGGGGGGAACCGGGGAGGTCATGGACCGAATCTTACGCGGCGACAACGGCTGGCAGGAAGCGATCGCCGGCGCCCTCGACCGCGTCGATCGGCCGATCTCCGCCGACCCGCGGTTCGCCCCGCGCGACGCCACCGGCCGTGCCAACCTGGAGCGCTACGATCGCGCGCACTTCCCGCCCGCCCGCGCCGCCGCCACGCTGCTGCTCGTCTACCCCGGCCCCGACGGGGAGTTGACGCTGCCGCTGACGGTTCGCCACCCCGACCTGCGCGCACACGCCGGCGAGATCTCGCTGCCCGGCGGCTCGGTCGAGGCCGATGACGCCTCGCACGAGGCGGCGGCGCTGCGAGAGGCGGAGGAGGAGGTGGGCGTTGACCCGGCCGCAGTCACGATCATCGGCGTGCTGGACGAGATCTGGATCCCGGTCAGCAACTTCGAGCTGCGCCCGTACGTCGGGACGGCCGCGGTCCGGCCGGCCCTCCACCCGGACGCCGCCGAGGTGGCCGAGATCGTCGAGCTGCCGCTGCGCCGCCTCGTCGCCGACGACGCGGTCAGCGAGGAGCTGATCGAGGGGCCGGGCTGGCTCCTGCGCGCGGGCGTGTACCGCCACGAGGGTCACCGCATCTGGGGCGCCACCGCCCGCACCCTGGCCATGTTCGCATCGGTCCTGCGCGAGGCCGGCGCCGGAGCGTGAGCGCGACCTAGCGCCGCGTCTGGACCGTCGTGCGCGCCAGCCGCAGCAGTTCCAGCAGCCTGGCGTGGTGGGGCGGCGGGGCGGCCACGATGCTCAGCCGCGGCGGCCGCTTGGACACGTTCCACCACGGGCCTCCGTACAGGTCGCTGACCGTGGCCCCCGCCCGCTCGGCGATGAGTCCGGCGGCGGCGATGTCCCAGTGCGATAGGCCGCCGTTCTGGACGAAGGCGTCGAAGCGGCCCGAGGCCGCATAGGCCAGCGCCAGTGCGGCGCTCCCCATTCGGCGCGAGATGCGGATCTCGTGCGCCACCCGCCGTTCGCGAGCGATCCCGCCCCGCCCGATGATCGCCAGGCTGACCACGAAGTCGCCCAGTTCCGCCTTGCGTGAGGCGTGCACGGCGTGCCCGTTCAGCGTCGCTGGCCCGTCGGCGGTCGCGGCATAACAGTCGCCGCGGAGCGGGTCGAGCACCACGCCGACGACCGGCTGGCCGGCCTCGACCAGCCCGATCGAGACGCAGAAGAACGGGATCCCGTTGGCGTAGTTGACCGTCCCGTCGAGCGGGTCGATGACCCAGGTGCGGCGGCTCCAGCGGGCACGCGTGGTGGCGGCCGGTGGCGCGCCGCCGTCACTGCGCTCGTGGCGCCCCGACTCTTCGGCCAGGATCGCGTCGCTCGGAAATTGGGCGCGGATCGCGTCGATCACAAGCGCCTCGCTGGCGTAGTCGACATCAGTGACCACGTCGCGCCGGCTCTTGCGATCGACCTTCAGCGCCCGCTCGTAGCCGCGCGCCAGCAGCTTGCCCGCCCGCCTGGCCACGTCAACTGCGAATCCCAGATCCTCGGCGAATGCGTCTGGCATCTCGGCGATCCTAGCCGAGCGGCGATAAGCGCGAGCTCATGGCCCGATAACGACCGCAGAGCGACAGTTCAGATGACTTGAGCACTTGGAGGGCCGGGGGGTGGGACGAAGCGGTCGGCGAAAGCAGAGGGCCGGGGGGTGGGACGAAGCGGTCGGCGAAAGCAGC
>Ga0209109_10002040_pt1 | contig 11067 bp, 8 predicted proteins | sample Rifsed10ft2_FD_184004 | JGI IMG/M metagenome (GOLD analysis project Ga0209109, IMG submission 184004) | Soil microbial communities from Rifle, Colorado, USA - sediment 10ft 2 (version 2) | ecosystem: Environmental > Terrestrial > Deep subsurface > Rock core/Sediment | place: Rifle, Colorado... | reverse complement strand
TGGCAGCGGATTTCACGCGGCTTGGGACCGTCTAGTTCCACGAGCAGAATGTGCTGGTATGTCCCCAAATTAGGCTTGCCGGACTCGATGGCTACAAGCAACCGGCTGCCGCCGAAGGCGCTGAGGATGTGCGCTTCGGCATTCGGGTTGTTGTTCCGGTTGTGGGTAAAGGGTCGGCAGTCCGCCAGCCAGCCTTCGGCGGCATGGATCAGGTCGTGGCGCAATTCGTCGTCGTCCTCGCACAACAGCAAGGCCACCGTGGTGTGCGGGGTGTAGACTAGAGCCAGTCCATCCAGCGCGCCGCCGATCATCTCCACCACCTCGCGGGTCACGTTGACGACCTCGGTGTGCCGCTGGGTTTGGATCCGCATGGTTTTGATCATGTCACTGTATCCACGAGTTCAGTTGCGTGTTCCAGATAAGCCTTCACCCGCGTCAGGAAGCGCGCGCCCTGAACGCCGTCCAGCGCGCGGTGATCCACCGAAAGAACCAGCGTGCACATCGGGCGAACCATCGGTTGCCCGTTGACCGAGACGACGCGCTCGGCGACGCGACCCATTGCCAGGATCATCGGGTCGGGCATGTCAATGATGGCCGCAAATGCATCCACGCCGTACATGCCGAGGTTGGATACGACGAGGCTCTTGTGCGGCCCGGAAGTCAACAGCAACCGGCCCGCCCGGGCTTGCTCGGCCAGGCGGCGAACCTCGGAAGAAATTTCACGGAGACTCAATCGATCGCATTCCACTAACACTGGCACGAGCAGCCCATCGTCCACGCTCACGGCGATGCCAATATCAATCGTTGTGCGCCGGGTCAGGCCCACGTCGGTGTACGCCACATTCACTTCCGGCAGATTGCTCACAGCCAACGCACACGCCCGCACCATCAAGTCCGTGTAGGTCGGCGCGCGTTCCCAGCCCAATTGCTCGCGGCAGTAAAACCGCAGGCGTTGCGCCTCAGTCATGTCCGCATCAACCATCAGATAAAAATGCGGCACCGTTTGCTGGCTGGCCTGTGTACGAATGGCGATGGCGCGCCGCAACTTTGAGTTCGCCGGCTGCGCCATCGGAACCGGATCGCGCGCGACGGGCTCAGCCTGCGCTGTGGCGGCCCGCTGGACATCCTCGGCGGTGATCAATCCACCTACACCCTTGCCGACCACCGTTGTGAGGTCTATTCCCAACTCCTTTGCCAAGCGACGTGCCTTGGGCGAGGCCAGAGCGGATCGGGCGTTGGTCCCAGTAGGGGCGGCGCGCCGGGCAAGCGGAGCGGGGTTGGCGGCCAACGCCGCAGGTCCCTGAAACGCGTTTGGGCTGCCGATCGGCTGTGTCGCGGCCAGCTCCTCCGTCGTCGCCAGCAACGCAACGGCTTGTTGTGGCACGACAGCGCTTCCGGCGGGCACCAGGATTCTTGAGACGGCGCCATCGCAAAAGGCTTCTACCTCCACGACCGCTTTGTCCGTGTCCACCTCAAATAAGGTCTCACCCTGCCGAACCGGATCACCTTCCCGCTTAAACCAGTGAAGCAGGATGATCTCGGCGACGGCCTCGCCAACTTGCGGCACCACAATCTCAACCGGCATTCTGACGCCTCAGGCCCTCACCAATTCGAGGATCGCCTCGCGGATCGCGGGCTCATCCGGGATCACACTTGCTTCCAGCACAGGCGAAAAAGGAATCGGCACATTGGGCGTTGCCAGTCGTCGAATCGGCCCATCGAGATAGCCAATCGCTTTCGACGCCACTTCGGCAGCCACCTGCGCGCCCCAGCCTCCGCGCTCGTGGGTTTCCTCGACGATCAACAGCCGCCCCGTTTTCTGCACCGACTGGATGATGGTATCGGTGTCGAGCGGGATCAGACAGCGCGGGTCAACCACCTCGACGCTGATGCCATCGGCGGCTAACGCGGCGGCAACATTCATAGTCCGATGCAGCATCAGCAAGTTGGCGACGACGGTGATGTCACGCCCTTCGCGCTTGACGTCGGCTACGCCCAGCGGGATGGTGTAGTCCTCTTCGGGCACGTAGCCAGTGCTGAGGCTGCTCTGCGCCAGCTTGCGGCCCTTGCTGCCATACAGATGTTTGTGAACACAGAACAAAACCACGTTGTCATCCCGGATAGCTGATTTGAGCAGCCCCTTCGCATCGTAAGGCGACGCCGGGGTGACGAGTTTGATACCAGGGATGTGAAAAAAAAATCCCTCGACGGAGTTAGCGTGCTGCGCCCCTCGCCCAGATGCGCCCGTGGGGAGTTGCAAGACCATCGGGATTTTGACCTGACCCCCGGACATGTACCGCAACTTGCTGGCCTGCTGGACGATCTGATCTAGCGCGCAAAAGAGAAAATCGCCATACTGGAAGTCAATCACCGGGCGCAGGCCCTGAATGGCCGCGCCAATCCCTAGCCCCACGAACCCAGACTCCGAGATGGGCGTGTTGATGACCCGGTCGGGGCCGAAGCGATCCAGCAGGCCCAAGGTGAACAGGAACGACCCGCCGATGTGGATGTCCTCCCCCATCACAAAAACGCTCTCATCCCGGAGCATCTCTTCTTGCAGCGCCTCGCGCAAGGCCTGAACTATCGTCAACTCGCGCGGCCTTCCCTCCACAGGGGCGCCCTCATCTCTGCTTTTCTCAAGCATAGACGTGCTCCAGGGCGAGTTCTGGAGGCGGCTCTGGACTGGTCTGAGCAAATTCCACCGCCTGATCCACGCCCTGTTGGACGCCGTTTTCGATCTTAACCAGGCCGCCTTCGTTGAAACGGCCATCTGCGAGCAAACGCTTGCGAAACGCCGGCACAGGATCTTGAGCCAGCCAGGCTTCGACTTCATCTTTGGGCCGGTAAGTGGCCGGGTCGTCGCGCTTGTGGCCCCCGCGCCGATAGGTCAGACACTCGACAAGCGTGGGGCCTTCACCCTCGCGGGCGCGGGTGGCTGCGTTCAAAACGACCTCATAGACCTCGATAGGGTCATTCCCATAAACGGTCACGCCCGGCATCCGGTAGCCCTCGGCCCGCTCGGCGACGTAGTCGTTCAACATCACCTCGCTCATATGGGTGGAGACGCCATACAGGTTGTTCTCGCACAGGAAGACTACCGGCAGCGTCCAGACGGCGGCGAGGTTCATGGCCTCGTGCCAGTCGCCCTTGTTGGCCGTCCCTTCTCCGAAGAAGTTGCACACAATCTGACCCATCCGGCGGCGCTTGAACGCGAAGGCCATCCCCGCCGCGATGGGTGAGGAAGCGCCCACGATGGCGATGGCCGGAAACGCGCCGACAGAAACATCGCCGATGTGCAATGAGCCGCCTTTGCCCTGGCAACAACCGGTGACCTTGCCGAACAACTCAGCCATCAACGACGCGGGCGAGACGCCCTTGGCGAGGGCCTGCCCGTGACCACGATGCGTGAGTGTGATGAAATCTTGCGGTTGGAGCGCCAGGCATGCGCCAACGGTGGTTGCCTCCTGCCCGTGAGATAAATGGATCGTGCCGGGCATCAGCCCGCGCAGGAAAAGGTCGTTGACGGAGAGCTCGAAAGTCCGGATCAGCGCCATACGGCGATACATCTCGGCCAGCAGGTCTTCGGGATAGCTGGAGAGGTTGCGGGCCTCAGGGGGGTTCGGTTTTCTGGATTGCAAGTCTCACTCTCCCATCAGCGCGTACGCTGGGCCAGCGCGGCCAACCGGTGATTGTGGTGAACCAGGTCGCGCGTGACCTCCTGGTAGACTTCAAAGTAGCCGTTGTAAAGTTCGTGCGCTTCAGCGTTGGGCTGCAAGACTTCATTCACCTGAGCCCCATTGGCAATCGCCGCCTGCCAATCTGAGAAGACGCCTACGGCTACACCGGCCAGCAACGCCGCTCCGTAAGCCGCGCCCTCAACCACAGGCCGTACCAATGGCTGGCCCAACACATCGCAGATAATCTGACGCCAAAGCGGGCTTCTAGCGCCGCCGCCCAACAATCGCATCTCGGTGATGGGCTGGCCCAATGCCTCTACTGCCTGCAGACAATCTCGGACGGAAAATGCGACACCCTCCAGGATAGCCCGCGCAAAGTGGTTCGCCTGATGGTGCGCGCCAATGCCGACGAAATCCCCGCGCAAGTGGGGATCCCAGTAGGGCGTCCGCTCGCCCATCAGGTAGGGATGAAACAGCAGCCCCGCGCATCCCGCCGGAACGTCCGCCGCAAGTTGGTCAATCAGTTCATAGCCATCGCCGCTTTGTGTTCGTGTCTGCAGGAGTTCAGGACGGACAAAAGTGTCACGGAACCAGCGTAATGTCGAAGTGCCAGAGTTGGTCGCGGTGATGGAAAACCAGCGGCCGTCAATGACGTGCCGATAGGTGAGCGACGTCGAAGACGGGCAGGCGTGCGCCGTCACCAGGTTGACGTTGACCGCCGTGCCCAATTTGACGATGCCGTGACCCGGCTCGACGGCCCCAACCCCAAACGCCTCCACGACCGAATCGCCGCTGCCTATGGCAACCGGGAGGCCGGATGGCAAACCGGTATCACGCGCCGCGTCGGACCACAACCCTCCGGCGATGGCTCGGGCCGGAGACACGAGCGGGAGCCAAGCGGGTGGGAAGTCTAGCAGCTCGCACAGTTCATCCGACCAGCGCGCGCTGTTCACATCGTAGAGTTGAGTTCCAATCGCATCGTACGCGTCGGTTTGGTATTGACCGGTGAAGCGATAGCGCACGTAATCTTTGGTGACCAGGATACGGCGCAACTGCGACCAGACCTCCGGCTCTTGCTCCTTGAGCCACACCAACTGCGTCAACGTCCATGACGGGTTGACGCGCTGGTAGGTGATCCGCGCAATCCGCTCGCCCCAGCGTTGTTCCAGCCGCGCGGCCTGCTCAACGCTGCGCAGGTCCGACCAGTGAATGGTTGGGTAAAGGGTCTCTCCTCCCTCGCCCATCAGCGCGACGTTGTGCGCCGGGCCGTCAACCGACAGGCCAATGGCCTCCGATGGATTCAGTTGACCAGCGGCGAGGCAGCGCCGGATCGCCTGGCATGCGGCCCAATACCAGGACTCCGGGTCTTGCTCCGCCCATCCCGGCCTGGGGTAGCGGGTGGGATACAACTGCTCACTGCTGGCAATGACCACACCGTCCCGATGGATGGCCATCGCCTTGCAACCGCTGGTTCCTACGTCAACGCCAATCAAGAACTGCATTGGATGACGTCTCATTCACTCGGAAGCGGCTCCAGCGTCCAGCTCCTCGCGGACGATTTTGTTGACTGTGTCGCGATGCCGATCGTCCATGTGATGCTTATGCCTCGGCAATCGGTTGCCGATGAATGTCTCGTAGGCCGCCAGGTCGGCGATGCGCTCTGGGGCCTCGCCATGACTGAGGGCCTCACGGGCGAAGGCGCGCACACCGCTGAGATAGCCAATCGTCCAGCGGAGCCAATCCTGAACACGCTCGCGTCCATGCACTACAGGACCGTGGCCCGGTACCAGAATCTCAATCTCCATCGCCAAGAGTCTTTTCAGCGATGATTCCAGCACCCGGCTGTCGCCTTCATGGATAGCGGGCACAATTCCGGTGACGACCGTATCTCCGGCGAAGAGAGCCTGCGCCTCTTCCACAAAAATGGCAATACCGTCTCGGCTGTGTCCTGGAGTCGGATATAGGTGCACGTGCCGGCCCCGGAGGTCAATGTTCAATTCGCCCATAAAGGTAACAGTCGGCCAGGCGATCTGCGTCTCCAATTGCGCTGCCGAAGTGTTTCGCGTCTCGGCCAGTTTTGGAAGCAACCCCTGGATGACCCGCGGTGTATTGGCATGGGCGATGACCTCCGCCTCCTTGAACACGCTGCTGCCCAAGATGTGGTCGCCATGACCGTGAGTGAAGATCAACCGCTGAGGGACATGCCCCTGAGCCAGGACAAAGTCCGCCATCACTTGAGCTTCAGCAGGGTAACTGCCCGAATCAATGACCACCGCACCCCGCTCGCCGATGACAATGCCATTTTTGCCCTCCGCGACCTGATGATCGGCGCAGAAAATTCCGGGCGCTACCTCTGTGACCATTTCGTCGTCTTTCGGAGTCGCGCAGTGGACTTTCAGGCCGGGACACCGTCGAAGGGTGGCGGCATAGAACCTTTCTCTAGCGCCGTATAAGCAAACACGTACATTCCTGCCGACCACGCATTGCCGATTGCGCCCAAAGGCCGCCCGGTCTCCCCGTGCAGAATCTCGTTGAACTCCCATTCGCGATGCAAACCCTGCCGGTTCGCCTCCGCCAGCCGTGCAAGTTGACGCTCCGCCTCGGCGAGTCGGCCCGCCTTAACGAGGGCAGCGATGTAAAAGCCGCCGATCATCGGCCAGACGCCGCCGTTGTGATATTGATGAGGAAAGTTAAGGTGTCGATTGCGGTAATACTCGCGCCAGTCCCGGTGGCCGGGCTGAATGACCGGATACAGGGCCTTGCAGGGGAAGGGCACATCCATGCCCACCCGATAGACGTAGTCCAAAATTTGCCGGGTCTTGTCCGAGTCGGCGGTATCAGTCAGGATGGCAAGGCTATTGCCGAGGGGGTCGAAGTAATCGCCATAGTCACGGTAGGCAACATACAAAAGATAGAAGGGCCGCTCCCAAAGAACGCCGAGCATAGATTCGGCCACCCAATGCCATTCCTGATGCGATTGGGTGATTCGGGCCAACCGGTCGGCCACCGAGAGGGCGCGCCAATCCTGCCCGCCCCGCGTCACCCACAGCAGGAGGTTGATTTTCTCGCGGACGATGGCGCCCCCGGCAAGGTAAGGTATGTCGTCTTTCGACAGCGCCCGCGCCATTTCCGCCATGCGATCCCAGGCCCAGGCAAAAAGCACGTTGTCGTACAGAACGTTGCCTCGAATGCTGAGCAAGTCCATCCAATCGCCGCCTTCGTGGACCTCAATCAGGCCGCAGTCGTTGAAGTCCTGGTAGCGTAACCACTGGAAGGCTCTCTCCAGCCTGGGCCAGTTCGTCCGCAGGTAATCCACGTCGCCGTAGTGGCGGTAGTAGTTGTAGTGGCCGATGATGTACCACAGGTTGCTGTCCACCGAGCCGTTCGCGTTACAATCTTTGAACATCGTATCCAGGTGCAGCGCTCGATGGATGTATCCCAGTTCGGTTTGCAAGTCGCCTAACGTGTCGAGGCTGGCCTGAAATTCTCTGCGAAACGCCGCCTCTGGAACCACTGCTGCGCCTAAGGCAGTAATCATGCTGTCCCGCGCGTAGACCAACGGATATCCCGTCATTTCTCGTTCCGTTGAGCCCTTAAAGCCGTACTTGGTACGGCAGCGCTGCAATATCTGTATCGCCCGCTCATAGGCTTCACGTATGAGTGTGGTCATGATGTCCTGTCCTCACGGTTTTGCGACGAATGGACGCACAGGATGTCGCGATACAAGTTACAGGTGAAGGCAAACTCGAGTGAATATGTTCAGGACCCGGCCTCGGTCACGACCGCTTTTCCATCATTCCGAGACGGTAGCTTACGTAAATCAGCCACCTTAAGCAGAGTGGCCTGTTGTCCTGAATTCGTCACGGCGAGCCGGAATACGTCGCTTCGATAAATGGCCTTGGTGTAGCGCGTGGGCTGGCCATTCTCCGTGAAGGCAACGCCTTCTACATCCAGCACTGGACTGCCAACTGGAATCTCCAATAGACCCATGTCCTCACTACTGACAAGTGTCGCCCTCACCGAGTCCTTGGAATAAGCCACACGCGTGCCGCAGACGCGTTCAATGGCGGCGAGCAATGACTCCCTGCCCAGGTCTACTTGCAGGATAGGCGCATAAACCTTGAAATCCATAAAAGAGGTGTGGATGGCTACCGGTTTGCTATCCAAATGGCGCAGGCGCCGGACAAGCACCACCTTACTGTTGGGTCTTAGATTAAGTTTCTCAGCGACATCGGTTGAGGCTGGGATCACATCCTGGTTGAGCACTTTCGTGGTGACCTCGTAGCCAAGTGTCTGCAAAGTGCGACTGAAGCTGAGCATGGTCGACAGGCCATAGAAGACAACCTGTTCAGCGACAAAAGTTCCCTTTCCTCTTTGGCGATAGAGGACACCGTGGCTGACCAGCCCCTCCAGCGCCTTGCGGGCAGTCATGCGACTCACGTTGTACCGGGCCGCAATTTCCAGTTCGGACGGGGCCTTTGAGCCAGGGCCCAAGTTTCCTCCCCGGATTTGCTCATATAGGGCATCCTGAATTTGAATATAGAGCGGCACTGACGACGACTTATCAACCATGCGTTTCACCACCAGAATCGGTGTTGTATATACTTGTACTATCAAGTATATACATGAAACAGACAAAGTCAATACACATCCCCAAAGTTCACTCACGGCGGGCGTCTGGTCGGATATGGCTTTTACGGCTGTAAGGCACCCAGGACTGGCGTTGAATGGCGCTAAGGTAGTCCCTTAGTCGTTTCCCCAAGAAATCCCTTGCTCGTTTTTTTACATCCATCCTTGAGCACCCGCCAGATGTAGGCCGAAATACCCCCCAAATGCGAACAGCGAACACCTTTAGACGGGCCACACACCCAGGACGCCACAACAAGAATTGAGCAAGGGAGAAACGAACCCTTATGCAACACCGAAATCTTAAAGAATTCGCCAGTCCGGAAAATGCAAAAAGCCCTGGAAATCAGGGCTTTCTGTGACAGAGAGAGGCGACGGGCGGATTTGAACCGCCGGCGGGTGTTCTTCCATAAGTAGGGCGAATGTGCCGGCACGATTGCCCCGGCCGCCCGCAAGGCCTCGGCGCACACCGTGGCATGCTTGCGCTCGACGGCCGCCACGCGCCAGTGGACTCCCGCCAGGCGGGTATCCTTCTCTACCTGCGCTAACCATTCGTAGAGGTGAGCACTGCCCCTTCTCTACGAGGCTACCATTCACGCGAGTGGAAGCCACTCTAGTGCCACCGATCCGGGTCACGTTGCCGGCAAACGCGCCGAAACTTTGATGACGCCTTCTTCCGATCAACATACACCCACACGGACGGCCCGGCACAACCAGCGGCGCGATGGGGGGTGCATATCGGCTCGGGGGCGGGTTGGCGCAAGTACGCTGCGGGAGGGCCAGACGACCCCTGCGGGCGACTGACGACAGACGATGGACGACAGACCACCCATTCGGGCGACAGCCATTGTGACCTGCCGGGTTTCAGCCAGGAGGCGGCAGGCTGGTGACAGCCGAGAGCCGGTTGTAGTTGGATTTGCCGAGGAAAACAGGCTCAGGCGGTATGGCGGAAGCGAGCGCGGCGGGAAAAGTCCGAAAAAAAACCGTTCATGCATCGGGGGGCTCGCGCTGCGATGGCGGTGGGTAAGGTGCGGACGCGGCACACGGTTGCGCGTGTACCCTGACCATAGGGAGTGTTTGTTCCCCGGTCAAGCGGAGGGGGTCGGGCTCGGGCCACGCGGCGCACATGCCGCAGGGGTAAGTCATCCTGGCAGCCAGAATCAGTTGACAGCGGTACTAAAGAAGCGCAGAATAGGAGGCACGCGGCCGCAAGGTGTGCCCGCCCTGCTGCCATCCAAACGAATGACCGCACCCAGCCGCGGCGTTTGGGGCTGGCCGGGACGGCTACACGATTTGTTCCTTTCAATGCGGCGGTGTCACACCACCATGGACAGTCTAGGATTGGCGAGGCCGGCTGTCATGTATCCAAAGTGCTATGCGAGTGCCATTTCAGTGGAGTGCCAGAGACTGCAGCACGTGTGACAGATCTGACTCTGGCTGAGACATCCGCCTTCTTCGCCAGCGCGACGCCCGGCAACAGCGCATGTGAGGCAATCGCCATGTACGAGCTGCTTGGGTGTGCGCAGCCCGTACACGTCAAAGGATAAGTCCGCTGCTGGCGATGGGCCGGCCCGTCGCTCACGGTCGAGGTGGCCGTGGTCCGGGAGGAGGACAAGGAGTTGCTTCAGCTCCAAGCCAAGCGCTGAATAGCTTGCCCACAGGAATCGCCTGGTGTAGAATCTGAACAATGGACCGTACCAGGTTCGCTGCAACTGAATAGCACCGGGCCACCGAATGTCGAGTGGCCCGGAGGTCAAAAGTGTGGGTTGCAGGATTGCAACTCATAACCCGGAGGCCGGTGGTTCGAATCCACCCCCCCTGCCACCAAAAACACCGTTGATTGGACAATCAGCGGTGTTTTCTTTACCATTGAGTTTCGCAAAAGTAATGGAACACAGATACTTCCACGGCAGGCGGATGCGTAAATGCAAGCCCATAACAGATTCTGGGAACGGCGGAGCCGGCGCCTGGTTGTGGTCAGCATCGGCATGAGCGCATCCAGGTCTCCTGGGCAGCTATTGGCCAGGGCCGCATCGCTCTGGCACCAGACGAATTCGGCCGGATTGAGTTCGGGCGCATAGCCGGGGAACTCATGCACGTGCAGGCGGGGTGTGTGGCGATGACGGCCTTGACCTGCCGGTCGCGATGGATACGACCGCCGTCCCGCAGTAGCACGATGGGGCCGGGAATTTCATCTAGCAAGTGGAGCACAAAGCGCTTGACAACCAGGTCCTTGAAGCTGCGCCGGCGGAAGTGGAGATAGAGGGCGATGCGGCGCCGTTTGGGCGAGACCGCCAGCGCGCTGATGGCCGAGATCTTCTTGTGCTTGTAGCAGTAGCCGACCGTCGGGGTCTGCCCATGCGGCGCCCAGGTGCGCTTGACACGCTTCGCGGGAATGAGTAAAAAGCCGCCTTCATCAACGAAAACCAAATGGGCGCCCAGCCGCTTGGCTTTTTATGATCTGGGGCCAGACGTAGCGGCGCCTGTAGGCAATAGCCGTGTCGTCGCGCCCGGTTGGGCGGCGTTCGGGCTTCTGGCAACTCCAGCCCAGCCCCCGCAGCACTTTCCAGACATGCCCTGGCATGGTAGTGCACGCCGAACTGCTGGCGGATCAGGCGCGCCACGCGCTCCGAGGTCCACAGATCGGTCTGATAGCCGGCCGCCTGCGGCCCGTCCAGCAGCAGTTTCTCCAGCTTGGCTCGCTTGTTGGGCGACAACCGCGCTGGTCGGCCCGGGATCGGCTTGGCCCGCAACCCCTCGCGAC
>Ga0209109_10002039_pt1 | contig 11069 bp, 8 predicted proteins | sample Rifsed10ft2_FD_184004 | JGI IMG/M metagenome (GOLD analysis project Ga0209109, IMG submission 184004) | Soil microbial communities from Rifle, Colorado, USA - sediment 10ft 2 (version 2) | ecosystem: Environmental > Terrestrial > Deep subsurface > Rock core/Sediment | place: Rifle, Colorado... | reverse complement strand
TGCGCTTCCTCCCGGCGGCGCAGCCGCCGGGCCACCTGCCAGATCACCCAGATCAGCAATACGACCGGCAGCGCCCAGAAAAGGACGAAGACGATGGAGATGGTCCATCCGAGGATGTCGCTCATGATGCCTCCTCAGCGAAATCGCCGTACACGATAATTGCTGTCCAATTGGCTATCGGCTGTCCCTCCCCTTCCGGGGCGGCCGCGGATATCTAGGCCCGCGCCTAGACGGTGATCTGCTCGCCGCGCTCGGGAACGCGCACCGCGACGCCCCGAGCGGTGAGGCGATCCGCAAACGCCCGGGACTGACTCTCCTCGCCGTGCACGCAGAGCACCTGCCCCACCCGCGGCAGCCGCCCGAACCAGGCCAGCAGTTCGTCCCGGTCCGCATGGGCGCTGAACCCTTCCAGCACGTGCACCTGCAGTCGCACCTCGTGCGGCTCCCCGAAGATGTTCACCGGCGAGGTGCCGTCCGCCAGCCGCCGCCCCAGCGTGTGCGCCGCCTGGAAGGAAACGATCAGCAGGGTGGAGCGCGGGTCGCCGATGTGCTGGCGGAGATGGTGGCGGATGCGCCCGGACTCGCACATCCCGGAGGTAGCGATCACGACGAAGGGCTCGGCCACATCGTTGAGTTGTTGGGACTCCGCCTGCATGCGCACGTAGCGCACTTCCTTGAAGCCGAATGGATCGCGCCGCTTCAGGCGTCCCCGCGTCTCCTCATCGAAGCACTCGGGGTGCCGGCGGTAGATGGCGGTGGCGTCCACGGCCATCGGGCTGTCGACGAACACCGGCAGCGAAGAGAGGTGGCCGCTCTCGCGGAGGCGGCGCAGGGAATAGATCAGGTCCTGGGTCCGGCCCAGGGCAAACGCGGGGATCAGGACCTTTCCCCCGCGCTGCGCAGTCTCCATGACGACCTCGGTCAGGCGCGCCTCCCCTTCGGCATATGACTGGTGCAGCCGGTCGCCGTAGGTCGTCTCCATTAACAGCAGGTCCACCGCTGGGGGGACCTCCGGGTCGCGCACGATGGGGGCGCCGAGACGTCCGAGATCGCCGCTGAACCCCAGGACCCGCCCGTCGGCCTCCAGAACTGTGATCGCCGACCCCAGGATGTGGCCCGCATCGTAGAATCGTACCCTGGCCGGGCCGATGGAGAATGTCTGCCCGTACGGCACGGTCGCGAGGCGACGGATCGCCCGCTCCGCATCCTTCCCGGTGTAAAGGGGCGTCACCGGCTTCTGGCCCTGACGCCGGCGGATCTTGTTAACGAAACGGATGTCCTGGCGCTGGACCTTCGCGCTGTCGCGCAGCACCAGCGCCGCCAGGTCGCGCGTGGCCGGCGTGCAGTAGATCGGCCCGTTGAATCCCTGGCTCACCAGGGTAGGCAGGTTGCCGCAGTGGTCGAGGTGGGCGTGGGAAAGGACGACGGCATCGATACTCGACGCCGGGAACGGCAAGCTGGCGTTGACCTCCTGGGATTCCGCTCGCCGCCCTTGAAACAGCCCGCAGTCCAGCAGCAGGCGGAGGCCTCCCGTCTCGACCAGGTGCATCGAGCCCGTGACCGTCCGGACGGCCCCGTAGGGCGTCACCCGCATGGCTGCTCTCTTGAAGTCTATCCCACCCGGCGGCTGCTGCCCCTCTGGGAAATCGGTTCTGCGGCTGACTTTCCATGCCGCCGCGTCGGCCTACGCTAGTATCAGCCCCATGCGGAAGGGCTCAGGCTTGCCGGAACGACGTGGCGAGCTGGACCGCCTCAGCGAACGGCATGGCCGCCCCTCGAGCCTCGGCCTGCTCAGCGGCGCCGAGCCCGAATGCTTCGCGGGTTGGATTGAGATATCGGCGCTTATATGCGGTCCAGAATCCGAATCCAGAGACATCCATACCGACCTCGCGCATCTTGGCTTCCGCCGCCCCATTGAGCACGAAGGCCCGTTCGAGGTCGCCCACCCCACCTGTGGACATGGCCATGCCTTGCATCTCGACACCTGCCTCGGCGATGTTCCCGTAAGCCAGGGCGGCGAGCAGGCTACGGGCGTAGCACCCTTGGGCGGCAGCCGGATCGCCAACGGCGAGTGCACAATCGCCCAGGTAGTGCAAGGCATAGTGTTTCCCTCGGAGGTCTCCGAGGCGCTCGCTCGAGGCGAGCAACTCCTCGGCCATCGGGACAGCCTGGTCGACCCGTCCGAGCGCCACCAGCACCTGACCCACGCTGACAAGCCCGCGGTTGATCAACCAGTCCTCCCCTTCTTCCCGGAAGACGGCGAGGGCCTGCTCCATGAATTCCAGCGCGCGCTCGTTGTCGTCACCCAGGCAATGGCTCCAGCCCAGCGCCTCCACCGCGAACGCCCGCTCGAGGCGGTCGCCGATCTCCTCCCAGATTCCGATGGCCTCCTCGGTTCGCTGCCGCGCTCGTTTGAAGTCTCCCAGCCAGCAAAGCACCATCGCGAATCCGGTAAGCGCTCGAGCCCGAACGGCTTCGCGCTCCGGGTGGGCGGCGAGCGCCTGCTCCAGTCTCTCGGCACCCTCCACAAGATGCTCCGAGTGGAGATGCCAGAACCACGCGAGAGCGCCGACGAGACGAAGATGCTCTCGGGCGTCCCGTTGCCGACTCCAATCCATCGCGGCACGAAGATCGTCGTGGTCCCGCGCGAGGCGAGCCAGCCAGGGAAGGCTCTCGCGGACCCGGGCCGCGTACGCGCGTTCGGCGAACTCCAGGAAATACGCGAAGTGCGCGGCCAGAGCATCCTCTTCCTCCGCGGCCTCGATCAGACGCTCCCTGCCGTACTGTCGAAGCGTCTCCAGAAGGCGGTACCGGACTGACCCCTCGTCATCCGTGTCCGCCAAGACCAGCGACTTGTCGACCAACTGTCCGAGAAGGTTGAGGATGTCCTCGCCGGCCAGCACTTTGCCCCGACACACCTTTCCGCAGCGTCGAGGTCGAACCCGCCGACGAGGGCCGAGAGGCGCCGAAACAGGATCCGCTCGGATTCCGAGAGCAGGTCGTGGCTCCATTCGACCGCCGCGCGGAGCGTCTGCTGGCGAGGGAGCGCCGTCCGGCTGCCACCGGTGAGTAGGCGAAAGCGATCCTCCAGCCGGGCGAGGATGTCGTGCGAAGATAGGATTCGTAGTCGCGCGGCGGCCAGCTCGATGGCCAGAGGGATGCCATCCAGACGGCGGCAGATCTCGGCGACGTCTGCCGCGTCACGATCGGTTAAGGCGAATCCTCGTCGGGCGTTTGCGGCTCGATCGGCGAAGAGTTGGACGGCCTCGAACCGAGCGATCTCATGTGCAGTCGGCGCACGCCTGCGCTCCGGCAGCGACATCGTCGGAATCCGCCATGCCGCTTCCCCCGGGACGTTGAGGGCCTCGCGACTCGTTGCCACGATCCGCAGTTCGGGCAGTGACCGGAGGAGCATCTCCGCAAGCTCGGAGGACGCGCCGATCACGTGCTCGCAGTTGTCCACGATCAGCAACAGCTTCTTTCCCCGAACGTGCTCGATGAGGCTTTCCGTCAGGGGGCGGCCCGCGGATTCAACCGCGCCGACGGCGGAAGCGACCGCCCGCACGACAGTCGCGGCGTCCGTGACGGCCGCCAGATCGACAAGCCATACACCCTCATCGAAGCGGTCGACAAGCTCGCCGGCGACCTGCAACGCCAGGCGGGTCTTCCCACTTCCACCAGCGCCGGTCAGCGTGACCAGGTGGTGTCCGAAGAGGAGTTCCTTCACCTCCTCGATCTCGCGGTCCCGGCCCACGAAGTTCGTCAGCTGAACGGGCAGGTTGTGCTTGTAGGAATCGAGAGACCTCACGGGGGGAAAGTCGCCGGGGAGGTTGGGGTGGGTCAGTTGGAACACCCGCTCCGGGTGAGTCAGGTCACGCAGCCTGTGCGGCCCGAGGTCGACGAGCGCAGCTCCGTCGGGCAGCCTGGTCCGCACCAGCGCGGCCGCGGCCGCCGACAGCAGAACCTGCCCCCCGTGGGCGATCGAGCGAAGCCTGGCGCAGCGGTTGACGTCCGGGCCCCTGTAATCCAGCCCCGCCTCACCCGTGTGGATAGCTAAACGAACACGGATCGGCGCCTGCTCCGGCCATGACTCGGCCCAGAGCCGGGTTTGCGCCTCACAGGCCGCCGCGACCGCGTCGCTCGCCTGCCCGAACGCGGCGAAGAAGCTGTCCCCTTCCCCTCGCTCGGTCAGCACCTCGCCGCCGTGAGCATGGATAACCGCGCCCATGAGGTGGTCGTGCTTGGCCAGGGCGGCGCGCATCGATTCAGGGCTGGCTTCCCAGTTGCGGGTTGACCCCTCGATGTCGGTAAGGAGGAAGGTCGCCGTCCCGGTGGGAGGTTCCCATGTGTCCACGTGACCCCGATCGACGTTATCCATCCCATCACCGCGGAGAGAGCCGAGAGTGTCAGCCGTCGTTCGCGCGAACCGTCTCGTATCCGAACTGTTCGTCCAACTGCCCGAAACCTCCCCTAAGCTTCCTGAAGGGGCCAGGCCATCGGAGGAGAAGTATCTCTGTCGATTTCCTATCGCCGCAAGCTCGCGGCGAAGTCCCACATAAGAGAATGAGGTGAGTACATGCTGTCGATGTCCCGTTTGGCGTCCGCGGTGATCGTCGGTGTCCTCCTCGTGGCCTCTGGGGACAGCAGCGTGGGCGCCGCTCCGGTCGCCGGCGACGTCATCCCAGGAGAATACATCGTCGTGTTCAACGAGTGGGTGGCTAACGCGACAAGTGAAGCACGGGTGCTCGCCGCACAGCACGGAATGCGTGTGCAGTTTACCTATGAGCATGCCTTGAAAGGCTTCGCTGCGGCGATTCCAGCCGCCAGGCTCAACCAGCTGCGGCGCGATCCGCGGGTGGCGTTCATTAGCGAAAACCGCGTCGTGAGCATCGCAGCGCAGGCCCTACCCACGGGCGTGAATCGGATGGATGCGGATGCCAGCTCGACCGCAGCGATTGATGGATTCCCCGATCCCCTGGATATCAACGTGGCGATCATCGACACCGGTATTCAAGGTAACCACCCGGATCTGAACGTGGCGGAAGGGCGCAACTGCATGAGTAGCGACCCGAATGCGTGGGCCGACGGGAACGGGCACGGCACCCACGTCGCCGGGACGGTGGGAGCGAGGGACAATGGCATCGGCGTTGTGGGCGTGGCCCCCGATGCCCACCTCTGGGCGGTCAGAGTGCTGGGTAGTGACGGGTCGGGGACTACCGCGACCGTCGTCTGCGGTATCGACTGGGTGACTGCCAACGCCGGCGCCCTAGGGATCAAGGTCGCCAACATGAGCCTGGGCGGCACTGGCGCTGACGACGGAAACTGTGGGAACAGCAACAATGACGCGATGCACAAGGCGATTTGCGCCTCGGTGGGGGCGGGCGTGACCTACGTCGTGGCCGCCGGGAATAGCAACACGAACTTTCAGAGCCAAGTCCCGGCTGCGTATGACGAAGTGCTAACGGTGACGGCCGTGGCCGATTTCAACGGTGCGCCGGGAGGTGGCGCGGCGGCAACCTGCCGCACCGATGTCGACGACACAAACGCAGATTTCAGCAACTTTGCGGGAGGGACTTCGGCGACCAGCCAAGCCCCCGGTGACCCCGCTCCCAACAAGGGTGGCGGAGGGAGCAACACTGCCGATCAGAACCATACTATCGCCGCGCCCGGAGTGTGCATCACCTCCACGTGGATGGGGAGCAGTTATGCCACGATTTCCGGGACGAGCATGGCATCGCCGCATGTGGCCGGAACCGTGGCGCTCTGCCTGCAGGGCGGCGCGTGCTCGGGGATGACCCCTGCTCAGATCGTTGCCAAGCTCCGCAACGACGCGGCGGCGAGGGATGGTGGCAACACGTACGGGTTCGTGGGTGATCCGAACTCGCCTGGCGGGGACGGCGGCAAAGGGGCTCCTGTGAGCAGCCAAGCCCCAGGTGACCCAACCACGAACAGCACCAAGGGCGGTGGCAGCGGCGGCCGCTATTACGGCTATCTGGTTTTTGGCGGCAACTACTGAACCCCAATTTCGGGAGCTGCTAGGCGAGCGCGCACAGAGGGGACTCCACGCATTCACGGCGCGGCTCTCCGCAGATCCCCTAGAGTCGGTGCATGGCGTACGACAGGGCTGAGCGTGGCCGCTCCGGCGATCGTCAGCATACCCGCCGACAGGATCATGGTGGTCGTTGCAGCGCCAAATCTCTCGAGAAGGAAGCCGCCGACAAGCGACCCTAGGGGGATCGCTCCCCACGCAATGAGCATCGTGACGCTGCCTACCCTGCCCAGAAGGTTGTTCGGGGTGAGGCTCAGTTGGTAGGCTCCGATCGCGACGTTCCAGGTGGGGCCGACGAACGCGATGGCCCCCAAGATGGGGCCCAGCGCCAACGGGTCGCGCACGATGGCAAGTGGCGGAAGCAGGAGTGCCAAAACCCAGTTAGCCCCGATCTCGATGCTCTTCCCAGGAACACGCCGCTGGAGCAAGGGAGCGATGAACGATCCCGCGAAGCCGCCGCCGCCAAAGAATCCCAAGATGACGCCGATGAGTCCGGGCGAAGCGCCCCGCTCTTTGGCGAGCACGATTACAACTAGGACGACCGCTTGGAAGATCATGTTGCTTCCCGCGACGAGCAGAGCGGCAGCGCGAAGAAAGTGTTGCCCCCAAAGCCACCGCAGGCCCTCCCCAATCTCGCGACGCAACGCGCTAGACCGCATCCGTTCTTCCTGAAGGGGCGTTCTGATGAATAGGAGGCTCAGTACCGAAGTGGCGTAGGACAGCGCATCGGCGAGAAACGGCAGAGCGCGGTCCACGCCGAAGAGCAGGCCGCCGAGGGGTTGACCGGCAAGAGAAGCGCCACGGGTCCTGGCTTCGTTCTGTGCGATGGCCGTTGCCAATTGTGGCAGCGGCACAACCATGGACCTGTATGCTCACCTCTTGCCTCAGGCCGACCGAGCTGCCGCCCATCGAATGGATGTGATGCTCCGGCAGAAGTTCGGCAGAAAAGCTAAGGACGCGGGCTAAACCCCGCGTCCTGACTGCATCTTCTTGGCTCCGCGGGCAGGAATCGAACCTGCAACCCTCCGGTTAACAGCCGGACGCTCTACCAGATTGAGCTACCGCGGAACGCCTCTGAATGCATCTACCATCTTAGAAGCGAGCCCGCCGGAGTGTCAAGGAACCGGACGGAGCGCAGCGAACCTACAGCCCCGATGGCCCGCCCGCGCGACCTGGTCGTCAACACCATCATCGTCAGTCTCACGGTCCTCCTGATCTTCGGCCTGGTCCGCCTGCTCACCATCATCACCGAGATCCTCCTCCTCATCCTCATCGCCGCCATCCTGGCCACCGGCATCAACCCGCTGATCGCCGTCCTGCAGCGCATCCGCATCGGCCGCCGGCAGCGGCGCCTCTCCCAGACCGGCGCCATCCTGCTGATCTACGCCGCGATCCTGCTGGTCTTCGTCCTCATCGGCGGGATCATCATCACGCCGGTGGTGGGAGAGACCCGGGCCTTCATCAGCCAGCTGCCGCAGTTCCTCCAGGACCTGCAGCGCTCCGCCGGCGCCCTGCAGGCCCGTTATCCCTGGCTGCCCGACATCTCTGCCCTGATCGCCCGCCTGCCCAGTGAACTCGCGGGGCTCAGCCGCTACTTCGGGACCGCGGCCGGAGTGGCGTTCCGCTTCTTCGGCGGGCTGGTCTCCGTGGTCACCGTCCTCTTCATGACCTTCTACATGCTGGCGGAGGGGCCCCTGATCAGACGCGCCTTCCTGACCCTCTTTCCGGAGGAACAGGCCGACCGGGTCGAAGGGATCCTGCGGCGGGTCGGGCTGAAGTTCGGCGGCTGGGTGCGCGGTCAGCTGCTGCTGGGACTGATCATCGGGGTGGTCGTGGGCATCGGGGCGTCCATCCTCCGGCTGCCCTATCCTCTGCTGCTGGGACTCGTCGCCGGGATTACGGAACTGATCCCCATCATCGGCCCCATTATCGGAGCCATTCCCGCGGTGCTCATTGCCCTGTTCCAGCCGCCATGGTGGCGGTTCCTCGTGGTGATCGCCTTCTACACCGGCGTCCAGCAACTGGAATCGAACTTCGTCGTGCCGCGCGTGATGCGGATGGCTGTGGGGATCTCGCCCCTGCTCACCGTGATCGCGCTGCTGATCGGCGGCAAACTGCTGGGGATCATCGGGGTGCTGCTGTCCGTGCCCGTGGCGGCGGCGCTGCAGGTCGTGGTGGGCGAGATCCTCCAGGCGATCCGCGATGCGGCCCGCCCGGGCGCGCCGGCGAAGGCGGCGGGGACGACGGAAGGGAACGCCGGGGACGCCTAGGCGCCGGCCGTCGAGAGACCCAGCGAATTCAGGTACGGTCCAGGGTCGAGGCGCGAGAACGTCTCCAGAGGGATGCTGCGCCCGGGTCCCATCAGCGCCTCGCGGAGGAACCGCCCCGCCTCCGGATTCCGCCACCACCGCTCGCCGAACCGTTCCTCCAGCACGCGCCGCAGTTCGACCATCCGCACCTTCGCCAGGAGGTAGGACGGCGCGTAGACGTCGTGCAGCGCGACGACGTGGTGCGTCTGCCAGTAGCGTCCCGGCATGGCCAGTCCCACGTAGCGGCGGTAGAGGTCCCCGTAGAGTCGGTCCGCGGCGTCCATGCTGGGGTGCTCCGTCCAGTACCGCAGCTTAAACATGGAGTTCGCGCCGTAGAACGTGAGGAAGTACAATTCCATGAACCGCTCGCGGCGCAGCAGGTCGTCGATGGCCTCCCGGGTCAGCCCGATCTCTTCCGCCAGGAACCGCGGCGTCGTGCCCAGCGACTCGAAGAGCGTACTGAAGATCTCCGCCACGCCGGCGGGGATGAGGTAGCGGTCCACGTAGGATAGCGCCGGCGAGACCGAGGCGAAGTGCAGGGCGTGGCCCAGTTCGTGGCAGTAGCCGGTGTAGTCGGCGACGGGACTGGTCCGCTGGTACAGGACGTACACTTCCCCGGGGATGCGCACGCCGAAGCACACCGGCGAGGCGTGCTTGCCGGAGCGCGGCTCGCCGTCGATGCCGATCTGGGAGAGGGAAAACCCCAGTCCCTCGTAGATCGGCCCGAGCAGCCGGTCGAAGTTCACCTCCTGCAGAAACCGGTCGACCGGCTCGTAGATCACGTTCGTGAAGACGTAGAAGTCGTCGTAGAACTCCGGAGGTTTGCCGAGCAGGTCCTCGGCGAAGCGGGCCAGGGCGCCCTCAAAGAGGGGACGCGCCGCCGCGGCGGTCCGGTCGATCAACCGCTCCAGCGCGGCGAAGTCGATCCCTTCTTCCTCCAGGTAGATGTCCAGCGGGGTCAGCCCATGGCGACCGGTGAGGTCGCGGCTGAGGGCAAACCGCTCGGCGAGCACGGGGGTCAGCGCCGGCGTGCGCTCCAGCAGCCGCACGAAGACGCGGCGCCGCCGTCCGGCGTCACGCACGTGGCGCCGGTTGAAGAGCCGCCAGTTGCTCAGATTGACCGTCTCGCCCGCCTCTTCCGCGGTGACGCCCTCGTTGCGCAGGCGATAGATCTCGTTGTCCAGGCGGGTGTACTCGGAGGCGCGGCTGGAACGGATGGTCGCGTAGAGCAGCGGGCGGGGGAAGTCATCGGGGGGAAACGCCGCCAGCGCCGCGCCGGCCAAGCGCTCGATCTCCGCACTGAGGTGTTCCATCCGCGATTCGTCGTAGGGGAGTCCGGCGTACTGCCGGTAGGTCTCCCGGTTGAGGTCGACCTCCAGCGCTTCCAGACGCGCCTGATATTCGCTAAGGGTTTTCATCCTCTACCTCGACGGCCAGCCGGAAATTCGCTCCCGGGCGGTTGGCGAAATCCGGAACGGTCACGGTGTACGTACCCGGACGGTGCGCCCGGAAGTCCCCACCGAGAACGTGCAGGTTGCCATCCGGGACGGGGAGAACTGTGGGCCCGCCCCCGCGGCGCACCGTGACCAGACGCTGTCCGGGGACCAGGACGACCGTGTTGCTCTCACCATGCGGAATGCCCTCGCGGTCGGTCCAGTAATACCAGACCACCGCCGGCGGAAGGGGCGGCGGCGCGGGCACGGGGCGAAACGTGCGGCCGTCCCAGCGCAGGCCCCGCGCGCCCGCGGGTCCCCGCTCTGCGATCACACCGCGCACCACTTCAACCGGCCCTGCAGACCTGCCCTCATACAGCACGGTGGGACGCCCCCAGCGCAGACCGACAACGCGGTAGCGCACCGTGCCGTCCGCCGCGTATCCCGGAAAGACTACCGCGTCCCGAGAACCTAAGAGCGGCCCAACCTGCAGCGACGCGGGAATCTCGGGCAGAGGCAGCAGGAGCGCGAGGCGCCAGCGGTGCCCCCAGTGATCGTATCCGGCGAGCACGGCGTGCCCCAGGTCTGCGGCGGCGCCGGGAAACGCGGGGATGTAGACGGTAGCAGCGATCTCGAAGGGCCGGCGGCCGTCGAGGTCCACGCGGGCCTGACTGGTGACCACGCTGCCGCGCGGCAGCAGGGACAGGAGCGGCGGCGCGGGGGGCGGCGCGTCGCGCCACCAGAGGAAGAGCACAAGAATCAGCAGGGCGACCAGGCCCGCACCCAGAGCCCAGCGGGCCGGGCCCGGTCGCGTCAGGAGCCGGTTCACCGCTCGTCTTGTGATTCGATGATGGAGAGCGCCTGGTAGAGGGCCGCGGACAGGAAGGCCGTGGCTTCGTGTTCACAGAGGTCGGTGAACCCGCGGCGGTCGAGGAACGCCTGGAGCGCGGGGATCAGTTTCGCCAGTTTGCGCGACATGTAGGAGAAGAGATCCCAGTAGGCCTCCTCCGCCGCCGGATCCCCCGCGCTGGTGCGCTCCATCAACACGAGGTAGCGGCTGTGCAGGTCGCGGTAGACGTCGTCCTGCTCGTGCTCCTCGCGGATGCGGTCGAGGAGGCCGGAGACCTCGCCGTCCTCCATCGCCTCCTGCGCCAGGAAGGACATGTCCAGCAGCAGTTCGCTCAGTTCCTCCGGGGGGTGGCCCAGGTGCAGGTCCTCTTTGTGGCTCTCCGCACCGATGAGGCGGCGCAATTCGCGGCTCAGTTCATCGTCGGCCTT